>WNGD01002734.1_pt1 | contig 23843 bp, 23 predicted proteins | sample 5400671 | NCBI WGS metagenome assembly WNGD01 (sample SAMN13153369, study PRJNA577476) | soil metagenome | isolation source: 40 cm soil or saprolite under grassland replicate 2 | place: USA:California | collected 2016-06-15
CGTCGCCATCACGAGGCCCTCGAGCGGCGTGAATCCCATTGTCGTGTCCACCGACCTGCCCGCACGGACGGCGGCGAGCGAAGCGCCCGCGCCGAGGTGACAGGTGACGACGCGCAGCTCCGTCGGCGGCAGGTGCAGGATCTCGGCCGCGCGTCGAGCGGCGTAGCAATGCGAGAAGCCGTGAAACCCGTAACGCAGGACGCCGAAGCGCTCGCGCCACTCTTGCGGGACCGCGTAGGTCGACGCTGCCTCCGGCATGCGCGCGTGGAACGCGGTGTCCAGGCACGCGACCCCTGGGACGCGCGGCAATAGCTCGCGTGCCGCCGCGATGCCGGAGAGGGCGGCCGGAAGATGCAAAGGCGCGAGGTCGCTGATCGTGACGAGGTAGCGGACGACCTCGGGGTCGATCCGGACCGAAGCCCGATAGCGAGGCCCGCCGTGCACGACGCGGTGGCCGATGGCCTCGACGCCGTCCATCGCGTGGACCGCGGTGGCGAGCTGAGCCTCATCGAGCCGTCCCTCGGCGACCTCGAACTCGCGGTCCACCAGGACGCGGTCGTCGGCATCAACCAGGCTCAGCTTGAGAGAGCTGGATCCTGCGTTGAGGACGAGGACGCGCAATGCCCTAGTTTGGCCAAACCCAGGTGGTGATCTCGGGAGGGTCCTGGCCGTGGTCTCGCGTGTACTGCCGGCTGCGCAGCCGCCGGTCGACCATCTCCTGCCTGACATGAGCCGCCGTGGTACCGAGCGACGGCACGCGGTCGATCACATCGATGACGAGGTGGTAGCGATCGAGGTCATTGAGCATGACCATGTCGAAGGGTGTGGTCGTCGTGCCTTCCTCCTTGTATCCGCGGACATGGATGTTGGGGTGATTGGTGCGCCGGTAGGGCAGACGGTGAATCAGCCAGGGGTAGCCGTGGTACGCAAATATCACGGGCCTGTCTTTCGTGAAAACCTCGTCGAACTCCGCATCGGTGAGACCGTGAGGATGCTCGTGCGGCGGCTGCAGCCGCATGAGATCCACCACGTTCACCACCCGAATCGCGAGCTGCGGAAGATGCGTGCGGATCAGGTCAGCGGCGGCGAGCGTCTCGAGCGTCGGCACGTCGCCGGCGCATGCAAGGACGACGTCCGGCTCACGGCCCTCGTCGGTGCTCGCCCAGTCCCATATCCCGAGACCCCGCGAGCAGTGGGCGATGGCCTGGTCCATCGTCAGGTAGTTGAGCGCCGGCTGCTTGCCGGCGACGATCACGTTGACGTAGTTGCGGCTGCGCAGGCAGTGGTCGGTGACTGACAGCAAGCAGTTCGCGTCGGGAGCGAGGTAAACGCGGATGACCTCGGCCTTCTTGTTGATGACATGGTCGATGAAGCCTGGGTCCTGATGTGAAAAGCCGTTGTGGTCCTGCCGCCACACGTGCGACGACAGCAGATAGTTGAGAGACGCAATCGGCTGCCGCCACGGAATCGTCCGCGTCGTCTTCAGCCACTTCGCGTGCTGATTGAACATCGAGTCGATGATGTGGATGAAAGCCTCGTAGCAGTTGAACAGGCCATGGCGGCCGGTCAGCAGGTATCCCTCAAGCCAACCCTCGCAAAGGTGCTCGCTCAGGACCTCCATCACGCGCCCGTCCGGCGCGAGGTGATCATCACCGGGCACGACCTCGGCGTCCCACGCTCGGTTCGTCGCTTCGAGGACCGGACCCAGGCGATTCGAGACGGTCTCGTCCGGGCCTATGATCCGGAAGTTGTCGGGATTCTTCTTCACTACGTCGCGGAGGTAGGTGCCCATGACGCGCGTCGCTTCGCTCGACGTCGTGCCCGGGCTCGCCACCTCGACGGCGTAGTCGCGGAAATCCGGCAGCCGCAAGTCTTTCAACAGCTCGCCACCGTTGGCGTGCGGGTTCGCGCTCATCCTGCGATCCCCCGTCGGCGGCAGGTCTGCAACCTCGTCGATCAGCCGGCCCGAGCTGTCGAACAGCTCCTCGATGTGGTAGCTGCGCAGCCATTCCTCGAGGACCTGAATGTGGTCCGGATGCGATGCGAAATCGGTGACCGGCACCTGGTGCGCCCGGAACGTACCTTCGACCTGCTCGCCGTCGACTGTCTTCGGACCGGTCCAACCTTTGGGAGTGCGCAGGATGAGCATCGGCCAGGCCGGCCGCCGAGACTGATGATTCGACCGCGCCTCTCGGTGGATGCGCGCGATCTCGTCAAGTGCCCAGTCGAGCGCAGCCGCCATCTCCTGGTGCACCTTGGGCGGGTCGTCGCCGCTGACGATCACAGGCTCGTGGCCGTAGCCACGCATCAGCTCGAGCAGCTCGCTTTCCGGGATGCGGGCGAGCACCGTCGGGTTGGCGATCTTGTAACCGTTGAGGTGAAGAATCGGCAGCACCGAACCGTCGCGAGCCGGGTTGAGGAACTTGTTCGAATGCCAGCTCGCCGCCAGGGGTCCCGTCTCGGCCTCGCCGTCGCCGACGATGCAGAACACGGTGAGCTTGGGGTTGTCGAACGCCGCACCGTAGGCGTGGACGAGCGCGTAACCAAGCTCGCCGCCTTCGTGGATCGAACCTGGCGTCTCCGGCGCATTGTGGCTCGGGATGCCACCCGGAAAGGAAAACTGGCGGAAGAGGTTACGGATCCCGGTCTCGTCCCTACTCACGTTGGGATAGCGCTCCGTGTACGTACCTTCCAGATAGGCGTTGGCGACGCCGGCCGGACCGCCGTGACCCGGACCCATGATGTAGATCGCGTCGAGGTCCCGCTTTTTGATCACGCGATTCGCGTGCGCGTAGAAGAAGTTCAGTCCCGGCGTCGTGCCCCAATGACCGAGCAGCCTTGGTTTGATGTCATCCAGCCGCAATGGTCTCTTCAGCAGGGGGTTGTCCAACAGGTAGATCTGGCCGGCGGATAGGTAGTTCGCCGCGCGCCAGTACCCATGGATCAGCCGCAGCTCTTCGGCGTCGAGCGGCTGGGCGCGGCTGAGGTCGGGTGCCTCGAGGCTCGTCGTCTCCTTCATCCGTGCCCCACCACCCATCATCATGGCGTGGTGGCTGGCGCGCGACCGGTGGCCGTAATCGCAGCGCTCGACCAGGAGGCGCAGGCGCTCGTGCGCAGGATGCCCCGCTCGGAGAGCGTCGGACCGCACGTTTCGATCTGGGAAGCGGGTGGGCTGGTGGTCATGGTGGCCGGCATCGGCAAAGTCGCGGCGGCGATCGCGGCCCAGTACGCGTGCGACGTGTTCAAGCCCCGGTGCATCATCTCCATCGGCCTGGCAGGCGAACTCCAGAGCCGGGCCCGCAGAGGACGAGTGGTGGTTGCCACCGGCGCGATCCAGCACGACATCGACGCCAGGCCGCTCACGGACACCAGGGGCATGATCCCGGGACTTGGGATTCGTCTCCTCGAGGCGGATTCAGCGGTTACCGAGATGCTGCTCCGCGCTGCGCGATACAAAGCGGAAGACGCGCATGAAGGACTGGTGCTGACCGGCGACCAGATCGTCACCTCGCGCCAGGTGCGCGACGCGCTCGGCCGCGATTTTCCAGACGCCGCCTGCATCGACATGGAGACGGCCGCCATAGCACAGGTCGCGCATCAGAACCGCGTCCCCTGGTCCGGCTTGCGAATCACCTCGGACTCGGCCGACGAGACGTTCGACCTGAAAGGTGTGATGGGCTTCGGAGCCGACACAGCGGCCAACCTGTTCGAGAGCATCATTCACGCGGTGGTGGACGAGCTGTGATCCAGGCCTCGGTGCGCTGGCTGTCCGCCGAAGAAGCAATGCGCCAGGTGCGCGGGGGCGATCTCGACCCGCAGGCCGTCGTCCAGGCACACGTCGACGCGATCGACCGTTTCGACGGGCGTATCCACGCTTCCTGGCGCGACCGGATCGCGGACGAGGATGCGGTTGCGGTGGCGCGGGCACGGAGCGCGGGGATGGCGATCCTCGGCAAGACGAACCTTCCCGAGCTCGCTGCATCGATCGGCACGTCGAACACGATCTTTGCGCCCACGCAAAACCCGTGGCGGGACGGGATCACACCCGGCGGGTCGAGCGGCGGCAGCGGAGCGGCGGTAGCGGCCGGGATGGCGTCCGTGGCATTAGGGGGCGACACCGGCGGATCGATCCGCATCCCGGCGTCGTGCTGCGGCGTGGTCGGGCTGCGGCCGACGCCCGATCGCATCCCATCGGAGGAGGTGGACACGACCGTCCTGCAGTCGCGCGGGCCGATGACGCGCACCGTCGCCGACGCCCGGCTCCTCTTTTCGATCATGACGGCCACACGTCCTCCGGAACGCTTGGCGAAAGGCCACCTGGTCGTCGGAATGACGTACGCGGGAGCGGACGCCGCCTGCGCCGAGGCATGCCGTCGCGCGGGCGCCGCGCTGAAGGAGGCGGGCCATGAGGTCGAGGAATTGAGCTGGGATCCCGAACCAGTGACGCAGGGCTATGGCACGGTGCGGCGGGCAAGCATGGCGAGCTTTCCGGCCGACCTATCCACGTTCGGGCCCGGCATCCAGAAGCTCGCCGCCGAGGGCAGGGACCTCACCGCGATGGACTACTTCCACGCGTTCGAGAAGGCGACTGACGCCGCGAATCGCGCCGTTGCCGTGCCGCTGCAGACGCGCTTTGACTTTCTGCTCACGCCGACGCTCGGCTTGCTGCCGATGCCGATCGAGAAGGTGCCGGTCTTCCTCGGCGAGGAGTGGGCGCGCTACGTGCGGTTCGTGCTGCCGGTCAGCTTCGCCAGGACGCCGGCGATCTCGATCCCGGCCGGCCTACACGACGGCTTGCCGGTCGGAGTCCAGCTGGTCGGGAAGTTCGCGCTGGAATACGAGCTGCTTGACTTCGCGGAACAGCTCGAGGCGATGCCCGGGTTCGGTTTTCAGCGACCGCCGGAGGTGGATCGATGAAAGCTCAACGCGTGGACATGTACGTCTGCCCCTCAGCAAGCCCGGCCGACACCTCCGGCCTGCAGGCGCTGGCGGATGCGGGCAAGATCAAGCCGGACACACTCGTGGCGCTCGTGGGCAAGACCGAAGGCACGGGCGCGCATGACGACTGGGGGCGCGTGTGGGCCGACGTCGCGCTGCGCGACTGGACGGCGAAATTTCTCGGCATCCCAGTTGGCGAGGTTGCCAAACACGTGATCTTCGTCCTCTCGGGCGGGTGCCCGGGCGTGATCACTCCGCACATCGCTGCCGTGACGCGGGAATGGGTCGAAGTGCCAGATGGAAGTCACGACGGACAGAAGCGACTGGTCGTCGGACGAGCCGGCTCGGACGCGATCGCGCCGGAGGAGGTCGGCCGGATGGGACAGATCCGCAAGGTCGCCGAGGCGACGCACAAGGCGATGGCTGACGCGGGACTGAGCGATGCCAAGGACGTGCACCTCGTGATGGTCAAGGTGCCCGGCCTGACGACGGCCAGCATCGCGGACGCCGAGTCGCGGCACAAGACCGTGGTCTCTCATGACCTGACCTTTGGACCGGAAGGCGCCGGCGCTTACGCGAACGACGCGGCGGCGCTTGGCGTGGCGATGGCCCTGGGCGAGGTACCGGAATCGAAGCTCTCGGATGATGTGGTACGTCGGGACTGGGACCTGTACTCGGAGGTCGCGATGACCTCGTCGGGCGGTGAGAAGCGGCATGGCGAGGTCGTCGTCTTCGGCAACTCGACGTCGTCCGGGAGCGCGCTGCAGATCGGACATTCGGTGACGCGCGATTTCATCGACGCGGATGGTGTCAGAAAGGCGCTACGCTCGGCCGGCATCAGGTTCAAGGACGGACTCCCTGACGAAAACGACCTGTCACGGCTGGTTCATGTCTTTGCCAAATCCGTGATCCCCGGCAGCGACCAGGTCCGCGGGCATCGGATCACCCTGCTCGACGACGCTGACGCGTACCAGATCGGCAAGGCGCTGGGCGGCATGCTCGTGGCATCGGTCACCGGCCGCACCACCAACTATGTGAGCGGCGGCGAAAGAAATTCGCACCAGGGTCCCCCAGGCGGCAACATCGTCGCCGCCGTCGTCCGCGCGAACTGAGTATCGTCTCGCGGGCATGAGCGCGATTGCGGCCGAAGGGCTGGTCAAGATTTATCGCTCGCGGAAGAGCGAGGTCCGCGCCCTCGACGGGCTCGACCTGACCGTTGCCGAGGGCACTGTGCTCGGCTTGCTCGGCCCGAACGGAGCGGGAAAGACGACTACCGTGCGCATCCTGGCGACGCTCCTGCGGCCCGACTCGGGGCATGCGACGGTGGCCGGACTCGACGTCGTCCGCCAGGCGCAGCAGATCCGGCGCCTCATCGGACTTTCCGGCCAGTACGCGGCCGTCGACGAGAACCTGACCGGCAGGTAGAATCTCTGGCTCTTCGGCCGGCTGTACCAGCTGCCGAGCGCCGAGGCACGGCGGCGCGCCGACGACCTGCTCGAGCAGTTCGAGCTGGCGGACGCCGCCGATCGAGTCGTCAAGACATACTCGGGAGGCATGCGGCGCAGGCTCGACCTGGCGAGCGCGCTCACCGGCAGGCCGCGGATCCTGTTCCTGGACGAACCGACGACGGGGCTCGATCCACGCGGCCGGCTGGGCATGTGGGACGTGATACGCAGACTCGTGGATGAGGGCGTGACGCTGCTGCTGACCACGCAGTACCTCGAAGAAGCCGACGCGCTTGCGAACACGATTGCGGTCGTCGACCATGGAAGGATCATTGCCCGCGGCACGTCCGACGAGCTGAAGGCCAAGGTCGGCGGCGAGCGGATCGAGGTTGTCGTGCACACTCGGGACGACATTGCTCGCGCCATTGATCTACTCACCGCGGGAATGGATGGCAATCACACGATCGACGAGCACATGCGAAAGATCACCGTGCCGGCAAGAGGTGGCGCGCAGCGCCTCGCCCACGTCGTACGCGAGCTCGACGACGCGCAGATCGGCATCGACGACATCGCTCTACGCCGCCCGACCCTCGATGACGTATTCCTCTCCCTCACCGGCCACGCCGCCGAGGTCGCTGCCGCATCGAGTGCTTCGGATGGCCGGTAGCGCGGTGCGCCAGGCACTCGAAGACGGCATCGTGGTGGCGTGGCGAAACCTGAAGCGGGTTCCACGCATCCCCGAGCTCGCGGTGTTCGCGATCCTGCAATCGATCATGTTCGTGCTGCTCTTCGCGTTCGTTTTCGGCGGCGCGATCCCGCTTCCAGGCGGCGCGTCTTATCGCGAGTACCTGATGCCCGGGATCTTTGCGCAGACCATCGTCTTCGCCACGGCGACCACTGCGATAGGCATGACCGACGACCTGAGCAAGGGTATCCTGGATCGTTTTCGCTCGCTGCCGATGGCTCGATCCGCGGTGCTGAGCGGGCGGACGCTGTCCGACGTCGTTTACAACGGCGGGATCCTGATCGTGCTCATGCTGTCCGGACTTGCCGTCGGATGGCGCGTCCACACCAGCGTCCCGGAGTTTCTCGCCGGAGTCGGCCTTCTCCTTCTCTTCGCGTTCGTGATGGCCTGGATCGGGGTGTGGCTGGGCCTGACGTTGAGGACGGTCGAGGTGACGCAGCAGGTCTCGTTCACCGTTCTCTTCCCGCTGACCTTCCTGTCCAACGTGTTTGTGCCAACGCAGTCCCTGCCCTGGTGGTTGAGGCCACTCGCCGAGTGGAATCCCGTGAGCGCCCTCACCGCCGCGACGCGACATCTGTGGGGGAATCCGAATCCCTTCGCGGCCAGCGGGCTGCCGGCAGAGCACCCGATCGAGCTGACCCTGCTCTGGGTCGTGGTCCTGCTGGGGATCTTCGCGCCGCTGGGAGTGTGGCGCTACCGCTCGATGAGCAGATAAGTCAGGCGGTCGTAAATACCTCGACCTCGGGCTGACCTGCGAGGCTGCCCTCGATCGTCCGCTGCAGGCTGGTGAAGTCGGGCTGGGCGTGGAACTTCTGCATCGCTTCGCTCGATTCCCAACGCTCGATCAGCATGACCTGGTCCGGTTCACGGTCTGAGCTCGCGACCTGGGCGCCGAAGCATCCCGATGCGTCCCGCGCAGCTTCCGCCGCCGATTTCAGAACGCCGGCTACCTCGTCTCGGCGCCCTGCCGCCGGTTGATATCGGGCCACCCTCACAACGCTTGCGTGATCGTTCATTTCTTCAGCATAGAAAGCTCGTAGAGCTTCAAAGGTGAGAGCGGCATCTCGGTGATCGGAAAACCGGTTGCGTCCTCGATCGCCGACGCAAGGACCGCGCCGACCGGGATCACCCCCGCCTCGCCCGCCCCCTTCACGCCCAACGGATTGAGCGGCGAAGGGGTCTCGATGTGGTCGATCTCGATCGGCGGGATCTCCGTTGCGTATGGCATCAGGAACTCCATGAACGACGAGTTGCGCAGCTGTCCGTCGGCGTCGTACGCCAGCCGCTCGTAAAAAGCCCCGCCGATTCCCTGCGCCACACCGCCCTCGATCTGCCCCTGCAGCACGAGTGGATTGATGACGCGTCCGCAGTCGTGGACCACGACGTACTTGAGGATCTCGAGGCGAAATGTTTTGGGGTCCACGCGCACGTAGGCGGCGTGGCACCCCGACGCCCAGGTCGAGCCAGGGGGGCTGTAGTAGCCGGTTGCCTCGAGACCCGGCTGCTCGCCCTCGCGCAACGGAGGCCCTTCGCGCGGTTGAGCAGCGAACTGCGTCGCCGCCTCGGTCCCGCCGCCAAAGGCATAGCGCACCGGATTCGACAGCACGGCGACGGCCCCCAACGGGATGCCGCGATCGGGCGAGCCCTTGACGCGGACAGCCCCGCCCGTCAGCTCGAGATCCTCGACCGCCGCCTCGAGGTGGTCGGCCGCGATGTGCTTCGCCTTGTCGGCGACCATGCGCGCGGCGACGTGCATCGCGTTGCCCGCGGTGACCGCGCCACGAGAGGCGAAGGTCCCCACTCCCCATGGAAAACGCCGCGTATCGCCGCTCGTCACCTCGACGTCCCCGACGTCGACGCCTAGCTCGTCCGCAACGACTTGCGCCCACACCGTCGCATGCGCCTGGCCCTGACTGGGAATGCCCGTTGCCGCGACCACCTTGCCCGAGACGAGGACCTGCACATGGGCGCCCTCGTACGGCCCCACGCCCGTGCCTTCAACGTAGATCCCGATCCCCATGCCGACGTTGTCGCCCGACGGTTTCGGACCCAGGTTCGCGATGGCCTTGTCGAGCAGCGTCGGGTAGTCGCCGCTGTCGTACACGACGGTGTTGCCGTCCTGCCACGCGACGCCGACGTCGTAGGGAAACTCGCCGGCCTGGATCAGGTTGCGACGCCTGACCTCGACGCGATCCAGATGGAGGTCTGCAGCGATCGCGTCGAGCGTGCGCTCCATCACGAAGCACGTGTGAGGGCGGCCCGCGCCGCGATACGGCGAGGTAGGCGTCGCGTTGGTGTACATGTCGCGAAAGCGCACGCGGTAGTTCGGGATCCGGTAAGGACCGGGCAGCTGGGCCGCGCTGATGATGGGCAGGATGATGCCGTAGGGCGTGTAGGCGCCGCCGTCATGGATGAAGTCGTCGCTCAGGGCGAGCACGCGACCCTCCGCGTCGAAGCCGACCTCGACCTCATGCACCTGCCCGCGCTCCTGATTCACGGCGGTGAAATGCTCCTGGCGGTCCTCGGTCCATTTGACCGGCCGGCCGTGCTGCATCGCCGCGTAGGGGACGAGGAGCTCGTCGGGATAGAAGAGCATGATCTTCGGCCCGAAGCCGCCGCCCACGTCGGGCGCGATGACCTCGACGTTCGACTCGGGCAAGCCGAACAGGACCGCGAGGCCGCCCCGGATCGAGGTCGGCGACTGTGTCGAGTCGTAGACCATGAGCTTGCGATCACCGGCCGACCATCGGGCCCACACCGCGCGACCCTCCATCGGGCTCGCGGCGGCGCGCTCGTAACGAAACTTCAAGCGCTTCCTGTGGGGCGCAGCGCGCAGTGCCTGCTCCACGTCACCGACTTCCTGCAACATATCCGCCGCGACGTTGCCCGGCACGTCGTCGTGCACCAGGTGCTCGCCTGCCAAAGCCGCCTCCGGCGTGATCACGACCGGCAGCGGGTCGTAGTCGACGTCCACCAGCTCGGCGGCGTCCTCGGCGAGGTATCTGGATTCGGCGATCACGAAGGCGACGGCCTCACCCGCGTAGCGAACGCGCTCCGCGGCCAGGCAGCGCTGCGTCCGGCCGTGGGTCAGGTTCGGATGCGGGATCAAGAGTGGTAGGTCGACTCCGCCAAACGGCAGATCGCCGGCCGTGTAGACCGCAACGACTCCCGGCATCCTGCGCGCGGCCGTCACGTCGATCGATTTGATCCGCGCGTGCGCGTAAGGCGAGCGCACGAAGCAACATTCGAGAGCACCCTCGTCGAAGTCGTCGGTAAACCTGCCGTGCCCGCGAAGCAACCTGTCGTCCTCGACGCGCTGAACCGGCGCGCCGAACCAGCGGCTGGTCATTTGCGCCCCCCATCCTGAAGCCCCTCACCCTGACCCTCTCCCCCCAGGGGGAGAGGGGACAGCTCCATCGCACGGTGCACCGCGCGGCGGATCGAGGCGTAGCCGGTGCAGCGGCAGAGGTTGCCGGAGATCCCCTCTTCGATCTGCTGAGCGGTTGGATGTGGATGCTGGGCGAGAAGCCCCACCACCGACATCACAAAGCCAGGCGTGCAGAAGCCGCACTGCAGCGCGTGGCATTCGTGAAATGCCTGCTGCACGGGATGCAGCGCTGCACCGTCGCGCGCAAGGCCCTCGATCGTCGTCAGCTCGTGGCCCTCGGCCTGCACCGCCAGCATCAGACACGAGCGGACCGGCGCCCCGTCGAGCAGGACTGTGCAGCAACCACACACGCCGTGCTCACATCCGACGTGAGTCCCGGTCAGGCCGAGCTCGTGGCGCAGGTGGTCGGACAGGAGCAGGCGCGTGTCGTCGGGCGCCGCGCGCTCGACGCCGTTGACCTTCACGCGGCGAAAGCCTGGGCGGCGAGTGCCCGTACGAGGTGGAGTCGGAAGTCGGCTGACGCTTCGAGGTCGCCGCTCGGTTCCAGGCCTCGCGTCGGGTCGAGTCGATCTGCCAGCACAGGCGTTGGTGCCACACCGAAGAGCGCGAGCCGGTCGCCTGCTCGAACGACACCTGCGAGCGCGAAGTCGCCGTGCCGGCGCGACTCTTCGATCACCGAGCAAGGCTTGCTGGAGGACGGGAACCAAGCCTCGACGAGGATCTCGTCAGGTGCGAGTGTGGTTTCGAACACGCCCACGAACAGCGCGCCGGCTCCAATGACCCGCTCGCCGCGCGTCGATTTCGCGACCACGCTTCCACCAAGCGCGAGCAACACCGCCGGCAGCTCGGAGGCCGGGTCGGCGTGTGCGATGTTGCCGCAGACAGTGCCCCGGTTGCGGATGACGCGGTGGGCGACCAGGTGAATCGCATCGGTGAGCAGAGGACAGACGCGCGCCACGACGTCCGAGTCTTCGACCGTCGCCTGGCGGACCAGGGCCTGGACCGCGACACCCCCATCGCGCTCGTAGATCCGGTCCAGGCCCGCGATGCGATTGATGTCGATGAGGTGCTGCGGGCGCGCGAGCCGGAAGTTGAGGAGAGGAATGAGAGACTGGCCGCCGGCGAGCACTTTCGCGTCCTCGAGCGTGCCCAGGAGCGTGCATGCTTCGTCAACCGAACCGGGCGCGTGATAGGTGAAGGGTGGCGGCTTCACTCCAGCATGGCCACGGCACGGCAAAGCGCCGCCTCGCCGCCCTGGAAGCGCCACGGAAAGCAGCCGAAGAGGATCTTCTGGTCGAGAACCTCGTCGATCTGGCCGCCGAGGTTCTCGATGTGCACCACGTCACGCGGAAAGAGAAGCGTGTGCATGATCTGGTAGTCGGCCTTCGGAAAGATCTCATCCAGACTGCGCCCGAGCTTCTTCTCGGCCTCCTCCGCCTCATCGGCGCGGATGCGGCGGATCACAGTGTTCATGGGGTGGTCCGCGCTGCCGGCGTCGACCGCGATCCATCGCACGCCGCGGTCGAGCACCCATTCCGCGAATGCTCGCGTGGGACCGGGATGTCGGATGAAGTACTTCGTCTCATCCAGATCCGAGCGGTCGGTCCAGTTCTCGGGATAGTGGCGGTGATAGCCGGTGTGGATGACCAGGATGTCGCCCCGGTCGATGCGCAAGCCCGTGTCCTTCTCCCAGCGCTCGAAATGCTCTGGCCCGTACAGGTCGTAGTCGCCGAGGCCGAGTCGTTCGAGGTCGACCACCGCGGCGGGACCGATCAGGAAGTCCAGCGGCAGGTCGCCGATGAACTTGCCGCCGGTCATGAAGTGCGCCGGCGCGTCGAGGTGGGTGCTGACGTGGAGGGTCATCGTGATCTCCTGGCCGCCGGCTTTTTCGAACGCCAGCCGCTTGATCCAACGGATCGCCGGGCCTGGATAGCCCGCGAAGGCGGGGGTGTGCAGCGAAAAGTCCTGCGTGAGGTCAAGAAATCTCACGAGGGCTTCATGGCGGTAAGGACCGAGCGCTGCACCTTGCCCATCGCGTTGCGGGGCAGCTTGTCGATCGTGATGATGCGCTTGGGACACTTATAGGACGCGAGGCGCTCCTGAGCGAACCCGATGAGCTCGCTCTCGACCACAGGCGCGGAACCTGAGGGCACGATAAAGGCCGTGACCTCCTCTCCCCACTTGTCGCTCGGCAGACCTGCGACCGCGACCTCCTGGACGGCGGGGTGCGCTTCGAGCACCAGCTCGACCTCGCGTGGGTAGACGTTGAAGCCGCCGGTGATGATGAGCTCTTTGATCCGGCCGCGAATCGCGAGCGTGCGGTCCTCCCCGATCTCGCCGACGTCGCCGGTCTTGAAGAAACCGTCGGGCGTGAACGCCTCTTCGGTCGCCTTCGGATTGCCCAGGTAGCCCTGGAACACCTGGCCGCCTTTGAGCAACACCTCGTCCAGCTCGCCCAGCCTGACCTCGACCCCGGGAAACGGATAACCGACGCGACCCGGCTGCCGCGGCCCGTCGTAGGGGTTCGTTACGACGATGCCGCCTTCGGTGATCCCATATCGCTCGACGGGAGGCTGGCCGAGCAGCCGCTCGCAGCGCTCGAACAAGGCCGGCGCCAGGGGCGCCGACCCGCAGACGAAGACCCGCACGTGCGACAGGTCGGTCGGGTGCTCCTCGAGCCAGTCGCACAGCCGCTGGTACATCGAAGGGACGCCGAAGAACATCGTCCCGCCATGCGTCAGCTGCTGGACGACGTTTTCCGGAGTGAATGGAATGAGGATCGCGCTGCCGCCGCTGAGCAGCGTGCCATGCAAGCCCATACCCAGGCCGTGCAGGTGGAAGAGCGGCAGCGCGTGGACGAGGACGTCGCGCGACGTCCAGCGCCAGACTTCGAGCGCACCGCGTCCCTGGGCAAGGAAGTTGCCGTGGTCGAGCACTGCGCCTTTGGGGCGACCGGTGGTGCCAGAGGTGTAGAGGATGGCGGCGGGGCTCTCAGGACTGAGTGGCGGCATCGGCGGAGCATCGCCACGGGGAAGCTGTTCGAGCGGGATGACCTGGACGCCGAGCCTGTTCACGATTACCGCGCGCGGCGCGTCTGCAATGGCGAGCAGCGGGTCCGAGTCGTGGAGGATGTGCTCCGCTTCGGCGGAGTGGTAGTCGGGGTTCATCATCACAGCGCTCGCGCCGGCCCGCAGCACGCCCATGTATGCGACCACCCACTCGAGCGAGTTCGCGGCGTAGATGGCGATTCGGGCGCCCGCCTTCACACCAACGCGGTGGAGCCCGCCGGCAACGCTTTCCGTCTGCGCGCGCAGCTCGTCGCGCGTCAACCTCCGATCACCGGCGCGGAGGACGACCTCCTTGCCTGGCTTGAGCAGCTCCTCAGCCAGGTTGCCAGAGCGAAGTTTTCGCCGTAATTCGTCGAGCGCGGTCGGTCTCAGGACGTCACGCGCCACGCGCCAAAGGATGACCGATCAGCGCGCGCTGGTCACCGACGGTCGGGTGGCGCGGCGTCGCTGCCACAGCAGCATCGCACCGAGCGCGATCAAGACCAGCAGGAACGGCACCAGGATCGGAATCAACGCCGCCGTCACCGATAGGGCGGCCGAGGCGATGTCCTCCACCAAGGAGAGAGGCGGACCCAGGAAGGCCACATTGGCAACCGGCCGGACCGCCGCCCTCGTCACATGCACGGTTCCCGCGATCGCGCCGCCCGCAAGAAGGCTGACGATCACTGCCAGCCCGGAATCCATCGAGGTGATGGTTCCGGTCTGCGACGCGAACAGGATCGCGCCCGCGGCCGCCGACACGGGCAGCATGACGGCGTGCCCAATCGAGTCGAGCGCCGGCACCTTGTCGACGGCAAACTCGACGACGGCGAGCACGAGCAGTCCCCAGAAAGCGATATCGGAGCTGAGGGCGTCGAACGGCGGCGCGAGGTGGATCAGGCCGAGTCGTGCAAGCAGGCTCACGATCAGGAGCGGCAGGGTCGCGTTGAGACCGCTCGCCCCGGCGAGGCCGAAAGCCGCCGGCAATGCCATGAGACCCGGATTCACCTCACCTTGTTTCTACCACGCTTTCGAGGCCTCTACTCGGTGGCGACGACCTCCGCCGGTTCACTGTCCTTATCGCGCACGTGACCGGGCCGCAACAGCTGGTAGAGGACGATCGCGCTGAGCGCGCCCAGACCGAGGTTGTTGAATGTGAGGGTCAGGCCGCCGAGATGGATCGGGATCGCCTGGGTCGCGGGGATTCCCGCCGCGATGACCAGTGGGATCGCAGCCACCGCAAGGTTGGCGCGCTTCGAGAAGTCGACCCGGGCATCGACCCAGATCTTGCCGCCGATCACAGCGATGAGGCCGAAGAGATACATCTCGATTCCGCCCTGCACGCTCACGGGGATGCTGCGCACGAGGGCGCCGAACATGGGAATGAAGCCGAGCAGAATGGCGAAGACCGCAGCGACCACGAACACCATGATCGAGAAGACGCGTGTAATGCCCATGACACCGATGTTCTCGGCGTAGGTTGTCTCGCCGGCGCCGCCGAGCAAGCCGCTGATCGTCGTGCCCAGGCCGTCACCGATGAACGTGCGGCCGAGCATGTGGCTGAGGTCGCGTTTCATGATGCCGCTGATCGCGTAGACGTGGCCGGCATTCTCGGCGACCAGGATCACCGGGATGAAGAAGAACAGGCTCAGCTCAGTGCCGAACTGGCTGAAGTCGGGAAAGCTGAAGGAAGGCACGCCGACGAGCGATGCCTTGCCGATCGCGCTGAAGTCGATATGGCAGGCGGACGCGGCCGCCGAGCACGGCGGGTACACGATCGAGACGAGGTATCCGACCACGATGCCGATCAGCACCGGGAGCAACCTCGGAAAGCCGCGGAGGTACACGGCCGCGCCGACTGCCGCAAGCAGCGTGACGGTCGCCGTGAAGGGTTCGCCCGCGTAGTTGCCGGTCGCCGCGCTCGCGAGCGCGAGACCGATGACGGCGACGACGGTGCCGGTCACGACCGGCGGGAGGAGGAAGCGGATCGGGTTCACGCCGACTACGTGAACAATGCCGCCGATGATCAGGTAGATGACGCCGGCAATCACGATGCCCGCGTAAGCGAGACCGTGGTTTGGGTTGTTCGCCCCCTGCACCGCCAGCACGGAGCCGATGAAGGAGAAGCTCGAGCCGAGGTAGCTCGGTACCTTGAAGCCCGTGACGAACAGGAAAATCAGCGTCGCGACGCCGCTGAAGAAGATCACCGTATTGGGGTTGAAGCCCAGGATCAGCGGCACCAGCACGGTGGCGCCGAACATGGCCATCACATGCTGGAGGCCCATCAGGATGGTCTGGGGCCAGCCAAGCCGATCCTCCGGATAGACGACGTCTCGCTCTCGTTTGCTCACCGCGACGGCCATGGCGCTGCCCTCCCCATAACTCCCGGTCGCTGAACCCAGCGGCTCGGGCCCGGCGCTAAGGTAAGCCCCCGATGTGGGCTTTGCAAGATGCCCGCCTGGCAGACGCCACGAGGGCCGACATCGTGATCGACGGGGAGCGCATTGTCCAGGTCGGCCGGGGACGCGCGGAGCGCGTGCCGGATCGGATCGACTGCTCGGGCAAGCTCCTGTTGCCGGCCTTCATCGACGGCCACGTCCACCTCGACAAGGCCTTGATCCGGGACGAATTGGGAGAGCACGACGGCACGTTGGCGGGCGCCATCGGCGCAATCCACGACCGCAAGCGGCGCTACACGGTCGACGACGTCCGGGCCCGGGCGCGGGCGGTGATTGAAGAGTCGGTGCGCCTTGGTACGACTCGTCTGCGCTCTCACGTCGACGTCGACACCATCGGCAGCCTCGTCCCGCTCGAGGGCGTCATGGCCGCGGCCGCCGATTGCGCGGACATCGCCGAGGTTCGCACGATCGCATTCCCGCAGGAGGGGCTGATTCGTGATCCTGGCGCCTATGACCTGATGGAAGCCGCGCTGGTAGCCGGCGCCGACGTGGTGGGCGGCATGCCGCACTGGGAGCACGACGACGCTTCACAGCGGGAGCACGTCGGCCTTTGCTTCGATCTCGCCGAACGCTTCGACCGTGACATCGACATGCACGTCGATGAGACGGACGACGGAGGCGTACGGACGCTGGAGATGGTCGCCGACGAAGCACTGACACGCGGCTATATCGGTCGCGTATCCGCCGGGCACGTGTGCTCGCTGTCGGCCGCCGATGACGCATACGCGGAGCGCGTCATCGACAAGTGCCGCCGTGCTGAGATCTCAATCGTCTCCAACCCCGTCACCAATCTCGTGTTGCAGGGACGCGGCGACCGCGGTCTCGTCCGCCGCGGCACGACACGGATCGGAGAGCTGCGCGAGGCCGGCGTGAACCTGCTGTTCGGGCAGGACTGCGTGAAGGACGGCTTCTACCCGTTCGGCCGCGGCTCGATGCTGGAGGTCGCTCTCATCTCAGCCCACGCCGCGCACCTGACGACACGTGCCGACCTGGATTTCGCACTGCGAGCGATCACCGAGGCGCCCGCCCAGGCGATGCGCCTTAGCGACTACGGCCTGCGGCCCGGCGCGCGCGCTGACCTCCAGCTGTTGCCGGTGCCGACCTGGAGCGAGGCGCTGCGACTGCAGCCGCTGCCGGAGAAGGTCTGGTTTCGCGGACGCCTGGTGGCGGAGAGCTCAGTGAGCTCGGAGATGCACCGCGCTACGCGGCCCGACGCTTCTCGCCCCAGCGGCGCTGGATGAGGATGGGCCGATCCGGCGCGATGAACTTCACGCCCTCGCCGGCCTGATCACCTGCCATCCAGCCTCATGAACCAGCCGGTGATGGTGGTAGCAGAGCGGAAGCAGGTTGGGCAAATCACTCCGCCCGCCGCGGGCCCAGAACTCGATGTGGTGCGGGCTGGTCATGTTGATCGGCCGGTCACACTCCGGCGCGGCGCAGGTCCGGTGCCTCGCTTTGAGAGCCCGCCACTGCGAAGCCGAGACCGTGCGCGTCGCCCGGCCAACATCGACCACCACCGAGTCAGCCTTGATCACCCGATGCAGAGTGCTGTCGCAGGCCAGGCGCTGCACGGTCTTGCTCGAGATCGGCATCCCGCTGCCGAGCGTTGATGCGGCCTCGCCGAGCTCGCCCTTGAGGCCTTCGATGGTGGTGTTGACGCTGATGTGCGGCCGCGCTCCATTGCGCCGCGGCAGCCTGCCTTCGTCCATGGCCTGCTGTGCCATCTCGACCAGGGCATCGGCCCGCCGCTGCTTGGCCGTCCTGTGGTCGGCGGCGCCGAGCGGGTTGGACAGTGACTCGATAGCCGCTTTGAGCGCGGCCCCGCCGACCGGATCCAGCCAGGCGTCGAGCCTGTACATGCCGCCGGTGGTCTCGCTGATGTCCAGCGAGCGCAGCTCGTAATCCTCTTCGGTCTGGTGCTCGAAGCCCTCGCAGTCCCAGCGGACGCGGGCTTCGTAGGTCAGGTAGCGCAGGTCTTTCAGGGAAAAGCGCTGGGCGTAACCGATCCAGTGCTCTTGATCGATGTACTGCCGCTTCTCCCCGACCTGGTCACTGAGATGACAGATCACAGCGGCCGCCTGGTAGCCGATCTGGCCGGAGCTCAAAGCCTCAGCCACTCTCGGCAGGTTGCCCAGCTGCTCGCCGACACAGAGTCGATCGGCGGCAGTGGTCTTCGACATTTGACACTGCGCCGCCACCCACGTGCATGCGCTCTGCCCCGTCAGCAGATGGTCGCCACGCTTTTTGGCTCGACTGACCACGGAGCACAAGCTGCCCTGCAAGCGGTCAATGACCGCCGACAGTCGCTTTGGATCTACGAAATCGAGGTCGGCGTCGCGATCGAAGTCAGCAATCGCAGACTCGAGGTTTTCGAGTTCAATCGACATGTCCACATTATACGAACGTTAGTTTGGAATGTCCAGCATAAATCACTAAATTTATGTTCACGTTAGCCGGTCAGGGGACGTCGCTGGCGCGCCTGCAACGTCGCCAGACCCGGCCCTACACCCCTCCTCACCGAAAGCTCGCCCGACACTGTCGCCAGACATCGCTCAACGTCGCGAGACGCTGCCGCGACTCTCTCTCTTGACGCTCAGTCGACAGCTCGAGGATCAGCAGCCTTGGTGATCGGCCGATCCAGCCGAACCCGCACCTGGCTCAGGTGGATCTTGTACGGCCGGCCGGGGGCCCTGAAGTTGATCGCCAGGTGCGTGTTGTCGCAAAACGGCGCGTGCTCCGAGTGACCGCACCGGCACAGGGTCGCGCGTGGCATCGTCTCCACGGTCCCGTCCTCCCGCGTGACCTCGATCCGCCCCGTGACAAGCAGCGGCCCATCCCGCACCGGCGTGACCTTGGTCCCAGGACCGACCTCTTCCTGCGGACCTCCATCCAGGCGCCGGTACTGCAGCGCACCGCTGGGACATCGCTCCACGACCTGCGCCACGACATCCGCGCTCGCCTCGTCCGTCAGCACCCACGGCCGCCTGTTCAGCTGAAAGACCGCCGTATCGCCGCGCAGGCATTCCCCGATATGCACGCACTGGTCAAGGTCGAAGGTGACCTCGATGTTCCGCCCGCGATAAACCTTCCTCATCGTTCCAACACTAGACTCTCCTTGAATGCCTGACGCCGTGGCATCCCATCCGCGTCTCCCCCCTCCACGAGCCCGCGGCTCGAGGCGCGCGCCGGGCAGGGCGATGATCTCCTCCGAGCGAATCTCCAAACGAGTGCGCCAGCTCGGCCGCGAAATCTCCGAGGTCTACGCGAACATCGACACTCCCCTCGTCCTGGTCGCCATCCTCAAGGGCGCCACGGTCTTCTCGGCGGACCTGCTGCGCACCCTCAACATCCCCGCCGAGCTCGAGTTCGTGCGCGCCGCCAGCTACGGAGCCGGGACGAAGACCACCGGCCGCGTGAAGATCGCCCACATGGTGGAAGGGTCGCTAGCTGGACGCCATGTCCTTCTGGTCGAGGACATCGTCGACTCCGGCAGGACGATCGACACCATCGAGAGACGCTTTCGCAAAATGAAGCCGGCGTCGCTGAGAGTCGCCGCGCTGCTCGACCGGCCCGCGCGACGCGAGCTACCCGTGCGGATCGACTTCACCGGCTTTGTCATCCCCGACCGCTTCGTGATCGGGTACGGACTCGACTACGCGGGCCTCTACCGCGAGCTGCCCGGGATCTACTCCCTCAGCTAACTGACGGGAGGCCTGGCGGCCGGCTTCAGAAAGTCGACCAGCTCCTCGCGATCGTCCCACATCACCGTCGTCCGTTCCGGCTCGGTCCGGGCGACGATCTTCCCGCCCCGCAGCACGAGCTTGCGGGGTGAGATGAGACGGATCGCATCGTGCTCGGTCGGCGCCGCGAAGGCGCAGATGTCGGCCCGGCATCCCGGCAACAGCCCGTACTTCTCCAGCCCGAGCGCGCTCGCCGGGTTCCACGTAATCATGTCCATCAGGGTCCGCAGCTCGCCATGCCCGGACATCTGGCCGTAGTGCGCCAGCACGAAGGCCGCCTGCACCGGATCCGCGTAGCCGAGCGGGTACCAGGGATCCATCACCGAGTCATGGCCGATGCACACGTTGATGCCCGCCGCGAGCAACTCCTTCACGCGAGTGTGGCCGCGGCGGATCGGGTAGCTGTCGAATCGGCCCTGCAACGTGGAGTTGTCGAGCGGGTTGGTGACCATGTGCATCTGCGCCCGCTTCAGGTTGTTGATGAGCCGGTATGCGTACGCGTTGTTGTAGGAGTGCATCGCGGTCGTATGGCTGGCGGTCACCCGACCGCCCATCCCGAGCCGGATCGTCTCCGCCGCCATCACCTCGACAAACCTCGACTGGTCGTCGTCCGTCTCGTCGCAGTGGATGTCGACGCGCAGTCCCTTGTTCGCAGCGAGCGCGAACGCAAACTTGATCGATTGCTCACCGTATTCACGCGTCAGCTCGAAGTGTGGGATTGCCCCGACCACGTCGACGCCGAGATCGATCGCCTTGCGCATCAGGTTCTCACCGTCGTCGAACGACATGATCCCCTGCTGCGGAAACGCGACCAGCTGCAGCGTGATCTGATCGCCGATCTCCTTGCGAAGCTCGGTCAGGGCGCGGACCGCCTTGAGCTCCGGATCGCAGACGTCGACATGACTGCGCACGAACTGCACGCCGTTGGCGAGCTGCCAGCGAAGTACCGTGCGCACCCGCTGCTTGACGTCCTCGACGGTCAGGCTCTTGACGCGCTCGGCCCAGATCGCGATCCCCTCGAACAGCGATCCCGTCTCGTTGTAACGCGGCTCACCCACCGTGAGCACCGCATCAAGGTGGATGTGAGGCTCGACAAGCGCCGGGGTGACGAGCGCGCCGCCGAGCTCGATCGACTGCCTCGACTCTGGCTCCAGCTCGCTGATCAGCCCGTCTTTGATGCCGATATCCCTGGTCTCGAGCTCCCCGGGCAGTCGGGCGCCGCGAAGCAGCAAATCCAGCATCGACGGAATGCTAATTGACGCTTAAACTTCGGGCGTACTTTCCGGCGGTGGTCCTTAGGGAGGGGAAGCGCCTATGCAGACGGTCCAGGACGTAGAAAAGCACGTACCGGTCAGGGAGGGCGACTACGGGGAGAGGGTCGCCACCGTCGAGCCGGGTGGCGTCGAGTACATCGCGCTCAAAGAGCGCCACGGGAAACCCATCGACCTCTTCTGGACGTGGCTGTCGCCAAACCTCGAATTCGCGACAGTCTTCGTCGGCGTCCTCGGCGTCGCAGTCTTTGGGCTCAGCTTCTGGGAGACCGCGGTCGCGATCGTCCTCGGCAGCGCGCTTGGGTCGCTCACCCATTACATCCTCTCGTCCTGGGGGCCGAAGTTCGGGGTCCCGATGATGGTCGAGAGCCGCGGCGCCTTTGGCTTTCTCGGCAACATCCTGCCTGCCGGCCTGAACGCCTTCACCGGCACGATCGGCTGGTTCATCGTCAACAGCGTCAGCGGCGCGTTCGCACTGCAGGCGCTCGGCGGACTCATCAACCTCAACCTACCGTTCGCGATCGCCTTCCTCATCATCGTCGTGGCGCAGGTCGCCATCGCGACATTGGGGCACAACTTCATCCACGTCTTCGAGCGCTGGGCGCTGCCTCTGCTAGGCATCGTGTTCGCCCTCGCCACGATCTTCATCTTCAGCAAGGCGAATTTCGGCATCGCCGCCAAGCCGATCCCGGTGGTCGGCGAATTCGGCGGGTTCATGCTGCTGTTCACAGCGACCTTCGGCTACGCGGCGGGCTGGAACCCGTACGCCGCCGACTACACGCGGTACCTGCCGCCCACCGTCAACCGGGCGATGGTCGGCTTCTGGGCCGCAGCCGGAGTCTTCGTCTCGTGCGTCGTGATCGAGCTCGCCGGCGCGGCGCTGGCGACCGTGAGCGGCACCAAGTGGGGCCCCACCGACATCCCCACGGTGCAGCTGCATGTGGCGATGCCTGACCTTCTGTACTACCTGACGTTGCTGTGCATCGCGGTCGGTGACCGCCGGCGTGCTCGGCTACATCATCGGTCTTGTCGGCCAGGCCAACGTCGGCCCGGGGAGCAAGTACGAGTACTTCCTGCTCCTGATCAGCTACTGGATCGGGCCGTGGCTCGCCGTGGTGCTTACCGACTACTGGATTCGGCGCGGCGACTACGGCGACGAGTCGATGTTCTACGACACTAAATACCAGCGCTGGCAGGGAGTCGCCGCGATGGCCATCGCACTCGTCGTGTCCGTCGGCCTTTTCGCAAACGTGTTCTCCATTTACACGGGGCCCATTCCGAACGCCAACCCGGGGATTGGCGACGTCACCTTTATCGTCGGCTTCGTGCTGGCCGGAGCCCTGTACTACGCCTTCAACATGATGTCGCGGCGGGCGCCGAGCCCGGCCGGCGTGGCAGGCTCGCGAGCCTGACCAGACCCTCGTCGATGAGAAGCGCCGCTGCCCGTGGCAGCGGCGCTACTTTTAGGGCCCAATGGACGTAGAGATCAAGATCGGCAACCTGCGCTTCGTCGCTCGGCTCGAGGATAAGGCGGCGCCCAAGACGTGCCACGCATTCCGGGCGATGCTGCCGCTCGAAACGCAGCTGATCCAGGCGCGCTGGAGCGGAGAGGCGGCCTGGATACCGATGGGTGAGCTCGACCTAAGCCTCGGTTACGAGAACCAGACCAGCCATCCGGCGCCGGGCGAGCTGCTGCTGTATCCGGGCGGGGTGAGCGAGACCGAGATCCTCTTCCCCTACGGCTCGACGTTGTTCTCGAGCAAGGTCGGCCAGCTTGCGGGCAACCACTTCGCCACCGTTTACGAGGGCAACGATCGGCTCGCTGACCTCGGCGAGCTGGTCCTGTGGAAGGGCGCCCAGGAGATCACCTTCACGGCGATCGAATGAATCCCTCCCAGCAGGTCATGGAGCGTTGCGACCTGCTGGCCTCCTGCAGCGACGAGCCCGGATCGATCACCCGCCCCTTTGCGTCAGACGCCATGCGCCGAGCGCAACAGTACGTCCGCGAGTGGATGCGGCAGGCGGGCATGACCGTCTCCCGCGACAACATCGGCAACCTGCGCGGCCGCTACGAAGGAAGCGGGGCTGCCACGTTCCTCCTCGGTTCACACATCGACTCCGTGCGCGACGCGGGCAAGTACGACGGGCCCCTGGGCGTGATGATCGCGATCGCCGCGGTGCAACGGGCCCACGATTCGAGCAAGCGCCTCCCGTTCTCTCTCGAGGTGCTCGCGTTCGCCGACGAGGAAGGTCTCCGCTACGGCTCGACGTACCTGGGGAGCCGGGCCGTCGCGGGGGCATTCGATCTTTCAGACCTCGAGCGGTCGGACGCGGACGGGGTGGTCATGGCGGACGCGATCCGGGCCTCCGGCGGGGATCCGTCCAACATCGGAGAGGATCGCTGGAGCGGCGGTGACGTGCTCGGCTATCTGGAGGTGCACATCGAGCAGGGTCCCGTGCTGGAGGCCCGCGGCCTGCCGGTTGGCGTCGTGTCAGCGATCGCCGGACAGAGCCGCATGGAGATCGCGCTCACCGGCGAGGCCGGCCACGCCGGAACGGTGCCGATGGATCGGCGTCGCGACGCCCTGACCGCGGCGTCGGAGCTGATCCTGGCGGTCGAAGCGGCGGCGACCACGCAGAACGGCCTGGTCGCGACCGTTGGCAAGCTCCGGGTCGAACCTGGGGTCGCCAACGTGATCCCGGGCCGCGTCACGTTCACGCTCGACGTGCGCCACGCCGACGATCGAACCCGGACGGCCGTCTCTGAGGCGCTTCTCACGCGCACCCGCGAGACCGCCAGGCGGCGCAAG
>WNGD01009181.1_pt1 | contig 23838 bp, 22 predicted proteins | sample 5400671 | NCBI WGS metagenome assembly WNGD01 (sample SAMN13153369, study PRJNA577476) | soil metagenome | isolation source: 40 cm soil or saprolite under grassland replicate 2 | place: USA:California | collected 2016-06-15
GCGGCGCTGCGTCGCGTGCCACAGCGGCGAAGCGCCCGAGGTTCGCGCCGCCCACGCGCCACCCGCCGAGGCGCACGTCGCGTGCGCTGCCTGCCACGCGGCGACGGTCGTCGCCGGGCTCGTCCCGGATCGTGCCCTATGTGTGTCCTGTCATGGGAAGCAGGTGGATCATTATCCGACGCGAGAGTGCACTGTGTGTCACTTCGGCGTGACCCCGGAGGCGCTGCGACCGCGACTCCTCAAGGCGGCGCCACCCTCGTGAGGTCCGTGGCGACGGGCATTCTTCTGTCCTGCGCGACGACGCTGACCCTCGGCGCGCAGGGTTATCGATTGCGCCTCGAAAGTCGGGTGCAGGCGGTCGCGTACCGCGGTGTCACGCTCGACAGCGTCGCCACGAGCGACTCCGTAACCGCCGCGGGATACGCCCTGCAGTGTAATCCGACCGGATTCTGCACGTTCTATCGGCCGGGCCCGATCATCCACGCCGCGCCGGTCACCACCATGGCCGATGTCACCGTTTGGGGCCTGGGAGTCCCGGGTCTGAGCGTACGGGCGATCGGGCGTACGGTCGGCGACCTGTCGAGCGGAGACAACTGGCCGGGGACGGCTCCGCGCGTGCAGCTGCTGGAGGCCTACGCCCAGTACGCCGTCGCGCGCTGGACGGCCCAGGTCGGCCGCCAGACCGTGGCGACGCGGTTCGGGCTCACGGGGTTCGACGGCGGCCGGCTGACGGTGCGGGATGCCCGGCGCGGCCTCGAACTCACCGGATACGCCGGGTGGGGCCTGTGGCGTGGGTCGGCCCTCCCGGTGACGAGCCCCGCGCTGAACCCGCTGGACGAGTTCCGGCCGCCCGAGCGTACGATCGTCGCGGGCGCCGGCGCGGGGTGGACGTCGCCTCGGGTCGACGCGCGAGTCACGTATGAGCGCGAGGTCGATCCCAGTGTCGATTACTTCGTCTCGGAGCGGGCCGGGCTCGATGTGGTGGCACGGCCGTACGCCGGCGTGAGTCTCGCGGCCGGAGCGGACTACGACGTGGCGCAGGGATGGTGGGGCAATGCGTCGGCGACGCTGGGTTACATCGCACCCGGTGGGCGCTTGCGCGCCACGGCCGGCGTGCGCCGGTACCGCCCACACTTCGACCTGTGGACCATCTGGGGTGCGTTCAGCCCGGTTCCGTACACGGCCGTCGACGGATCCGTGACGGTGAAGCCGCTGGCACGGCTCGAGCTGCGAGCGCGGGGCGAGCACTACCGCTTCGCCAATAGCGAGACCGCGACACCGCTCGTGAGCGCCGAGTCGTCGGGCTGGCGGTTCTCGTGGGGTGCGACGTACACACTGGCACGGACCTGGGTGGCGGACGGCGCGTACCACGCCGAATTCGGACCGGGCGCGGCGTCGCGCGGCTTCGCAGCCGGCCTCACGTACGCGAGGGGCGACCGTCTGTCGCTCACCGCTCACGCGGCCACGCTCGATCGGCCGCTCGAGTTTCGCTACGAGGCCTCGTCGCTCGATCTGATCGGTCTCGCCGCCGAGTACCGGCCCGCGGCACGCCTGCGATTTCAGCTCGATGCGAGTCGCTACGCCGAGGACCGCACCCGGCCCGACCCGGGCACGTTCAGCTGGGACCAGGTGCGGGTCTCCGCGCGGATGATCCTCCTGTTCGGAAGCCGTGCCGACGCGGGCTTGCTCCCGCCCGCGGTCCAGGCCATGCCGGAGCGCGGCTCGCCGTGAGGGAACGACTCGCTCTCTTCGCCACACTTGCCTTCGCGGTGGGGCCGGGCCCGCTCGCCGGCCAGGCTCCCTCAGGCTTCGACCACGCCAGGCACCGCAAGCTGTTCGCGAGCTGCACCGCGTGCCACCTCGGCGCCGTGGAACGCGGCGCGTCGATCTGGCCGGACGAGGCCTCGTGCGCGTCGTGTCACGACGGCACGATAGAGAAACGGGTGACGTGGCAGCCACCCCGTGAGCCGCCGCGTACCAACCTACGGTTCGAGCACCTCGACCATGCGCGGGCAGCGGTCGGCCGCCCGGCGGCGTGTGTCGCCTGTCACCAGCAGCAAGGGGCTCCGTGGATGACGGTCGTGGCGCTCGATGCGCATCGCTGCCTCGATTGCCACGGCGTTCGAACGGCACACCTCGCCGCCCCCGATACGGCGTGCGCGACCTGTCACGTGTCGCTTGCGCGGGCCTCCCGGCTCACCGAGCAGGACGTGGCGGCGTTCCCGACTCCCCCTTCGCACAAGCAGCCGGGATATGCGGGCGCCGAGGGCCACGGGCAAGCCGCGCGGGTGGCGGGAGCGAGCTGCGCCACGTGCCACGCCCGCGAGTTCTGCCTCCAGTGCCATGTGGACGCGCCAGAGCGACGCGAGATCCTGGCGCTCGCCCCGGACCATCGGTCCGCAGCGATACACGCCGAGCTTCGCGCACCCGCGAGCCACGACGATCCGGGGTTCCTCGCGAGCCACGGCAGCACCGCGCAGCGGGCGCCCGAGACCTGCGCCGCGTGCCACACGCAAGAGAGCTGCCTGACCTGCCACGTAGCCACGACGAGAGTAGCCACCCGGTTGCCCGCGGCCGGCCCCGGTCGCGGCCGGGGCGCGGTCGTCAGGCGGCGCCGTCCCCCGTCGCACGGGACTGACTTCGCGGCCCACCACGGCGCCGCCGCGGCCGCGGGGCCCGCCACCTGCGCGGCGTGCCACAGCCGTTCGGATTGCCTCGAGTGCCATCGGCCTGACGCCGCTCGAGCCGCTGGCTACCATCCGCCCGGGTTCCTGGCGCGTCATCCGGCAGCCGCCTACGCGCGCGAGACGAGCTGCAGCGACTGCCACAACAGCGGCGGCTTCTGCACGGCGTGCCACGCCACAGCGGGGCTCGTTTCCAGAGGCGGGCCCCTGCGGCCAGGCTATCACGACGCCAACAACTTCTTCATTGCGGGTCATGGGCAGGCGGCGCGACAGAGTCTCGAGACGTGCGTCGGGTGCCACGTGGAAAAGGACTGCCTGATGTGTCATTCGGCGTTGGGCAGTCGGCGCATCGACCCGCATGGCCCCGACTTCGACGCTAACCGGTTGAAGCAGAAGAACCCGCAGATGTGCACGGCGTGCCACGGGACGGCGATCCCGACGCGCTGACCGCTCGAACGTCCACCCGCGGCGCCAACGCTCCGCGGGGGGATTGAAGTCTTCTGAAGGTTTCTTCATCCCGTCTTCACATCGGCAACGCCACGCGGCGCGCAAACTCCTTGTCACGCGCAGAGCTTCGCGAACCTTCGTCTTCGGAGTGCCTATGTCACGTCGAGTCGGGATCGTGGTCCTCGCTGGCGTCTTGGTCACAGGCGCCGCACGTGCTGTACTCGCTGACGGTGGCGCCGGAGAGCGCGAGAGAGAAAACACCGCTCGGGCGCTGCGGGTCTACGCCACGCGCTACGTACTCGCTGCCGCTCACCTCACGCCCACCTACGCCCGGCAGACCGGCCTGGCCTGCAGTGCCTGCCACACTCATTTCCCGGAGCTCACGCCCACGGGACGGGCCTTTAAGCTCAACGGCTACGTGTTCCGGAGGAGCGAATCCCTCGAGGGCAAGAGCCCCGAGGGCCAACAGAGCCTGCTGCTCAACCTGGTGGCGCCCGTGTCCTTGATGTTCCAGACGTCGTACACCAGCACCAAGAAGGCCCTGCCCGGAACGCAGAATGGCACGGTGCTGTTTCCCGACCAGTTGAGCCTCTTCACGGGGGGTGAGATCACCCCACACGTGGGTGGCTTCCTGCAGGTGACGTTCGATCCGCAGAGCGGTCAAATCGGAGTCGACAACGCGGACTTCCGCTTCGCGACGCATGGCACCGTCCTCTCCAAGCGCGCGACCTTCGGCCTGAGCGTCAACAACAACCCCACGGTGCAGGACGTCTGGAACAGCACACCCGCCTGGGGCTTCCCCTACGGCAGCTCGGCTGTGGCTCCGGCGCCGGGCGCGGCCACGCTCATCGACGGCACGCTCGGGCAGCAAGTGGCTGGGCTGACGGCGTACACGATGTGGAACGATCGGGTCTACGGGGAATTCGGTGCCTATCGCTCCGCGCCCCTCGGCATACAACGTCCGCTAGACTCGATGGCCACAGGGGTGATCAGTGGCGCCGCACCGTACTGGCGGGTCGCGTTCCCGAACGTGTGGGGCCAGAACTACCTCTCCGTTGGGACGTACGGCATCGCGGCCAGCGTCTACCCGGCCGGCGTCACAGGGCCGACCAATCGATTCACCGATGTTGCGCTGGACATCGCGTACATGCACTCGTTCGGGTCGAACAGCTTCACACTCGACGGCACGTGGATCCACGAGAAGCAGACCTGGACCGCGGGGGGCGCGGCGAACCCCACGAACACACTGCGCACGTTCCGAATGGACGCCATGTACCACATCGGCACGCGGTACGCGTTCACCCTCGCGCCGTTCGTCACGACCGGCACGAGCGACACGCTCCTCTACGCCCCGGCGTCGGTGGTAGGGAGTCGTACCGGCAGCCCCAAGAATGACGGCCTCGTTGCCGAGATCGACGTCATGCCCTGGCAGAACATGCGGCTGCAATTCCAGTACGTTGCGTACGATCAGTTCAACGGCAGCTCGAGCAATTACGATGGGTTCGGGCGCCGGGCGAGCGACAACAACACCCTGTACATCCTGACGTGGCTGCTGTATTAGCGGCGCGCGTTCTCATCACAGAGGGAGATTGTTCATTATGCGGCGGCCAACGCGCTTGACGGTGCGAGTTCGACGCGCCCTACTCCTGACCGGCGTGCTGCTCCTCGGGGCGGTCGGCGCTCGTGCGCAGACGGCCAAAGGCGGCAAGATCGATCCCACCTGGCTACGTGCGGACGCGGCGAGCAAGACCGTCGAGTTCAAGCTCGTCGCGGGCCTCACCGACGCAAATGGGGGCATGAACTTCAACGGGTTCGGGCGCGGTGGCCTGGTGCTGACGGTGCCGCAGGGGTGGACCCTGGTCCTCCATTTCAAGAACGAGGACCCGAACCTGCCGCACTCGGTGGAGGTGATTCCTGAGGCGGCGGCGCTCCCTATGGGTCCAGTGCCTCCGGCGTTCGAGCACGCTGCGACCGGCCGTCTCGAGCAGGGATTCCCGGCCGGGCAGGGCACCGATATCCGGTTCGCGCCGGCCAAGGCCGGCTCCTTCCTCCTCTTCTGCGCCGTGCCGGGTCATGGCGCCGCTGGGATGTGGATCAGGCTCGCGGTCTCCGAGGCGGCCGATAAACCAGCGGTTGCGACTGCGGCTGAGCGGTAACGACACCGGGGCCCTCGCTTCGGGGAGAGCGTTTCAGGGCGGATTTCATCCTCCGGTCATGCGCCGATGCCCGGATTTCTCGCGGTTACTCGGTGAGGGTGACCGGCCGCCCCAGTTGACCTGGTTAAGTGCGCCGGCGTCTGCTCACGCGCCATCCCAGGCGTTCGTCAATTCCGCTTGGCGGCGCTGGCGGCCTTCTCGGCAGAATCGGCCAGCTCCGCGCGAAATCTCGCCGCCTTCTCAGGCTGGCCGAGCGCGTCGTACGCCGCCACCAGGTCCTTTCGTGCGTCTACCAGCCAGCTCACTCCCCGATCGGTCCGCTTCGCGAGTATCTCGTAGCCAGCGAGTGTCTCTCCCACCGCCTCTGCGTAACGACGCAGGCGCAGCAGGGTCCGGCCCAGTTTGATCCGCGCAATGCCCGTGTTCAAATGCTCGGCTCCTTGAGTCTCTGTGAAGATGCCGATCGCCTCTCGAAACAGCGGCTCGGCTTGGGAGTACTGGTTGTGCCTCAGGTACACGCTCGCCAGATTGGCGACGCCGACGCCGGTAAACGCGTGTTTGCGACCGTACACCGTTCGATAGATGGCGAGCACGCGCCTGGCAAGCGCTTCCGCTTCGTCGAACCGGCCGCGCGCCAGCGCGACGCCTCCCAGCTCGTTGAGCGTCGAGGCAACCTGGGGGTGCACCCTCCCGAACACTCGTTCCCGAATAACCAGGGCCCGTTGAAACAGGCGTTGGGCCTCGTCGTTGCCCTGCGGCTCGAAACGGAGAGCCCGGCCGAGCACGGTGAGGCCGGCGGCGGTCTTATAGTGATTCGGTCCGTAGAACGCTTGCGTGATGTCGAGCGCCTGGCGGTAGTAGCGCTCCACTCTTGCTGCACGGCGCCGAGGTTGATCAGATCCTCGGCGACGAGCGGGTGACGCTCACCGTTCAGCCGGCGGGTCATCGCCAGAACGAGGCGGTCCAGCGAATCGGCGACCGCAAGGTGACCCGCATAGTAGTGCGTGTTCGCGAGCTCGCGCATGCTGGCGGCCAGCTCCGAAGTGGGGAGGCCGCCGGCCGCGCCGCGCAGGCGAACAGCCTGCTCGAGCACCTTGATTCCCTCGTCGTACCTGCCGCTCTCCTCCAAGGCCTGCCCAAGGGCCAGGGTGGCGTTGGCGATGGCCGGGTGGCCCGGCCCCAGCTGCCGCTGGCTCATCTCAAGGCCCTCTCGGATCAGCCGCTCCGCTTCCTTGTAGTCCGCCTGGTCGACCCGCAAGCGACCCAGTGCCACTAGGCTCTTCGCGACCTCGGCGTCTTCGGATCCGAAGAGCGAGCGGCGTTGGTCAAGGGCGGCGCGGAGCAGTGAATCTGCCCGGTCGAGCTTGCCCAGTTTCTGGTAGATGCTGCCCAGCGTCTCGTACAGCTCGGCCTGCACCGCGGGCTCCCCATCGAGGCTCTGCGCGTCCCGCACGCCCCGGTCGACGAGCGTCACGACGCGCAGACTGTCCGCGGGCCCGACCGCCTCCTCGCCGCCCTGAAAGAGGTTCAGCATGAAGTGCTGGATGCGCTGCGTCCGCGCCGCCTCGGCGACGGCGGCATTCCGCGCCGTCGCGAGCCGCAGCGTGTAGAACACGACTAGACCGACGACGACGATGAAAGACGCGGTCGCGGCGGACACCGGCCGCCAATGGCGCCGGACGTACTTGCCCAGCCGGTAGCCGAACGTGTCCGGCCGGGCCTCGAGTGGTTCGCCCGCGAGGTAGTGATCGATATCCCGGATCAGCGCCTCGACGGTTCGATACCTCCGCTGAGGCTCGATGTGCATCGCGGTGAGACAGAGCACATCGAGATCCGCCCATGCTCGCCTGCTGATGGACTTCTCCTTAGCGGCTGCCGACGGCCGCTCCCGGCCTTGCTTGATAATGGCCGTCTCGGCCTCGCCCGGCGTCCGGTTCGACAAATCGAACGGCAGCCGCCCCGTGAGCAACTCATACAGCACAACGCCGAGGGTGTAGATGTCGGTATGAATGCCGACAGGGTCGCCCAAGATCTGCTCGGGCGCGGCGTAGGCCGGTGTCATCAGCCGCAGTCCGGTGCGGGTCCGATCCACAGGCCCTTCAAGGCTATCGAGCTGCTTGGCGATGCCGAAGTCGAGCAGCTTCACGCTCCCATCCGGCTTGACCAGGATGTTCGAGGGCTTCAGGTCGCGATGGACGATCAAGTGACGGTGGGCGTGCTCGACCGCCTCGCATACCGCGCGGAAAAGACGCAGGCGCTCGAGAATCGAGGAAGCATGGTGCTCGCAGAACTCGGTCAACGGGACACCTTCGACGTACTCCATGACGAACCAGGGAGTCCCGTCGGGGAGAGTGTCGGCGTCGTACAGCCGCGCGATCGCGGGATGATTGAGCTGGGCGAGGGTCCGCTGCTCGCTGGCGAAGCGTTCCCGCCGATCCGGTGACAGCCAAGCGTCGCGCAGGATCTTGATGGCCGCGACGCTACCGAGGTCTTCCCGTTCGGCGAGGTACACCACACCCATCCCTCCCTGGCCCAGCGCCTCCTTCAGCCGGTAGGGCCCGAACGTCTGGTCCAGGAGGGCGGGGGGGATTCCTTCATCGAGCACCTCGGCAGCCACGTGGGCGGCGTCGCGGTCGAGCAGCGAGTCGCCCCGGGCATCCTGCTCGAGGAGGCTCAGCACCTCCGTCATGAGCGTTGGGTCCTCGGCGCATTGCGCTTCGAGCGAGGCCCGTTGGGCGGGGTCCGGTAGGTCCGCCATTTCATGAAAGAGGGCCTGGATCTGTTCCCAGCGGGCGGCATTCATCGACGGGTATCAGCTCGCTCGCCGCAGCTCACGGGCCAGCCACGCCTTGGCGGCACGCCAATCGCGCAGCACGGTGGCCTCGGATACGCCGAGCAGCTCGGCGCTCTCCGCCACGTCGAAGCCGCCGAAGAACCGGCTCTCGACCACCAGTGCCTGACGCGGCTCGAGGCGGGCGAGCGCCTCGAGGGCGGCCTCGAGACCGAGCAATTGATCCGCGCCGCTGGGCGGCTCCGCGACGGCGTCGTCGAAGGTGGCGATGGCCAGTCCACCGCCACGTTTTTGCGCCTTCCGTCTCCGGGCGGCCTCGACCAGGACCTGCCGCATGGCGCGCGCCGCGATCCGTTTGAAGTGCAGCCGGGAGACCCCGGCGAGCCGTGGCGAGTTCCGGAGCTTGAGCCAGGCTTCGTTGACCAGGGTGGTGGGACTGAGTGAAGCGTTGGGGTCGCTGCGCCGGACGCTCGAGGCGAGGCGCCGCAGCTCCTCGTAGGTCACGCTGAACAAGTGGTCCAGGGCGCTCCGATCGCCTAGCAGCGCTTCCAGCTCGCCGCCCTCGAGACCGTGCTCCGTTCGGATGCCTCGAAGCGCCATGACGCTAATTCCTGCGGACCCGCGCAATGCAGGATAGACGCCAGTCTGCCTACCGGCGGGCGGTCGGGCAGACACTCTAAACCCTCAGCGCGCAACAGTATCACTAGGGAGGCGCGGGTGCAACCAGCGACAGAGCGCGAGCTACCGACGCCTCGGGAGGAGGGAATTGCGAAACCGGCTGAGTGGGGGACACCCACGTGGCCGGTTTTTTGTGTGCTTCAGGCGAAACAGCAGCGCGCGTCAGGCCCCCTTTGCCCATCCCACCAAATCAGACTTTCCGAGGAATCATGCGCGACTCCGTTCTGAAACACTGGATGCGGTCCGGCCTCGTTCTGGTCGCCGGTGTCGCCGTCGCGGTTGGCTGCGGCACTAAGGAAAGCACCGGGCCAGCCGCCGACTACACGCTGTCGCTTGCACCAGCGGCGCTCACGATTGTCCAGGGCGCGAACGGCACGGCGACCGTCACTATCACGCGCACGAACTTCAACGGCGCCGTGACTCTGAGTCTGGGCGGCGCGCCCACTGGCGTCACCGGGTCGTTCAATCCAGCGGCACCCACCGGGACCAGCGCGACGCTCACAGTGAGTGTGGGAGCCACGGTAGTGCCCGGGGTCTACAACCTGACGGTGAATGGCAGCGGGAGCCCGGGCAACCGCTCGACGCCGCTCACCCTCACCGTGAATGTGGCCCCGGACTACACGTTGTCAGTCGTGCCGACGGCGCTGACGATCGCCCAGGGCGCCAACGGCACCACGACCGTCACCATCACGCGCACGAGCTTCGCCGACGCCGTGACCTTGAGTCTGGGCAATGCGCCCACCGGCGTCACGGGGTCGTTCAATCCGGCCGCCCCCACGGGAACGAGCTCCACGCTCACGGTGAGCGTTGGGGCCGCCGTAGCGCCCGGAGTCTACAACCTCACGGTCGATGGGACCGGCGCCCCGGGCAATCGGTCGACGCCGCTCACGCTCACGGTGACCGCGGCTCCCGACTACACGCTGTCGCTTTCACCGACGGCGCTCACGATCGGGCAGGGCGCGACCGGCACCACGACCCTCACGATCACCCGCACCAACTTCACCGGCGCGGTGACCTTGAGTCTGGGTAGCGCGCCCACCGGGGTCACGGGGTCGTTCAACCCGGCGGCCCCCACCGGGACGAGCTCGACGCTCACGGTGAGCGTCGGAGCGGCGGTAGCGCCCGGGGTCTACAACCTCACGGTCAATGGGACCGGCGCCCCGGGCAATCGGGCGACGCCGCTCACGCTCACCGTCAGCGCGGCTCCCGACTACTCGCTGTCGCTTTCACCGACGGCGCTCACGGTCGGGCAGGGAGCGACCGGCAACACAACGGTCACGATCACGCGCACAAACTTCACTGGCGCCGTGACCTTGAGCCTCGGTAACGCCCCCGCTGGGGTCACGGGGGCGTTCAGCCCGGCTGCGCCCACGGGAACGAGCTCCACGCTCACGGTGAGCGTGGCAGCCGCAGTGGCGCCCGGGGTCTACAACTTGACGGTGGACGGCACCGGGACCCCTGGCAACCGCTCGACGCCGCTCACCCTCACGGTGAGCGAGGCTCCGGACTACACGCTGTCGCTCTCGCCGGCGGCGCTCACGGTCGATCCGGGCGCGACCGGCACCACAACGGTCACGATTGCGCGCACGAATTTCACCGGCGCGGTGACGCTGAGTCTCGGCAACGCGCCCACCGGGGTCACTGGATCGTTCAATCCGGCAGCTCCCACCGGGACCAGCTCCACGCTGACCCTGAGCGTGGGAGCGGCGGTGGCAGCGGGGACCTACAACCTCACTGTGGACGGGACCGGCGCACCGGGGAACCGCTCGACACCACTCACCCTCACCGTGAGCGCGCCCGGGGACTACACGCTGTCGCTGACACCGGCCGAGCTCACCGTTGAACAGGGCGCGACCGGCACTGCAACTGTCACCATCACGCGCACGAATTTCACCGGCGCGGTGACGTTGAGTTTGGGCAACGCGCCCAGCGGCGTCACCGGGTCGTTCAACCCAGCGGCGCCCACCGGGACCAACTCCACCCTCACCGTGGGTGTCGGGGCCACCGTGGCGCCCGGGGTCTACAATCTGACAGTGGGCGGGACCGGGAGCCCGGGCAACCGCTCGACGCCGCTCACCCTCACGGTGAGCCCGGCCCCGAGCTACACGCTTTCGGTCGCGCCGACGGCGCTCACGATCGGCCAGGGGGCGACCGGCACCGCGACGGTGACCATCACCCGGACCAACTTCACTGCGGCGGTGACGTTGAGTCTGGGCAACGCGCCCACCGGCGTCACCGGGTCGTTCGATCCCGCGGCGCCAACCGGGACCAGCTCGACGCTCACCGTGAGCGTCGGGCCTGCCGTGGCGCCCGGGGTCTACAACCTGACAGTTAATGGGACCGCGACAGCGGGCAACCGCTCCACTCCGCTCACGCTCACGGTGAGCGCGACGCCGGACTATGCGCTGTCGCTCTCACCGGCGGCGCTTACCATCGTCCAGGGCATGACCGGCACTACGACCGTCACCGTAACCCGCACGAATTTCACCGGTGCCGTGACGTTGAGTTTGGGCGGCGCGCCGTCCGCGGTCACGGGGTCGTTCAACCCGGCCGCGCCCACCGGAACCAGCTCCACACTTACGATGACCGTTGGGGCCGCCGTGGCTCCCGGGGTCTACAACCTGACGGTGGATGGGACCGGCACCCCCGGGAACCGCTCGACGCCGCTCACGCTCACGGTGAGCGGGAGCGCACCCAGGTCCCTGATCAACGGACAGACTCACAGCGGTACCATCTCGGCTCCAGGCGAGCTCCATACCTGGACCTTCACCGCCACGGCGGGCGACTACATCGCGCTGAGCATCGGGGAGGTGGCGCCGGTATCGGTGGACTTTACGCCGTGGATTCGCCTGGTGTCGCCCACCGGCGCGCTCCTCGCGAACAGCTCCGGAGCCTCGGCGGCGCAGACCGCCGCGACCGCGCCCGCGACCGGCACGTACACCGTCATCGTCGGGACCGCTGACGCGGGCAACAATGCGACCGGGAGCTACCTGCTCACGCTCGCGAAGGCACCGGGTGCGTTCGCCACCTCGGCGGGCGACGAAGGGGGCGCCCTGACGAATGGGGCCACCCACGCCGGCACGATTTACCTGGGCGACCTCGATCAGTGGTCGTTCACGGCCACGCAGGGTGACTACATCGCGCTGAGCATGGGCGAGGTGGCCCCGGTATCGGCGGGCTTCCGGCCCTGGATCCGCCTGGTGTCGCCCACCGGCGTGCTGCTCGCAACCAGCTCGGCGGGGGCTTCGGCGGTGCAAGTCGCCACGAACGCGCCGACGACCGGCACGTACACCGTGATCGTCGGGACCAACGACGGCTTTGGTCGTAACGAGGATACCGGCAGTTATCTGCTCACGCTCGCCAAAGGGCCCGGCGCCTTCGCCACCTCGTCGGGCGACGAAGGGGGCGCCCTGACGAATGGGGCCACCCAGGCCGGCGCGATCTACCTCGGCGATCTCGACCAGTGGTCATTCACCGCCACGCAGGGTGACTACATCGCGCTGAGCATGGGCGAGGTGGCCCCGGTATCGGCGGGCTTCCGGCCCTGGATCCGCCTGGTGTCGCCCACCGGCGTGCTCCTCGGGAACGGCATCGGGGCCTCGGCGGTGCAGATCGCTGTGACCGCGCCCACGACGGGTACCTACACCGTGATCGTGGGGACCAACGACGGCTTTGGCCGTAACGAGGATACGGGGAGCTATCTCCTCACGCTCGCCAAGGGACCCGGCGCTTTCGCCACCTCGACGGGCGATGAAGGGGGCGACCTGACGAACGGGGCCACCCACGCCGGCGCGATTTACCTGGGCGACCTCGATCAGTGGTCGTTCACGGCCACGCAGGGTGACTACATCGCGCTGAGCATGGGCGAAGTGGCCCCGGTATCGGCGGGCTTCCAGCCCTGGATCCGCCTGGTGTCGCCCACCGGCGTGCTCCTCGGGAACGGCATCGGGGCCTCGGCGGTGCAGATCGCCGTGACCGCGCCCACGACGGGCACCTACACCGTGATCGTGGGGACCAACGACGGCTTCGGCCGCAACAACGACGCCGGGAGCTATCTGCTCACGCTCGCGAAGGGGCCGGGCGCGTTTGAGACCTCGACGGGCGATGAAGGTGGCCCAATAACTGACGGAGTCAACCAGGCCGGCGCCATCTACCTGGGCGACCTGGACATGTGGTCGTTTACGGCCACCCAGGGCCAAGTCATCACGCTGAGCATGAGCGAGGTGGCCCCGGTAACGGCAGGCTTTCAGCCCTGGATCCGCCTGGTGTCGCCGACCGGCGTGCTCCTCGGGAACAGCATCGGGGCTTCGGCGGCGCAGGTCGTTGTGACCGCGCCCACGACCGGTACCTACACCGTGATCGTCGGGACCAACGACGGCTTCGGCCGCAACAACGACAGCGGGAGCTATCTGCTCACGCTCACGCGATGACCCGATCACCCGGCTCGCTCTTGCCTTCCACCCACTTTCGGAGGTGCGTACGAACTGTCCGAGCTGCAAAAAGGAGATCGTTCCAGATTCCGTCTTCTGTTCTTGGTGCAGCGATGTCGTGCCGTCGTCGGGACAGGGAAGGAAGGCGGGTCTCTTCCGGCGCTGGGTGGCCTTTGCACTCGACCCGTTGATCGCCGTCATCCTCTACGCGCTGGGCGTAGGGCTCTTCGGCTCCATCTCGAAGGACCTAGAGGGAGAGCCTGCGTGTCGGTAGGCGGAAGCGCACGGCGAAGTGAGGCGTGAGGCCGTGCCGACAGGCCGGTCTCTGCTTTTTCCGCGGGTGTGCAAGAGGCTCAGAGAATGTCGCGGAGCGGACAGCGAAAGCCCGGCAGCACGTCCTCACCATCCAGCTCGTCGTCCGGTCCCACGGTCGAAATAGTCCCGTCCGCCCGATAGACCCGGGCGTCACGCCGGACTTGGTCGAGGACCCAGACGACGCGCACACCGGCGCCGAGCCACTGCCCCACCTTTTCCAGCACCTCGCCCGGCCGGTCGCTGGGCGAGAGGATTTCGGCCACCCAGTCCGGCGCGAGCTCGGCGTAGCCCGCCTCCGGAATTTGAGCGAGCCGCTCGCGTGGCACGAAGGCGACGTCCGGTGCGCGCACGGTGTCGGGGTCGCGCTCGATCTTGAAGCCGGTATCCTGCGCGAAGACTTCACCCAGCTCACGCTGCTCGACGAATGCGCCGACCCGCAGCGTAAGCCGTGCTGAGCAGGCTCCGTGACCGGTGCCCGGGGGCTCGCGCACGATTAGCACCCCCCGCACGAGCTCCGCCGTCTTTCCGGGCTCGCGAAAGTGGAGGAGGTCTTCCGCCGTCTGAACGGCAGTCGGCGTCATCGCGGAAACGTAGCGCCGTTGCGATTCCACAGCGAGCGATGATGCGGGAGGGGCGTCAACCGCGCGTCAACGAAGGCCCCGCTCGTCTACGCCCGTCGCGTTTGTGCCGTGGCCCACTGTGTGATAGTCTCCACGATCCATGGGACCTTCGGGCATCGGCGTGACGCCTGACAGTTTTCGTGACGCCCTGCGGGCTCAGAGACTCCTCCTCCCGGAGCTCCTGGTCGCGGCGGCGATTCTCGTCGCTGGTTTGGCCGGGATCCTGCCGTTCAGCGCGACACCGTTTCTGGTCGTCGTCGGGGTCGTCTCGCTCTGGCTGCGCGGCCAGGGCCCGCGGGCCGTCGGGCTGGCCTTCCGCTCTGATTGGGTTCGCACGGTGTCAGTGGGTATCGGAGCCGGCATCATCTACCAGGGCTTCAGCCTCTACATCGCCGAGCCCGCGATCGCCCGACTCACGGGCAAACTCCCGGACGTCAGCCTGTTCGCTCCACTGGCGGGCAACATCCACTTTCTGCTCATCTCGCTCACTGTCGCGTGGACGCTCGCCGCCTTCGGCGAGGAATTCGTGTATCGCGGCTACCTGCTGACGCGGATCGCGCGTGTGCTCGGGGACGCGCCCCGCGCCTGGCTCGGCGCACTCGTGGTCACAAGCATTGTCTTCGGCGTGGGTCACCAATATCAGGGGCTCTCAGGCATGATTACCGCGGGGTTGGGTGGTTTCGTGTTCGGGCTCTTGTACTTGGTCACCGGTTGGGTGGTTTCGTGTTCGGGCTCTTGTACTTGGTCACCGGTCGCAATCTCTGGGTGTCCGTCATTGCACACGGCACGATGGACACGGTCGGGTTTCTCCTGCTCTTTCTCGGGAAATACCCCGGCGTATGACGCCTGAGCTCGTCACGGTCTTCCAGACCGGGAACCCGATGGCCCTCGCGCTCGCGAAAGGCGCACTCGAATCCGCGGGTATACCGTTCGTAAGCGAGGGCGAGGGTCTGCAGGACTTGATCGGGCTCGGGCGGTTCCCCGGCGGCTTCAACGTCGCGACCGGCCCGGTGAAGATTCAAGTGGACGTGCGCGACGCTGAAGCTGCGAAAGAGGTGCTCGCGGACATCGAGAACCCTTGAAGGGCTGTTGCGCCGGCACGACGTTTGCGGCCATGATTCGGTACCTGCCGCGAACGTTGCGGCTGTCCCACATGTCGGAATCTGGAGGCCGGTATGAAGACCCTCGCCTTGACCACCCTCCTGACACTCAACATTGGTGCGTACACGCCGGCGCGCGCGCAGGGCCCGTATGACAACCGCGCGGACGCCCACAAGGACATTCAGGCGGCGCTGGTCCAGGCTCAGGCCGATGGCAAGCTGGTGCTCCTCGACTTCGGTGCTAACTGGTGCCTCGACTGCATCGTCCTGTCGCATCTCTACGAGGACCAGACGGTGCGTCCCTTCCTGGATGGAAATTTCCACTTGGTGAACATCGACGTGGGAAATTGGGACAGGAATCTGGACGTCTCGCAGCGGTACGGCAGTCCCATCGACGGCGGCATTCCCGCCCTCGTGATTCTCGCCGGCTCGGGCGAGGTGGTCGCATCCACCAAGAACGGCGCCTTGGCCGATGCCAGAACCGCGACGGCGCGCGAGGTGCTGGACTACCTCAAGCGCTGGGCGGCTCTCAAGCCCTCGCATGCGGCTGCGCACTAGCGGTTACGCCCGACTGGCGCCGATCGCCTGCGTGATCGTGTTGGGGGCTGGCGGGGCGCGGGTTCAGTCTGAGCGATGGCCCCTGACCAGATTCGTGGAGCACGATGTCTCGGTCGAGATCGCGCTCGAACGGAGCCGATCGGGCACGACGTGGCTCGTGGGGACGTATACGCCATCCCGGGTGACTCTTCACCTGTACGGGAAGGATTTGCCCAAGTCAGGAATTCACGGCGTGGCACGCCCCACGTTGCTGGAGCTCGTCTCCTCCGCATCCATCAGGCCCGCGGGCCCGCTCGTCGCGGACCAACCGACGATCGAGCTCCAAGTCGCCGCGCTGGGGTTGACGTTTCCCGTGTATCCGGAGGGCGCCGTGACCCTCCGGCTGCCCGTCACACTCACCGCGAAGGACAGTGCGACGGCCGTGCTATCGGTGACGTATATGGCGTGTAGCGACCGCATCTGCCTGGCGCCGGTCATCGATAAGCGGATCGCTGTGAGGATTCCGGCCTTGGCCGCCTCGGCCCCTTGACGCCGTCCGGGCGCCCGGGCTTAGTATTCGGCATCGGTGGCACAACGAGCTTCATGCTGCTTCCGCTCTTCGTAGCACTCTTCCAGACCGTCGCCGACGGACAGGTGCCGTCGCGTGATGCGAGACCGGTGCGCGTCTGGCTCGGCTCGAGCGGCGTCCTCACCCGCGGCACCCCAGTCCGAGTGTACGTGCAGGCGGCGCAGGATGGCAACCTGATCGTGCTGCACCGCCGCACCGACGGGCGGATCGAGGTGCTATTCCCCGGCAAGCCCAACGAGGACCCGTTCGTCCGCACGGGCACCTACGAGATCCAGGCGACGCCGAGCCGCGTCGCCTTCGTCGTCGCGGAGCCCGACGGGTCGGGCCTCGTGCTCGCCGCGCTGGCGCCCAGGGATTATCGGTTCGACGAGTTCGTGCGCGCCGCGGCGTGGGACCCCGACGCCCTCGCGCCATCCTGGGACGGCTCGGACGGCGAGGGGGTGCTCTCGGACATCGTACAGCGCATGCTGGGTGACGGCTATTTCAATTACGACATCGCGGCGTACACCGTCGCGCCGCCCGTCTACGCGATGCAGCCGGACACGGGGGCCCAATATCCGATGTACCCAACGTGCACCGACTGCGCCTTCATCGGGTTCCAACAGAACGTCTTCGATTCCTTCGCGCTGTGCGATCCGTTCTTCTCGCCCTGCATCGGCGACGGGCGGTTCCACCAGCGCGGGCGGCGGCCCGACGGGGAACCGGCCGCTGCGCCGACCCGGACGATCGCGCTCTCGATGCGTGGATCGTCCGCCACGGCCGCGATTCCGCGCGACGGGAGGGCCGGGGGTGGGGGTGGGGGTGGGACCGAGTTCGCGCGCAAGACGCCGACTGCCCGTAACCCGCCGATCGAACCTCGCGCGCGAGCACCGCTCGTTCTCGCACGTGAACCGAGTCTCCCGATCCGGGCGGTGCCGCTCGGGCCGGGGCAGGCGGTCCCCGCCCGGCGCCGCATCGTGAGTGCCCCGGCAGCGCCCGCGCCAGGCCGGGTGGTGAGCCTCACGCTGACGCCCACCCGTGTGCGGGAAGAGCCTGCCGAAGCGCCCCGGAGCAGCGGGTCGCTGGTCCTGACGGGTCTGACCGTCTCACCACCGGTCCAGCCGGCACCCCGTTCGCGCACGGCCGGGTCGCAGCGGGACGTCCTCGCCCTACAGAGGAGCGCGCCCGCGATGGCGCGGGAACGGGGACTCGCCGTGGCCGGAAGCGGCTCGAGGGCGGGAGGGGAAGCGGCAGCGCCGGCGACGGGCCGAACCCAGGGGATCGCTCTCCCACCGGCGATATTCTACGGAGCCCAGGCGCGTGTTCCCGCCACGCGTACGGGCGTTCGGCGGCGCTGACGGGCGAGTAGCCTTGCGGGCTGCTCCGTAGCGGACTCTGTGCCTGCCGACTGGGACGCCATCCGTGCAGAGCTGCTCGAGATGGGCCGCGGCGACCTCGCGCTGCTCAAGGACTTGGCCCGCGACGGGTCGCTCTTCCAGGGTTACCACCCGCGCATGGAAGCGCTGCATCAACGTCATGCGACTCGCTTAGCAGCCCTCATCGACGCCCATGGCTGGCCCGGTCGCTCGCGCGTGGGCGAGGAGGGCGCGCGGGCGGCGTGGCTCATCCTGCAGCACGCGATCGGAAACCCGCCGCTCATGCGCCGGGGCTTGACCCTGCTGCAGGGCGGGGTGAGCGAGGGTGAGGTCTCGCCGCTCGAGGTCGCCATGCTCGAGGACCGGATCCGTACGTTTGAGGGCCGGCCGCAGCGCTATGGCACCCAGTTGGATTGGGATGAGCACGGACACTTGAGTCCGTTGCCGCTCGAGGACCCGGCTGGTGTCGACGCGCGCCGGCGCGCGATCGGCCTGGGGCCCCTGGCCCAGGATCTGTGGCGCCGGCGCTGGGCCATGGCGCGTGGGCGGTGGCCGGAGCGCCCGCCGGCCGCTTGGGCCGCGCGGCAGCGTGAGATGGAAACGTGGCTGCGCCAGGTCGGCTGGCGGGACTAGGGACTAGAATACGCGGTACGATGCTATGACGCTACGTTGTATGATGCCCGCGCGCGAGCGCCGTACAACGTAGCGTCGTACCGTCCTAGAACCGTTACTGTCCTACCGTAAAGTCGATTCTCTTCAACACCGTGCCGGCCGCGTCTCTCACCTCGACGTGCCAGGCTCCGGTCCAATCCGCCGGCACCGTCTTGCGGCTCCACGTGCGCCAGGGCGATCCGCCCACCTGCAGCTCGACGTCGCCCACCTGCGTGTCGCCATGAAACCACACGTGGTGAAGGCTCGAGCCGCCGGCGCCCTCCACCTTGGTCCAGCAGTTGAGTTGGCCGACATCCGCCGGGAATGTGGCGCCGGTGTCCTGCGGCTGCCGGTCCAGGACCGATCGCGCGACGACCGCCTCGACGACCGTCACGGATGGCGTGGCAGCGGCGGGTGCGGCGGCGGGTGCGGCGGCCGGTGCGGCGGCCTTGGTAGTGTCCTGCGCGGCGAGTCCCCGGCCGAGGAGCAGGGCCGACGCAGCGATCATTGCCATGCGCTTCATGACGGCTCTCCTTCAGAAGGTGTCTCTTGTACGGCACGCCGACGGCGATGTTCCAGCCAGGCGCCCAGCGTCGCCGCAATCACGGTCCCGGCCGCTGCCCCTCCGAGCTGGAACCTCGCCTGGTACTCGCGCTGCCGACCGGCGCACTTACCGGCGAACAGCGCGCCCACCATGGCGCCGCACGACCCTTGAATGAACGTGAAGCCATAGCCCGCGCCCGCGCCGAACAGGAGGGGCAGGGAGCACAGCACGACGTGACGGAGAAGGATCTTCATGACGAATCCATGAGGTGAGGAAGGAAGAAAACGCGCCGGGAGTGTCCGCTCGATGACGGCGCTCACAATCCTCGGGGTCGCATGTCAGGTCATCGCCCCCGCTCGACTTTCCAGCGATCGACCTCTCGTCCGCCATCCCCCGTCCCTCGGATGACATGATATTCGTCGAACAGGGGGACGGTCAGGCAGGAATGGTTCGGGACGATCTCGACCTGGGTCCCGACCGCGAAGCGACCGTCGAGCGCCGCCGGGGATTCGGCGCGGATCAGGCCGTGCTCCTGTGACAGCGTCGCCACCGTCAGCTCGGGCGCGCCGCGCACGGCGCCCATCGCCTGCGGCGCCACATGCGCCGGCCCGGGGTCCTTGGACAGCTCGAGCGCTCCTGCGTCGACGATGAAATGCGCCGCCCCCGGTTGGTGCGACACGACAGTCGCGAGCACCGTCACGCCCACATCCGCGGGCTCGCAGCACCCGATCAGCACCATCGTGCGGTCGTAGAACACGTAGTTGCCGGGGCGCGCCTCGGTCACGCCCGCGAGGTGCTCAGCCGCTGCCATCGCCGGCGTCGACCCGACGCTCACCTCCCGGATCGGGACGCCCGCCTTTCGGACCCGCTCCGCGAAGCCGACCATGACGCTGCGCTCCGACTCGGCGACCGCGGCCGCCTCCGGCTTGCTGGTCGTGCGGTAGGCGTGCCCGGAGTGGCTCACGATGCCGTCGAACACGAGTCCCCGCTCCTCGCCCAACTCCCGCGCGACGCTCAGGGCGTACGGGGAGGCCGGGTCCACGCCGGCCCGGTGCAAACCGCAGTCTACCTTGAGCCACACGTGCAGACCCGACCCCGCGAGCGCGCGCGCGGTGCGCTCGTCGTCGACGACGACCCGCAGGGTCGACCCCGTCTCCTCGGCAATGCGACGGGCGTGGGGGATGTGGCTCGGATCGATCGGGAACGCCCAGGTGAGGTCGTCGAACCCGGCGCGCGCGAACACCTCCGCCTCGACCAGCGTCGACACGGTAAGCCCACGCGCGCCCTGCTCGAGCTGGAGCCGACCGAGCTCCACACACTTGTGGGTCTTGGCATGCGGCCGGAGTGCGACGCCGAGTTGCCGAGCCCGCGCGGCCATGTGCGCGAGATTGCGCTCGACGACATCCAGGTGGAGCAGGAGGGCTGGGGTTTCGACGTCGTAGACGTTCACGTTTCCCCTTTCCCTTTTCCCCTTTCCCGTTATTTCACGACGTGGAACTCCGTCTGCCGTCGCAGGATCCAGCGCATCTGGCCGTCGGCCCCAAGCTCGGCATCCTCCTCTTGCGCCGACCGCACCGGCTGGTTGTCCCAATCCGGCAGCGGCGTCGTGGCCTGGAGCTCGATCGAGAACCAGCTGTTGGGGAGCAGGCTCACGTCGCCGCGCCCAGGCACCCCTTCCTGGTGGTCCCACAGACCGATGAGCGGTCCGGCCCCGTGGCCGCGGTCGCCGATGGGGTGCGTATAGATGGTGCCGGTAATCCCCCCGGCCCGCATCTGCGCCAGCGCGGCGGCCAGCACCTCGTTTCCGGTCCGCCCCGGCCGCATCTCTGCGAGCAGGATGTCTTGCAGCCGGTTCGAGTTCTTGAGGGCCTGCTTCAAGCCCTCCGGCACGTCCCGCTCACCAGGCCGCAATACATAGCCCATGTGCTGCGTGTCGGTGTTCAGGCCCAGCGCGGTGATCCCGAAGTCGCAGTGCAGCACGTCGCCGCGCTGAATCACGACGGCGCCGGAATCCGACAGATCGACGCCCCGCCGCTGCACGTCCACGTCGGTGTGGAACCAGGTGCCGAACCCGAGGTCGTTCACCCGCTGGCGCATCCACCAGGCGACGTCGTCGGTCGTCGTCTTGCCCGGCGTGATGACTCTGTTCGAGAACGCGGTATCGATGGTTCCCCAGACGACCTGCATCAGCCGCCGGTACGCCGGGAGCATCGCCGGCGCGCGGATCTCCTGATACTCGAGCGGTAGGCTCTCGGCGCGCACGATGCGAGACCGGTATCGCTCGGGAAGCACGGCCTCGAGCTGCTCCCACTCGCCCGCCGACAACCCGTCCGAGAAGGCGTGCGTGTGCGAGATGTCGACGGCGATGGTTTGCGGGTCGCGCTCTTCGATCACCTTGCGCAGCAGATCCCACTGTGCTTGTCCCACCAGCTCGGGGCGCCGACCGATCGAGGGATCGATCGCCTCGCGCGCGTGATAGGCTTCGTACAGGCCGCCCTGTGACGTGCCGCCGAGCGCGAGCCGCTCCACGCCGCGGTCCGGCCCGCGGTCGAAGAAGACGTAGATCGTGCGTCGCCGCGCGAAGAACGAGGTGGCCGAGACGAGCGACCAGAACACCGGGTCCTCGTTGTACTCGCGCATCGGGACGACCCACATCGCGACCTTATACTGGCGCATCAGGCGCGGCAGCACCGAATCGAGTCGATAGCGCAACCAGTCCTGCTGGACCGCGGCCTGCTCGCGCAGGGTGCCGAGCGGGCGTCTCGGCGACGCGGTCAACGGCAGGGCGGGGGCTTGGAGTAGGACAGTCGAGACGACGAGAGTGGCGAGCATCATGTCGATTGCAACGCTCCGAGGGGGTATCGATTACGAGGTCAACCTCCACCATCCTCCACCAACCTCCACAACCCTTCGCTCGTCGTTCAGTCGAGCCGGCGGCCCGTCACTTCGATGCGGCGGTAGCGCTCGATCCGGCCGGAGCCTCCGACGAATGCGGAGGCGCACCAGCTCGTCAGCCCCACAACGATGGACGTGAGGATCGCGGCCCACAGCCCGGTGAGCGAGAACCCCGGCATGAGCCAGGCCACCAGGGCGACCGAAATCCCGTTCACGACCAGGATGAAGAGCCCCAAGGTGAGGACCGTGAGCGGCAGAGTGAGGATGAGGATGATCGGGCGAATCACGGCGTTCACGATACCGAGCAGCAGCGCCGCGACGACGAGATTGCCCCAACCGTCGAGATGCACGCCGGGGACGATGGTCTCCGCCGCCCACAACCCGAGCCCCGTGATCACGAGGCGGAAGAGGAACCCTTTCATGCCTTGAAAATACTAGCGCGCCTCGCGTCGCGCCCGGCCGGCCACGAACCGGGCCGTCGCTCCGGGGCGTACCTGTACGCCCAGCTGCGAGTCGAACAGGATCGCACCGACGAGGGAATCGCCCACGCGCGATGCGCCGACGCCGGCGAACGGTCCCAGGTCCACCGGCCAGCCATAGATCAGGGCCTGCTCCGGGGAGCCGTACCAGGTGACGGCGAGCGTTTCGGCGCGCGGCACCGCGAATACCAGGGCGCCCTTGAAGCGGCACGTGCCGCTCACCGCGACGCGCACGCTATCGAGGATCACATCGGTGAGCTTGAAGCGGTCGCCCAGCTCGGGCAGCGTGAGGGTGTCGCCGCGCGCCACCACCCAGTGGCCGACGTAGGGCTGCGAGAAGCGCGCGCGCAGGTGCATCTCCGACGAGCCGCACGGGTTCGACGGCCCGCACGCGGCGAGCGCGGCGAGCAGCGTGACGCTCACCCCCAGGGGGTGAGGACTCACGGGGAGACGCTGTCAGTGGCCCGAATCCGGGCGCTCGTGGAATCCGCCGCCCGCATCGCGCTCCCCACGCCGCTCGCGCCGGGGATCCGCGACTTCGCGAGGATCGAATCCCGCTGGCGCTCGGTGAGCGAGTCGCGGTCGGCGGCCGACTTGGCCGTGTTGCCTCCGGAACACGCGGCGCAGAAGGCAAGGACGATGACGAGCATGCGGGCGCGCATTGAGGCCTCCGATGTGTGCCGACATAGGCGGTGTGCCGACATAATATGTAGGGGCGCAGCATGCTGCGCCCCTACTCATCACGTGCCCCTCTACACGTCCCGGGTCATTTCCGTCGCCACAGCACGCCGTAGGCGACCAGGTTGACCGCCAGCACGAGCGTGCCCAGCACCACCTGCGTAGGTCGGGCGAGCCCCGCCGGATAGAGCGCCGGAATCACATAATGCTCGACGAATCCGCCGCCGTACCCTTCGAGCCCGGCGCGGGCGCGCAGCGCGTTCTCGAGTGGCGTGAGCGGGCAGATCCAGCCGGCGTACTCGATGGCGACGCCCCACAGGGCGCACGGCACGTGCAGCCACACGACCCAGCGCCACCGCCAGGCGAGGAACCCGCCGAGCACGACGAACGCCACGAAGGCGGCGTGCACGAGCACCACGGCATCGGCGAGGATCCGGTAGACCATTCGCAAACCCCTTCTATACGACGAAAACCCCCGCCGGACCAGGGTCCGGCGGGGGCTCGCGTGTGGCCAGTGGACGTCGGCCCCGGGGGGCCCGGTCAGGCGCCCAGAGAGCCCGCCGGGGCGAACAACGCGTCGAATTGCTGGACCGTCGTCGCGATGGCATCGAAGATCGCGTGCAAGGCGGTGAGATCGTCTGCCGTGAGCTCCTGACCACCGCCGCCCGCGAAGGTGGTTGAGCCATCCGTCTCCGTGATCGTGGCGTAGATGCCGCCATCGACTAGGACGGTAAGGGTCGCCGATTCGCCGAGGGTGGTCAGGTCCAAGGTCTGGGTGCCCGTCACGGTCACGACTTCCGAGCCGAACTGCAGGCGGAAGTTGATGGCGAGCCGCAAGGTGTTCTGGTCGGGCGCCGTGAGAGTCATTCTCAGGCGGACGTGCGCGTCC
>WNGD01002075.1_pt1 | contig 23818 bp, 20 predicted proteins | sample 5400671 | NCBI WGS metagenome assembly WNGD01 (sample SAMN13153369, study PRJNA577476) | soil metagenome | isolation source: 40 cm soil or saprolite under grassland replicate 2 | place: USA:California | collected 2016-06-15
CTGCCCCGGCTCGCGGCTGGCCGCGACCGCGAAGGCGTTGGCGGCGTCGCTCTGGACCACCCACAGACGCGGCACCGGCAGCTTGGCCTGCTCGCACAGGCCTTGGATCAGGTTGAGGGCGCGGGCATCGCGTTCGGGATGGGCTGGCTGGGCGCCGAGCCGCCGCAGGACGAGCCGCTCGCCGAGCCTCGGCGCCAGCCCGACCAGCAGCACCGCGACGGCCAGCCCAAGCCCGAGCCCCCAGGGCCCGAGCCCCGCCAGCAGGGTCACGGCCAGCCCGACGAGCCCGAGCACGCCCGCGACCAGCCCGGCGATCAGCCAGTAGGCCCGCTGGTTGGCCTGCCGCTCTTCCTGGTCCTGTTCGGCGCCGGCGCTCATGGCGGCACCGGTGGTCGGGGGTGTGCCCGCATCGAGGTCCACATCGAGGTCCACATCGAGCTCCACGCGCGTCAAGGAAGCATGACCAGGCCGACCCACAGGCCGAACACCACCGACGCGACCAGCACCGCGACCGGGGTGAGCTGCCCGTAGCCGAACCCGGCGAAGCGCGGACGGGGTTCGTCACCGGCCCGCACGTTGCGGTTGAGGAGCCCGAGCAGCGGCAGCGCCAGCACCACCAGCACGCCCTGCGCCAGGCCGAACAGGGCGCCCCAGCCGACGAAGCTCGCCGAGCCGAGATGCTGGAAGACCTGCCGGTAGACCAGCGCCAGCAGGCAGCCGAGGATCACCTGCAGGACGCCGCCGTAGACGTAGGTCATGCCGGTGCGCTCCCGCATCAGCAGGCCGCCTTCGAAACGGAGCAGGTCCAGCCGGGTCCAGCCGAGCGCGAAGAACCCCAGATACACCAGCACCGCCGCGATCGCCCCGATGATCCCGGCCCACAGGGCCGCTGCTAGATCCACGCCGCCTCCCACCTGAACTGAGCCACCTGAGGCCACCTGAACCGGGCCGTCACGCCGCAAGCTTGCCGATACGAGCGCCCCGAGTCTACCGGACGCCACCCGGCGCCGTGCCGGCGACACCGTGATAGACCTCGGCCACCTGGGCCGCCACGGCCTCCCAGGCGTAGCGGGTCGCGGTGGCGCGGGCGACCTCGCTGAGGGCGGAGCGGCGGGCGGGGTTGTCGAGCAGGCCGCCGATCGCCAGCGCCAGCGCCTCCGGGTCGCGGGGCGGCACCAGCAGGCCTTCGTGGCCGTCGCGGACCAGGTCGCGGTAGCCGCTGATGTTGGAGCAGACCACCGGCAGGCCCATCGCCATCGCCTCGGCCAGCACGATCCCGAACGACTCCCCGCCCAGCGACGGCGCGCAGAACACGTCCGCCGAGGCGTAGTAGGAGAGCAGGTCCTCCTGCGGCACCGAGCCGACGAACTGCAGATCGGTGCGCAGCCGCGGCGGCACCATCGCCATGACCTTGTCCTGCTGGCCCTTGTGGTCGCGGCCCACCACCAGCAGCCGCAGCCGCTGGTAGGAGGGCTTCAGCCGCAGAAACGCCCGCACCAGGTACTGCAGGCCCTTGCGCGGCTCCAGACGCCCCACGAACAGCAGCGTCGGGCCGTCCTCGCGGTAGCCGGGCAGCGGCTCGTGCTTGGCGTAGAACTCCGGCGACACGCCGTTGGGGATCACCACCATCGAGCCGCCGAAATGCCGCTGCCAAGTGTCCCGCGCGGAGTTGCTGACCGCGATTCGCGCGGCCAGGTGCCGGTAGGTCCGCCGCAGCAGCGGTTTGCCGAGGCTGAGCGCCAGCGAGCGGTCGAGGTTGGCGTGGAAGGTGCCCACCACCGGCACCCGGGCGGCGTCCGCGGCCAGCATGCCGACGCTCGGCGACAGCGGCTCGTGCACGTGCACCAGGTCGTAGCCGCCGGCGGCGAGCGCGTGGCGGACCCGCAGCGCCACCCGCGGGCCGAAGGCGATCCGCGCCACCGAGCCGTTGTACGGCACCGCCAGCGAACCCCCGAGGGGAACGAAGCCTGTCTCGCCGACCGGGTGCTCCGCCGGTGCCAGGACGTCGACCCGCCAGCCGCCGCGGCGCAGCTCGGCCGCGAGGCTGCCGATGTGGTTGCCGACCCCGCCGGGAACCGTCCAGTCGTAGGGGCAGACGATCGCCACCTTCACAGCAGCCCGCCCCCGGTCCCGGCGTCGGCGTCGGCGTCGGCCCGGGGGCGTGGCTCGCGCCAGAACTCGCTCAGCACGTGCCACTGTTCCGGCGCCCGCGCGATCAGCTGCTCGAACGAGCTGGCCAGCGCCTGGGTCAGGGCGGCGACGTCGGCGCGGTTGTCGCCGCTCGGTTCTCGTTCCAGCGGCGGCAGGACGATCGCCTCCCACCAGCCGGGTCGCGCCCGGTCCTGGTAGATCGCGCACGGCAGCAGCGCCGCGCCGGTCCGCAGTGCCAGCGACGCCGGCCCACCCGGCATCGTCGCCCGCTTGCCAAACAAGGTCACCGGTACCCCCCCACCGGTCAGGTCGCGGTCGCACACCAGCGCCACCAGCTGGCCGTCCCGCAACGCCCGAATCACCCGCCGGAACGTCTCCGAGCCGTGATCCAGCGGCAGCAGCCGCATGCCGAGGCGCTCACGGTAGGCCACAAACCGCTCGTAGACCTCAACCGGCCGCAGCCGTTCCACCACCACCGTCGTCGGGTAGCCGTTGGCGACCAGCCAGGCCCCGCCGACGTCCCAGTTCCCCAGGTGCGGCGTGGCGAAGACGATCCCGTGGCCGGCGGCCAGCGCCTTCTCCAGATGCTCCCGGCCCTCCAGCGCCATCCACAAATCCTCGGCGGACCACCCGCTCCAGCCTGCGCGGTCGCACCTCTGGGCCGAGCACCTGCCGCAGGTTCGCCCGCAACGCGGCCCTGCGGCGCTGGTCGAGTTGATAGAACAGCAGGCCGCCGGCCCTCCCGACGAAGGTCGCGACCGGCTCGGGGAGGCGCCGTACCAGCCGCCAGGCAGTCAGCCAGCGCCGGGCGGCTCGCTGCGGGCTGCTGGTCACCGGCTGCGATCCGGCCTAGGACCTGCTGTCAGGCTGCTGCCAGACGGTCAGGACGCGCTGCACCACGGTGATCGCCGTGCCGACGGCCAGCACCCACAGGCCGGCGAGCGGGTGGCCGAAGAGCAGGGCGACGCCGAGCACGATGACCCGCTCGGGCCGCTCGGCGATGCCGACGTTGCAGGCATACCCGAGCGACTCCGCCCGAGCCTTCACATACGAGACCAGCAGCGACAGCGCCAGCACCAGCGCCGCCAGCACCGCCACCTGCGTCTGCTGGCGTTCGGCGGCGAACAGCACGATCCCGGTCAGCACCGCGGCGTCCGAGATCCGGTCCACCACCGAGTCGAGGAAGGCACCGCGCCGCGAGAGGCTCCCGGACGCCTTGGCGACCGCGCCGTCGAGCATGTCCGGCAGGCCGGAGAGCAGGCTCACCGCCCCACCAACCTGCGGGTAGCCGGCGGCGATCAGAGCGCCGGCGCCGAGGCTGCCGGCCAGGCCGATGACGGTCAGGCTGTTCGCGGTGATTCCGGCTTTGGCGAGCGCCTGGCCGGCGGGTTCGGTGACGTGGCGAAAGGTGCCACGAGCTTTGGACGAGAGCACGGGTTTCCTGTCGTGAGCGGCGAGTGCCTCCCGGCACCCGAGGACAAGCCGAGGCTAGCACCTAGTTCAGACCGCCCTCAATCATCGCCGGTTTCATCACAATCAGGTCACAGCGCTCGTTCCCGCTACTTCTAGACACCGGCGGCCCGGCCCGGGGCGCAGATATTGAAGTTTTGATTTCCTCCCCATCTCTCGATGAAGACTCCTGGTCCAGCGCGATCACGCGACCCCCATCCATCGGTCTCGTGCGGCGGCCAGGTGGTACACGGTGCGGCGCAGTCGCTCGCGCCTCGCGTGCAGTCCCCCTACATCCCTGGGTGGCACCGCTATGGGCGGTGAGTCCCCGCGCAAGCAGCACCTGCGCGGCGTTGATGTCCGCGTTCGCCCCATGCCCACAGCGGGCACAGCGAAAGACTGACTGGCTGACCCGGTTCTCCTTGGCTACGTGCCCACAGCAGGCACACTCGATTGAGGAGTTGCGCGGGTTGACCTTGAGCAACCTCCCGCCATGGCGGGAGCACTTATAGGCCAACATCTGCCCGGCCTTACCCCAGGCCATGCCAAGGATCGAGCTGTTCAGCCCGGCCTTGGCACGGACGTTGCCGCCGGGCTGCTCGATGGTTCCCCGAGCCGAGCGGGTCATGTTCTGGACCCTGAGGTCTTCCAGCACGACCAGGCCGTGGCTCTTGGCCAGCTCGGTGGTGACCTTGTGCAGCCAATCCTGGCGGCGACGAGCCTGGCGGGCATGCAGCGCCGCGATCTGGCCGAGGGTGCGCTGGTAGCGCTTGGACTGCTGCGCGTTCGGGTCATCAGCGTGTTGCTGCTGGTTGGCGAGTCGTTGGCGGGCGGCCTTGCGCTCCAGGCCGAGCAGGCGACGCTGCTCACCCGGAGTGAGCAGTTTGGGCATGTCGAAGGTGCGCCCGTCCGACAGCGCCATGGTGTGCACCCCCCCACGGTCCACCCCAACTGGTGCGCCGGCATGCGGTAGGACTTCGACGACAGGCTCTTCGATGCGGAAGAAGATATGCCAGCGAGCGAGTCCTTGATCACCCGGGCACCAGTGATCCGGCCTGAGCAACCGCTTGTGATACCAGGAAGTGACTGATTCCAGCGGAAGCGGACGCGGCCAACCTTTCGAACGCTGACTTCTCCCCACCGCTGGTTGAGCCGCCGAATGCGCAGATCAGAGGCTTGGGGATTGTCTACGACCAAGCGAGCGCCACGCCGTTTGACTCGTGGCGGTCTCGCTCGGCCCATGTAGTGGCGCGCCCACGCGCGCCGGTAGTGCCTGAGGACCTGCTGCGCACCCTGCGCGGGCAACAGCGCAAGCCATTCGTATCCAGGGACCGGGTTGATACGAGCATCGCGGAGCTGCCGATCCATCTCGACCCAGGAAGGACGTTGGGCGACGCTGCCGCCACGGCCTCCCCAGATGTACCACTCCTCCAGCAGATTCCAGAGTGCCCTGGCGGTATGGCCCTGGCGGTCGAGCACCTTGTCTTGCGCGGGTGTCGGGTACAGGCGTGCCCGCAGAACGCGACGCCGCACGGCGCCGGCTTCGCGCGGAGCTGGAGAACTCGAACTCATGTTCGAGATCCTACCACCTGCTTGGCTTGTCTGTCATGGCATGACCCGCATACGGGCCGTCGGGGAAGCGGATTGGCTCGGGCTCGCGCTGGACGCCGATGCGGGTGGCCAGGCGGCGATCCAGCGGGCCTCGTAGAGCACCAAGATCACCGGGGCGAGCACGCTAGCGATGCCGATCAGCACCGGCAGCGCCAGCCCAAGGGTTGCGGTCAGAAAGTGCATCGGTCAGTCCTTCGTGGTGGTGTCCGGCGGGTGGTCGAGGTTGGTTGGATTGGTGTTGACCGGCCGGGGCTGATGCTGGTGTGATGGCCAGCCCCGGCGTGGTGCCCGCGTCTTCCCCGTCGGTAGTGAACGAGGGCGCCCCCGTCTATCGCCGGATCACCTTCCCGCGGTGACCGGCGGGTCGGGCGGGCGTGAGCAAACGCCACGATTCGACCGGCTTCTGCGCCATGGGCGGTGATAGCATCGCCATCTCCGGCAGGGTGGCAGGGCGTGCCAGCTCCGGCCCCCTCGGGCACTGTGATGAGGGAGGGCCGATCCTTTGAAGAGGTATCCCACAGACCACATTCGCAATGTCCTGGTTGTCGGGCATGGTGGCGCCGGGAAGACGTCGCTGGTGGAGGCGCTGGCATACGCGACCGGGGCAACCAACCGGGTCGGACGGGTCGAGGACGGGTCCACCATGACCGACTTCGAGCCGGAGGAGGTCCGCAAGCGGATCTCGGTGTCAGTGGCGGTGGCGCCGGTGGAGTCGCGGGGCTTCAAGATCAACCTGCTGGACGCGCCCGGCTACGCCGATTTCGTCGGTGAGGTGCGCGGGTCGCTCCAGGCTGTCGACGCGGTGCTGTTCGTGGTCAGCGCCGTGGACGGGGTCGAGACCCAGACCGAGGTGGTCTGGACGATGGCCGAGGAGCTGGGGCTGCCGCGGGCGTTCTTCGTGAACAAGCTGGACCGCGACCGGGCCTCGTTCATGCGCACGCTGGACAACATCCAGGCGGTGTTCGGCAAGGGGTGCCCGCCGCTGTACCTGCCGATCGGCGAGGAGCAGAGCTTCCGGGGGCTGGTCGGGCTGCTCTCGAACCGGGCGTTCGAGTACGCCGACGGCAAGCGGACCGAGGGGGAGGTCCCCGCGGAGCTGACCGGCGCGGCGGAGCGGCTGCGGGATCAGCTGATCGAGGCGGTGATCCAGGAGGCCGAGGACGAGGAGCTGATGGACCGCTACCTCGGCGGCGAGACGATCACCCCGACGGACCTGATCCCCGACCTGGAGAAGGCGGTGGCGGCGGGGCGGCTGTTCCCGGTGCTGGCCGGCTCGGCGACCAAGGCGATCGGCACCGACGAGCTGCTGGAGGTGGTGACCCAGGCGTTCCCCTCCCCCGCCGAACGGCAGCCGTACGAGGGCGTGGTGCCGGCTGCCGGCGGCGGCGAGGGCGAGGCGGTGACGCGGACGGCGGACCCGTCGGCGCCGCTGGCCGCCTACGTGTTCAAGACCATCTCCGACCCGTATGTGGGCCGGATGAACCTGTTCCGGGTGGTGTCGGGGACGTTCCTGCCGGATTCGACCGTGCTGAACGCCTCCAAGGGCAAGGATGAACGGGTCGCGCACCTGCTGACGGTGCGGGGCAAGTCGCAGGAGCAGGCGGAGCGGATCGAGGCGGGCGACATCGGCGCGGTGGCCAAGCTGGTCGACACCTCCACCGGCGACACGCTGAGCGTCAAGGACAGCCCGGTGGTGCTTCAGGCGCCGTCGATGCCCGATCCGCTGCTGCCGGTGGCGATCGCGCCGAAGTCGCGCGGGGACGAGGACAAGCTCTCCTCGGGGCTGACGCGGCTGGAGGCCGAGGACCTCACCCTGCGGGTCGAGCGCAACGTGGAGACCCACCAGACGCTCCTGTGGGGGCTTGGGGAGAACCACATCGACGTGACCCTGGAGCGGCTCAAGCGCAAGTTCGGGGTGGAGGTGACCCCGGTCCCGCTGCGGCTGCCCTACAAGGAGACCTTCAAGGCCTCGGTGAAGGCGCTCGGCCGGCACGTGAAGCAGTCGGGCGGCCACGGCCAGTACGGGATCTGCAATATCGAGGTGGAACCCCTGCCGCACGGCGGCGGGTTCGAGTTCGTCGACAAGATCTTCGGCGGCGCGATCCCCAACCAGTTCATCCCCTCGGTCGAGAAGGGCGTCCGCAAGGCGATGGAGGACGGGCTGGTCGCCGGGTTCCCGGTGGTGGACATCCGGGTGACCCTCTACGACGGGAAGTTCCACTCGGTGGACTCCTCCGACATGGCCTTCCAGATCGCCGGCGGGATGGCGCTCAAGGAGGCGGCGGCGCAGGCGCAGATGGCGCTGCTGGAGCCGGTGCTGGAGTTGTCGGTGCTGATCCCGGACGAGTACGTCGGTGACGTGCTCGGCGACCTGTCGTCGCGCCGCGGCCGGGTGGTCGGCACCGATCCGGTGGGGACCGGGCGGACGCTGGTGCGGGCCACCGTGCCCGAGGCCGAGGTGGTCCGCTACGCCATCGACCTGCGATCGATGACCAGCGGGAAGGGCTCGTTCGCGCGGCGCTTCTCGCACTACGAGGAGCTGCCGGCGAACTTCGCCACCAAGGTGATCGAGCAGGCCAAGGCCGAGCAGCAGAAGTAGGCGCCCGTTCGGGAAGCCCGGTCAGGGAAGCCCGGTGAGGGAGCCCCCTTCGGGGAGCCCCGGTCAGGGAGCGGCGTCGGGCTGTGGCTGTGGCTGGCGCTGTGGGATGGGCGCCAGCGGCAGTGTGATGCTGACGACCATCCCGCCGCCGCGGCGTTCCCGCACCAGCGAGCGACCGCCGCTGGCATCCAGCAGACGGCGGACCAGCAGCAGCCCGATGCCGTAGCCGCCGGGGCGGCTGCCCGGGTGGTTTCCATGGTGATCGCCGGGGCGGCTCTGGCCCCGATCGGCGACCAGGATCTCGACCTCGCCGCGCTCCCGGTCGGCGTGGATGCGGGCGCTGGCCTGGTCCCGGTCGCCATGGGTGACGGCGTTGTCGAGCAGGTTCTCGATCGCCTGGCGGAGCATGGCCGGGTTGGCACGCACCCACAGCGGCGCCGCCGGCGCGGTCACCGCGACCCTGGCCCTGTGGGCGGTCACGATCGTCCGGGCCGCCATCCGCAGGGCGGCGACAGCGTCGGCCGCGACGCCGTCGCGGCGTTGGCCGGCGCGGCCACGGCCGAGCACCTCGCGGGTCAGCTCCTCCAGGTCGTTCAGTTCGGTGCCGAGCCGCTCGACCATGACCGACAGGTCGGCGCCCCGCTCCCGCAGGATGGTGATGGCCTCGCCGAGCGCCCGCAGGGCCGCGACCCGGCGCCGCAGCTCGTGGGCGAGCAGATGGTTCTCGTCAAGACCGAGATCAAGCTCGAGGTCGGGCGCCAATTCATGCTGGCACCCCGGTGCCGTCACCAATGGCGAGTCCCCCTCCAATGCTCGCTGGCGTCACGCTACCGCCGCCTGCCTACCTGGGCCCATCTGAAGAACTGACGAGACCACCCGCGGATGTATGAGGCAATGGTCTCATAAACTCCCCAGATGATCGAACCGTCCGTAGTACTCATCTAGGTGAAGAGCAGCTATCAAGTCAGTACCGGGCGTCAAGGGTCCACGTGTCGTAGCGCGACTTACCGCAGCTGTAGTACGTCGAGGAGGCGCGGATCGGCCAGAGTTAGCACCCATGAGTACGGATGTGCCCCGGGGAGCGCGTCCGTCGCTGCTCGGAGGTCAACGGGAGATGGCAACGGTCCTGCTCGCCGATTCACAGCCGCTGTTCAACGAGGCCCTCGACGCGCTGTTCACACGCGAGGGCGAGCATGAAGTCGTCGGGCGCAGCTCCTCGGTCGACGAGACCTTGGCGATCGTCCGTCGCCTGTACCCTGAGCTCGTGCTGGTTGACGCAACCCTGGCGCTGGGCGACACACCGAGCCTGGTGAGCCAGATGCTGGGCGAGAACCCCGACATGCGGGTGATCATCCTCGGCAACGACCGCGACGTGGACCTGCTGCTGCTGGCGATCCGCGCCGGCGCGGCGGGCGTGGTCGGCAAGACCTACGGCGCCGGCACGGTGCTGCGGGTCGCCCGCGCGGTGCTGAACGGCGAGGGCGCCATCCCCCGCGCGATGCTGCTGGAGCTGGCGCGCCGCCTGGCCGCCAAGGAGCGGACCACCGCCTCCCCACTGGCCCGGCTGTCGCCCCGCGAACGCCAGGTCCTCGCCCTGCTGAGCCGCGGCTGGGACAACGCCCGCATCGGCAAGGACCTGTTCATCAGCCAGCACACCGTGCGCACCCACATCCAGAACATCCTGGAGAAACTGGGCATGCACTCCAAGCTCGAGGCGGCCACCTTCGCGATGCAACGGTCGCTCGAGCTCGCCAACGTCAGCGTCGGCAACGGTGGGATGGACCACGGCCAGTGATCCAGCCAGCCCACCAGTTCCCGTTCTTCACCTTCAGCGGCGGGGGCAGCTCCGGCACGCCCGCGTCGTTGCACCTTCCAATGCACCTTGTGCATCTTGACCCGCAAGACAAGCAATAGGAGGACAACTCACGGTGCCCAGCAGCGAACAGCGGTTGACCACGGACACGGACACGGAAACGGAAACGGAGGCGCGCACGGCGCCGGGCAGCGTCCCCCACGGCGGGGAGCTGATCGACCGGCGGCTCGACCAGGCGGAAGCAGCCCGGCTGGCAGCAGCATCGCTGCCGTCGCTGGTGCTGACCCCGGCCGAGGCCGCCGACCTGCGTGCCCTGGCGACTGGGGCCTACAGCCCGCTCAGCGGCTTCATGAACGCCAAGGACCATCAGTCGGTCACCGAGTCGATGCAGCTGGCCGACGGCACCCTGTGGCCGATCCCCGTCTGCCTCGGCCTGCCCGACGACGCCGGCATCGGCGCCCACGGCGGCGACCGGCAGGTCGCCTTACGCGACCAGGGCGGCAAGTTCCTTGGTGTGCTGGACGTCGAGGAGATCTTCCAGCGTGACCGCCAGGCTGAGGCGGAGCTGGTCTATGGCACCGCCGACCCGGAGCACCCCGGCGCCGCCCGGGTGCTCGGCGCGCCAGCCCGCGCGGTCGCCGGCCCGATCCAGGCCGTGGTCGAGCCGCTCAGTGGGGCGATCGGGCCCTACGCCCTCACCCCGAGCGAGACCCGCGCCGCCTTCGCGCAGCGCGGCTGGAACACCATCGTCGGGTTCCAGACCCGCAACCCCGTCCACCGCGCCCACGAGTACATCACCAAGTGCGCCCTGGAGATCGTCGACGGGCTGCTGCTGCACCCGCTGGTCGGCCCGACCAAGGACGGCGACGTTCCGGTTGAGGTGCGCATGCGCGCCTACCACGCGATCCTCGAGTACTACCCGTCCAAGCGCACCATGCTCGCCGCCCTGGTCGCGCCGATGCGCTACGCCGGACCGCGCGAGGCGGTGCTGCACGCGCTGGTGCGCAAGAACTACGGCTGCACCCACTTCATCGTCGGCCGCGACCACGCCGGCGTCGGCAGCTACTACGGCACCTTCCAGGCGCAGGAGCTGATCACCTCCCTGCCGAGCCAGGAGCTGGGCATCACTCCGCTGTGCTTCGACAACGCGGTCTACTGCCGGACCTGCGGGGCGATGGCCACCGGCAAGACCTGCCCGCACGGCGGCGAAGCGCACGTCTCCCTGTCGGGCACCAAGGTGCGGGCCATGCTGACCGCCGGCGAACTGCCCCCACCGGAGTTCAGCCGCCCGGAGGTCGCCGCGATCCTGATCGCCGCCTACCGCGAGCAGCGGGAGCGGGAGCAGGCCGACAAGGCCTGACGGCCGTACCCAAACCGACCACCCACCCAGACCAGGAAGGGCTCAACCCTGATGAACAACGACACCGGTTTCGTCGTCTGGCTCACCGGCCTGTCTGGCGCCGGCAAGTCCACCGTCGCCAACGCCCTCGTCCCCCGCCTGCTGGAGCGCGGGCACCGGGTCGAGCTGCTCGACGGCGACGAGGTGCGCACCAACCTCTGCCAGGGCCTCGGTTTCAGCCGCGAGGACCGCGACACCAACATCGCGCGCATCGGCTACGTCGCCGGCAAGCTCGCCAAGCATGGCGTCGCCGTGATCGTCGCCGCGATCTCCCCCTACGCGGAAGCCCGCGACAAGGTCCGCGCGGCCGCCACCAGCTTCATCGAGGTCTACGTCGCCACCCCGGTCGAGACCTGCGCCGAGCGCGACGTCAAGGGCCTCTACGCCAAGGCCATGTCCGGCGAGATCAAGCACTTCACCGGCATCTCCGACCCCTACGAGCCCCCGGCCAACCCCGAGATCGAGCTGCACACTGAGAACCAGCTCGTCCACGAGTCGGTCGCCCAGGTCCTCACCTGGCTCGACAAGAACGGCCTCTCCGCCGCGGCCAACGACGAGGACGTGGACGAGGAGCTCGGCCTCCAGCCAGCCCCCGCCTCCCGCTAGCGCGCAGCGCGCCTCCCGGCGCAACTGTTGGGCCCCCGGAACGCGTTCTGGGGGCCCAACGGTTCTCCTGGTCCTGGCGGACGGCCTACTGGGTCTTGGGGGCGTCGGCGATGCTGGTGCTGCAGCCCGTGCCGCTGGTCCCGCTGCCGCTGCCGCTGCCGGAGGCCATGGCCGCGCCCATCGCCATGGCGGCCACCGCCTGGTCGTTGACGTTGGGGAAGGCGCTGGTCTGCACCGGGATCTGGTCGCGGGAGATGTCGGTGCACTCACGGGTTGTGTTGATGCAGTTGTCCACCAGCCACTTCATCACGGGCGGGTTCCAGCCGTTCCAGAAGTCGGCGTGGAGGGTGAGCTGCCCGCCGCTGGACAGCGACAGCTGCGAGGAGGGCACGCCCACCGCGCTCTTCCAGCGGATCCGCATGAACACGGTCGGCAGCGGCACCGGGTGCGCCGCGTCGCAGTGGCCGCCCGTGGCGTAGGCCATGTGCGCTTTGTGGTCGGCGCTGTCGAGATCCTTACCGTTCCAGCAGTTGGGGAAGTCCACCCGGCCGCTCAGGTAGGTCCCGGCTGGGCAGCTCGGCATGGTGGCGCTGGAACCGGTGACCTGGCCGCCCTGGGGGAACTTGAGGCAGTTGTAGTGCACGACGTCGGTCGACTGCGGGCTGGTCGCCTTCGAGTCGCCCGCCAGCATCCGCAGCCCCAGCGGGATCGGCTGGATCTGGCCGATCAGGCTGTTGCGCGAGTAGTAGGCGTCGATACGCAGGTCATCGGGGGTGCCACCGATCGGGCTGCCGTTTCGCAGCAGGGCCGGCGCCCAGTAGGAGGCATGGTCGACCTCGCTCATGCCCTTCTGGCAGTCGGAGGTGCCCTGGACCAGCTTGTTGGTCAGGGTGGTGGCGGCGGTGATGGTCTGGTTGCCGTAGAACAGGTGCAGGTGGGAACGGCCAGGCTGGTTGGGGAAGACGATCGGGTCGTCGGCGGCGGTGCGGGTGACGTTGCATTTCACCGACCACTTGCCGTCGCCCTGCTGCTTGGCGGAGGCGCCGAACGGCAGCCCGACGGTGGCCAGCAGCATGACCAGTCCGACAACGCCGGCCACGCCGGCGACACCGACGACGGCTGGGTTCATGCGGATGCGGCGCCGGGGGCGTTGGCGTTGGCGCGCGTGGCGGGGGCCCTGGGGGGGATACATACGACCTCCAAACGGCGGGGTGCGCGCCAGGACGGACGCCGGGGAGGAGCGGCAGATCTGGGCACGCACGAGCTGACGGGGGGCTTCGAGCTGGGGGGCTCGAACGCCGAGCTGGAGGGAGTCTCTCATATCGGCCTAATAACTTGCCAATCGCCATACAACCAATTTCCACCATTTCACCGGGAATAGCAGGTCAACGCGGTATCAGGGCGGCATGGACGCCAAACACAACGCCACCCCAGGGTGGCCTGGGGTGGCGTGAGGGCGGTGGCTGAGGCGGCTGGTGGGGCCCTAGTAGGCGCCGCGGGCGGTGAGCAGCATCGGGATGGTCTTCGCGATCATGAACAGGTCGTAGGCGAGCGACCAGTTCTCGATGTAGAAGAGGTCCAGGCGGACGTACTCGTCGAAGGACAGCTCGCTGCGGCCGCTGACCTGCCAGAGGCCGGTGATCCCCGGACGGACTTCGAGGCGGTCGAGCTGCCAGTCCTCGTAGGCCGCGACCTCGCTCGGGAGCGGCGGGCGGGGGCCGACGAGGCTCATCTCGCCCGTGAGCACGTTCCAGAGCTGGGGGAGCTCGTCGAGGCTGTAGCGACGCAGGAGGCGGCCGACCCGGGTGATGCGGGGGTCGTCGCGGACCTTGAAGAGCGGGCCGTCGGCCTCGTTCTGGCTGAGGAGGTCGGCGAGCAGCAGCTCGGCCTGGGGCACCATCGTGCGGAACTTGAGCAGGGTGAAGGGTTCGCGGTGGAGGCCGACGCGCTGCTGGCGGAAGAGCACGGGGCCGCGGTCGGTGAGCTTGATGGCGATGGCGATGGCGGCGAACAGCGGCGCCACGGCGAGCAGGCCGATCGCGGAGACGACCACGTCGAAGGTGCGCTTGGCGATGGCCTGGCCGCGGGTGAGGCGGACGGCGTTGACCGAGAGCGCCATGAGGCCGCCGACGGACTGGGCGGTGACGCGGCTGGAGGAGGGAACCGCGGGGAAGTTGGCGGTGAGACGGATCTCGACGCCGTCGAGCCGCCTGGCCTTGAGGACGTGCTTCATGGCGTCGGTGTCGACGGCGGTGGCGGCGACGAACAGGCAGTTGGCGCCGGTTCGGTGCACCAGCTCGCGGAGCTGGTGAATGGAGCCGACTACCGGGAGGCCGCGGATGGTGCGGGCGCGGGCGGCCCGGCTGCCGGTGCCGTTGCCGTTGCCGTTGCCGTTGCTGGCGACACCGCCATGGTTGGGGGTGGTGTTGATGAAGCCGAGCGGGCGGAAGCCGAGCTTGCTGGCTTGCAGCAGATCGGCCAGGTGCTCGGCTTCGAGGTTGCTGCCGACGATGAGGGTGTCGAAGGTGAGCTTGCCCTCGACCCAGTTGTGGCGCATCTCCCGGTGCCACAGGCGCCGGACGATGCCGGTGAAGACCAGGGCGAGCAGCCAGGCGGTGCCGATCCACAGCCGCGAGTAGGAGACGCGCGACCAGAAGGCCAGCATGACGATGGTGGTGATGGTCATGCTGCTGGAGATGATGATGCGGCGGAACTCCTCCAGGGAGGAGAACTGGTGCACGCGGTAGAGGCCGAAGCCGAGGCCGAAGGCGACGGTCACGAACGGTGCGATGAGCAGCACCAGCCAGAAGTCATGTGCCGGCCACAGCCGGGAGAAGCGCAGCTGGTAGGCGATCAGCAGCGCCGCGAGCACACAGATCGTGTCGGTGAGCGCCATCCAGCGGTACAGGGAGCGGTAGAGACGGCGAATGCCCGCTGACGGCGCCGTCGAACTCGCCGGCTCCACGCGTGGAAGCAGCGGTTCCCCCGCTGCCCCTGTGAGCTCTGTCGGTCTGGCCAAGCCCTGCTGCACCCTTGGTTCCCTCCCCCATGAAACCTGCCCCACTCGGCGTTTCCCGAACCGCCTCGCCAGGTGGTGTTAAGCGTTCAACACCCGCTGAATCCCACCAACCTCCTGCTGCAGTAGTACGGGCTCACCTGAATGCCGTAGGCGCAGGAACGGGCGGGGAGGCCTCGCAGCTCCCGCGTGTCGTGGTTTCCAGCGCCTTTCTGCCGGCCGTTGCGCTTGCCAGAGTGGGCAGGATCCTATCCCGGGTGTGCTACCGCTGTTGTGGAATACGCATGAGGAAATCTGCGTAGAGCAGGCGGGCGGGGAGGCGGCCGATCGGCGTGAATGCGCACGTCAGCGGGTTGTGTGCGCTCCATGGAGCCGGGACGAACGGCGCGACCGGAGTATTGTCACGGTTGGATTGACCTGCCGTTTCGCCCCGGTCGGCGAGGAAATTGACGAGAAAATCGAGAAGCTGTTATACATTCGTTGCCAAGCTGTGCCGCCTCCCCTCTGGTACTCGCGACGCCGCTGCGCCGGTTCCCCCCGGCGCAGCGTCCTCTCTGTATTCCCACCCGTCTGTATTCCCACCCGCAATTCGCCGGACGCCCCGCATGCGACCGCCAGATGTACAGCAAGTGAACGGCTCGGAACTACGTCGCTTGAAGCGGGGGCGCCGTGCGGTCGCTGTGCGATGGTTGCCGTTAATCCGGAATACGGCTTGGAGGACAACGATCGGACTTAGCCCGCGATGAGGGTCCTGCACGTCAACAAGTTCCTGTACCGGCGGGGCGGTGCGGAAGGCTACATGCTGGACCTGGCCGAGTTGCAGGCGAAGGCAGGCCATGAGGTCGCCTTCTTCGGGATGGAGCACCCGGAGAACCCGCCGTTGCCGCTGGCTGCCCACTTTCCCTCGTTCGTAGAGCTCGATCCGCCGCCTCGGGGTGCCTACGGGCGCGTCGCGGCGGGGATGCGCATGATCCATTCGACCGACAGTCGTCGTGGAATGGACGCGGTCATCAGCCGCTTCCAGCCAGACGTCGCGCACCTGCACAACATCTACCATCAGCTGTCGCCGTCGGTGCTGCGGCCGCTGGCCGCCCACGGCGTCCCGGTCGTGATGACCCTGCACGACTACAAGCTCGCCTGCCCGTCCTACCAGTTCCTGGACCACGGGAGGATCTGCGAGGCGTGCCTTGGCGGCCGCTTCCACAACGCGGTGCTGCGCCGCTGCAAGAACGGCTCGCTCGGCAACAGCCTGCTGCTGGCGGTCGAGGCGACAGCGCACCGGCTGACCGGTGCCTACGACTCGGTGGGCACGTTTGTCTGCCCGAGCGAGTTCATGGCCGGCAAGATGCTGGCCGCGGGCATCAAGCCGTCGCGCCTGCGGGTACTCAACCATTTCATCGACCTGGCCACGATCGAGCCCAAGCAGCGCCCCGGCGGCCCGGTGGTGTTCGCCGGCCGCCTCGCCCCGGAGAAGGGCGTGGACGTGCTGGTGGAGGCGATCGGCCTGCTCGGCGACGAGGCCCGGCTCGAGGTGGCCGGCGACGGGCCCGAGCGGGAACGGCTCGAGGCGCTGGCCGAGGCACGGGCGCCGGGGCGGGTGCGCTTCTGGGGCCGGCTCAGCAAGGGGCGGCTGATGGAGCTGCTCAGCGACGCGGCCGTCTGCGCCATCCCCTCCCGCTGGTACGAGAACCAGCCGATGGCGGTGCTGGAGGCGTTCGCCTGCGGGGTCCCGGTGGTCGCCACCGGCCTTGGCGGCCTGCCCGAGCTGATCGAGCCGGGCACCGACGGCGAGATCGTCCCCTCCGATGATCCCGCGATGCTGGCGAAGGCGATCGACGGTCTGCTTCACGACCCGGTGCGGGCCTTCGCGATGGGCCGCGCCGGCCTGGCCAAGCTGCACCAGCGGTTCACCCCCGAGCGCCACCTGGAGCAGCTCGACGACATCTACCACTACCACGGAGCGAGCCGATGAGGGCCCTGCGGATCGCCATGATCGGCAGCCGGGGCGTGCCCGCCACCTGGGGCGGGATCGAGCGACACGTCGAGGAGCTCGGCGCGCGGCTGGCCAGCCGGGGCCACGAGGTCACCGTGTTCTGCCGCACCAACTACACCGGCACCGGTGCCGACAGCAGTGCCGACGGCAGTGCCGAGCGCGCCGCCGCGGGCCGGAGCTACCGGGGGATGCGCCTGCGGCAGCTGCCCACCGTCGGCACCAAGCACCTGGACGCGATCGTCCACAGCGCCCTGTCGACCGCGGCGGCGCTGGCCGGGCCGTTCGACGTGCTCCACTACCACGCGCTGGGCCCGGGGCTGCTGGCAGTTGGACCGCGCTGCCTGCCGGGGTCGCGGGCGGTGCTCACCGTTCATGGGCTGGACGACGAGCGGGCCAAGTGGGGGCTGGTGGCACGCAGCGTGCTGAAGACCGCCGGCTGGCTCAGCGCCCGCGTGCCCGACGCGACCATCGTGGTCTCACGCGACCTGCAGCGGCACTACCAGGAGCACCACGGCCGGGCGAGCATGTACGTGCCGAATGGGGTGGTGGTCGACCCGGCGCCGGCGACGCCGACCGGGGTGCTGGCGCGGCTTGGGGTGGAGCGGGGCCGTTACCTGGTGTTCGTCGGCCGGCTGGTGCCCGAGAAGGCGCCGGACCTGCTGCTGCGCGCCTTCCGGCGGCTGCGGGGCGACTGGAGGCTGGTGCTGGTCGGCGACTCCAGCTTCACCGCCGACTACGTCAAGACGTTGCGCGAGCAGGCTGCCGCCGATCCGCGGGTGGTGCTCGCCGGCTTCGCCTACGGGGAGGAACTGGCCGAGCTGTATGCCAGCGCGGCCTGCTTCGTACTCCCTTCGCTGCTGGAGGGCCTGCCGTTGACGCTGCTGGAGGCCGCCGCGCACGGCACCCCGGTGATCGCCAGCGCGATCCCGCCGCACGTCGAGGTGCTGGGGTCCTCCGGCCCGGGGCGGCGGCTGGTCCAGCCGGGCGACGAGTACGGGCTGGCAGCCGCGCTGGAGGCCGCCTGCGGCGACCCCGCGCGGGAACGCGCCGGGGCGGTGGCGCTTCGCCAGCGGGTGCTCGGCACCTACCAGTGGGAGCACGCTGCCGAGACCACCGAGGACGTCTACCGCTGGGCGCTCGACCGGCCCCGCCGCCGCTCGGCACAGGCCCACCCGGCCGCCGCCGCGGCCATGGGCATGACCCCGGCGCGGCTCGCCGCCGAGGACGGCAACGGCAACGGCAACGGCCAGGGCCATGGCGCCGGCCAGGCAGGCTGAGGGAGGCGGCATGGCGCTCCCCGGCCTCTGGCTCGAGCGGGTCCGCAAGGCGCTGGCGCGCCGCTCGGCGGCCGAGCTGCCCGGCGACGGCCCCGCCGACGTCGGCGAGCTGGTCAGCCCGCTCCGCTACGACGTGCTGGTGCGGGCCGAGTACTTCTCGTTCCTGGCCGAGCGCATGGAGCAGTTCGAGGACGATTTCGAGGGATTCTTCGCCACGGCGCTCACCCACCCCTACTACACCTGGTTCATCACCATCGCGCTGCCCCGCTTCCGGCCCCGCGACGCCGCCACCGAGGCGCGCCGCCAGGCCGCCTACCGGCAGCGGCTGCACGACGCGGCCAGCCTGTACCGCAGCGTCCAGGAGCACGGCTTCGACGGCGCGCGCCATCCGCTGCTGCTGCGCGCCGCCGAGCCGGGAGCGCCGACCGACAGCGGCAAGCTGGTGCCGCGCCGGCTCTACGCCGGGGACGGCTGCCACCGGCTGGCGCTGCTGCTGCACCTCGGGTACCGCAGCCTGCCGCCCGACTGGTACCGGGTCCGCCGGGTCGCTCGGCCGCTCGACAACACCGCCCCGCTGCTGGCGGCGCTGCGGGTCCCGGCGGCGGCCTACTACCGCTTCCTCGCGCTCGGCTACGCCGGTACCGGCGACGGTGTCCCCGCAGCCCCAACCCCGGGCCCGGACGACCGGGAGGCGCTGCTGCGCCACGTCGCCGCGCACACCCCCGAGCGGCTGGACGAGCTGCGCCAGGTGCTGGCCGCCGACGAGCCGCTCCTGGCCGACCTCGCAACCGAGTCGTGATGTTTCCTGACCGGAGCGCAAGCGCGGCTTTACATCCGCCTCACCTGGGTTACATAGGATGGGCGAACGCAACGAACCCACCACTTGGGAGAGATTGATGCGCCGCTTCATCGCCCGCCCGGCTGCCCTGCTGTTGCTGCTCACGCTGGCCGCGACGGCCTGCAGCGGCAAGGGCGGCGGCAACAACGGCCAGAGCAAGAACGCGCAGCTCCCCTCCCCTGGGATCTTCGACGGCGGCACGATCCAGGGCGTCGCCAACCCGCTCGGAGCCAAATGGGACCTGGCGGGCTTCGGCAGCTACCGCCCCTACCTCAAGACCATCTCCGGCGGCGCGACCTTCTTCGAGTTCGAGTGGTGCCAGGTCGAGCCGCAGCCGGGCCAGCGCAACTGGAGCCAGCTCGACCAGATCGTCCAGCAGGCCCATCAGGCCGGCTTCGCGCTGTTCCTGAAGATCCGGGTGGGTTCCTGCTGGGTGACCGGCGGCCGGGTCGGCCAGACGCGCGGTACCAAGCAGAAGAGCATCTCTGCGATGCCCACCGACCTGACCGCCTACCAGGGGTTCGTGCGTGCCGTCGTGCAGCGCTACAGCCCCATGGGCGTCCACGAGTACGCCATCGAGAACGAGGTCAACGGCGCCGGCTTCTGGAGCGGGTCGGTGGCGGACTACGTCAAGCTTGTCAAGCTCGGCGCCCAGGCGGCCCACAGCGCCGACCCGAACGCCAAGGTGGCCGACGCCGGCATCTCCAGCACCGCCTACGGGGTCGCGATCGCCAACCGGCTGCTGAGCGAGGGCAAGGACACCGAGGCCGTCCAGGCCTACCAGCGCTACTACCAGCGGCGGTTCTCCAAGCGGGCGCGGGACTACCCGACGGTCTCGACCCCGCAGGAGCTGCGCTCGGCCCTCCAGGGCGAGCAGGCCCGCCGCAACCTCGACATGCTCGCCGCCACCGACCAGCTCGCCGCCCAGCACGTGATCGACGTCTACCAGCTCCACTTCTATGAGCCGTGGGACAACGTCCCGGCGCTGCTCCAGTACCTGCACGGGGTGCTGCCGCAGGGGCTCCCGATCCAGGGGTGGGAGATCGGCCAGTTCTGGATCGGCGGCAGCACCGACCCGGCGCAGCGGGCCGGCGAGGTGACCAAGACCGTCACGCAGCTGCTCGCCGGCGGGCTGCGCACGGTGATCTGGCTGCCGCTCAGCGGCAACGGCGGCGCCGACACCCAGGGTGAGAAGCGCTATGGCCTGATCGACACCAGCGGCACCATGCGCCAGTCCGGGCAGGCGCTGGCGCAGCTCGCCCAGGCGACCGCCCACGCCTCCTCCTGGCAGGCGGTCAACACCGGCAACGCGCAGGGGATCGTCTTCGCGGGCGCCGGGTCGAGCACCCTGGTGGTGTGGAGCAGTCAGGACGCGGCGGCCTTGAAGGCGGCGTCGGGCGCCAAGGCCGAGTCGGCCGGTGGCGGGGCGCTCCCCTACGGCGCCAGCGGCCTGCGGATCGGGACCAATCCGGTGCTGGTCACCGTCAACGGCGGTAAGCAGGACGCCCTCAAGCTACTCAGCTGACCCTTTTTGTTCATCCTGCCGCTCCTGCCGCTCTGACCATTTTTGCGGGATACTGCAAAGCAGGGAAAGCAGCTACGCCCAGTAGAGCAAGGACAACCTGCCCGGGGCATGGGAAGGTTGCGCCAACGCGATGCGTGAACGTCCCGATTCTTCTTCACTGGGAGACAACCGACCGTGACCGCACGGCTTGTGGTGCTCGGCTGGCACAATGTCGAGCCGACTTGGTGCTTTCCGGCAGCGCCAGGCAAGGGAGCAGCCGGCCTGGCGGAACAGCTCGCGTTCCTGCGGCGCACCTGCAACGTCGTCCCGCTCGACGCTGCCCTTCGGGCGCTTGGCGAGGGCCGCCCGCTGCCGCCGCGCGCGGTCGCCGTCACCTTCGACGACGGCTACCGCGACAATCTGGAGCTGGCCGTGCCGCTGCTGGAGCGCCTCCAGCTGCCGGCCACCTTCTTCCTGGTCCCGGAGCTGCTCTCGGGCATCGCGCGGCCATGGTGGGAGACGATCGCCTGGGTGCTCAGCCGTAGCCGGCACGACGCGATCACCTGGGAGGGCCGGACCGTCAGCCTGCGGGGCGCGGCCGAGCGGCGCGCCGCCAACCTGGTGATCTCCGCCCAGCTCAAGCGCCACGACCAGGCGGGACGCGAGGCCGCGATCGCGGAGCTCACCGGCCGCTGCCAGCCGGACCCGGAACCTGGAGCCGGCGACCCCCGCTCCCTGTTCATGGACTGGGGCGGCGCCCGCGCGCTGGTCCGCCGCGGCTTCGAGGTGGCCTCGCACTCCCATCACCACGCCATCCTCGCCATGGAGCGCCCCGAGGAGCAGGTCCGCGACCTGGCCGAGTCACGCCGGTGGCTGCAGCGGGAGCTGGACGTGCCGGTCAGCCTGCTCGCCTACCCCAATGGCCTGGAGGGCGACTATGACGCCGGCACGATCGAAGCCGCCCGCGCCGCCGGCTACAGCCACGCGGTGACCACCATCGGCGGCTGGAACCGGCCCGGGACGCCCGCCTACGAGATCCACCGCTTCGTCCAGCAGCCCGAGCGCGGCACCAGGGGCCTGGCGATCGTGCCGCTGCACCCGCTGTGGAAGCACGCGAGGGGCTACCGCGACCGGCTCCGCAAGCGGGCCCGCCGCCGCCCAGGTGCCACCCTCCAGCCTCAGCGGTAGCCGAGGTCGCGCAGGGTCCGCCCGGCGACCACCATGAACAGCGCCCGCAGCAGCGGGTTCAGCTTCTTGCGGCCGGCGCCCCCCACGGACTTGTAGATCGCGGTCCGTTCCTTGGTCGCCGTCCGGCGGGAGGCGGTGAACTGCTTGTACTTCGACGGCACGTCATGGGGGTGCCGGTCGTGCTCGAGGACGGCGTCGTCCCACGGCTCGCCGAGGAAGTCGAGCAGCTTGCGCAGCGACCCCTCGGTGTCGCCGACCAGCTCCTCGTAGCGGATCTCGCAGTAGCGGCCGGGCGGCAGCGCCGCGCCCGCCTTGCGGGCGGTCTCGATGTACAGCGGCCACTTCTTGACGCTCTTGACCGCCGGCCACCAGCCGAAGCGGTCGCGGTGCGAGGCGACCACGTCGCGGCCGTCGCGGATGACGTGGATGACCTGGCAGGTCGGGAACGCCTGGGTGATGAAGTCCAGGCAGAGGGCGTAGCGAGGGGTCTTGTCGGCCCAGCGGGTCTTGCCGCGGCGGCTGGCGTACTCGCGCTGGAACGAGTCGAACATCGTGCCGAACTTCTCGTACCAGTACTCGATGGGGAAGCCGTACTGGGCCATGTGCGGCCAGAACGGCTCCCTGGTGACCTTCGCCAGGTCTTCCAGGAAGCGGGTCTCCGGGCCGCAGCTGATGTTCGGGTGCGAATCAAGGATCAGCCGCAGCAGGGTGGTCCCGGACCGCTGGCAGCCGACGATGAAGATGGGGCTGTTGGCATGCTCGCTTTGGATCATCGAGGGTATGCAACCCTGTTGGGGGGATTCCCTGGTACAGGCAGGTGCGGCATAGCCCCCTCGTCAGATGGGCGTAGCGCCGCTCATGCATCTGGCGGCTCGCCTCGGCCAGGGATCACGGTATACCGGCCTACGGAGGGGGCACTTGACACGCCCTCCGGACCGCTCAGTCCCAAATCGTGAGGAGACTCGATGACCGCCCCTGGCGGCCACCGCACCAGCGCGTACTTGCGAACCATCGGCGTGACGCCGTTGCCACCGACCACCTGCCCCTTCGATCCCGGCTACGACCTCGGCACGCTGGAAGGCCACCTGGCGCAGAGCGCCCACCTGATGGCGATGCTCAAGCTGTCGATGGCCTGCTGGCTGATCGCCGACGAGGACGTCACCCGGCGCAAGCTCGCCGCCGCCGCCGCGCACGGCGTGCCGACGGTGGCCGGCGGGGGCCCCTTCGAGATCGCGGTCGTGCAGCGCCACCTGCTCGACTATCTGGACCTCTGCGCCGACCTGGGCTTCACCCGCATCGAGTGCGGCCAGGGCTTCACCGACATCGACCTCGACCCCGCCGCCACGGTCGCGGCCGCCGACGCGCGCGGGCTGGAGGCTCAGTTCGAGCTTGGCGGCAAGCACAGTGGCAGCTTCACCGGCGACACCGTCGACCGGCTCCTCGACCAGGGCCGGGTCTGGCTCGCGGCCGGCGCGGTCCAGCTGGTGATCGAGGCGCGCGAAAGCGCCGCCGGGGTTGGCCTGTTCGCGCCCGACGGCAGCTTCGACGGCCGCCTCGCCGACCGCTTCGCCAGCGCCTTCGGCCTGGAGCGGGTGGTGTTCGAGGCACCGACCAAGCCGAGCCAGTTCGTCCTGCTCGATCATTTCGGCCCTGCCGTCCGACTCTGCAACGTCCGGTTGGAGGAGCTGCTTCGGGTGGAGATCTACCGGCGCGGCCTGCACTCCGACGCCTTCGCCAAGGCGAACCTGCGGCCGCGAGCCGAGACCGCCTTCGCCGCGGGGCCCCCGGTCGCATGACGGCCGCCCTTGCCGAGGTCGTGATCGACTGCCTGCCGGAGAGCCTGGCCCGCTATGGCGAGGGCTGGGCGGTCGTCGGGGTCGACGTGATCCGGGCCACCACCACGGCGGTGACCGAGGTGGCCAAGGGGCGCGAGGTGTTCCCGGTCCCGACCCTGTGGGCGGCACGGGAGCGGGCCGCCCAGCTCGACAACCCGCTGCTCACCGGTGAGCTTGGCGGCGCGGTCCCGGCCGGGTTCGAGGAGAACAACAGCCCGGCGGCGCTGGCGCTCCGCGGCGACCTGGAACGGCCGATGGTGCTGCTGTCCAGCTCGGGGACCAAGCTCATCTCCCGGGCCCGTCCGTTCGAGGCGGTCTACGCGGCCTGCCTGCGCAACTGGCGCGCGCAGGTGGCGCGGCTGGCCGGGCGCCACCAGCGGGTCGCGGTGATCGGCGCCGGCTCCCGCGGCGAGTTCCGCGAGGAGGACCAGCTCGCCTGCGCCTGGATCGCGGGCGGCCTGATCGAGGCCGGCTACCAGCCGCGGGGCTGGACCGCCGAGATCGTGGCCCGCTGGCGTGGCGCCCCGGTCGCCGCGATC
>WNGD01001678.1_pt1 | contig 23814 bp, 24 predicted proteins | sample 5400671 | NCBI WGS metagenome assembly WNGD01 (sample SAMN13153369, study PRJNA577476) | soil metagenome | isolation source: 40 cm soil or saprolite under grassland replicate 2 | place: USA:California | collected 2016-06-15
GGGTTCATTGAAACGTACTGATTCATTTTCCCGCCTCCACTGGATACTATCTTTCTTAAGATACCTCAAATGAATAAGCGACGAGCTGGCAGATACGTTTGCTCATAGATCGTGTTGTAGATCTCGGCTGCCTGTGCGTTAGGCTCATAGATCTGAACTGTGTGCCGGACCGAAGAGGCTGCTTCCTCGCCGGAGTGAAATATATTCGCACCCACGCCCGCGAGTAATGCTGCACCTGTTGCTGCTGCCTCAGTAATTTGAGGTACTTTGATCGGGCAACCCGTTATTTCTGCCTTGATCTGTAACAATAGTCTAGCTTGAGTAGTGCCGCCAATCACTGTGATTTCAGGGTGAGGTGGTGCGATGCCCAGGTTACAGAGCATCTCTGTATTATCACGCAGCCAGAAAGCGAGACCTTCCATCAACGCACGTACCAGTTCTGGACGGTCGTGAGTAGGTGTCAGGCCAAGAATAGCTCCGCGCGTTGAGCTTTTTCCATATGGTGTGCCTGAACCAAGAAAGGAGGGCAAAATGGTAGCGCCACGTGCGCCAGGAGGTATCTCTGCAGCTTCGCGTAGCGCCTGGGCATAGTTCTCTGGGGAGACAGTTCCTTGTTTTCCATGACTATAGAGCAATGAAACAATCCATTCAAGCGCGCCTCCGGCGAAGTTCAGCGTACCCAGGGTGACGTAGGTAGCTTGTACAACATATACATAACTATTGAAGCCAGCTGCCAATAGTTCCGGACTGGGACGGAATGTATCGCTCACTGCCATGATAACGCTAGCTGTTCCTATTGACTCCAGTAAATGGCCTGGTTGTGTCACTCCTGCGGCTAATGCGCCGCAGAGGTGATCATGCCCGCCTGTACTCACAATTGCCTGTTGTGGTAAGCCGGTCTGCTCTGCAACTTCTTTGCTCACGCTTCCAATGGCAGTTCCACCAGGAAAGGCAGGCGTGAACCACGCTGCAGGCAGCCCTGCCTGCTCGAGGAGTGATTCTGACCAGGTGAGTGTGTGTTGGTCAAAAAGCATGGTGCGTGATGCAATGCTATAATCAGTAGCAAAGCTCCCACTGAGCTTCCACAACACGAAATCTTCAATGCTTAACCAGTGATGGATACGTTCAAATACCTGTGGAACGTGATTACGCAGCCAGAGCAGCTTATTCACGCCATACGTTGGGCGTGGAATATGTCCCGTAATGGTAAAGATGCGCTCTCGACCTGCGATGTTCTCCCACCACTGTCCCTCCTCGACTGTACGCTGGTCATACCAGGCAATGGCAGGGTGCAATACGTTTCCATCAGCATCCACGGGGAATGCTGACTCCCCCATGCTAGCAACAGAGATGGCACGGATGCGTTCAGGTCGATCACAGTGCTGAATAGCAGCTTGAATGCTCTGTAGGACTGTTCCCCATAAATCTTCTGCGTCAAATTCGCTCCATTCCGCCACTGGATGCCGCGCTATGGTGCGGCAGCTACCAACAGCACAGATCTGCCCGGTTTCTACATCGAAAATGACAGTCTTGGTATTCGTTGTGCCAACATCGATGCCAACAAGGTACATAAAGACACTCCTTCGTATACTCAAACTCATCATGTGAAGATGAAAGCTGTCTCTCCACAAACATTTTCTTTGATGCCACGTATAGCAGTTTGCTGATGTACCTTACCTGCTTTCATGCAAAATAGGTAGTGCGTCATCCACACTCACATCATGGTGAACGAGAGCCACCAGTGCTTGTGTCATACCTGTGGGGGATGTGGCTTGCCAGACGTTACGACCAATGACGACACCTGCAGCCCCCGCATCTAAAGCTTCACGAATGGATGCCAGGAATTCTTGGTCACTATGCGTTTTCGGACCACCTAATACTAGTATTGGTACATAGCATGAGCGGATGACCTTCCTAAAGCTTTCGCTTTCACCTGTATAGAAGGTCTTTACAATATCGGCCCCGTTTTCGGCGGCCATGCGGCATGTATCTGCTACTGGATCTACTGCACGGGCAGCAGGATGCTCCTCGAAACCATATGGCAGAGCCTCAGCCATGACGGGGATGTTCCAGCGATGAGCTTCTGCGGCCAGGCGAGGGAAATAAATCGTTGAACTATGACCATTCACAATGCCTGGCATATACATAGCAGCGGCAGCATCTGCCCCTGTTGTGAGAATGCTATCAACACCTAAAATGAGTTCTCGCGGACGTTCCAAAAGAGGCGAAGTGGCACCATCACAGCGTATCATTAAGCCGATATCTTTGAGCTGCTTGCTAAAATGCCGGGCAATGCCAATGCTGGTCAGGATCGCGTCAGCGCCACCCGCTATCACTTGCTCCAGTACCTTCTCTGGGTTTTCAAACCCCGCGACAGCACCATCAGTAATTCCATGATCCATTGCAATGACCACGGATCGTCCATTCGCACCAAAGAGTCGATGAAAGCGTCTCCCTAAGAGTTCACTCATAAACTATCCTTCTTCTTTCTATCTACAAAGAACATGAGAAGTCCTTAATAATTCCTGACGTACACCTGGTGGAAATACTGCCAAAGCGTATCATGAGCGGGCAAATTGTAGCTGAGATGCGCAATCGCCCCCACTGAGAAGGCAGTAGCTAACCGTCCGCAATCAGCCAGGCTCAACCCCTGTATTTGCGCTGTAACGAGACCAGCGACCATGGCATCCCCTGCCCCAAAGGTCTTCTTCACTCTTATAGCAGGGGGAGCCGCGATAAGAGTTGTTGCTTGCTCAACCAGCATTGCGCCCTGTCTTCCCATTGAGACAACAACTAAAGCAATATCTTCATTCAGGAATTGATAGGCAGCTTGCTGAATTCCGGCTTCGCTCGTCAAAGAATGTCCAACGAGATGTTCTAGCTCCTCAATATTTGGCTTCACGATAGTTGGGCCTGCCTGGATACCTTCACGAAGAGCTTCCCCGCTGGTATCCAGGATGATATGCTTTTTTTGTCGCTTGAGTTGGGTGATGATCGTAGCATAGATTGTGGTAGGCACTTGTGGCGGCAAAGAGCCAGATAATACGAACCAATCGCAAGAGTTCGCCAGTTGCTCGATTGTTTCGAAGAGTGTATCCATCGCTTCATGAGGAGGAGTTTGACCCGGCATGTTGATATCGGTTGTCTGCTGGTTAACCTCATCAACGACCTTTACATTGATGCGGGTGTTTCCAGGAATGCGGACGAAACAATCATTAATGCCTTTGGACGCAAAGAACTGCTCGAAGATATCGACATTCGCCCGGCCAAGATACCCTGTCACAGCGATGTCATGGCCGAAGTCAGCCAGGAATGAAGCAACATTGACCCCTTTGCCACTAGCATCAAACCTGATCTCCTGGGCTCGATTGACGCTATTTGGCCGGAAGTTATCAACTCTCACTGTTTGGTCGATTGCCGGGTTAAGCGTAACTGTTGCTATCTTCATCAACTTTACACCTGATACTATTCCTCTCAACTTTGGTCGGAGTGCTTCCACCACGGCTGTGCTCCGTTGCGTAACACTAAGTTGAGTGCCTCAATATTCTGCCTTCCCTCATGTTCTAGCCAGGTACGCAGTGCCTGTGCGCCACCATTCACGTACGCAGGGATGCCGTCCTGCCAGGTAGCCCGTCCACAGAGAACTCCAGCGTACGAAGCTCCCGCTTCATTCGCCAGGGCGAGTGCAGCAAGAAAAATCGTGATGCTCTCCCCTGCACTCAGATAGATAAAAGGTATTCGTGCTTCCGCTGCAACAACGCGGAAGTATTGTTTGGCTTCTTCACGTGTGTAGGCAAAAGGCCCACTGTGATCAGAATCCGTCAGAAAATGCATGTTAATGGGAATTTCCAGCTTGAGTACATCAACACCATAACGTGTCTGGGAAAACTCCCGTGTCAGTTGCATAACCTTCTCAGGTTTCGCCTTGGCAAAAGCCAGGCTCTTCACGTCTCCTATGCTATCGCTGTAGCTGACTACTTCCAAAAAGAAGGGAATATCATAGGCTTTGCACTCCGCTCCAACACGTTCCACAAAGGCATGTTTGACCACATTGATAGACTCGTCATCGTCAGGATCGTAGTATATGAGCAACTTGACAGCATCTGCCCCTGCCTCGACAAGGCGCGCCACAGACCATGTTGGAAGCAGTGAAGGTTGCCGACCCTTCGCCGTTGTTTCGTACCCGGTCGCTTCATATGCGAGAAGTAGGCCAGCACCTTCAGAGCGGTGTTTGGCTGCCTCCAATCCATACTCAGGATCAAGTAATATTGCACTTGCGTAGGGGGTGAGGACTTCGGCCACTAGCGTCTTGAACTCCACAATTTCTGAGGCAGTCACTTCTCGATTGGCGAGGGCCGCCAGGGCTTTTTTTAATGATCCACGTTGGTCAATTGCCAGAGCCGCAATGACCCCGTGTTCGTCAGATAAGGCCATAAGACGCTGATATTTCCCGGGTGGTACCTGTTTTGGAGTACGCGGGTTGTGCTGAGTCACCTGTATTCTCGCTTTCTTTGTAACTATTCAGCAGGGGGTTCCAAGGGCCCTTGCAGGCCCCTTGGCGGGGTGCGCGGGTCTCCGACCCCAGGTGTCCCCGCCTTCCTCCCCCAGCCTGCCGCCGCAGGCGGTGCTAGAGCAAAGAAACCTGCATAGTTACCTTTCTTTTCCTTAATATCCGTCTATTTATGCAATTGTTATCAAAAGCTAGGGGTTCCATCCATAAGAATGAAATGCCTTCTGGAGGTCGATCACAAGGGCCTCTCTCACTCCTCTGATTGCTCCCTACACTATCTGACATCCTTTTCGCTCTCGTCGTGTGTCGTAATGTGCAAATCTGGCGCATCATGCAGCTGTTTGATCACCTGGGTGTATTCGGCACCAACCATCAAACTCACCACTTCATTCTCATTGGTTTCGCTGACCTTTCGTTCACCGGCTTTGCTTCCACGTCGCATGACGATCACCCGGTCCGCCACAGCAAAGACATCCTGCATGTTATGACTGATCAGTATGACGGGAACGTCCTGATCGCGTAAAGTGCGTATCAGTTCCAGCACTTTGAGTTGCTCTGGTACACCTAGTGCAGCAGTTGGTTCGTCCATGATCATTAAACGGGCTTTCCAGTACACGGCACGGGCAATGGAGACGGCCTGGCGCTGACCACCAGAGAGTTGGCGGATAGGATTGCGCAATTCAGGAATGCGGATATCCAGTTGATCGAGGACCTGGCGTGACTCGCGAAGCATAAAGGAGCGATGAAGCACTCTAAGAATGCCGAGTTGATGGCGCATTCTCTCACGGCCCAGGAAGATGTTTGCACTGGCATCGAGATTTTCGCACAGAGCCAGATCCTGGTAGATGGTTTCTATCCCACGCCGTCGTGCTTCCAGCGGCGTAGCGAACGATACCGATTGACCATCAAGAAGAATCTGGCCGCCGTCGGGTTTATAGGCGCCAGAGATCATTTTGATGAGCGTTGACTTTCCCGCACCGTTGTCTCCGAGGAGTCCTACCACTTCGCCGGGGTGAATGTCCAGGCTGACATGATCTACTGCGACCAGACCACCGAAGCGTTTATAGAGATCTTTGACTTGTATGATAGGTTGTACATCGGCTTTCATGTGTTTCTCCTGTTCCCATGAACTGTGCTACACCAGCCGCTTTTTCGTCTGATCGACAAGAACAGCCAGGATAATCACCGCGCCCACGGCAATGAACTGCCAGAACGGATTAATACCCAGGAAGATCAGGCCATTCTGGATGATCGCGATAATCAGCGCGCCAATCACCGTGCCGATGATGGTCCCCTCACCCCCCAAGAGAGAGGCGCCACCGATAATCACTGCCGCGATAGAGGTGAGAAGGAGTGGATCCCCTACATCCGCGGCCCCGTTACTGAAGCGCAGCGTGTAGAGCACCCCCGCTAGAGCTGCCATGAACGCCGAAAGCACATAGATCAGTATCGTATGACGAACCACAGGTATGCCTGCGCGCCGCGAAGCTTCTTCGCTCCCTCCAACCGCGTACGTATGTCTTCCAAAGCGCGTCTGCCAGAGCAGCCAGGCACAGATCAGGGCCACAACAACCAGGAAAATCAGGGGGAAAGGAAGCACTTGAATAATCTGACTGGGACGGACTCCCTGCAGGTTTGAGGGCAGGTGGAAGAAGCTCACACGTCCATCGGGCAGGAGGTACAGCAGGTACCCATTGCCGATCTGGCCGATGCCATTTGTGTTTATGCTGACAGGTTGTCCACCGGAGAGAATAAAGCCCGCACCACGAGCTATACCGTACATACCCAGCGTGACAATGAAAGACGGCACACGCAGCCGGGCAATGATCACGCCGTTTATCAGGCCGGGAATGAGGCCAATGCCCAGGCCTGCAGCCGCGCCGGCCAGCACCACAACCGGCAGTGGGGCTCGGCTACCCATGTTGCTCATAACCAGGGCCGCGGTGACTGAAGACATACCCATCACAAAGCCTGTCGAGAGATCGATCCCTCCTGAGATAATGACGAAGGTCTGACCCAATGCCATAATCAGCACCAGCGCCATATCCGCTCCAATCGTTTGGAAGTTGTAAACGTTCAGGAAGCCTTGCCCGAAGATAGAGAAGAAGATAATCAGCACGAGCAGGAACAGCCATGACCACCCTCTACTGACGATATCAAGTGGTTTCAGAGGTGCCCTCACTGGCTGGCTTTGGTCTACATCAGGTGTAGCTACTTTCATAGTTCTCTCCTGTGCCGGTGGCAAGAAGCCACCGGCCTGCTAGCTAGCTAGCTACTCTTATAGATGGCGTTCTGCGAAGCTGGATCGTTCACATTGGTCTTGTCGATGACAACATAACCCGTGGGGACGCGCTTCTGAATGGAACTGGTTTTACCAGTCAGAGCGTACACTCCGTATTGCACGGCGGTGCTACCCATGTCAGCCGGTTTCTGGGCAATGACCAGGTCGACCGCGCCGTTATTGAGGTCATTGATAGCCTCCTGAGGCGCATCAAAATTCGCGATCTTGATCTGCCCCTGCTTGTTGGCATTCTTGACGGCCTGAGCTGCTCCCTCAGCGCTGAACAGGTTGGTGCCAAAGATGCCCTTGACTTGTGCTCCCTTGCTGCTGGACAACAACGCCGAGACTTGCTGTGAGGCGGTTGCAGCGCTATCGTTGTCATAGTTCGAGCCAACGAGCGTCACCGCCCCATTTGTAGCTTGAATCGCCTCTATGCATCCTTGTTGCCGCTGATCCGTGGTACTGATACCAGGAGTCACATTTTCAATATACACACCGCCTTTATTGCCGATGGCTTTGATAAGGGCTTCCCCGGCGATCTTTCCTCCCTGGACATTATCGGAGCCAATGTAGGACAGCGGAAAGGTCACAGGACCACTTGCATAGTCGCCATTGCCAATAAAGGTATCGACAGAAATGACCTTGATGCCCGCGTCATTCGCACGCATCAATGGCGCGATCATAGCTTGCTTATCGCATGCCGCGATAAGCATCACGTCGACCTTCTTTGCGATGTAGGCATCAACAATAGGTGCCTGGAGGGTAGCGCTGAACTGAGCAGGTCCATCGACGAGGAGCTTCACCCCTAGTTTATTCGCCATCTCCTGCGCGCCTTTCTGCATAGTAACGTAGAAAGGATCGCCCTTGACGCCTTGTATCAGTACGAAAGTGTAGTTTGCGGAGGTAGAGCCGGGGGTTGAGGTACTGCCTCCAGTTGAGGTGCTGCCTCCACATGCGGCCAGGAGGCTACCTCCGGCGAAGACGGCCGCTGTTCCAGCCAGAAATTCACGACGACTAAGGACTTTCTTTCCGAGTTCTGTGTCTTCCATCTCAAGTTCCTCCTTGAAAATAGTACATACAAACAACGTTCTGACTAAAGACCGCTAAGACAATAACAGTGAATGCCTCCTTTCACTCTTCGCGAGAGCATGATTAAAACTGATTGAACTTGATTAATATTAATTATAATGACTTTTTAACATTTGTCAGGGGAAACGATCATACTTGATGCAAGCTCGACGAACCACTACGTGCTTCCTTATCTCATGATATGTTATAGTTTATATAATGAGGCACGCACTCTACACTACGGGAGACTATCGCGCTGTCGTCAAGTATCTTCTCAGCGGAAAGGAGTAGCTCATTCATGGAAACTAACGATCCTTCAGTCGTAGTTGGCGTCTTTAAGGATCATGCTAAGGCGGATCGTGCCATAGAAGATCTCAAGCAGGCCGGATTTAGAGAAAACCAGTTCAGTTCCACCCTCTACAAAGCTGATGCAGCGGAAAACAGCCGTATTGTCGTGACGATCAAGGTTGATGGCAGGGACCAGCAAGCTATCGGCATCTTGTTCGACAATGGGGCGAACAACGCCGATCTTCCCCCGGGTATGATTCTCGAACACGGTACCATCGTGAGTGCTCAAGGGGAAGCTATCGCTCTTGTCCCTGAACCACACGTTGGAGCTAGTTTCTCCAAAGATAGCTTCTTTGCAGAAGGAAAAGAAGCGAATAAATTGGATGAACCCGAGATGATGGATAATCCGAATTTCCCCCATGGGTAAGATGGTTCTGCCAAAAATTCCCGCGCAAAATGCGCGCTAGTTGCGCTATATTTTTCCACCAGCGTATACAACATACGATATGGGCAACAGACGTTCAAATATCAGCCGTATACGCGCTAGTGCGCGTATACGTTGTAGAATGTCTACGTATCGTTAACACTCCCATTATCCAACCTACTTAACCTCAACCCACTCGATCTCGAAACGCAGCAATCTGAGCACTGTGCTCGCGCTTATGTCCATAGTAGGTGTAGACGATGAAATCATCCAGGGAATAATCCATCCCATACCAGGGGAGTGTACCCGTTTGCCGGAATGTCTCCGGGGAGATCTGCACAACCATCGACATGACCTGGGCATGTGTGTCATTCAACTCCCCGAGTACTTCTTTCATGCTCTTCTCTTTGCGCAAACCCACCTCTGTATCATTAAAAGGACCGCCTGGCTGGGTAAACTTGGCCAGGTAGGGTGTAGGACCGCCACCTACAAAGGTCGAGAGCACATCCACCAGCACATGTTCATAGGAGGCAAGGTGAGCAATGATGTCCTTCACTGACCAGACCCCACATGCGCCTGGTGTTTCCCACGCCACCTCAGGGAAGCCTTCAATGGTTTGAAGGACCGTTAATTGACCATACTTCAGGATGTCAGCTGCGTTCATAAGATGTTCCTTTCTTAGCCTATAGGTTTCAGCACAGGTATCTCGCGCCGTATCTCAAACTTCAAAAGTTTATGCGCCTTGCGAATAGCATCTTCCACCTCGGTGGGAGTCTCCCCTCGTGCAAAGATGAACCCCAGGTAGCTCGACCCCTCAGGGAGTGGCACAAGCGCATAATTCAACTTGGCAGTAATCTCAATTCCAGTTATTCGTGGAACTTTCTGTGCCTCTTCGACACCATGTACGCCTTTAAGTATACCTGCCGATGGAATAGGGATCATCATCACTCCGGCGGCATGTTGGTCTCGCTCAATTGTGCTGATTTCTTGCCCAATGGCATGGCGCAGGATCAATTCTTCCAGGCACATGCCGGATCCAAACTCCAGGATGGTCGAGCAGAGACCTCCGATGGAGCGCCCCGCGATCTCCAGCATCCAGGGACCCTGCTCGTTGACACGCAGTTCCGCGTGAACAGGTCCTTCCCGCAGACCAAGCGATGCTGCGGCAGTCGCAACGCACCCGGCGATGTCTTCCTGCATACCAGCAGGCAAACGAGAGGGCGTCGTATAGATCGTCTCCTCGAAGAAAGGGCCATCCAACGGGTCAGGCTTATCAAAGAGCGTCAGCACCTTCAATTGACCGTGTGTAAGTATACCTTCCAGGGCTACCTCGAAGCCCGGTATAAAATCTTCGACGAGGATGGAGGTTTCGTATTCCGAATTGCCCTCAGAGATAAGCATTCGCTTCAGACGCTTGAAGGCGGCGACGAATTCGGGGGTATCATTGGCGCGGATGACCCCGCGACTGCCAGAAAGACGCAACGGCTTCACCACGCAGGGATAGCCGACCTGCGTGGCAATCCAGGCCGGATCCTCGCTCAACATATAGGGACGAAAGGCAGGGCATGGTGCGCCACCTGCTGACATGAGTGTGCGCATCAGCAGTTTATCACGTGCCGCCTCGGCAGCTTGCGGCGAGTTGTGTGCTAAACCTAGCGCGGCACTGGCATGCGCCGCCAGTTCGGTGGCACTATCATCAACGGCGATGATAGCGTGGATAGGGTGCTCCTGGGCAAACTCGACAATCGTGCGCACCGAGGCTTCCTGCTCCACAAAGTCCAGCCCAAGCGGTACATGCCAGTACTCGCTAAGCGTTTCAGGCAGGTCTATCCCCACTACAACTTCTAAATTAAGGCTCCTGGCTGCATTCAAAAAGGCCCCTGCCCGGTAAGTGGCAGGAGACATCAGCAGTAATACTCGCTTCCGTTCGTTCACAGTATCCATGTCTATCTCTGTTTCTTCATCTTGATATGCTGATTATATCAGATAATGTGAAGCTGCGTTCGAGGCTTGCCCTCGCCAGGTCGCCCACTAATAATCTCAATAATACATGCTCTTGCCTCTAAGCGCAAATGAGCAGTAATATAATAATGCTAATTGTAATCTTACTTGTAGGAGGTATAAGGGAGGGACCATGACAACACTTGTTTTTTTAATCGATGTAGATAACACGCTCATCAATAATGATAAGGTAAAAGATGACCTGGATGAGCATATCAAAGTGGAAATGGGCGACGCATTGGCGGCTCGTTACTGGGAACTCTACGAGAAGGCGCGTCAAGATAGTGGCGTCGTCGATATTCCCCTGGCACTTCAATGGCTGCGCGAACAAACTCCCCTTTCAGAACTGGACGAACAAACCTACTTACACGTACACTCGCTCTTCGATAACTACCCATTTTTCAAAGCTCTTTACCCGCACGCATTAGAAACCCTCCAATACCTGCGCACATTTGGGTTGACGGTAATTGTCTCAGATGGCGACATGTGTTTTCAACCAGAAAAGATCTTTAACAGCGACTTGGCTGAAACTGTGGAGGGACGCGTGCTTATTTATACGCATAAACAAGAGCATCTCCAGGAAATCATGCAGCAATATCCTGCTGATCACTATGCGATGATCGACGATAAGCTACAAATTCTCGCCGACAGCAAGCCCATAATGGGAAAGAACTTCACCACCGTATTTGTGCAGCAAGGCAAGTATGCCGCCGAACAGAAGACCTCTAACTTTGTGCCCGACATCAGTGTTTTGCACATCGGCGACCTGCGAAACTACGGCGCTGAACAATTTTTGAAATCGTCATGATCATCCCTATAAACCACCTCCACAACGCTCCTTTCCTGTTCTTTTTCCCTTTTCTCACCGCCAGTAGCGGCGAATGAAAATATCCAGGTAGTATAATTGAAGTACTATGCGAAAACAGGAAAAAACAGAAGTTACCATCAGTGCTGGCGCACAAAAGACATTGCTTATGGATGTGTATAAGCGACAGAGAATTGAATCCTGTGGAGTACTAATCGGAAGTATTGACGAGTCCGGAAGTTGGCACATTGAAGAGGTACACCCACTACGAAACATCTTTGATTCGCCAGTATACTTTGAATTCGCCCCTGAAGATCTACTGGCAGCCGACCTCGCCTACCCTGATATGATTATAGGAGTCTACCATAGCCATCCTACAGGCCTGGCTGTCGCTAGCCTCACTGATCGCCAAAACATGAAACGTGTAAACGTAGAAGAGCAGATTCCATGGATATGGCTCATTGTCAGTGGTCCATTTAATCAGGCTCCAACGTTATTACAACAAGTACAACGTCATTTACTCTCGATACCAGGTTCATCGATTGTGGCTTATCATCATTACGAGGGCGAAGGGCTGCGAAGGATTGCCATCCGATTCGAAGAGATTGCAGAGACCACTCCCAGGGATGATACTGGCTAAGTGCTAATAAGACGATTGGGTAACATTATAAAGATACAAGTAACTATTCAGCAGGGGTTTCAAGGGGCCTTGCAGGCCCCTTGACGGGGTGCGGGGTGTCCCCGCCTTCCTCCCCCACCCCGCCGCCGGAGGCGGCGCAAGAGAAAAGAGACCTGAATAGTTACAGATGCAATTATTTGACTCTTCTACAATTGTAATGTAGCATGTCATCGGCTTAAACTGGAGTTCAAAGCAATGAGGAGAAGGGATACTAACCTATGACCGTACTTGCAATCATCGGTGCCCAATGGGGAGATGAAGGCAAAGGGAAAATCGTTGATGAACTGTCTATGCATGCAGACTATGTTGTAAGGTACCAGGGAGGCAGCAACGCGGGACACCGCGTCGTGCATGAGAAGGGTGAGTTCTCCTTTCGCCTCGTGCCATCTGGTATTCTCTTCCCCAACACGAAATGCATCATTGGCAATGGCGTTGTAGTTGATCCTAAAGGCTTACTGGATGAAATGGAAGAACTACAAAGCCAGGGTATAGATACCTCACGGCTCTACATTAGCGAACGCGCGCACGTGGTCATGCCATATCATTTTTTGCTGGACCGGTTTGAGGAAGAAGCGCGGGGAGCAGATAAAATTGGCAGTACACAACGCGGCATCTCTCCTGCCTATGTGGACAAACATGCGCGGATTGGCATTCGTATGGCCGACCTGCTCGATGTAGACACCTTCCGAGCCAAGCTTGCCACCATCCTCCTGCAAAAGAACCGCATGATTACCCAAATCTATGGTCAGCCCCCTCTCTCACTCGAAGAAATCCACGGTGAATATTTTGGCTATGGGCAACGCCTGCGCTCTCACATCGCCGATACCCAGGCCATGCTCCACGAAGCGCTATTTGAGCGCAAGACGATTTTACTGGAGGGAGCGCAGGGCGCCCTCCTCGATATTGACTTCGGCACCTATCCTTATGTCACCTCATCCTCTACAATGGCCGCTAACGCCTCAAGTGGCGCAGGGTTGCCGCCCCATTCCATCGACCGCGTCATAGGAGTCTATAAAGCCTATATTACCCGCGTTGGCAGTGGCCCCATGCCAACCGAACTCTTCGACGTGACAGGGCAGCAGATGCGTGACCGCGGCCATGAGTACGGCACGAATACTGGCCGGGAGCGTCGCTGTGGCTGGTTCGATGCTGTAGCTGGCCGTTTTGTTGCACAACTTAACGGGTTGAATGCCGCCTTAATCACCAAGCTAGATGTGCTCGACACCTTTCCTAACATTAAAATCTGCACAGCCTATCAACTGCGCGGGAAGCTTGTGCATAGCCTTCCTGCAACACAGAGCGGTCTTGCAGCCTGTGAGCCAGTTTATGAAGAGGTGGAAGGCTGGCAATGTGACACAACAGGCATATGTTCCTATGAGAACCTACCAGCAGCAGCCAAAAACTATCTGAAACGCTTGGAGGCATTATTGGAAACCCCAATTGCTATGGTTTCGGTAAGTCCACAAAGGGGCCGTACAATCCAGGTACAGGACGTACTTGCTACACCTGAGTACGATGCGCGCTATCCACGCAATGCGAAGAGATGATTCGGAGCCTCGTGAGCAGTCCTGAGGGGGTTAAAGTTATTCCGGCACGGCCTCTCATGCAGCTGAAGGCATTTGCTAACAGAGATCACTTTCATTTAGCTAACCCCGTGTGCAAGTTTTTTTGGCGGGAGGTGCAGGAGGGCGGCGAGCCCTCCTGCCGGGTGCGGGTGCCCCGCAAACCCCCCTCTCGAGAGGAGCCGCCACAGGCGGCGTGAGAAAAACTTGCACATCGGGTTGACAAAATACCTGGAGGTTTTATGAGAAAAGTAATCGTAGGTTGTGATACTTTACTACCAGCCTGGCAGAAAAGAACTGTAAATCGTCAGTTCATTCGCTACGTCACTGAATTGGCGGGTGATTAGGGGACAAAAGCAGTCACCGCTGAATTCAAACGTTAGGTGGCTCTGACAATCGAGGGAACGCCTATGTGTAGAAACATCAAGCCGCTCTTCAACTTCGAACCGCCTGTGACCGAGGAAGAGATTCGTGCGGCCTCATTGCAATTCGTGCGAAAGGTGAGCGGCTTCAACAAGCCATCGAAAGCCAACGAAGCTGCATTCCTTGCTGCCGTTGACGAGATTGCAGCAGTCTCCAGCAACCTTCTCAGCTCGCTCGAGACGAACGCACCACCGAGGAACCGCACAGAAGAGGCTGTCAAGGCGCAGGCACGCGCTGCTCAGAGGTTTTCTAAGTAAATACCTTGACTATCAGCAAGCAGGAAAAGAGGTGAAAAAATAACATGGGAAAAGTTCTGTTTGTCGTTTCTCACGATGTTCCAGAAAAGGTGGCAAAGGGAAGTACGACGTTTATCTTTGTTCCTGACGGTATCGAAAGCGCTCTTAGCCAAGCCAAAGCCGCCGCAGGTGACAAAGCTGTCGTCGTGGGAGGTGGCGCGAATACCGCTCAGCAGTACATACAGGCGGGACTGCTTGACGAAATACAGATTCACCTGGTGTCTGTTCTCCTTGGTGAAGGGATCCGCTTATTCGAGCATATAGCCACTTCGCACATTGAGCTGGAAAGCACGAGGGTGATCAAGTCCCCTGGTGTCACACATCTGAAGTTTCGTGTTGTAAAGTAAAATACCTACCCATCCACGCTGCGGAAGTCAATGGGAAGATTTTGCGGCTCTGCGTCACATGTGGTGATTCTGAGCGTAACACATCTGAAGTTTCGTAGAGGAAAGGAATGAAACTAGTAAAAGCAAATACATTTCGTCATCGAGAAGCACTGGCTGATGACCTCGCACCTACCACCGAGCCCCGCCAGGGGCGCTGGCTCGCGCTGACCGTCCTGTGCCTCGGCACTCTGATGATCGTGCTCGATACGACGATCGTGAACGTCGCGCTGCCGTCGATCAGGGCGAATCTCGGGTTCTCCGAGACGTCGCTCGCATGGGTCGTGAACGCCTATCTGCTCACCTTCGGCGGCTTTCTCCTGCTCGGCGGACGGCTGGGCGATCTCTTCGGACACCGCCGGCTGTTCCTGCTCGGGATAACCCTCTTCTCGCTCGCATCACTCACCTGTGGACTGGCGAACTCGCAGGTGCTGCTCATCGGCGCGAGGGCCGTGCAAGGGCTCGGCGGGGCCGTCGTCTCGGCTGTCGCACTCTCGCTGGTCATGAACTTGTTCACCGAGTCGGCCGAGCGTGCGAAGGCGATGGGCGTTTTCGGCTTCGTTGCCGCTGGCGGAGGAAGTATCGGTGTGCTGCTCGGCGGCGTCCTGACGAGCGCGCTCAACTGGCACTGGATCTTTCTCGTCAACCTCCCGATCGGCGTCGCGGTCTTCGCACTCTGCCTCGTTTTGCTGCCGGCCAGCCGCGGCCCAGCTTCCGCGACGCGCCTCGACGTCGCCGGAGCCGTGACGGTGACTGCGTCGTTGATGCTTGCCGTCTTCGTGATCGTGAACGGCAATGAGACCGGCTGGATGTCCGCCCAGACGATCGGCCTACTTGCTGCCGCCGCCGCACTCTTGGCGATCTTCCTTGGCATCGAAGCTCGGGTTCGCGCACCGCTCATGCCGCTTAGCCTCTTCCGGTTGCGCAATGTTGCGACTGCGAATGTCGTCGGCGTCCTGTGGGCTGCTGCCATGTTCGCCTGGTTCTTCCTCTCGGCTCTCTACCTCCAGCTGGTGCTCGGCTACAGCCCGCTGCAGGTCGGTCTGGCTTTCCTGCCGGCCAACCTGATCATGGGTGCTTTCTCGCTCGGCCTCTCCGCCAAGCTCGTCATGCGGTTCGGCATCAGGCTGCCGCTCGCGACGGGGCTGCTGCTGGCCGCGGTCGGACTCGCGCTCCTCGCGCGGGCACCGGTCGACGGGAACTTCGCCATCGATGTTCTCCCGAACATGATCCTGCTCGGATTGGGTGCCGGCATGGCGTTCAACCCGATGTTGCTTGCCGCCATGAGTGACGTCGCGCCGACTGAATCCGGTCTTGCTTCGGGAGTCGTCAACACCGCGTTCATGATGGGCGGCGCGCTCGGCCTCGCGATTCTCGCCAGCCTCGCAGCCGCTCGCACGGCCAGCCTGCTGGCCGCAGGCTCCAGCCATCTCGCCGCTCTCAACGGCGGCTACCATGTCGCATTCCTCGTCGGGGCTCTCTTCGCCGCCTTAGCAGCCGTGCTCGGCGCCGCACTCCTCCGTGCAACTAGCGCGGCGGCACCGGGCAACGTCGAGTCCGCGTCGTAAAGTAATTAGCTAAAGGATACTATGAATAAACCAACGAGAGAGGAGTTTAGACAATGCAAAAGGGCAGCTACATGGACATTGTTTTCTCCAGTACGACGCAGTTGGCCGCCACCATCCGGGCAGGCCACGTTTCAGCCGTAGAAGTGCTGCAAGCGCATCTGGCGCAGATCGGTACCCACAATTCTGCTCTGAACGCCATCATCACCATGGATGCCGAGCATGCACTTGAGCGGGCGCGGGAAGCGGATGAAGCACTGGCTCACGGTCAGGTGTGGGGGCCGCTGCATGGCGTGCCCTTTACGCTGAAAGATGCCCATGCGACGGCGGGCATGCGCACCACCACCGGGTTCCCACCGTTGGATCACGTACCCCAGGAAGATAGCACTGTTACTGCACGCCTCAAGGCAGCGGGTGGCATTCTCATGGGTAAAACGAACGTGCATGTGATGCTGGGCGATCCTGCACAAACCACGAATCCCATCTTTGGCCGTACCAACAACCCCTGGAATATTGAGCGCACACCGGGCGGTTCCAGCGGCGGTGCGGCAGCGGCACTGGCTGCCGGGATGACCCCGTTTGACATTGGCACCGATCTGTCCGCTTCGATCCGCATTCCCGCGCATTTTTGTGGCCTGTTTGGTCTGAAGCCAACCGAACAGCGCGTCCCACTCACCGGACTGATCCCTGGTCTCCCGACACCACGAAGCGTCCGCATTATGTCCTGTCTTGGTCCAATGGCACGCACTGTCGAGGATCTGGCGCTGCTTTACTCGATCATCGCGGGGCCGGACGGACGCGATACCGAGGTGCAGCCGGTGCCGGTGGACGAGGTGCCAACACTCGAGCTCAAGCACCTGCGGATCGCCTTTGCTCCAACCTTTCCGGGCTTTCCGGTCGCAGCGGATATTCGCCATGCAGTAGTAGAACTGGCGCAGCAACTCCTTCCCTTCTGTGCAGCCGTGGAAGAAGCGACACTGCCACAGGTGGATTTCAACCAGGAGCTCATGAGAGCCGGTGAAATGATTGAAATGATAACCGGCGCATTCCAACCGCAAGAGCAGGAACGACCGATCTCCCTCGCTCAATACATGGAAGCGCTCGACATTCGTGACCAGTTCATGCTCGCGTGGGAGCAATTCTTCGAGGAGTGGGATGTCCTGCTGTGCCCTCCCTCTATGGTGACGGCGTTTCCACATTGTGAACCTGGATCGCCGCTGCACGTTGACGGTCAGGAAGTAGTGTATTGGATGGTCAGTGCCCATGGCACGGTGTTCAATTACACCGGCCACCCGGCAGTCGTGCTCCCGTATAAGTTGGATCGTAATGGCTTACCCATTGGGGTACAGCTGGTAGGGAAACGCTGGGATGAATCGCGTCTGCTGGCGATGGCACAGGCCCTCTCGGAGGTGACCGGCGCATTCCAACGACCACCGGGCTACTAACTACAGGACATGGGATGAAGTGAGAACTTACCCATAATGTGGCAATTTTGGTTGCTAATATCCTTCACGAGCACGTCGGCATATCCTATTTCTTCATCACCACCTGTCCGAGAACCTACAATCTCGTCAAACCACGGCGGCACCAGTGACGGTGTCACAGACCATGGCCACCTGAAGCCAACCCTTTACAGGGAGCGTTGCTTCGTGGTATACTCCTGTATCATCTCTCCCTGCGTGGACAGCTCGTGAGAGGAACAAGAGCAAAGGGAAGGGTTCCGCGCCAGGCGTTGCGTTCCCTGGTTCAACAGGAGCGTGGACGCCGTGCCGGTCAGGCACGCCTCAGTTCTCTTCCCTCTACACAGAAAGGAGTGACACAGCAATGCCAACAACAGATTCGAAGATCGTGGGCAAAGAGGAACTCGTCCACCTGATCGCCGCCAAAGCGAAGGTGGGATTGAAAGAGGCCGATGCAGTCATTGACGCCATGACCGAAACCGTCCGTGAAGAAGTCGCCAAAGGGCATCAGGTGCGCCTCATCGGTTTTGGATCGTGGAAGTTGTCAGCGGTCTCGGCGCGCACGATTAAATCGATCCGCGGCGGGGCGCCTGTCCATCTCCCTGCCGGCAAACGGGTCAGCTTTACCGCTGGCTCACAGCTCTCGGAGGCCGCAAAAGCACCCGCTCCTGCCAAAAAAGCCGCAAAGAAAGGGGCCAGGTAAGACCGTCGCGCCCTGCGGTGGCACGATGCTCGACAGCAGCAGGATCTCCCATGCTGATCCTGCTGCTGCTCGACTGGACCAGCAGGGGCCCCCATTTCCTGGCCGAATTACCCATCATGTGGCAGTGAAATCGTAGAGATCGACGAGAAACGGACCTATTTTGGCAAAAATGAGGTATCTACGACTCAGTGCCACGATATGCTACGCAAATCAGAATCACTGCCTACATCTGCTACAGATCCGTTTCTATCAGTTTAGAGCTTGTTTTCTACAAACTGCCTTCTGGACTAAAAGTACTGCCACGATATCCTTCACGAGTGTTGCCAGAATAGTGGTAAAATCGCAGCGGGAGAAACCAAAAAGGTTCCACCAACGTGCTAAAGAAAGAAGAAGATGCTGACAAGCAGGGGGTGAACACCCATCCCATCACCACCATCTCATCTTACAAAGGAGGGAGGAAAGAGCGTATGCCAGTACCACAAACGATTTTGCGCTCAGAGAAACATGCGCAAGATATCTGGCAAAAAGCGCATGACAGTGCCATTGAAACCTATGGAGAAGGAGCGCATGCGCATCGAGTCGCTTACGCTGCGTTAAAGCATGAATATGAGAAAAAAGGAGACAAATGGGTCAGAAAAGCTGAAAAAGGCCCATCTGATCCCCAGGCTGCTCGCGGGCCAACCACAAAGCAAAAATCATATGAAGAACCACGAGCAACAACAGCAGGAGGGAAAGTAGCAAGTTCAGAAAAAGAAGCAAAAGAGAAAGCAAAACAAGCACGCAAAGAATATGCTCAAACCAGGAAACGATAGACGGTGAGGCAAAAAGCCTGGCAAAACAGAAAAAGGAGGTGCCTATGAAGCTCACCAGTCCTGCCTTTGAACAGAACCAACCGATCCCAACACAGTATACCTGTGATGGAGTCAACCATCGTCCGCCCCTTACCTTTTCTCAGGTGCCAGAGGAAGCGCAAAGCTTAGCCCTGGTGGTTGAAGACCCGGATGCCCCGACCAAAGTGTTTACGCACTGGCTCGTCTACGATCTTCCGCCCTCAACACAGTCCATCCCGGAACACGAGGTTCCGCTCAGCGGGACGGAGGGGGTGAACGATTTTGGCACCCGTGGCTATCGGGGACCATGCCCTCCATCTGGCACGCACCGCTACGTCTTTCAGCTCTTTGCTCTTGATACAAGGTTAGCGTTGCCGGAAGGCACAAGAAAAGAGGACGTGCTGGCAAAAATGAAAGGCCATGTGATGGCTTCTGCTGAATTAGTGGGAACATATACCAGAGGGTAAAAGAAACCACGTCATGACGGGAGCCATCCACCACCTGTCCTCTGAGAGAGCCACGCTGGGCATCCTTTTTTTCTCATCGCTCTCGACTGCATTCGGAGAGCGAAAGGTGTATGTGTACCGAGTGTACAACTTTATTTTCCACCTACAGTATGGCCAGGAGGCTGTTAAAAAGCGGCTTCCTGGTCATACGCTTTGGTTGCGGGACCATCAAGAATTTTTCAGACAATGTTGTCCTCCTAGTGTACCTGAACTCCTTTTAGACCAGAAAACTATATTCCCGAAGAGTTCTGAGCGACCAGGGACAGCAGGTTAGGTAATGAAAAGTCTTGAACGTAGGATTGTATGGGACGTCGTTCCCAGGAAGGGAGAGTTTGTGTATGTCTACAATTGAATTTGGTCTGATGCTTCAGCCATTTCCCGTAAACTTTCCAGGGAACGAGCTGTTTGAGTACAATCGTGGATTGATTCGGAGATTGTCGGGTGGCTTCACTACGCTGTGGGTGGAGGATCATTTGCAATTGGGAGAGACGGCGACACATGAGTGTTTGACCACTTTGAGCTATTTTGCCGGTGAGTTCCCTCAATTCCACGTGGGGTCACTCGTGTCGTGCCAGTCTTACCGCAATCCGGCCTTGACCGCAAAAATGGCGGCCAATCTCCAGTTGATCTCTGGGGGAAGGTTCATCCTAGGGTTGGGGGCGGGCTGGAAGGAAGACGAGTACCGGGCCTACAGGTATCCATTTCCAGATACGAAGACGCGACTGGAACAGTTAGAAGAGGCTGCGATCATTGTAAAGGCGATGTGGTCCTCGCACCCGGCGACGTTCGTGGGGAAGCACTATAGTGTTCGCGATGCCTATTGTGTGCCGCGACCCGATCCTCCTATTCCGCTGCTTCTTGGGGGCGGGGGTGAGGAGAAAACGCTGGCGATTGTGGCTCGACGGGCGGATTGGTGGAATTTCAATTCGTGCACGGTGGAAGAGTACGCTCGCAAGGTTGCTATTCTGAAAAGCCACTGCGAGCGGGTGGGCAGAGACCCGGCGGAGATCAAACTGACCTACCTGAGTACGGCAAGTGTTTCAGAGAATCCCGATCAGGTGGTACGAAGTCCGCAGAAGCACTTCGTGGCCGGAAATAGCACAGAGGTGATCCGCGAGCTGGAGCGGTTTCATGAAGTGGGGGTGATGCATTTCATGTTCAGGTTTCTGGACCCTGAGTCCCTGGAGCGATTCGTACGTACTGTTGTCCCGCATTTCGCGTAATGCGTAATATAGAGTCGTATTCTCCTTGCATCAGTGGACGTTGTATACTTTCCGCGAAGAGCGCGTGATGATCCTAAAGGAGATGCTGGTCCATGGATCTGGAAAGCTACGAATATAGGGGCATGATGGCTACGGCCTGGGACCTCCTGCGTGGCGATACTCTTTTGAGGTAGAGATGCTTCAATCCAGTCAATCCATTCCTCAAAAACGCTAGCTCCTTCTAGCTTGAATAGGCGACGATGACCCGAACATGTGGGGAATCACCAGGAAGGGTCTACTTCCTTGCAGGTGATTTACGAGAGCGAGCCGATTATGAGTTTTAACAAATTCGGCTGGATAGGTAGTGGGTTTTCCTGGGGCCGATCAATCGGCGATGGGCACGATAAATCGGCCCCTACAGGTCATCCGGAAGGATGACCCACCTGGAAGTTTAGCTTGACAATTGGCTTCCGAGTGGGTATAATGCAGTGGTTATGACTGTTTGCATGGCATGGAACAGGGTGCTCGCATATCCTGTTCCCCGGTAAAGACGCTAAAGAGCTCTGAGCAATCCTCTCTAGAATACTCTCTTCCTGCACGCACGTTCGTATCTAATATCAGCCGAGCCGGTATTGCTTCCGTATCCTACGGCCTGCTCCTGGTACTCCCTGTCGGCACTGTGCCGACAGGGAGTTATACTGCGCCCGCAAGGGGCGCATTGGCCGAAAGGAACTTTTTTCATGCCTTCTTTTTATGACTTTCTTTTGCAGCCCGCGACGCGTAAGGTGCTGGCAAATATGGAGATTGTAGAGCCGACGCCTATTCAGGTTGAGGCGATTCCGGCGCTGCTGGCCGGGAATGACGTGGTAGGGCAGTCAGCTACTGGTTCGGGCAAGACGCTTGCCTATGGGATTCCCCTGGTGGAAAGGTTGGCCAGGGATAAACGTGTGGTGCAGGCGCTGGTACTTGTGCCAACACGCGAGCTGGCTATCCAGGTAAATGCTGTGCTGTGCCAGTTGGCGACCGGTCGGCGGCTTTCGACAGCACTGCTGGTAGGAGGACGGGCCTATGGCAATCAACTCTCAGCGCTGCGGTATGGATCGCAGATTGTTGTAGGCACACCAGGACGAGTGAAGGACCATCTCGATCGCGGTAGTTTAGTGCTGAGCCAGCTACGGATGTGTGTGCTAGACGAGGCAGACCAGATGCTGGATAGTGGTTTTGCGCCAGCAATTGAAGAGATACTGGCAACCACGCCTGATACGCGACAAATGGCCCTCTTTTCAGCAACCATGCCGGACTGGGTCGAGACGCTCCAGCAAAAATTCCTAAAAGATCCGGTCAAGGTTGCTATTCCACCAGCCACGGATGTGCAAAGCACTATTGAACAGATTGCGTACCAGGTGCCGCAGGAACAGAAAATGGCGGCGCTCTGTACCCTCCTGCATTCCACGGAGGGAGAGAGCAGCCTCATCTTTGGCAAGACGAAATACGGTGTCGAGAAGTTAGGGAAACAGCTCAACAAGCTAGGAATTACGGTCGGAACATTACACGGCAACAAGAGCCAGCGGGCACGTGAAGAGGTGCTTACCGCGTTCCGCCGGGGGCAGGTGCAGACGCTGCTTGCCACCAATGTAGCCGCACGGGGGCTGGACATTACAGGGATAGATCAGGTCATCAATTACGAGTTACCGGAATCGAGCGACCTTTTTACGCATCGGATTGGCCGTACAGGCAGAATGGGGCGACGAGGCAAGGCGATTACGCTGCTGGTTCCATCAGATGTCCCCAAATGGCGGCGGATGGCGCGCAATTTAGGGCAGGGAGTGGCATTGCAGCGGCTTGTTATTGACGAGGAAGCTCTTGCGACACCACCGCTCGCAAGTTCAGAGGATGCGAGAACGCAGGAGCACGAGCAGAACGGCGAGCAGCGAGAGCGACTGGTACGTGACCGCAAACATTTCTCGCCGGGTCAGGAGAGCAGAAGACGTGCACAGCCAGAGCATGAGGGTGATGCAGCATTCGGCATGAAAGGGCGACGGAAAGAGCGAGTTACCAGTGGGGTACCAGCCCGCACATCTGCACGGCAGCCAGAAGGCTTTCCTTTGCCAGAACGCTCCTCTTCAGGCAAGCCGAGGGATGGCAGGAGAGGAGCAGGAAAGCAGTCTCGCTTCGGGAAAACCACGAGGAAGCACGAGGCAAGAGCTTTGGCAGCGACTGCGTCGCAACAGTGGCCAGCCAGGAGAAAGCCCAGAGCGACACCGGTAGCACAGGCACGGCGGGTGTCTGCTTCAAAGCGTTCTGCGAGCCGCTAGCTTTTTTCGAAGAAGGCTTGATTTGCGCCAGGTGTCACCGGGTGCATATGCATACGTATCTTTGCCTCTCACATTGGCGTTGTGATCGCCGGATATGGTTGATTTGTACTCTGCAATGATTAGAGGGCGTCATACAGGAGATGACCACGACACTGAGCCGTATCATGCTGGACAAGGGTGGTCAGTCCCCGTGACGGAAAAACCTTGCAAAAAGCCGCGAATCTGAGTACGATTGAAGCGGCAGCAAAATCATCGTGTGGGGGAACACGGTGCCTAGACGCAAGCGCGTCCAACGCGAACACAACGAAGATTGGCAGACGATTCAGCACTATACGCTGTGGCCGGAGCAAACAGCGTATGAACTGCTGCGCCCGAAATCTAGATTAGGAAATAGACCTACTCACAACGTAAACAACGAATGAGTCACGAACCTTGTTGTTCTTCGTGGAAATACATATCCATATCACTTTTTTGATGAAAGGAATGTAGATCATGAAGGTACAACGAGTACGC
>WNGD01001679.1_pt1 | contig 23814 bp, 24 predicted proteins | sample 5400671 | NCBI WGS metagenome assembly WNGD01 (sample SAMN13153369, study PRJNA577476) | soil metagenome | isolation source: 40 cm soil or saprolite under grassland replicate 2 | place: USA:California | collected 2016-06-15
AGGTCCTTACCCTCGTCCGCGGGGGAGATGAAGCCATACCCCTTGGAGTCGTTGAACCACTTCACGGTTCCAGTTGCCATTGAAAAACACCTCCTCTACCAATTCACGAACGGTAGGTGGAGGCCCAATTGCCAACCAGGTACACGCTCTGTAGATGCCCACCGTAGCAGCCAATCGACAAACCGGACATGTGGGACCCCGTCAGTCGCTGGGTTTATTTGCTCCGGTTGCTCGAGGAAGACGAGCACGTCCTCTGTCAAGGGGTCAACGGGACAGAGATTCGGGCGTCAGCCGGAGCGAACGATGAAGAACGCGATCGCCACGTACTGGCAAGCGACTCCCACGATCGTCAGTGCGTGGAACAGCTCGTGATAGCCGAACACGGCGGGGGCCGGGTCAGGACGGCGACGCGCATAGACAACGGCACCCGCTGTGTACGCAAGCCCTCCGGCTATGAGCAAGATCACGGCAGCAGGATGCGCCTTCGCGATCAACTGTGGCAGCGCGATGACGGCGATCCAGCCGAGCGCCAGCCCGATCGCCGCCGCGAGCCACTTCGGTGCAGCGACCCAGACGAACTTGAGGATGATTGCGGCAGCAGCGCCGGCCCAGACGATCGTCAGCACCACCGGTCGCCACGCGCCGCGGAGCACGAGCAAAGAGACGGGCGTATACGTCCCGGCGATGAGAAGGTAGATGCCGGCGTGATCGACGCGCCGCATCCACAGGCGCGCACGCGGCGACCAGGTCACGCGGTGGTAGAGCGCGCTGGCTCCGAAGCAGGCGGCGACCGAGCCCGCAAACACTGCGGCGGCAAGTCGCGCGCGTTCGCCGTGGGCGCCGACGATCAACAACGGGGCCAGAACGACAGCGATCACGAACGCGGCCTGATGGAGCACGCCCCGCAACCTCGGCTTGTCGAGCCCGACTGGGATGTGATCAGTTGTCTGCACGGAAACGCCCGGCACGATAGCCGGGATCGGCGATGAGTACGAGTGGCTACGCGGGTGGCCCGTCGAAGTGGCGGAAGCCTTGGCCGAAACGACGGAAATGCGGCTGATCCATGCCGCCGGTCTGGTTGACCATGTTCGTGATGCGATCCTTCAAGACACCGAGCATCTCGGTCTCCTGAGCTTTCGTCAGCCTGCCTGCCGACACCGCGTCGTCGAGCTTCCCCTTCGCATCCGCGAACAGCGCGTTGACGAGGCCGTCGACGGACTTCTTGTGGTCCTTCGCAACCTGCGCAAGGCTCTTGCCCCCTTCGAGCTCGGTGCGGAGCTGCGTCTCCGTTATGCCGATATAGCCGGCCGCGGCCTCCAGGCGTCCGAAGAACCCGTGACCGAAGCCAGGATGAAGCCCACCCAGGAGCGGAAAGTCGTCCGACGTGATGCGCTGCTTGAGCGCATCACCTTCTGCCTTCGTGATTCGCCCGGCGGCGACCGCCGCGTCGACGCGGTCTCTGAGGGCCGTCTTCAGCGCGTCGCTCAACTTGCTCGAAGGGATTCCCAGTTGCTTCGCTGCGTCGTCTATGACCGCCTTGCTCTCGTCGCTCGGCGAACCGGCCTGGGACGCGGCCACCGCAACGCCGCCTCCCGCTGCAGCCAGTATGGCTGCGGCGCCGACGGCGATCTTCGCTTTTCGATTGAGTTTCATGAGCCAAGAGAACCAGCCCGCTCTAAGAGCATGGTAAGAAGTTCCTAAGAACTGCCGTTGAGACGAAGGGTCATCCGCGTGCCGCCACCGTCGGCCTGCTCTGCGATGACCTCTCCGCCGTGCGCAACCGCAACCTGGCGGACGATCGCGAGCCCCAGCCCCGAGCCGGGCCGGCCGCGCGCGGACCGAGACCGATAGAAACGATCGAAGACATGCGGAAGGTCTTCCTCGTCGATTCCGGGACCGTGGTCGCGCACCGTGACCGCGCCGTCTCGCACTGCGACCTCGACATCAGCACCCGGCGGACTCCACTTCGCGGCGTTGTCGAGCAGGTTCGCGACCGCACGCTCGATCGTCGAATGGACTCCCTGCACGGTCGACTCCTGAAAGTCGGTCGAGAACGTGACTGCAGGGCGGTTGCGCCGTGCGCGCTCGACTGCCTCTGAGGCAACGAGATCGAGTCGCACCTCTACCGGTTCCTCCGTCTGCTGCTCGCCTCGGGCGAGATCGATCAGCTCGGAGATCAGCGTCGTCATCTCGCTCAACTGGTCGACGACGTCGGTGAGCAGACGTTCGCGTTCCCCCGCCGGAAGCGTGCGCTCGCTCGCGAGCACCTCGATGTTCGTCCGCAGACTCGTCAGCGGAGTTCGCAGCTCGTGCGATGCATCCGCGACGAGCTGACGCTGCGCGCGCGAGGACTCCTCGAGAGCGCCGAGCATCGCGTTGAAGCTGCCCGCGAGCCTGCTTAGCTCGTCACGACCGCCTACTTCGATGCGGTCCGAGAGGTCCCCGGTCTCGGTGACGTTCTCCGTCGCGGCCGTGAGGCGGCGCACCGGAGCAAGCGCTGCACGCGACACCGCCAATCCGAGGGCCGCCGCAATCGCGATTCCGCCTCCCGCAATGAGGATGAGGAGGTTCTTGATGCGGCCGAGCGAGTGATCGACTTCGGTCAACGAGCGGGCGACTTGAACCGCGCCACCACGCCCGTACGGGAAGGTCAGCACGCGAAGGTGTGTTTCCTGTACGTCTACGTCGCTGAAGAACGCACCGCGCTCGCCGCGAGCGACTGCGATCACGGCGTTGGTCACCGGCAGTCTGACTTCCGCATTCGGGCTGGTCGGGTAGACCTTGCCGTTTGCATCGACACCTTGCGGATAGACCTTCGCGCCACCGAGCTCGCCGGCCGGTGTCGCGAAATGCTCGAAATCATGGGCTGGGGACGTCAGCAGCTGCCCGGCGGTCGTCTGCAGCGAATCGTCGACGGTGGCCCGCAGCTGGTTCCGAACGACGAAATAGATCACGAACGACGCGGTCAGGACAGCGAGCGCAACCGCGGCAGCAGCGACGAGTGCGAGACGGGCGCGAAAGCTCACGGCTCGCGCAGTGCGTAACCGACCCCGCGCACGGTCTGGATCAAACGCGGCTTGCCGCCTGCCTCGGTCTTGCGGCGCAGGTAGCCGATGTACACGTCGAGGGAATTGGAGGCGAAACCGAAGTCGTAGCCCCAGACCCGTTCGAAGATGATCGATCGGGTCAGCACCTGGCGCGGGTTCGTCATGAACAGCTCGAGCAGCGCGAACTCGGTCCGGGTGAGCTCGATGGGGTCGCCGCTGCGCCGAACTTCCCGAGTTCCCGGGTCAAGCTCCAGATCGCCAAACCGCAGCAATTCGTCGTCGCCGGCCGAGACCCTTCGCAGCAGCGCGCGCACACGGGCGACGAGCTCTTCGAGGGCGAACGGCTTCGTGACGTAGTCGTCGGCCCCGGCGTCGAGCCCCGCAACACGGTTCTCGATCTCGTCCCGCGCCGTGAGCATGAGCACCGGCACGCGGTTGCCGCTGCGGCGAAGCCGACGGCACACCTCGAGCCCGTCGACCCCCGGCATGAGCACGTCGAGGATGACGGCGTCGGGCTGAACGGCGCCGTTCGTCTCGAGGAGCTGGAGCGCCTCCTGGCCGTCGGCAGCCAGCTCGATCTCGTAGCCCTCGAGCTCGAGCGCTCGACGGAGGGATTCCCGCACGGCGCGTTCGTCGTCTACGACAAGGATCTTCACAGCACAATTGTCCTCGCCGAAGCTGAGAGCCGGCTAAGAAGCCAGACTCAGGGCTTCGCGATGGTCAGGCTAACGACTCAGGGCTTCGCGACAAGCAGGCTGACGGAGCCACGTCCGGCCAGGTCGGTGACCCGGACGCGGTAGCTCCGGGTCCCGCAGGCCGTGAAGGCGCGTGAGACGATCCCCGCCGAGACAACATGGACGGCGCGAGTGGACGATGCGAAGACGTCGACGGAGAGCCGCATGCCCGCCGAATGCTTCAGCGTCAGCTTCAGCGCGCCGTCGAGCGGCGTTGCGACCGTGAAGGTACGGCTCTTCTTCGTGCGCAAGGGCGCAGTTTGCATGGTCGTCGTCCCGGCCTGCCACGGAGCGGTGACATCCTGCTCGGCTGCGGCGAGCGCGGCCGCCGTGGGATACAGGGCCTGGGTGACGATCTGCCACGGCGCTTCCGCGAGGCCGGACTTGCGCTCGTTCAGCACGCGGTACGTCTCGGCCCAACCTTCGCCCGGGTTCTGTGTGTAGTGCCGAGAATCCTCGGCGCCGGGGAAGAGCTCGCCGCTCCGCGTCCTCGCGCACACCTGCATTGCCGACGCCCAACGCTTCGGGCCCCAGTCGAGTGCCGACCAGGGGGCATTGGAGCGATTCGCCGCGACGTGGTGCCCGTACTCGTGCGTGATCACCGCCTCTGCGGAAAGGTCGGTGCCCGGATCCTCGCCCGGGGTGTAGAGCACCGCGCCTTGCGGGCTGTAGCAGGCGACCGCGTCCGCACCGCAGACGCGCGAGATCTGCGCGGGCGTCGCGAGTAACACCGTGACCGTCGAGATTTCCGAACCGTGGACGAGCGACCCGAGAAACTCCGCCCAGCGCTGCCCCATGGCCGGATCGACGGGATAGCTGTTGGAGGCATAGATAGTCACCGATTCGCCGGCGGCGGTCTGATACTGGCCGCCCCAGTAACCGGCGGGAGCGACGGCGTTGACGCTGGGGGCCGCCACCTCCCTGTCGACGATCGGGGTCGCGGCGAGTGAGATCTGCGTGCGCTGCGGGTTGTCCAATCGTCGCGCGGTACCCGACTGCGCGGCCGCCGCTGCCACAAGGGCGGTAGCGACAGCGACGGCACACAGCACCGACAAACGAGCGGAGGGGGAAGATGCCGCCCGGCCTCGGCGTCGCGAGTGGAGGGTTGGAAGGGGTTCCAGTTCCCGCGAAGCCACGAGTTCGAAGGTGCCACCCGCCCCTAAGACCGGATTAAGACGGCCGTAAGGAGTTTGTGAGTCGACGTAGGTCTTACGGAGTTCTTAGCCGAGTCTCAGCAGGCTCTTAAGGTGCGCTGGTGAGATGGACGCCGTGAGACACGTGACGACTCCCTCCGTCACCCTGGCAGCTGCGCTTGCCGCCGTCGCCCTCATCGGCGCCGGCGGCGGCGCGGCGACCTACGCCGCGCTGTCGAGCGGAAACGGCAAGACAGTTGTGCGGCAGGTCACGGTCAGCGATGCCCAGCCCGCATCGAGCAGCGGCAACCTTTCCGTGCAGTCGATCTATCAACTCGCTCACAAGGGCGCGGTCGAGATCACCGCAGGCCAGGGCCAAGGTTCGGGCTTCGTCTACGACAGTGACGGACACATCGTCACGAACCAGCACGTGGTCGAGGGCGCGACCTCCGTCTCCGTCAAATTCTGGAACGGCAAGACCTTCGACGCCCAGGTCGTCGGGACCGATGCCTCGACGGATCTCGCCGTCCTGAAGGTCAATGCGCCCGTGTCTGAGCTCTTCCCTCTCTCGCTCGGCGACTCGAGCAAGCTCGCAGTCGGCGACGCGGTCGTCGCCATCGGCAGCCCGTTCGGCCTCGAAGGAACGGTCACGTCCGGAATCGTCAGCGCACTGCACCGGGAGATGACCTCGCCGAACCACTTCGCAATCGACAACTCGATCCAGACCGATGCCGCGATCAATCACGGTAACTCAGGTGGGCCGCTCCTCAACGCGCAGGGCAAGGTCGTCGGCGTCAACTCGCAGATCGAGAGCAACTCCGGCGGCAACGAAGGCGTCGGCTTCGCGATTCCGTCGAACACCGTCAACTCGATCGTTTCGCAGCTGATCTCGAGCGGGAAGGCCGAGCACGCGTTCCTGGGCGTCGTCCTCCGCGATTCCTCTGCGCAGACCGGCGCCGCGATCAGTCAGGTGCGGGCGGGCACGCCGGCAGCAGGCGCGAGCCTACGCGCAGGGGACATCGTCACAGCAGCGGCAGGCACGCGGATCAATTCGGCGAGCGAGCTTCGTGCGGTGATCAACGCGCACCGGCCCGGTGACACGATTTCCGTCACGTACACGCGCGCCGGACAGAGCCACACCGTCAAGGTGAAGCTCGCTGCTCGGCCGGCGTAACACTTAAGCCGTCTCATCCCCGATCCTTGGAGGCGCGCCGCGCGAAGAATCGACTACGCGGGACTCTGGTAGGTCTTCGACATTGCCTGGAGCAGCTTCCAGGCGATGGAGCCGTGAGTCTCGACGAGCGGGCGGAACTCCCACGAGGTGAGCCCGTAGCAGCGCAGATCGGTATCGGCGGTGATCGTGGCCGTTCTGGCGCTTTCGTTCAGCAGCGCCACCTCGCCGAAGTAGTCGCCCGGGCCGAGCCTCCGGCGCTCCTCCCCGCCGACGCTCACCGTTGCCTCGCCGTCTTCGATCACGAAGAAGCCGACGCCGCTCGAGCCCTCGGAAGTGACCGTATCGCCCGCGTTGAACGTCCGCTGCTTCATGGATGCAGCGATCCGGTCCAGCTCCTTCCGGTCGAGGTCGGAGAAGATCGGGACTCGCTTCAGGAGATCGGCCGCGCCCGCTGCCACGCGAGGACTATGCCACACTGAGCAAGTGAGGCTCACGATCGTCGGGTGCTCGCCGGCCTGGCCGAACCCAGGCGGCGCCCAGTCCGGATACCTGGTCGAAGGCTCTGGACGCGTCCTGCTGGACTGCGGGCCGGGGGTGCTCCCACGCCTCCGCGAGCAGGAAGCCTGGCCCCGCGTCGATGCGATCGTGATCACGCATTTCCACCTCGACCACTGGGGTGACCTCGTGCCCTGGACGTTCGGCTCGATGTTCGGTCCTGGCCGTGACTTCCAGCCACCCCAGCTCTGGCTTCCGCCCGGCGGAAAGGAAGAGCTCGGCCGCTTCGGGGAGAAACTGGGCTTCGCCGGCATGTTCGACGCGTTCGACCTGTGCGAGTACGTGGAGGGCGAACCGTTCGAGGCGGACGGGCTGACGATCACGCCGGTGCGGGTGCCTCACTATCAGCTGCAGACATACGCACTGCGCGTGACCGACGGGAAGGTGACACTGGCCTACTCGGGCGACTCGGCGCCGAGCTCGCAGCTGGCCGTGGTCGGACGCGATGCCGATCTCTTTCTCTGCGAGGCGACGCTCAAGGAAAGCCGGGAAGGCGGCGACGGCCTGCGAGGTCACCTGTCGGCGGAGGAAGCAATTGCCGCTTTCGAGGAATCGGGCGCGCGGCGGCTCGTGATCATCCATCGCCCCGAGGAGCTTTCTCTGCCCGACGGCATCGAGCGCGCAGCCGACGGCGACGTCTACGAGCTGTAGTCCGCGAGCCGAGCGGCGACTTCGCCGAGCCTACGGTAGCCCTCGACAGACGGATGGTCGCCGTCCGAGGTCCACTCGGCGTGCATGCGTCCCGGGCGATCGGGGTCCTCGAGCGTGTCGTGGAACGGAAGCAGTGGAATGCCCTCGGCGCGCGCGAGCTCGGCGATCAATGCGTTCAGCCGCCGGATCTTCGGCTCGGCGTCGGGCCAGCCGTTGTTCCACGGCAGGACGTCGACGATGACGACGCGCAGCCCGAGCTCCTTGCCGCGACGCACCATCGCGCGCAGGTTGGCAGCCACGTCATCGACCGACCGCCCCTGCGCGATGTCGTTGATGCCGCCCTGGACGACGAGCAGATCGGCGCCGGAGACACACCCCTCGAGCCGGGCCATGATCTCGTCCGTGCGCTGGCCGTAGATCCCGCAGTTGCGAAACTCGAACCGAGACTCGATTCGAGCCGCCCAATATTGCCACTGACTCGTCTCGTCACCGCCGCGGCCTGAGTCGTAGCGGGGCGAGCCCTCGGTAATCGAGTCGCCGAGCGCAGCGACGAGAATCCGTTCGTCAGGTTTCGCGTGGATCGGTCTGCTCTGCGATCCGCGCGGGCTCGCCCCTGTTTTTCACCACGATGTCGTAGCCCTTCAGCCTCGCGACGACGCTTTCGAGGTCCGGATTATCGTGACCGGGATGGACGGCGAACTGATGTGCGTCGGAGCGGAGCTTCTCGTATTCAGCTTGCGTCATGCTGAGACGCTCCACGCACGTGGCGTCGCCGCACTCGCAAATGAGGTCGAGCGACTGCGTCTTGAGGTCGAACGTCTCCGCGAGATTCTCGATCCGCTCGTTGACCTCCCGGAAGACCGCCTCGTTCAGGCCGATGCGCTCCTCGCGTGAGCTCATGCCCACACGCTACTGCACCCGGACTTCCTCGTCCTTCTCCACGATGCCGCTAAACGGGTCGTTCGGCGGCGATCACAGCCGCCAGCTCTGGCGGTGTCTCCTCACCGGGGCGGATCGCGCCGACCAGGTCGTAGAGCTTGATCCGGTGCGAGCGCGCCGCTCGGCGGATCAGGTCGAAGGCGTCGTCGACATCGAGGCCGTACCGTTCCGCGACGATTCCCTTCGCCTGCTCGATGGAGATCCGAGACTCGAGGGCGTGTTCGAGCTGGGCCCGGCGCTCGTAGGACGCCTGGGTGACCGCAAGCAGGCGAGCGACGGCAGCTGACGCGTCCTGGAGCGTGCCGACCTCGATGTCACCTTCCGGCAAGAGACTGAGAAGTCTAGTGCCGGCGCGGCTTCAGATCGACCACGAGGTCGCACTCGAGCGCATCCGCGATCCGGAGCAACGTGTCGATCCGCGGCGGCCGGCCTCCCCGCTCCAACCGCGCGATCGCCGACTGAGTCGTGCCGACCAGCTCGGCCAGCTCGCGCTGCGACAGTCCTCTGTCTTGCCGCCGCTCGGCGACCTTGTCCGCCACAGCGGCGAAGAACCAGCCGCGGTCGGCGGTCCGAATTCGCTCTTGCAGCCGCTCGAGGGCGCCCTTGTTCATGCGCGGCATCGCAGAGATGCTATCGCTCGTCGAACTGGGCGCTCAGGCGCTGGTAGAAGAAGCCGCCGAGGAGCAGGACTGCACCGACCGCGAGGAACGAGAGCGCACGCTGCACCGAGCTGAGGCTCGGAAGGTCGTAGAGGAAGATCTTGCCGAGGCTGATGGCGAAGAGGATGAACCCGCCGACGCGCAGCAAGCCTTGCCTTCGCTTGAGCCCCACGTAGAGCGAGACGAGCGCAACCAGGCCCCAGAATGCACTCACGACCGTGTGCCCGCGCTGAAAGTCCGTTTGGATGCCCTGGTTCGAGATGCGCTGCATCGCTTCCAGGATCAGGAGCGAGGCGGCGTAGACCGAGAGACCGCCCGCGACCCAGATCGCCTGCACGCGATAGCGCTCGTTCCACGAGAAAGACCAGGCAAGCACCGCCGTCGCGCCGATGACGAGCAGCACGCTCGGTACGCCGTGTCCAGGGTGCGCGCGCGAGACCAGGAGGTGTGTGGGCGGAGCTTCTTCCGCCAGCGCCAACAGCGCACCGAAGGCGAGGTAGACGAGCGAGGCGACCTGTAGGCGCCGCTCGCCGACGGTGACGGCGACGAAAGCGAGCAATGCGGCCGTGAGCGTGTAGATCAGAACCAGCCACACACCGCCGACCAGCATCTCTTCGCCTGCGGCCGAGAGCGCCAGGCCGGATATCCACAGGAACGTCGTCAGGTCGCGCTGGTTCCGGCGTACGAACGCGCCGGCCGCGAGCGCGGTGTAGAGCACGCCGACTCCGAGGACGACGAGACCGTTGCCGTCGGCTCCACCGACGCGATCCGGAACGAGGACGAGCGCGCCGGCAAGGAGCAGGGCGAGGCTGACGAAGAGGGCGCTCACACCTTCACCCGTCACGGAACCGGGCACCGAGAGCTCGCGGACGAGGCCGGCCACGAGCACTGCGGCACCGACGACGAGGAACGAGATGCCGTAAGGCGTCTGAGCGAACGTAACCGCGTCGAATGCCACGATCTTCGTGACGGTGAGGCCGAGCCAGCCGAACCCCAGCACGAGCCAGGCATTGGAGCGCCGCTGCACCGCGCCGACGACGACGGCAAGACCCGCGAGCGCCCAGGCCGAGGCGATCGCAACGTGGCCCCATTCGAACGGCGTCTCGATCCCGTTTCCGGGCCAGACGTCCTGGCACAGCTCGAGGATTCCGAGCGACGTCGCGTACGTGGTCGCGAGCCCGGCCAGTGCATACATGGCAACGTTCACGGCGGCTTCGTTCGCACGCAGCCAGGCGAGGACGGGGTCGAGCGCGCGAAGGATCCCCGTCGTCGGCCGACCGTCGGGCCACGAACGTTCGACTCGCGCGAAGACGAGCATCGCCAGCGCGATCGCGAGCAGTGCGGGAGCGCCGCTCGCGGGATGACGCATCGACTCGAGGAAATGGTCCGGCCTCGCTTCGGTGGCGACCGAATGGACGAGCGCCAGCGTCAGATAGGCAAGAGCCGGCAACTGGAAGCGGGCGTCGCGAACACGACTCGACAGCCAGACGAGCAGCGTAGCCTCGGCAGCCCAGGCATAGGTCAGCGACGATCCGGACAGCGCTTCCGCGAGGCCGATCGCCGCAAGCGCAAGACCGAGCGCCCCGAGCAGGGTCGCGGACTCGCGCGCACGCCGGTACAGCGCGGCGGCGAGTGCAACGTAGACGGCGGCGGCGACGAGCACGGCGATGCCCTGTTGGAGACCTCCGTCGCGTTGGCCATAGAGAAGCCCGGCGGACACGCCCGCAAAGACCGCGCTGCCCATCAAGAACGATGCGGGCGCGGCGGCGAGCGCAGGGCCGAGCTCGAACTGGAACGCCAAACCGGCCGCGAGATAAAGGAGCCAGAAAGCGACGGCAAGCGAAACGATGCTCGTGTGCGGAGAATCGGCGGCCGCCACCTGCGCGAGCGCTTGAGGCACGCTGACCAGGGCTGAGACCTGGAGCAGGATCCACCAGCGCCGGCGGACGGCGACGATCGTGGCTCCCGCGAAGACGACTGCGACGAACGCAGTGCCGATCTCCCGCAAGCCGCCCTGGAAGACGAGCGTCGCCGGCACGATCATCGCGCCGATCAAGCCGAAGCCGGCGACCACCTCCGTTTCCCACACGAGCGAGACCGCGACGGCGATGGACGCGATCACCGCAGCGAGCACGAGCGCGACCGGCTTCGAGACCATGTCGTACAGCGAGACCGCGGCCAGCAACGTGATGTACGCACCTGCGATGCCGGTGCCCACCGCCACGAGCGCCGAGTACGTCGTCTCGTACCGTCGCTGCAACCAAAGGCCGGCGCCGAACACGATCCCCGAGGCGACCCCGCCGAAGGCGACGCGCATCCCTGGCCCGATCCAGCCGCGGTTGACCGCGAGGACGAAGAAGAAGACGACGCCGAGCAGCGTCACGATGCCGCCCGCAAACGCCAATGCCTTCGCTCCCATCAGGTCGGCGGCGGACATCGTGCGACCCCAGTCGAACCCTGTGCTGACCTTCAGCTGTAGCGGTGGGGCCGTCGGCGGGGCGGCAGTTGCAGGTACTTGTACCGGTGCCGGTGGCCGAGGAGGAGGCGCGGGCTCTGCGTGTGGCGACGGCGGCTGGGGCGCCGCCGCGCGGCTCGGTGCCGTGGCTCGGCCGGCCTGGAGCCCGTCGACGATCGTCTGCAACTCCGAGACGCGTCTCTCGAGGAACGCGACACGCTTGGCAAGATCGGCAGACTTGCCCGTCGTAGCTTGCGCGGACTGAGTCGACATCCGGTTCGGAGCCGAGTTGTTGCGAATGTAGAGCACGTAGGCGAGGCCGAGTGGGCCGCCGAGGCTGAGGACCCACCATTTGAAGGCGACCGAAAGTGGGGGCCGCACGGGATTCCGCAGCTCCCCGAGGAGTAGGAACCAGAGCGCAATGGCGCTCCCGCACCAGAGGAAGACGTAGAACTCGTGCTCGCTGAGGGCGGACGCGATCGCGCCGAGCCAGAGCGTCCAGATGAGTGCGGTCAAAGCGAAGACGACGGTCGCCCCCGATCGGTGGCTCGACGTCGGAACGAGTTGCGGGCCGGCGGGCTCAGTCATCGCGGGCTCCTTGCGCCTCTAGCATCGGTTGCCACCTTGTATAGCACTTTTGCTATGCCCGGTCAACCCCGTTGAGCGCTTGTCTAGGCCAGGAGCTTGCGGTGGCGCTGGAGTGCGCCGAGGACCGTGTCGACGTCCTCGACTGTGTTGTAACAGTGAGCCGAGATGCGCAGGTTGTCGTCGCGCTCCGAGGTAACGATGCCTTCGTCGCCGAGCGCAACGACCAGGGCCTTTGCGTCGGTCGACTTGACGCAGATGAGCGCGCCGCGCCGTTCCGGAGGCCGCGGCGTGACGACGTTCGCCTGCAACTCGTCGAGACCGTCGAGCAGATGCGCATTCAGACCCTGCACGTGTTCGCGCGTTTCCGCGATGCCGATCTCCTGCATCAGTTCGATCCCGGCGATGCCCGCGTAGATGGACGGTACCGGCGGCGTTCCCGATTGGAAGCGCGCAGCTGTACGCGCGGGCGAGTAGTCGGTGTGATCCATCGCGAAGATGTTCTCGTCCGCGAACCACCCGGTCTGTGTCGGCCAGACGCGCTCGACGAGATCGCGCCGGCAATAGAAGAACCCGAGCCCCGCAGATCCGAGCAGGTACTTGAGGACCCCTGCGCCGAGAAAGTCGACGCCGAGCTCGGCGACGTCGACCGGCAGCGAGCCGACCGCCTGGAACGCGTCGAGCAGGACGAGCGCGCCGCGATCGTGAGCAAGCTCGACGACCGCAGGGACGTCCAGCATTGCGCCGTTGCGGTAACAGACATGGGTGATCGAGACGATGAGCGTGTCGTCGTCGATCGCACGCTCGAAGTGCTCGAGCGGGATCGTGCCGTCGTCAGCTGCGAGGACGTGCGAGACGCGTGCGCCGCGAGCCTCCTGCGCGTGCCAGATCTGGCCGATCGTCGGGAACTCCCAGTCCGTGAGGACGACCTTCGACCGGTTCGTGAAACGCAGGCCGCTCGCGAGTGCGCTCACACCGGCAGAGAGCGATGTCGTCACGGCGATCTCGTCCGGGCCCGCGTTGACGAGACCCGCGAAGGCGCTACGTGCCGCTTCCTGGCGCTCGACCCAGTACTCCCACGGAGCGCCCTTCTCGTCCCAGTCGGAGAGGTACTGCCCGTATGCGGCGCGCACGGAGTCGGACAGCGCTCCCTGCGAGCAGGAGTTGATGTACACCTGATGCTCGAAGATCGGAAAGCGGTCGCGGCAGCGCTCCGCGAGCGTCGCTGCCTCAACGGCCAAGGTAGGCCTTTCGCAGATCCTCGTGCTGGAGCAGCTCCGTCGCCGGCCCGCTGAGGACGCAACGTCCCGTCGAGAGCACGTAGCCACGATCGGCGATCGAGAGTGCCATGTTCGCATTCTGCTCGACGACGAGCATTGCGACGCCGGATTGATGGACCTGCTGGATGATCTCGAAGCTCCGTTCGACCAGGATCGGCGCCAGGCCCATCGAGGGCTCGTCCATCAACAACAGCTTCGGGCGGGCCATCAGCGCGCGTCCCATCGCAACCATCTGCTGCTCGCCCCCGGACAGTGTGCCGGCGAGCTGGCTCCGTCGTTCGTGCAGGAGCGGGAAGAGCGTGTAGACCCGGTCGAAGTCCTCCTTGCGCCCTTTCGTGTCCCGGATGAGGTACGCGCCCATCTCGAGGTTTTCCAGCACAGTCATCGGCCCGAAGAGCCGGCGGTTCTCCGGAACGATCGCCATCCCTTGCCGGATCCGGTAGCTCGTGTTGCGGCCGGTCACTTCCTCGCCCCGGAACTCGACGGAGCCGTTGCGCGGCTGCACGAGGCCAAGGATCGTCTTCAGCGTCGTGGACTTTCCCGAGGCGTTGCCGCCGAGGAGCGACACGAGCTCGCCTTCGCGAACATTCAGATTCAAGTTCTCGAGGATGTGGATCTCCCCGTAGTACGTGTCGATGTTCGTCAACCGAAGCAGGTCGGGTGCGCCGTTGGTGCTCATTTCGTCTCCGCCTTGCGCAGGCCGAGATACGCCTCGACTACTCGCGGGTCGGTCGCAACCGCCTCGAACGACCCTTCGGCGATCTTGAGTCCGTGATCGAGCGCCACGACTCGGTCCGAGATGCCTTCGACGACGTGCATGTCGTGCTCGATCACGAGGATCGTGTAGCCGCCGTCTTCGCGGAGCTTTCCGATCAGCTCCGTGATCTCGTGGGTCTCACGGGGGTTCATGCCGGCCGCAGGCTCGTCGAGGAGCAGGATGCGTGCCTGCGTCGCCATCGCACGGGCGATCTCGAGCCGCCTTCGATTCGCGTACGACAGGCTGTAGGCGAACTGATCCCAGCGATAGCCCATCAGCCTGTCGCCGAAGAACGCGAGCTTCTCTTCGGCGAGACGGTGGATCTCCTTCTCCTCCCGCCGTGCGCCCGGCGTACGGACCATCGAGCGGAGGACGCCGACTTTCGTGTGGCCGTACTGCGCAGCCATGACGTTTTCCTTGACCGTCATGTTCAGAAAGAGGCGCAGCGTTTGAAATGTCCGGGCGATCCCGAGCTCGGTGATCTTGTGCGGCGCGACGCCGACGAGATCTTTGCCGTCCAACTGGATCTTGCCTGAGTCAGGCCGGTAGATGCCGGTGATCAGATTGAAGAGCGTCGTCTTGCCGGCGCCGTTCGGGCCGATCACGCTCACGATCTCGTGCTCCTTCACGTCGAGGTCGAGGTCCGCGATGACGCGCAGCCCGCCGAAGGACTTGTCAACCGCCTTCAGTTCGAGGAGCGTCGCGGGGCCGGCGTTCATCACACGATCTCCACTGTCGCGGTGCCGAAAAGGCCCTGTGGCCGGATGTTCATGAGCGCAACGAGCATCGCGCCGAGCAGGATCAACCGCGTGGCTCCGCCGATGTGCAAGAGCAACAGGTTCTCCCACACGAACATGACGAGATATAAGAGCGGTGGCAGCAGCACGGCTCGCCAGAGGCGGCCGAGCTGCGGGTACATCACGATTGCCGCAACGAGCAAGATGTACGCGAAGTCCGCGATCTTGACCGGATTCTTTGGGAACAGCATCCAGTGGTCGAGGGCTCGCGCGAAGACACCCGAACCGATCGATTCGCCGTGGACGAGACGCGGATACGCGGCCGACGCGATCGCGTGGACTGCGAAACCAAGTGCGACCAGCCCGCCGATCTCGGCCGCCAGGCGCCGCCACGGGCGCAGCTTGACGAGAATGGCGACCAGAATCGCGCCGTAGAAGAGCGGGCGCGCGTTGGCCGAGGAGCGGAGCAGCTCGGGCACGCTGCTGACGATCACGGCACCGACGACGATTCCCATGATGCTCCCGAAGCCGCCGAGGATCATGATCGCGTAGATCGTGATCAGCAGGCCGACGTCATAGTCTCCGGGCAGCGCCGCCGTCGCAATCGTGCCGTAGATCGCGCCTGTCAATCCCGCCACCCCCGCGCCGAAGACGAAGGCGAGCAGCTTGAGTCGATTCACCGGGATGCTCATCACCTCGGCGGCCAAAGGATCTTCCCGGAGAGCACGCCAGGCGCGGCCGGTCCTCGACTCGTTGACGAAAGCGAGCAGGATCAGAACCAGAGCAACTGCGATCAGCAGGAGGTAGTACTGCTTCCTCGTCGAGTCGATCTTGTAGCCGAAGAAGTTGAACGGGTCGATGTTCGCGATCCCGTTCGATCCGCCCGTCAGATCGGCGTGGCCGACGAAGGGAAAACTGATGCGGTTGGCGTTGTTGACGAAGACGACGAACGCCTGACCGAAAAAGAGCGTCAAGATCGCGAGGTAGTCGCCGAGGAGCCTGCGCGACGGAAGTCCGACGAGGAGGCCCACTATCGCGGCGAAGACCACCACCACCGGGATCGCCGCCTCGGCTTGCCAGTGGTAGCCGAACTGAGGCGAAGCAAGGATCGCGTACATGTAAGCGCCGCAGCCGAAGAACGCGACGTAGCCAAGGTCCAGAAGCCCAGCGAAGCCCACCACGATGTTGAGGCCGAGGGCGAGTAGCGCGTAGACGAGCGTGAACAGTCCGTACCGGAACAGGTTTCCGCCGCTCGTGACGAACGGAAAGACCGCTGCCGGAACCGCGAACACCAGCACGCGCGCGGCCGGGGGCAGGCGCTCCCACCTCTGGAAGACGGCGCCGCGCAGGCCGGTGTAGCGCTCACGCTTCCCTTCGACGCTCGCGACCCATTCGTCGACTCCGATCCTCGGGGTGTCGGGAGGCGGCTGCTCCATCACACCTTGGAGATAGCGGCCCTGCCGAAGAGACCGCTCGGCCGGATGAGGATCACGAGGATGAGCAGCGCGAAGACGTAGAGGTTCTGGAAAGTCGAGCCCTGCGGTAGATAGCCCGTGGCGTACGACTCCGCGAGCCCGACGATCAGCCCGCCGGCCATCGCGCCCGGAATGCTGCCGATGCCACCGATCACGGCTGCCGTGAAGCCCTTGAGGCCGGCGATGAAACCCATGAAATGGTAGATCTGGCCGAAGACGAGCGCGAACATCACGCCCGCTGCACCGGCGAGGGCCGACCCGATGAAGAACGTGACCGAGATCACCCGGTCGACGTCGATCCCCATCATCGACGCCGCCTCCCGGTCGAATGAGGTTGAGCGCATCGCCTTGCCGAGACGCGAGCGGGCGACGAAGAGGGTGAGTGCGATCATCAGTCCGATTGCCGCGACGACGGTCAGGAGTTGCGGAACCGAGAAGAAGAGCTGGCCGATGCTGTAGGTCTTCACGCCGATGAGGTTGAACGTGTCGTAGTCCCTGAAGGCCGCGCCGAAGACCAGCAGGGCGCTGTTCTGCAGAAAGATGGATACCCCGAGGGCGCTGATCAACGGGGCGATTCGTGGCGCGTTCCTGAGCGGTCGATAGGCAAAGCGTTCGATCGCGACGCCGAGCACGCCGCAGCCGAGCATCGCGACGATGAACATCAGCAGGAGGACGGCGGCACCCGTGAAGGTCGGGTTCAGGGGCCCGCCGAGGGCGTGCAGCGCGTACCAGCCGAGGAAAGCACCGACCATGTAGACGTCGCCGTGCGCGAAGTTCAGCAGCTTGAGGATCCCGTAGACCATCGAGTACCCGAGCGCGATGAGCGCATACAGGCTGCCGAGCGTCAGCCCGCTGACCGTCAGGTCGAAGAACAGGCCCCAGTTCACGGACGAAAATGTCTCACAGACGAGTGCGGCCCGTCAGGTCGACGGGCCGCGCCTCGAGTTGGATTTCCTCTTCGGCTAGCCCGGGATCGGGACGAAGACGGTCCCGTTCGACTTGTAGAGACCGAACTTGTGCGCTGTCGAGAGGTCACCGTTGCGGTTGAAGCGAAGCGCAACGCCGATCAGCGACTTGGCTGCGGGGATCTTGGTCGCCCTGATCGCCGCCCGAACCTTGGCCCGCGTCGTCGAGCCCGTCGTGCAGGCCCGGTCGATCGCGGTCGCCACGACCTGTGTCGCAGCGTACGTCGGAGCGCCGAAGTACTCACCGTCACCGCCGTGGATCTTCTTGAAGCCGGCGATGATCTTGGACTTCGGATTGAGCGGGAAGTTCGTGTCGTACACGTGCGAGCCGACGGCGGCAAACGACGAGTCGAAGAGGCCGTCCGCTCCCATCAGCTTGATGGTTCCCTTGCCGGCAGCCTTCATCTGGTTGCCGAAGGCGATGCCCTTCGGCGTTAGCTGCCACGGGATGTACACGAGTTGCGTGTCGCGTGCGATCTTCGCGATCAGCGACGAGAAGTCCGACTGCGTCTGGCTGACGCCGTCTCGGCCGACGGTGACGCCTGCGGCCTTCAGCTTCTGTTCAACGGTGTCGGCCAGGCCCGTGCTGTAGGTCTCCTGATCGTCGATGATGTAGACACGCTTGTACTTCAGGACCTTGATGATGTAGTTCGCTGCCGTCGGGCCCTGGATCGCATCCGGCGGGACGGTACGGAACATGAAGCCGGTGCGCGTTCCATCGGTCGTGAGGCTCGTGCGAGTCGAGGAACCGGACACCCATGCAAGTCCGCCGTCCATTAACGACTTGGTCACGCCCACGATCTCGTTGCTTCCGGCGGGTCCCACGACGCCGAGAACCTTCGGGCTCCCGGCGAGCGCCTGCGCGCCCTTCAAAGCCTCGGCAGTCCCTGTCGGGGCACCGAGCTGCGTGTCCTCGGTCTGGAGCTTCATTTTCGTCTTCGTGTGCGTCTTGTTGTACGTCGAGACGTAGTACTGCGCCCAGTGCACCTGCTGGATGCCAATCGACGCGGCGGGACCCGTCACCGGTGCCATGAACCCGATGGTGCGGGTCTTGCCGCACTTGATCAGTGCTGCGCCACTCCCAGTTTGCGCTGTCGGCGCGGCCGCCCGTTCGGGGGTCGCGTACGCCGCAGCGACGATTGCGAATGCGGCTCCAAGCGCCAGCAAGGCCGCAACCGCGGTTGCCCTTCTCCTCCTCATTCGGTCTCCTCCTTGGTGTTTACCCCGGTCTTCCCCCACTTGTGACGACTTTCGAGCCTACTTGTTGTCCGCGTACGTCCGGTTGGCCGGGCTCCCCGAGGGATGGAACACGCCGAGGATCCGCAGCGGGGCCGAGCCGGTGTTCTCGATGCAGTGCACCTCGTCAGGCGGGAGGTGGAAGCAGGAACCCACTCGCAGTGGGAGCGAGCGGCCCCCGACGTGGGCAATCCCCTCTCCCGCGACGATGTAGCCGACCTCGTCGTAGGTGTGGCTGTGGAAAGGCGCCTTGCTCGGCTGAACGATTCCCAGAAACTGCGTCACGTCGAAGCAGCCGGCGTCCTCGTTGACGAGATAGCGGAAGCTCCGCTCGACCGAAGCCTCGAGCTCGGGCTGGTCGTCGAAGCGGACCGTCACCTTGCGCTCGCCGGAGGCCGCCGCCCGGTCCTCGGGGGCGAGGACCGACAGGACGTGCAGGTCCTGAGGGCCTGGGTTCTCGACGGCATAGGTCTCGCCGGGAGCCAGATAGACACCCATGTTGGGCTCGAGCTCGTGCGTGTTCCCGTCGACGTGCAGCTGTCCACGGCCGTCGACGATGTAGAGAACCTCCTGCTGTCCGGCGAGGGTTCGCTCCACTGAGCGGCCCGGCCCGAACCGAATGACGCGCTGCTCCAGGCGCTCGCAGCCGTTGGCAGCGTCGAAGGCGATGCAAACGCTGGCGGTGTCGCCGTCGTCCTGAACCGGCTCCAGCTCGTTCTCGTCGACTACGAAGCTACTGACAGCGGCCATCGCCGGATTCTAGGTCGTTTGGTCGAGCAGGCTGAGTTCGACGACCTCGACTCCGTCGCCAAGAGCCACGCGGCCCGGTTCGGCGACGTCCCCGTAGACGCCGAAGGGGATATGCCTCTGGCCCGCCTCGTTTTTGGTGAAGCCTCGGTAGGCCGAGATCGTCCGCAGAGTGTCGAAGTCAGGCTCGCCGGTCTCCGGATTCTGGGTCGTGATCGCGCAGCGACCGACGTCCCCGCGGATTCTGATCGAGGCCTCGCCGATCCTCAGGTGCCGCTTGACCCAGCCGTCCTCCTCGTGCGGCGCACAGCCCTCGAGCTCGAAGAGCATCCGGAAGCGGCGCCCGTCGACGGGCCGGCCTTGGTCTCCGTTATGGCCGAGCTCGGCGAGTGATGCAGTCGAGATCAGGGAGACATGACCGCGGCCACGGTCGACCGCGAGGCCGGGCGGCGACTGGACGAGGCGAAGCGGCACGCCCGCCCACGCGGAGAGCGCCGCCGACCAGGGGCCCTGGACGTAGTTGCCGACGACCGGCCGGCCGTAGAAGTCGGTCGTGACCTCCGTCCCGAGCGAAACCTCGCCGTCCGCAACCGACCCGTCGGGAAAGCGCAGCGTGAGCCGTTCGCTGTGTGCGTCGTACTCCGGCCGGATCTGAACCAGCGCGCCGTTGCGCAACTGGTTGAAGCGCCGCCCGTCCGCGTCGACGATGTGAAACCGGCGGTTCTCCCGAACACCGTGACGTTCGAGCGATATGGACTCGGGGTGAACCAGCCCCAACCCTTTGACTGGGGCGACCGAGATCCGGGTCACGGCTGGCATCCCGCGAGCGTACCGGTGCCAGGCACGGGTACGAAACCGTTGCAGAAGCGCAAACAATCGCGCGCCGCGCCGAGTTGGCGACCCGCCCGCGGCATCCTGACGAGATGCCGCGCCCGCCGAGGAACGCGTACCCAGGTGGCTTCTTCCACGTCGGCACGCGCGGCAATAGCCGCTGCCGCGTCTTCCTCGATGCGACCGACTACAAGGTGTTCCTGATGATGCTCGATCGCAGCGAGAGAAAGTACAACTGGCGCGTCTACTCGTGGTGCCTGATGACCACGCACTATCACCTGGTCGTTGCGATTCCGGACGGCGCGCTTTCGCAGGGCATCTGCGAACTGAACGGAAGCTTTGCGCGGTGGTCGAATTTGAGATACGAGCGCGAAGATCACCTGTTTGGCAGGCGCTTCGGCAGCACGGAGATTCTTACGAACGAGCAACTCAAAGAGGCCTGTCGGTACGTCGTTCTGAATCCTGTCCGCGCCGGCATGTGCGAAGACCCGGCGGACTGGCGTTGGAGCAGCTACCGAGCTTCGGCCGGCTTCGACGAGGCTCTCCCGTACCTCGCGCTAAGTGAGCTCTTGGCGCTCTTCGACGTGGACCCCGGCCGGGCGATTCCGCTCTATCGTGACTTCATCGATCAGGGCCTGGCTTCTTAAGACACGTACCGGTGCCAGGCACGGGTACGTTTCTGTAACGCGTCACGCACGCGTTTCGACTTCGACGTCGTGACCCTCCAGCTCGAAGACGTAGAAGTCGCGGCCGGTTACGTGGACGGCGACGTTGTAGACCGGCACGCCGCCGATCGCGCCTTCGAAGCTGCCGCTGTGGGCGTGGCCGTGCAGGACGACGTCGGGACGGTACTCGGCGATCGGGGTCGCAAGGCGGTCGCTGCCGAGATAGGTCCAGATCCCCTCCGGCTCGCCGTGCAACGTGTCCGACGTCGGCGCGTAATGCAGCAGCACGATGCGGATCGGACAATGCGCGATCTCCTGCAGGCCGCGACGGATGGCGTCGACCTCCTCCGTCGTCTCGGCGTACACGCGCCGAAGTAACGCCTCGCCGAAGTCCGGCAGCTGCGAGCCGCTGAAACCGCCGACGAAACCCTTCGTGCCCACCACGCCGACCTCCTGGCCTGCGAGCTCGAGCACGATCGCCTCGCGATCGAGCATGTGCACACCTGCCCCGCTCAGAATCGCCGAGATCTCCTCGCCGTGGCCGGAATGGAGATCGTGATTCCCGAGCACCGCGACGACCGGCACACGCAGGCTGCGCGTCGCCTTGGCCAACACCTCCGCCTGCTCCCTTTCACCGTGCGTCGTCAGATCGCCGGCCAGCAGGACGAGATCCGCCTCGCGCTCGACGGCCGCGAACGCCTCGGCAATGCGCGAACGGGTCGCCTCGGAGGCGTGCACATCCCCGGCTGCGGCAATCCTCACCATGACTTGATGTTCCACATCTGACCCGGAAGGGAAACCGCCCCGCGTGAACATCGACCAAGAACAGGAATTCGAGCGGCTCCTGGCCACGATGAAGAAGGCGGCCGGCGCCCTGAACGAGGCGGGAGTCCCATTCGTCCTGGGCGGCGGCCTCGCCTGCTGGGCCCGCGGGGCACCCAAGACAGAGCACGATGTCGACTTCCTGGTCAAGCCCGAAGATGCGGAGCGCGCACAGGAGACACTCGCGCAGGCAGGGATGCGCACCGAAACGCCGCCTGAGGGCTGGCTGCTCAAGGCCTACGACGACGGCGTCCTGATCGACCTGATCTTCGAACCTCAAGACGGCCCGATCGACGACGGCACCTTCGAACGAGCAGAAGAGCTCGAGGTCCACGCCATGCGGATGAAGGTGGCCGCACTCGAGGACGTGCTCGTACAGAAACTACTCGCGCTGAGGGAACAGGAGCCCGACTTCTCGAGCGTGCTCGAGCTCGCACGCGCGCTGCGCGAGCAAGTCGACTGGGACGAAGTGCGCGAACGGACACGAGAGTCGCCGTTCGCGAAGGCCTACTTCACTCTGCTGGACGAGCTCGAGATCGTTCCGGCGTAACTAGCCCTCGGAGTCGGCCAGCGCCTCAGAAGTAGAACTGGCTCCACGCCGACCACCAGTCGTCAGCCTTCGACGTGAGGGTCAGGTCGTTCACCTGCTGGACACCGCGGCGGTTGCGGTACTCGACTACGCGGTCGGGCGTCATGAACTCGATCGTGATCTCGGAGGGACGGCCGGGGTCATACGGCTTCACGGCCGAGAGGTCCCGCAGCGCACGCCTCGCACCGTCCTCGATCATCTCCCGCGCGCGCAACGGCGGCACCTGCCGGGCGCTGAAGCGGCCGAGGCCCTTCTTCACGGCGACTGTTGTCAGCCCTGACCCGAGCAGCTCCGCGCCCTCGCGGCACACAGCCTCGTCGCCCGTGACGAGCAAGACGGGGCAGCCCCATTGCCCGCAGAGCGCCGCATTGATCCCCGTCTCTCCCACCGGGACGCCGTTGAAGCGCAACTCACGCCAGGCTTGCCCGGAGACCGTGTGACTCAGAACCCCGTCAGGCGTACCAGCCTTGGCGTGCATGCCGACGAAGAGAGCGGCGTCGCATCCCTGCTCGAGAAACTCGGTGTATTCCGTCTATAGGGGCTGGACATTCCGAGATTCTTAAGGCATATGCGATGTAGCGCCCCGCAACGGGCGGGGCCTGCCCAGGAGGACGCATGTTTGCCATCTATGTACGGGTGAGCGAAGTCGGTGATCGCGAAGGCCCCGGCTTCGGCTCACCCGAGGAACAGGAAGCCGCCGCTCGGGAGTGGGCCGAGCGCGCGGGGGTCGAGGTCTACTTCAACCCGGACGAGTGCGTCGACCTTGACGTATCCGGTGCGGTGGAAGCCGACGATCGAAAGCTCGGGCGGCTGATCGAGCGGTGCGAGGCGGGCGAGTTCGAAGGGATCATCGTGCGCGACGAGAACCGTTTTTCCCGCGATCCGATCGAGGGCGTGGTGGCCCTCGACCGGCTTGACGCGTGCGGTGCCCGGCTAAAGGCGACCTGGTCGGGCTTCGACTCCGAGAACCTTACGCCCGAGGCGCAGATGCTCTACGAGTTCAAGCTGTCCATGGGCAAGGCTGAACGCGCTCGCAACCGGCTGGCACGCGTCAGCGGGAGCCGACGTGCAGCTGACCGAGGCGTCTATCTCGCGTCGTCACCTCCGCTCGGCTATCGCTGGGTTGACGGCACGCGCAGCGTTCGGCCCGACGGCAAACTCCGAGCCGGGCGTATCGAACCCGATCCCGTCAGGTCGAAGCTCGTGCGGGAGGTGTTCCAAAGGCGTGCGGAAGGCGAATCGCTCCGATCGCTCGCGGAGTACCTGCGCGGCAACGGCATCAAGATCACGAAGTCCGGCGTCCGGGTGATCTTCGATAACCGCGCCTACCTCGGCGAGGCGACCGTTCCGACCGAGAAGAAGGGCGAAGTGGAGGTACGGAAAAACGCCCACAAACCGATCGTCACGGAGAAGCAGTGGGAGCTTGCGCAGGCGGCCGGCGGCACGTACATCCCGCGCAGCGGGAAGTGGTCTATGCAGGCGGCGCTGACCGGGATGGCGCTCTGCTCTGGCTGTGAGAAGCCGCTGTCGGTACACGGCGGAGGCAAGCGGCACGACACCGGCTTCTACTCCTGCACCTCGGAGAACTGCCCACAGCGGGTGGGCATCCGGATGGAGCGCCTCGACTCCTGGGCAGCGGGGCTACTGCAGGACGCCGTCATCGCAGGCGTGCCCGAGCTGATCGCAGTACTCGAAGGCGACGACCGGCACGCCCGCGCACTCGAAACGGTCAACCTCGCGGCGCTCGAGCTCGAGGAGTACCGACGCGAGGTGAAGGT
>WNGD01001680.1_pt1 | contig 23814 bp, 23 predicted proteins | sample 5400671 | NCBI WGS metagenome assembly WNGD01 (sample SAMN13153369, study PRJNA577476) | soil metagenome | isolation source: 40 cm soil or saprolite under grassland replicate 2 | place: USA:California | collected 2016-06-15
CCTGATAGCGCCAGTGCGGTGTCCCCCCGCCAGTTCGGATGGCCGTCTGCACGACCTTGCGGCTCCCTGGGGCGCGCGCTAGACCCCCTGCATGCCGCGGACCGCGCTTTTTCCCGGGTCGTTCGATCCCGTCACCAACGGCCATCTCGACCTCGTGCGCCAAGCTGCCCGGCTCGCGGACCGGCTCGTGCTCGCGATCGGCACCCATCCCGGCAAGGCGCCCTTGTTCGACGTCGAGGAGCGCCGCGCCATGATCGAGGAGACCTGCGGCGCGCTCGCCCGTGCCAGCGGCTGCGATTTTGCTTGCATCACCTTTGGCGATCTCGTGGTGGCTGCCGCCCAACGCGAGGGCGCGACGCTGCTGATCCGCGGGCTGCGCAGCGCGACCGATTTCGACTACGAGATAGAAATGGCGGGCATGAACGCCACCATGGCGCCCGCCGTGCAGACGGTTTTCCTGCCGGCCTCGCCGATCGTCCGCCCGATCAGCGCCACACTGGTGCGGCAAATCGCATCCATCGGCGGCGACGTCTCGCCGTTCGTTCCGCCGCCCGTCGCCATCCGCCTGAAAGCGAAGTTCGCCGGCAAGTCCGGCCGTTGACCCCGGGAGATTCCATGATCCGCCTGCTTGCACTTTTTGCCGCGCTGATCTGTGTGGCGCCCGCCCTTGCACAACAACTGCCCTCCGGCGCCGATCCGCAAAACACGCTCCTGATCGACACCAAATACGACCGCATCGTCATCAAGCTGCGCAACGACATCGCCCCCAAGCACGTGGAGCGCATCAAGCTGCTTGCGCGCGAGAAATATTACGACAACGTGCCGTTCCACCGCGTCATCGCTGGCTTTATGGCGCAGACCGGCGACGGGGCGCGCGGCGACGGCACCGGCGGCTCGAAATATCCCAATCTGCCGGCCGAATTCTCCAATGTACCGTTCAAGCGCGGCGTCGTCGGCATGGCACGCGCGAACGATCCGAATTCCGCGAATTCGCAATTCTTCATCATGTATGCGGACGGCGCCTTCCTCAACGGCAAGTATACGGTGGTGGGGGAAGTCCTCTCCGGCATGGAGGCGGTCGATAAGATCAAGAAGGGCGAGCCGGTGGTCGATCCCGACCGCATGACCCGCGTGCAGGTTGCCGCCGACGCCAAGTGACGAGGAGGATCAGTGCGCACGGCCCAAGCGCTGCTTGGATTGGCCGTCACCGCCTGGGTTCACCTCCTCGCCGGTGGGACGCTGGCGATCGCCGTGCCGGCGACCGCCACGCTCGCTCAAGCACCGCACCAGCCGCTCAACACCCTCAATGACGTAGTAGCCGCGCTACGGGCGTGTTGGACTCCGCCGCCAATCGATCAGTCGCGCGCGGGCATGCAGATCACGGTGCAGATGAGCTTCCGGCGCAACGGCGAACTCTTCGGCCAACCGAGGATCACATTCGAATCCGGCGGCGCATCGGATGACGAACGGTTGGCCTACCGCATTGACGTTGCGCGCCCTTGCCGTTCACCGATGCGCTCGGGAACGCAATCGCCGGCCGCCCGTTTACCATGCGGCTCATCGACAATCGAAAACTCAAGCAAGCAGAGAACATCCCATGACCAACGCCGAAAATACGCTGACGCTGGAGACCACTAAGGGCCAGGTCGTCATTCTGATGCGGCCGGATCTTGCCCCCGGCCACGTCGCGCGCATCAAGGAACTGGTGCGCGACGGCTTTTACGATGGCGTCGCGTTTCACCGCGTCATCGATGGCTTCATGGCGCAGACCGGCTGTCCCCACGGCACCGGCACCGGCGGCTCCGGAAAGAAGCTCAAGGCGGAGTTCAACAGCGAGCCGCACCGCCGGGGCACGGTATCGATGGCGCGGGCGCAATCCCCGGATTCGGGCGACAGCCAGTTCTTCATCTGCTTCGCGGATGCGCCTTTTCTCAATGGCAAGTACACCGTCTGGGGTCAGGTGACCGAGGGCATGGGAAACGTCGACAAGATCAAGCGTGGCGAGCCGGTTGCCGATCCCGACCGCATCATCTCCGCCAAGATGGCGGCGGACGCATCGTGATCAGACCTGTCTCCGCTGCGGACGGCTTCAGCACTCGAGCTAAACGCGGGAGGGGCCGTGGTGAGCAATCGCTCCGGCCGATAACAGAAGTTTAAAGCAACGCGCTGCGCCGCGCGCGCGGCTCGGCCTCGCACACCCAGGCCTCCTTGGCGAACCATTCATGCTCGGCCCGGCAGATCGGGCAGTAGACGCGCGCGAAGAAGACCGGCGTGGCATCGAAACTCTTGCGATCGGTGACGAGACCGGTGGGGATGTCTCGTCCGGTCTCCGGACATCTCACCATGACGGCACCCATTGGCCTTTCCTGCTCTTGTGTTGTTGTGTCCATCCGATACGCCAAGCCTGTGAAAATCATTTGACGTAACCGCGACAAGAGCGTGGGAGTCATCCAATGCACCGAACACGCCGTTTCGCCGCTGCGGGCAATCCCCATCGAAATTTTGCCGGCTACGGAACCAGCCAAAGGCAAAGGCGTTGGCGTCCTTCGCGCCGATGGGAAGGCGGGGCGGCATCGGTATGAAGCTACGGCCTCGACCCCCAATTCCAAACCTATAGGTCGCCGCCCATAGGCCGCGCTTTGGTTCCATTCTCGCGGCTTTGCCGCGGACGATGACCTGACCCGCATGCGCTTGTATGAAGGGGCATGCGTACCGCGCTGTTCGATTTCGAGCTACCTCCCGATCGCATTGCGTTGCGTCCTGTTGCGCCGCGGGACGCAGCGCGGCTGCTGGTCGTGCGTCCGGGCGTGACGCCGGAACTGGAAGACCGCGGGGTGGGCGATCTTCCTGACTTGCTGCGCCGCGGCGATGCACTCGTGGTCAATGACACCAAGGTGATTGCAGCAAGGCTGCGTGGCCGGCGCATCGGCCGCGGCGCAATGGAGCCGACCATCGAGGCGACGCTGCACCAGCGCCTCGACGGCGCGCGCTGGCGCGCTTTCGTGAAGCCCGCCAAGCGGCTATCGCCGGGCGACGTGGTGCGCTTCGGGGACGAGGGCAAAGTCTGTTTCCTCGGCCAGCTCGACGCCACCGTCGAGGCCAAAGGCGAGGGCGGCGAGGTCACGCTCGTCTTCGCCTTTCATGGGCCCGTCCTCGACCAGGCGGTCGATGAGCGCGGCGCCATGCCGCTGCCGCCCTACATCTGTCGCGCCCCCGACGAGCGCGATCGAACCGACTACCAAACCATCTTCGCGCAAGCGGAGGGATCGGTCGCGGCACCTACCGCGGGATTGCATTTCACCGATGCGTTGACGTCACGGCTCGCGGTGCGGGGGATCACGCTCCACAAGGTGACGCTGCATGCGGGGGCGGGGACATTCCTTCCGGTCAAGGCGGCCGACACGGCCGCGCATCACATGCACGCTGAGCGCGGCAGCGTGACCGCGCACACCGCGGACGCGCTCAACCGGGTGCGGCGGGCGGGCGGGCGTATCGTTGCGGCGGGCTCGACCTCGTTGCGGCTCTTGGAAACCGCCAGCGGGGACGACGGCGTCATCCACCCGTTCGACGGCGAAACCGACTTGTTCATCACACCGGGCTACCGCTTTCACGCGGTCGATGTGATGATGACCAATTTCCATTTACCGCGTTCGACCCTGTTCATGCTGGTGGCGGCGTTTTGCGGGCTCGAGGTGATCAAGCACGCCTATGCCCACGCGATCAGCGAAGGCTACCGGTTTTATTCCTACGGAGATGCCTGCCTGCTGTTCCGGCTCTAGGCAGTTGCGCGCAAACGGCACAGCGCGGCCCTGAGCAAGCGGATTCCGTTGGGCCTTGTATTTTGGTCAGCCGTGAATTACGCATGAATAGCCATATAAAGGATATCAATTCTGATATCTAAAACATGATAACTGGAGCTCAGATGCGGGCCGCGCGGGCGCTGCTGGAGATCGATCAACGCGAACTCGCCCAGCGCTCGGGTCTCTCGCTACCCACGATCCAGCGCATGGAAGCGAGCGAGGGGGTCATCAGGGGAAATGTCGACTCGTTGATGAAGCTCGTTGACGCGCTCGCGGCCGCCGGCATCGAACTGATCGGCGAAGGCGCAGTCAGTCACGCCGGTGGGCGCGGTGTGCGGCTGAAGCGGTGAGGGGCACGGGATTGCGCTGCGATCGTCCATGCGCTGGCGCGCCGGTGCGCCGAACGGGGGGATAACCGATGGTGCTCCTGGCACTGGCGTGTGCCGCCGTGCTCATCTCGACGGCCGCGCTTGCCGTCGTGATCGCCGACGCTGCGCGCGCGCGGCTCATCGTCTACGGCGTTTGTCTGATCGCGTCGCTGGCGCTGTTCTCGATCGCGCTCCTTGCTCTGCTCGGCATCTCTTATGACCCCTTGGCCGCCACCCTTCCGTTAGGAATCCCGTGGCTCGGAGCGCATTTCCGTCTCGATGCGCTTTCGGCCTTTTTCCTTGCCGTGGTCAATCTCGGCGCGGCCGCGGCCAGCCTGTTCGCGCTCGGATACGGTCGCCACGAGGATGCTCCGCGCCGGGTGCTGCCGTTCTATCCGGCGTTTCTCGCCGGCATGAGCATCGTGGTACTCGCCGATGACGCGTTCACTTTTCTAGTGTCATGGGAATTCATGTCGTTGTCGTCGTGGGCGCTGGTCATGGCACATCATCGCGTCAGCGACAACGTCCGCGCGGGATACGTCTACTTGATCATGGCAAGCTTCGGCACGCTCGCGCTGCTGCTTACCTTCGGCCTGCTGGCGGGGCCCGATGGCGGTTATGCCTTTGCCGACATCCGCGGAGCGCATCCCTCGACGGCGCTTGCCACCTCCATTTTGATCCTTGCGCTGATCGGCGCCGGCTCCAAAGCCGGCCTCGTGCCGCTGCACGTCTGGTTGCCGCTCGCGCATCCGGCAGCGCCGAGCCACGTCTCGGCGCTGATGAGCGGGGTGATGACCAAGGTCGCCGTCTACGGCTTCGTGCGCATCGTGTTCGACCTCATCGGCACGCCCGCCTGGTGGTGGAGCATGCTGGTGCTGGCACTCGGCGGGATCACCGCGGTGATGGGCGTGCTTTACGCACTGATGCAACACGACCTCAAGCGGCTGCTCGCGTACCACACGGTTGAGAACATCGGGATCATTTTCATCGGACTTGGCCTTGCGCTCGCCTTCAAGGCGCACGGAATGGCGTGGGCGGCTGCGCTCGCGCTCACGGCCGGCCTGCTGCACGTGTTCAATCATTCGGTGTCCTGCTGTTCTTCGGCGCCGGGGCGGTGCTGACCAGTACCGGGGAGCGCGATATGGACCGCCTCGGGGGCCTCATCCATCGCATGCCGCAGACGGCTTTCGTTTTTCTCGTCGGCTGCGCGGCGATCTCGGCGCTGCCGCCGCTCAACGGTTTCGTCTCGGAGTGGCTGACCTTCCAGGCGATTTTGCTGAGCCCACAGCTGCCCTCCTGGGGCCTCAAGCTCTTGGTGCCGGCGGTGGGCGCGCTGCTTGCACTCTCGGCAGCGCTCGCCGCGGCCTGCTTCGTCAAGGCATTCGGCGTGACCTTTCTCGGTCGCGCCCGCACGCCCGCGGCCGAGCGCGCGCGCGAAACGGATCGCTTCTCTCTGGCGGCGATGTTCTTTTTCGCCACGCTCTGCCTCGTTGCCGGCATCCTGCCCGGCTTCTTCATCGATGCACTGGCGCCCGTGGTAGAGGGCCTGGTGGGCGACCGCATGCCGGTGCAAGGAAGCGTCGATTGGCTCTCGATAGTGCCGATTGCCGAGAGCCGCAGCTCCTATAACGGTCTCTTGGTCTTTATTTTCATGGTGCTATCGGGCGCGCTCGCGGCCTGGGCGATCCACCGGCTGGCCTCCGACAAGTTGCGCCGCGCGCCGCCCTGGGACTGCGAATATCCCGATGTAAATCCCGCGACCCAGTACACCGCGTCGAGCTTCGCGCAGCCGATCCGCCGGGTGTTTGGTACCGTCGTGTTTCGCGCCCGCGAGCACGTCGAGTTCCCGCCGCCAGGCGATGGGCGACCAGCGCGGCTCACGGTGGAATTGCATGATCTCGTTTGGGACGCGCTCTATGCGCCAATTGCCGGCGGCATCGGTTTTGCCGCCGACAGGCTCAATCATCTGCAGTTTCTGACCATTCGACAATTCCTCAGCCTGGTCTTCGCCGCGCTTGTGCTCTTGTTGCTGGTGCTTGCGATATGGCCGTGATTTTCGATTTCGGCGTTCAGGGCGCACAGATGCTGCTGGTGCTGCTGCTGGCGCCGCTGCTCACCGGCTTCACGCGCAAGGTGAAGGCCCGCCTCTTGCTCCGGCGAGGACCGCCGCTCGTCCAGCCCTATCGCGACCTTGTGCGGTTGATGCGCAAGGAGGTGGTGCTCGCGGAGAATGCCTCGTGGCTGTTCCGGGTCATTCCCTATCTCATTTTTGCCGCCACTTGGGTGGCGGCATCGCTGGTGCCGACCTTCCGGACCGGACTGCTGTTTTCCTGGTCCGCCGATCTCATTGCCATCGTTGCGCTCCTCGGCAGTGCCCGCTTCTTCCTGGCGCTGGCAGGGCTCGATGTCGGTACCAGCTTCGGCGGCATCGGCTCCAGTCGAGAGGTGATGATTGCCTCGCTGGCGGAACCGGCGATGATCATGATCATCTTTACGCTCGCGCTGATTGCCGGTTCGACGCAGCTCTCGACGATGGCGGGTTTCCTGGTTTCGTCCGAGGTGGGGCTGCGGGTATCGCTGGGGGCTTGCGCTGCTCGCCTTGATCATGGTGGCAATCGCAGAAAATGCGCGCATTCCAGTCGACAATCCGGCGACCCACCTCGAATTGACCATGGTGCATGAGGCCATGGTGCTCGAATATTCCGGGCGGCACTTGGCGCTGATCGAGCTTTCCGCGTCGTTGAAGCTGCTGCTCTATATTTCGCTGATCGCTTGTCTGTTCGTGCCCTGGGGCTTGGTGCCGTCGGGCGCCGGACTTGGGTTGCTGGTGATCGGGCTCGTCGCCTACATCGCCAAGCTTACCGTCGCCGGTTCGCTGCTCGCGCTGTTCGAGACATCGATTGCCAAGATGCGCGTGTTCCGCGTGCCGGAATTCCTGGGCGCCGCGTTGATGCTCGGCCTGCTCGCAACGCTTCTTCTGTTTGTCTCGCGGAGCCTGTGATGCGCGGCCTGACCTTTGACGTCGCTCACCTGCTCGCAGGCACGCTGGTGCTGGTGAGCTTCCTCGAACTCTATCAGGACCGGCTCTATGCGCTGCTGAACATGTACGCGCTCCATGCGTTGGTGTTGGCGCTCTCAGTGGCCTGGCAGGCCTACATCCAAAATGCGCCGCACCTTTACGTGACTGCGGCGATCGCGCTCATCTTCAAGGCGATCATCATTCCCGTCGCGCTTCATCGCATCATCGTGCGCCTCGGTATTCACCGCGAAATCGAAAAGGTGGTCGGCGTGGGCTCTGCCATGCTGCTGGGCATGGGCCTGGTCGCGCTTTCGATGGTGGTGATGTTGCGGGTGACGGCTGAGGCCGACCCGCTCGCACGCGAAGATCTCGCTTTTGCGCTCGCGGTCGTGCTGCTCGGCCTCTTGATGATGGTGACGCGGCGGAACGCCGTGAGTCAGATCGTCGGCTTCATGTCACTCGAGAACGGCCTCGTGCTTGCCGCGACCGGCGCCAAGGGCATGCCGCTGGTGGTCGAAATCAGCATCGCCTTCTCGATCCTCATCGCTTTCATCGTGATCGGCATTTTCCTGTTTCGCATCCGCGAGCGCTTCGACACGGTCGACTTGCAGGCGCTCGACCGCTTCCGCGGAGAGCGCGGATGATGGGACTGTTCGAACCGGTCACCGCCGTTCTCGGAATTCCAGCGCTGGCGGCGGCGCTGCTCGTGGCGCTGCCGGGATACCGGCTGACGGCGACGCTCAATGTGATTGCGACGTTCCTGACCTTCCTTGCCGCGGTCTCGCTATTCTTCGGCCGCCCGCAGCCGACCCCGTATCTGCTGGTGGATGACCTCAACAACGTCTTCATCGTGCTGACTACGTTCGTCGGCTTCACAACCAGCGTATTCAGCGCGAGCTATATCGGCCATGAGCTCGACATCGGCCGGCTCACGCCGAGGTTCCTGCGCTTCTATCACGCGATGTATCAGCTGCTGATGTTCGCGATGAATCTCGCGCTCATCGCCAACAATATCGGCATGATGTGGGTGGCGATCGAGCTTGCGACGCTGACCACCGTGCTCATGGTCGGTATCTATCGCACCCACGAGGCGCTCGAAGCGGCGTGGAAATACTTCATCCTTGGCAGCGTCGGCATCGCGCTCGCGCTGTTCGGTACCATCCTGGTCTATATGGCGGCGCGTCCTGTCCTCGGAGAGGGACTTAACGCCATGGTATGGACCGTGCTGGTCACGCGCGCGGGGGCGTTCGATCCGGCGCTGCTCAATGTCGCCTTCGTGTTCCTGCTGCTCGGCTACGGCACCAAGGTCGGGCTAGCGCCCCTGCACGCCTGGCTGCCCGACGCCCATGCCGAGGGTCCGACTCCGATATCGGCGGTGCTCTCGGGACTCCTCCTCAATGTCGCGCTCTACGCTTTGCTGCGGTTCAAGATGCTGCTCGCACTCAATCCGGCCGCGCTCGCGCCGGGTCCCCTGATGGTGACCATGGGGCTCATCTCGCTGGTTTTTGCGGCGTTCATGCTCTACCGCCGGCGCGACATCAAGCGCATGTTCGCCTATTCGTCGATCGAGCATATGGGCATCATTACCTTTGCCTTCGGTATGGGCGGCCCGCTTGCGAACTTCGCCGGCCTCCTGCACATGACCATGCATTCGCTGACGAAATCGGCAATCTTCTTCGCGGTCGGTCACATTGCCCAGGTCAAGGGGACCCAGCGCATCGCGGATATGGGCGGGCTTACCGAGACCAACCCGGTGCTCGGCTGGGGGCTGGTGCTCGGCGTTGTCGCCATCGCCGGACTGCCGCCGCTCGGCATCTTCATGAGCGAGTTCCTGGTGGTGACGTCGACCTTTGCGCGCGTGCCCTGGCTGGCGATCGTACTCGTATTGGGCATCCTGATCGGCGTCGCCGGGCTGTTCCTGCGATTGAACACCATCGCATTCGGCGAGCCCCGCGGCGCCACCGCGAAGGCCGAGGCCTCCTATGTGCCGATGTTTGCGCATCTCGCGCTCGTATTCGCGGCCGGAATTTACATACCGCCGGTGCTGGTCGCTTGGTTTGAGAACGTGGCGAAGCTTTTGGGATAAACCGATGCCCACGCTGCTCGGCACGATCGAAGGCAGGAAAATCGCGGGACATCGTCCGTGCTCGCGGCTGGTGGTGAACGAAGACGGCTGGCGTTTTGCCGCAAGTCAGTTGTCCGCTGGATATTGGACGCTGCTGGGCCTGTGGGGTGACACCGACGCGGTGCACATGGCGGTGCTCGACGAGGGTGCGCGCGAGATCGCGGTCGTCACCATGCCGTGTCCGGACGGACATTTTCCGTCCGTCGGCGCGCTCCACCCCCCGGCCATTCGCCTGGAGCGTGCGGTGCGCGATCTCTACGGTTTCGAACCGGTCGGCTTGCCTGACACGCGGCCTTGGCTCGATCTCGGTTTTTGGGATGTGCAGCACCCGCTTGGAGAACGTCGTGCCGCTCCAGCGAGGTGCGCGCCTTACCCCTTCCTGCCCACCGCTGGTGAGGGCCTGCACCAAATTCCCGTCGGCCCGGTTCATGCCGGCATCATCGAGCCCGGGCATTTCCGTTTTACCGCCAACGGCGAGACGGTGGTTCGGTTGGAGCAGCGCCTTGGTTATGTGCACAAGGGCATCGAGGCGCTGATGGTGGGCGCCATCCCCGATACGGCCGCACGTTTAGCCGGCCGCACCTCGGGCGACAGCACGGTTGCTTACGCGCTTGCCTTTGCTCATGCAGTCGAGGCGGCGATGGACGTCGAGGTTCCGCCCCGTGCGATCTATCTGCGGGCGCTGATGGCAGAGCTCGAACGTCTCGCCAATCATTTTGGGGATATCGGGGCCATCTGCAATGATGCGTCGTTCTCGCTCATGCACGCCCAGTGCGGCATCCTGCGCGAAAAAACCTTGCGCGCCGCGGAGTCGTGCTTCGGCCATCGGCTCATGATGGACGCCGTGGTGCCCGGCGGCGTCGCTCGTGATCTCGGTGCGAGCTGCAGCACCGAGGTGGCGGCATTGTTGGAGGAGATCCGGCGCTTGTTCCCGCAACTCGTCGAGCTCTATGACAATACCGCCTCGCTGCAGGACCGCACCGCCGCCACAGGAGTTCTGCGCGGCGAGCTGGCACGGCAATTCGGCGCCGGCGGTTATATCGGGCGTGCCAGCGGCCGCGCCTTCGATGCGCGCAAGATGCCCGGCTACCCGCCCTACGATCGGCTCGATTTCGACGTTCCCGTGTTCGACGCCGGTGACGTCAACGCCCGCGTCTGGGTGCGCATTCGCGAGGTCGAGCAGAGCCTCGGGTTGATAGATCAGATCTTGCGACGTCTGCCCGCAGGCGCCATTCGGGTCGCGATCGATCCGGCTGGCGAGGCGCGCGAAGGTCTCGGAATGGCGGAAGCGTTTCGCGGTGACGTGCTGGTGTGGATGCGACTCGAACGCGGCCGCCTCGCGCGTTGTCACCTGCGCGATCCGTCCTGGTTTCAATGGCCGCTGTTGGAAGCCGTGATCGAGGGCAATATCGTCGCCGACTTCCCACTGTGCAACAAATCGTTCAACTGCTCTTATTCCGGTCACGATCTCTAAGATCACGACATGCGCAGGATTTTGTTCGACAGTCTGATGCGCCGTCCCCTGACCGAAGCAGCGCCGGTCAAGGACGAGGCGATGCTTGCCGAGTTGGGCGCCAGCGTCGAGCGTGCGGCGCGGCGGCGTTTGGGCCGCAGTCTCTCGATTCGGGAGGTTGATGCCGGCTCATGCAACGGCTGCGAACTCGAGATCCACGCGCTCAACAACGCCTTCTATGATCTCGAACGCTTCGGGCTGCACTTCGTGGCGTCGCCGCGCCACGCCGACGTGCTGCTCGTGACGGGGCCGGTCACCAGGAACATGCGCGAGGCGCTCGAGCGCACGTATAATGCTACGCCCGATCCCAAATGGGTGGTCGCGGTCGGGGACTGCGCGGTGGACGGCGGTATTTTTTCCGGCAGCTACGCGGTCGTCGGCGGGGTCTCTGGCGTGGTACCCGTCGACCTACACATTCGCGGCTGCCCGCCGTGCCCGACGCAATTGCTCCAGGGGCTGCTGACATTGCTCGAGGCCTGACGCGGTGCGGGCAGCTTTGATAGAGCTTCTGTGGAATCATCGCGGCCGTGGAGCTGGTACCAGTGCAGCCCACGAAGGACGAGTGTAGTTCGCCTGCACCGATGCTTGACGCCTTCTCGTTCCGCCTGCTTGCCACCGATGGCGTTGCCCGCCGCGGCGAGATCGCGACGCCGCACGGCCCAGTCGCCACCCCGGCGTTCTTGCCGATCGGGACCCAGGCAACGGTGAAAGGCCTTGCGCCCGAGGCGGTGCGCGCAAGCGGCGCCGACATCGTGCTTGCCAACACCTATCACCTGATGTTGCGGCCGGGCGCTGAACGCATCGCAGCGCTCGGCGGCTTGCACCGATTCATGAACTGGCCGCGGGCGATCCTCACCGATTCCGGCGGCTTCCAGGTTATGTCGCTGTCGCAGCTGCGCAAGGTCGAGGACAAAGGCGTGACTTTCCGCTCCCACCTCGACGGCGCCATCGTTGAATTGTCTCCCGAGCGCGCGATCGAGGTCCAGCATCTGCTCGGCTCCGACATCGCCATGCAGCTCGACGAATGCCTGCAGCTGCCGGCGTCGCAGGCCGAACTCCGTCGCGCCATGCAGCTTTCGCTCGCCTGGGCCGAGCGCAGCAAGCGCGCCTTCGAGCGCACGCCCGGCCCCGCGCTATTCGCCATCGTGCAAGGCGGCGACGATCTGCAGCTGCGCGCAGAGAGCGCCCGCGTCGTCACCGATATGGGCTTCCAGGGCTATGCCATCGGTGGGCTTGCCGTGGGCGAGCCGCAGCAGGTGATGCTGCGCATCGTCGAGGCCGTGGCGGCCGCGCTCCCCGCCGAACGGCCGCGCTATCTCATGGGAGTCGGCACGCCCGAGGACCTCGTCGAGGCGGTGGCACGCGGCATCGACATGTTCGACTGCGTCTTGCCGACGCGCAACGGCCGCCACGGGCTCGCCTTCACCCGCTTCGGGCCGATCAATCTCAAGAATGCGCGCCACGCCGACGACCCGCGCCCGATCGACGAGGCGAGTGCCTGCGCCGCTGCGCGCGACTATTCGCGCGCCTATCTCCACCACCTCGTCAAGGCCAACGAGATGCTCGGCGCGATCCTGCTCACGACGATCAACCTCGCCTATTACCAAGAACTGATGGCCGACATGCGGACGGCGATCGTGGCCGGAACGTTCGCGGATTTCCGCGCCGCCGCGCGCGAAAGCTGGGCGCGGGGCGACGTAGCGTCTTCGTAGCGCGTGGGGGTAGACGGACCAGAAGTTCGAAGGGGAGCTGATTCGTCGCCTCGGTCTCACAGCTCCACAAGGGCCTCGACGCCGCGCCCGCATCGGCGCAGAATAAAACCCGTCTAAAAAAGAACGACGCGGCCGGCCCCGGCCTATGCGGTCGGCGGAGTGTGGGAGACGCCCAGCATGGCCATCGACCTCAAGGTCAATGGGGTGAGCCGCTCGGTTCCCGCCGAGCCGGACACGCCGTTGCTCTACGTGCTTCGCAACGATCTCGAGCTCAACGGCGCGAAATTCGGCTGCGGGCTGGCGCAATGCGGCGCCTGCACCGTGCTGATCGACGGCAAGGCCGTGCGTTCCTGCGTCACCCCGGTCAGCGCGGTGACGACGAGCGAGATTACCACCATCGAAGGACTGGGCTCGCTCGACAAGCCGCATGCGCTCCAGCAGGCGTTCATCGCGGAGCAGGCGGCCCAGTGCGGCTACTGCACCAATGGCATGATCATGTCGGCGAAGGAACTGCTCGACCGCAATCCGCGGCCGAGCGAGGCGGACGTGCGCGCGGCGCTCGCCGGCAACCTCTGCCGCTGCGGCACCCACAACCGCATCATTCGCGCGGTGCTGCGCGCCGCCCAGGCGAACGGGAGGACGTGACCCGTGAACGCTCCCGCTTTCAATCGGCGCGAATTCACCGCCGGCCTTGGTGCGATCGTCGTCGCCTTCTCGCTCGATCCGAAGCTTGCGCGCGGGCAGGAACGGCTACCCGGCAGTCTGCAGAACAATCGCAGGCTCGACGGTTGGATCCGCATCAATGCCGACGGCACCGCGACCATCTTCACGGGCAAGGTCGAGCTGGGGCAGGGCATCCTCACCGCGCTCGCGCAGATCGCAGCCGAAGAGCTCGATCTGCCGCTGTCCCGCATCAAGATGATCTCCGGCGATACCGGTCAGACACCGAACGAGGGACAGACCGCCGGTAGCCAATCGATCGAGAACAGCGGCACGGCGTTGCGCATGGCCGCCGCCGAAGTGCGCGCGATCCTGATCGATCTCGCCGCCAAGCGGCTCGGCGTGGCGGCGGACCAGCTGACGGTTGCCGACGGTACGATCGCGGCGCCGGATGGACGCAAGGTTGGTTACGGCGATCTCAATCCCGATCTCGACCGCGAAGCGAGTGCCAAAGCGTCGCCGAAACCGCCCGCCGCTCACAAGATCGTAGGGAAATCCATTTCGCTTTTCGATATTCCGGGCAAAGTCACCGGCGGCGCCGCATTCGTCCAGGATATGCGGCTTCCCGGCATGCTGCATGGCCGCGTGATACGTCCGCCGCGGTATGGCTCGAAGCTCGACAGCGTCGACGAAGCCGCGGCGAAAGCAATGCCGGGCGTCGTTGCCATCGTGCGCGACGGCTCGTTCCTCGGTGTCGTGGCCGAACGCGAAGAGCAGGCGATCAAGGCGCGCGCCGCTTTGCTCAAGAGCGCGAAATGGACATTGGGGCCGGAGCTGCCCGATCCCGCGCGTCTGTTCGACGTAATAAAGTCGCTGCCGAGCAAAGATGCGACGATCGGCGTCAAAGAGGGTGCCGCGCCCGCAAACGCGCGCACCTTCGAGGCGGTCTATACCAAGCCCTACATGGCGCACGCTTCGATCGGGCCGTCTTGCTCGGTCGCCGAATTCAAGGACGGCAAGATGACTGTGTGGACGCATTCGCAGGGCGTCTTCCCGCTGCGCGCCGAGCTCGCCAAGGCGCTGAAAATGCCGATCGCCGCGCTGCGCTGCGTGCATGCCGAAGGGTCGGGCTGTTACGGGCACAACGGCGCCGACGACGTCGCGGTCGACGCGGCGCTCTTGGCGCGTGCGTTGCCCGGCCGGCCGGTGCGCGTGCAATGGATGCGCGACGACGAGTTCGGCTGGGAGCCCTATGGCCCGGCCATGGTGATGCGGGCGAAAGCGGCGCTCGGCGGCGACGGCAAGATTGCCGACTGGGACTACGAGGTGTGGAGCAACACCCACTCGACGCGGCCGCAATCCACCGACGGCACCAATGTGCTCGCCGCTTGGTATCTTGCCGAGCCGCAGAAAATGGGGCCGCCGACGAGCCCGCCGCAGCCCGCCGGGGGCGGGGACCGCAACGCCATCCCGCTCTACGACTTCCCGCGGCAGCGCGTGATCCACCATTTCGTCCAGGCCATGCCGATCCGGGTGTCGGCGCTGCGCACGCTCGGCGCCTACGCCAACGTATTCGCGCTCGAATCCTTCATGGACGAGCTGGCGGCCGCGGCCGGCATCGATCCGGTTGCGTTCCGGCTCGCACATCTGACCGACCCGCGCGCACGGGCGGTGATCGAGGCGGTCGCCAAGAAAGCCGGCTGGACAGCCGGCGAGAAGGGCGACGGCACGCGCGGCCGCGGCATCGGCTTTGCCAAGTACAAGAACCTCGCCTGCTACGTAGCCGTGGTGGCGGAGGTCGAGGTCGACCGCGGCAGCGGTATGGTGCGCGTGCCGCACGCCTTCGCGGCGGTCGATGCCGGGTTGATCATCAATCCGGATGGGCTCACCAGCCAGATCGAAGGCGGCATCGTCCAGTCGGTGAGCTGGACGCTGAAGGAGCAGGTGCGTTTCGACCAGAGCGGGATTTTGACGCGCGACTGGGCCAGCTATCCGATCCTCACCATGCCGGAAGCGCCGAAGGTCGAGGTCGAGCTGGTCAACCGCCCGAACGAGCGTCCGCTCGGCGCGGGCGAAGGCTCGCAAGGACCCGCGGTCGCCGCCGTCGCCAACGCCTTTGCCAATGCGACCGGCAAGCGCATCCGCGACCTGCCGCTCAACCCGGCGCGGGTCAAGGCGGCGCTGACGTAGGTCGAAGCGCGGAGAAAGCGAGTAGCGAAGGCCGAACCGTTCTGTTCGCGACCTCGCGAGGCGCGGTTTATTCTCAAGGAGGAAAACCATGGCCATCAACTTCACTGTGAACGGCAAGGCGGCGTCGACCGACGCGCCGCCGACAACGCCGTTGTTGTGGGTGATCCGGGAAGACCTCAAGCTGACCGGCACCAAGTTCGGCTGCGGCACCGGTCTGTGCGGTGCTTGCATGGTGCATATCGACGGCAGGCGCGCGTTCTCGTGCCAGACCCAAATGTCGGAGATGGCGGGCAGATCGGTGACGACGATCGAAGGGTTGTCGGCGGATTCATCGCACCCGCTGCAGAAGGCCTGGCTCGCCGAGCAGGTGCCACAATGCGGCTACTGCCAGTCGGGGCAAATCATGAGCGCGGCGGACCTGCTTAAGCAGAACCCCAAGCCGACGCGCAATCAAATCGTCGAGCACATGAGCACGAACATCTGCCGCTGCGGAACCTATCAGCGCATCGTGCGCGCGGTCGAGCGCGCGGCGCGGGAGGCCTGAGCCATGACCCCGCATGTCGCAATTGAAACCTTGAACGCGCGTTCCTCGCGCCGCCAGGTTCTGTCCCGTCGTCAAGTGATGATCGGAGCGGCCGGCCTCACCTTCGCGGTTGCGCTCGGCATCGATCGCCGCGCTGCCGGCGCACTGCTTGTGGCCGAGCGCAGCGGCAAGACGCTCAGTCCATGGGTGAGCATCGCCACCGATGGAACCATTACCATCATGTCGCCTGCGACCGAGATGGGGCAGGGGTCGATGACCTCGCTGCCCTTGATCATCGCGGAAGAGCTCGATGCCGACTGGTCGAAGGTGCGTGTCGTGCCGGCGCCGCCGATCGATGCGATCTACGGCAACCCCGGCTTCGGCGGCATGATGTATACCGCCGGCTCCAATGCGGTGACGAGCTACTATCGGCCGCTGCGCGTCTTCGGCGCGCAGGTGCGCCGCGTGCTCATGGATAATGCCGGCAAGAAGCTCGGCGTCCCGCTCGAAGAGCTCACCACCGAGCCGAGTGCCGTCGTGCACGCCAAGTCGGGCCGCAAGCTAAGCTATGGCGAGATCGCCGCCTTTGCCGAAGTTCCGGACAAGGCGCCGGAGGTCAAGCCCGAGGCGTTGAAGAAGTCAAGCGAGTTCCGGCTGATCGGCAAAGATGTGCCGCGGGTGGAGCTGCCGGGCAAGGTCAACGGCAGCGCACGCTACAGCATCGATGTGCAGGTGCCGAACATGCTCTACGGCGCGGTTTTGCGCGCGCCGGTGGAAGGCTCGGTTCCAGACAAGATCGACGACGCCAAAGCCAAGGTGATCGCCGGTGCGGTCAGGATCGTCAGGTTGCCTTACGGTGTCGGCGTGCTCGCGGACACGCCATGGGCGGCGTTCGAGGCGCGTCAGGCGCTCGCCCAATCCGTCACCTGGAGCAGAACCGGCACCGCCTGGGGCTTTGACAGCGATAAAGGCATGGAGCGGCTCGCCGCCGATGCCAAGAACCTCACCCGCGGTGCCACCGAATGGAGCCGGATCGGCGATGCGCGCGGCGAGATGCCGAAGGCTTCCTCTGTGTTCGAGGCCGAGTACCGCTGCGACTACGCCTATCACGCGCAAATGGAGCCCTTGAACGCCATCGCCTCGGTGTCACCGTCCGGCGATTCAGTCGAAATCTGGGCGGGAACGCAGAGCCAAAGCATCGCCTGCGAGGCGCCTGCCAAGGTCCTCGGCATTCCGCGCGACAAGGTGAAGCTCCACGACATGCTCATGGGTGGCGGCTTCGGCCGGCGCGGCAACCGCGACGTCGATTTCATCATCGACGCAGTGCTGTTGTCGAAAGAGGCGGGCCGACCGGTGAAGGTCATGTGGACGCGCGAGGACGATGTCCACAACGGCCGCTTCCGTCCGATCTCCGCTCACTATCTGAAGGCCGGACTCGATCCCTCCGGCAAGCTCACGGCGTGGCATCACCGCATCGCCGTGGACCGCGTCGGACCCTACATGGATCCGGTGCGCTATCAGATGAGCGGCGGCAAGGACTTCATTGCGATGCTTGGCGCCGACCCGCGGGGTTATGACGTTCCGCACCAACTGGTGGAACAGCTCTATCGTGACACCGGTGTGCGCACGAATCCGCTGCGCGGGATCAGCTTTACGGCCAACAAGTTCGCGACCGAGACCTTCATCGACGAGATCGCGCTCAAGCGCGGTATCGACCCGGTGAAGTTCAGGCTCGAGCTGTTGAAGAACACCCCGCGCGCCGTGAAGGTGGTCGAGCGGGTGGCGGAGATGGCGAACTGGGGCAAGAAGCGCGACGGCCGCGGTGTTGGCGTGGCATACATCGACTATTCCGGCTCGCAAGTCGCCGGCATCGCCGAAGTGTCGGTCGACCGCGCCAACGGACAGATCAGGGTGCATGACTTCTGGTGCACCATCGATTGCGGCGTCGCGGTGCAGCCCGACAACGTGGTGGCCCAGACCGAGAGCAGCATCGTCTACGGGCTGGGCATGTCGGTGAGCGAGCGCATCAGCGTCAAGAACGGCGCGGTCGAGCAGTCGAACTTCTACGACTATCGCGTGCCTCGCATGAACGAGGTACCCGCGATGCACATCGAGGTGATCTCGACCGACAACCATCCGACGGGCGCCGGACAAATGGCGACGCCGCTGATCGCACCTGCGATCTCGAATGCGGTGATGCAGCTCGCCGGCGTGCGCTTGCGCCACACGCCGTTCACGCCCGAACGGGTCAAGGCGGCGCTGGGCTAGAACCCACGCTTATCTCCTCGCAAGACGCGTTGAACCGGCGCGTCTTGCCCGATCGCCCCAACCCGCAGTGCCATTAGAGAGAAGCATGATGCAACGACGTATCTCGATCCGCAGCGCGCGTGCTGCGAGCGCGGCCGCGGGATTGATGATCCTCACGCTCCCCGCGCTCGCCCAATCGCCCAAGATCGGCGATGCGCCGGAAGCCAAGAATATGCGACTCGTCGGCTACAACGATTTGCACGGCCGCAGCGCCTATCAGCCGACGATCCATCATCAAGGCAGCCGCTATATCGCCTATATCGGACATCACGGCGGAACGCCCGAGGTGCCGCAGCCGGTCAACCGACACACTGGGCAAGCCGAAAACAACGGTACCTCGATTGTCGATGTGACCGATCCGACGCAGCCAAAATACCTCGCGCACATTCCCGGTCTGCAAGGCCATTATGAGGAGGGCGGCGCGCAGATGGTGCGCGTCTGCGACGGCAAGACGCTGCCCAAGGGCGATGCGAGCAAGACCTATATGCTGCGGGTCTTCGGCGGCCGTGCACACGAAATTTGGGACGTCACCGATCCGGCCAAGCCCGCGCTGCTGACCAAGATCGTCGAAGGATTGAAGGACACCCATAAGAGCTGGTGGGAATGCGATACCGGCATCGCTTATCTCGTGTCCGGCGTCGAGGGCTGGCGGGTAAAGCGCATGACTCAGGTCTTCGACCTCAGCGATCCATCAAAGCCGGTCCATATCCGCGACTTCGGCCTGGTTGGACAGGAGCCCGGTTCCACCGGCGCGGTGCCGACGGACTTGCATGGGCCGATCTCGACTGGCCCGCAGGGCAATCGCGTGTATTTCGGCTACGGCACCAACAAGGGCGGCGTGCTGCAGATCGTCGACCGCGACAAGCTTCTGAACGGTCCGAAGGAGCCGACGGCGGAGAACCTGCGCTATCCGGTCGTTGGTCAGCTCGACATGCTGCCCTTCAACGGCGCGCACACGGTTTTCCCGATGCTCAAAATGCCGGTCGCGGAATTCGCCAAGGACAAGGATGGCAAAGTACGTGATTTCGTGATGATCGTGGACGAGCAGATCCTCAATGAATGCCAGGAAGCGCGCCAGCTCGTGTTCTTCGTCGACGTCACGATCGAGTCGAGGCCGATGGTGGTGTCGAATTTCTCGGTGCCCGAGGCGAGCGGAAATTTCTGCCAGCGCGGTGGACGCTTCGGCTCGCATTCCTCGAACGAGAGCATGGCGCCGGTGTTCTACAAGAAGATCGCCTTCATCGCCTACTTCAATGCCGGCGTGCGCGCGGTCGACGTGCGCAACCCGTATCAGCCGAAGGAGGTCGGCTACTTCATCCCGTCGATCACGGAAGCAACCGACAAGCGCTGCATCAAGGTCGATGGAGCGGACCGCTGCAAGACCGCGATCCAGAGCAACAACGTGGAAACCGACGACCGCGGCTACATCTACGTGGTCGATCGCGCCAACACCGGCATGCATATTCTGGAGCTGACCGGCGAGACGCGCGCGATCGCCGGGCTGCAATAAGGCTCGCTTTCGGTCGCGGGGCAGCACGCGCCCGAAAGCGCGTCACATCTCGCCGTAGAGCCAAGCAATGCCTTCGTAAGCCTGCTCAGGCGTGCGCGGGCCGAGCATCTGGTTGCGCAGCTCCGCTGCCGGCCCGCGCGCATGGTAGAACTCGCCGTAGACGCGCGCCATGATCTGCACCCGCGCGGTGCGCAGGTAACGCTGCTGCACATAGGCCCGGAACGCCGCAGGCAAATCGTCCGGTTTCTCGCCAGCCTTGTCGGCGAGCCACACCGCGTCCTCCGTGGCCATGCAGGCGCCTTGCGCCAGATATTGCAGCATGGGATGGGCGGCGTCGCCAAGAAGCGTCACCCGCCCTTTGCTCCATTCCTTCACCGGCTCGCGGTCGCACAGCACCCACATGCGCCAAGTCTCGATGCGCTCGAGCATGCGTAGGACCTCGGGACGCTGGCCCCCAAAATGGGCCCACAGTTCGCGGGCATCGGCCTCCGCATTCCAGCCCTCGACGTAACGCTTGGAGTGGAACACGGCAACTAGGTTGTAGATCTCGCCGCGGCGCAGCGGGTAATGGACGAGATGGGTACGCGGACCAGCCCACAAGGTCACGTCCGGGCTCCAGAGATCCTCAGGCACCTCCGCGCGCGTGAGCACGGCACGATAGGCGATGTGGCCCGACACCAGCGGCTTGCCGTCGCCGACGACCTTGTCGCGCACTTTCGACCACATACCGTCGCAGCCGATGAGCGCGCGGCCTCGAATGCGTTCACCCGACTGCAAGATCAGGGTGACGCCGGTGTCGTCCTGCTCGAAGTCCTCGACGCTGCGATTGGTCTCCAGCGTGATGCGGTTGTTGTTCTTGCACGCGTTGATGAAGACGGAATGCAGATCGTGGCGGTGGGTGACGGCATACGGCTGCTTGAACGTCTCCCGGAAGCGCGGGTCATCGAGCGGGATTCGGGTGACGCGCTCGCCGGAGAGGGCGCAGCGCATCTCCATGGCTGGCGGCCGGTGCGCATCGGCGAGCACTGCCTCTTTGAGGCCGAGCCTTTCGAGCGCGCGGAAGATGTTAGGGCCGAGCTGGATGCCGGCGCCGATCTCGCGGAATTCGGGCGCCTGCTCCAGCACCCGCACCGCAAAACCCTTGCGCGCGAGCGCATGCGCCGCCGCCAGACCCCCGATGCCGCCGCCCGCAATCAGGATCGGCAGTGCTTGACCGTTCGACATCGGCACTCCACGAACGTCGCGATGCCCCCCGCGAATATTCTGAGCCGGTTTCGCAACTGCTTCAATTCCGTCGCATACGCGTCACCCCGGGCTTGATCCGGGGTCCATCCAAAAGGCCATTTTGCAAGGAAGACGGACAGTCGGATCATGAGCGCGTCGAGCGCGTCCGATTTTGCTAATAGCCGCGCTGATAGCGTCTTGGCGCGGCGGGCGCATTCCAGCTGCCGGCGGACGTCCCGTAGGCCGTCCCAGGGAATGGATTCGGTCGGCAAAATCCCCCTATGCCGCGCACCGTGGCCCAGCATTGGTCGGACGACGAATAGCCGCAATTTGTACCGCCCCATCTATAGGTGGCGCACCATGCACCGGCATCGGCACCGGTAGGGGTCAGGCAGAACGCGGCCAGCACGAGTACCACAAAAAGTACCGTTCGCATGTGGCCCCTTATTGTTGGGGCTTTGGGTGCACGTCGCGCTAATCGGACGTGCGTGAGGCGGTGCGACGACGTGCGCCTCCCATATCTAATAGCTCCGCCGATAACGCCTCGGCGAGCCGGGGGTATTCCAGCTTCCGGCGCCCGTCCCGTAGGCGGTTCCGGGGAATGGATTTGGCGCGCAAAATCCCCCCAGGCCGAGAACGGTGGCCCGGCATTGCTCGTACGACGAATAGCTGCAGTTTGAAACGCCCCGTCGGTAGGTCGCGCACCATGCACCGGCATCGGCATCGGTGCTGGTCAGCGAGCTCCCGGCCAGCGCTAGTAATACAAGAACGATTGTTCGCATGGTTGCCTCCTCAGCAAAGCAACGCCTGGCGTGCCAATATATTCCAAGCGGATTTGGCTGCCTTAATCCTGGGTTGGGAGATGGGTGGCGGGCCGTCGCACGATGAGGAGATCGTGTGGGTAGGGCGTTCGCGATAGAGTCGGCAAATCTTCCGGCGCTTGCGGCCTAATAGTGAGCCCGGCTGGGATCGAACCAGCGACCTACTGATTAAAAGTCAGTTGCTCTACCACTGAGCTACGGGCCCGGTGCGCGGGTGTGTACGGGTGCCCTCGTGCGCGGTCAATAGGTGGAACATGACCGCAGGTTTGACCTGTCCAAGCGGGCCCGCTCGGCTTATGTTCAAAGTCGGGGGGTCGGGCGGATGCGCCGCGAGGAGTAAGCAGATGCCAATCGTCAACCGCATTGCCGCCATGCATGACGAGATCACCGCCTGGCGGCGTGATATCCACGCCCATCCCGAACTCCTTTACGACGTGCAGCGCACCGCGGCCACCGTCGCCGACAAGCTCAAGCGCTTCGGCTGCGACGAGGTGGTGACCGGGATCGGGCGCACCGGCGTGGTGGGCGTGATCCGCGGCGGCAAGGGCGGCGAAGGCGGCCGAGTCATCGGACTGCGCGCCGACATGGATGCCCTACCGATCGAGGAGGCCGGCGACGTCCCGTACAAATCGACCGTGCCGGGCAAGATGCATGCCTGCGGCCACGACGGCCATACCGCGATGCTGCTCGGCGCCGCGCACTACCTCGCCGAGACGCGCAACTTCGCCGGCACCGCGGTCGTGATCTTCCAGCCGGCCGAGGAGGGCGGCGGCGGCGGCAGAGCCATGGTTCAGGACGGCCTGATGGACCGCTTCCGCATCGAGGAAGTCTACGGGATGCACAATTATCCCGGTCTTCCGGTGGGCCAATTCGCGCTGCGGCCGGGTCCGCTGATGGCCGCCGCCGACCGCATCACGATCGAGATCGAAGGTCGCGGCGGGCACGCGGCGCGGCCACACGTCGCCATCGACACGGTGTTGGTGGGCGCGCAAATCATCAATCAGATCCAGTCGATCGTTGCGCGCAACGTCGATCCGCTCAACGCCGCGGTGATCTCGATCTGCGTGTTCCAGGCCGGCTCGACCGACAATGTGATTCCGCAGACGGCGCTGCTGCGCGGTACCGCCCGCAGCCTCACTCCCGAGGTGCGCGATCTGCTGGAACAGCGTCTGCACGAGGTCGTGACCGGAACGGCGCGGCTCTATGGCGCCACCGCGAAGCTCACCTATCGGCGCGACTATCCCATCACCCGTAACCACGAGCAGCAGGCCGCGTTCGCGGCCTCCGTCGCGGCGCAAGTGGTCGGGCGCGAGCGCGTCGACGACGATGTCGCACCGGTCATGGGCGCGGAGGACTTTTCGTTCATGCTGGAAGCACGTCCGGGCGCCTTTATTTTCGTCGGCAACGGCGACAGCGCCGGCCTTCACCACCCGGCCTACGATTTCAACGATGAAGCGATCCCGATCGGCGCCTCGTATTGGGTCAAGCTGGTCGAAACCGCGTTGCCGGGGTGATCTTCTTTCGTCGTCGCGACCGAGCGACCGCAGCGAACGGGAGCCGGACTCGATAACGACCGCCCGTTCGAACGTCGGCCCCGGTGATCGGCATCTTCAAGAGAAAGCCGGTCGCCTCCATTCGGCACTCACCGTCAGCGCGCTCGAAGGGACGGAGGGAGTTTACTGCGCGGTCTCGACGTGCTTGTCGGCCGACAGTTGCACCGGCGTCTGCGCCACGGCCGCGGGTTGTGGCAGCTTCGCGGCGACCGTGGCTTCGACCGTTCGCCAATAGGCGAATTCGTTGAAGCGCGAGCCTTCCAACACGGCCATCGCCACCGCGGCGAGGAACGGCAAGCTCTGCACCACCAGGACCAGCGCGAAAATGTTGAGCTCTCGGATTTGCTTGTAATTCGTGGCCACCACGACCACGGCGCCGACCAGCAGCAGCGCCCCCAGCACCGCCTCCCAAAACGCCGGAAAGTCCGATCCCTTGCGCGTCGCGCCGCCCTTAGCGGTGCGCATGAAGGGAAGCGTTTCCTTCCACAC
>WNGD01004379.1_pt1 | contig 23811 bp, 23 predicted proteins | sample 5400671 | NCBI WGS metagenome assembly WNGD01 (sample SAMN13153369, study PRJNA577476) | soil metagenome | isolation source: 40 cm soil or saprolite under grassland replicate 2 | place: USA:California | collected 2016-06-15
GCCAAAGGAGATGATGCGTGTGGGAGTGATGCGCAGGATCTCTGGAGCAAAAGATGCCACCATCTCTGTTCCGCCCACAGGGAGCCCCTCGACTGTTCCGCGTATCTCGACCATCCGCATCTGCATGGGGGGCAGTACATCATCGACCACAAAGGCCACGCGCCCATGACGAACCGCATCCCGATACTTCTTCGTCTGCACCAAATTCCCCCCACCAATATCGATGCTCTCATGTTCAGGGTGATAGCGAAAAGTCACCGGCACCACATGCAGTTCTCCATCCTGACTGACCGTTGCCAACCTGCCGAAGCGCTGGCTCTGCAAATACGCGATTTCTTCGGGGGTAAATTTGCCCATCGGTCACTCCTTTGTTCTCTCAAGATGTGCGTTTTTCTGATCAGTCTTGCGCGTTGCGATCCTTCGCTCTAACTCCTTGTTGGCTCATCGAGCCAGACGACCTCGTAGGTATGGGGATCCATGCGCGAGGCGTTCTGGCCGATGAACTGCGCGAAGTCTGCTCCATGCCTCTTGAGGAAAGCATCAAAGTCTGTCTGGGAGCGCCAGTGGGCATAGTTGATCATGCGGGTGCCGTCGGTGCTTTTGTGCAAGGCTGTCCCGACGTAGCCAGGCTCATTCCTCACCACTTCGGTGAAGCGAATCCACTGATCGATGAGTGCCTGCTGCTGCTCAGGGGTGGTCTCAAAGACATTGATCAAGGTGACCAGATGGCTCTCTTTGGAAATCTGCATAGGTTCCTCCTCTTGAATCCAATCATGAGCAGCGATAAACGCTCATGAATGCCTGAGATGCAAAAAGAACGATTATCCAGGTGGCCGATGGCTCCAGGCGAAGAGCAGGTCCTTCATCGTTTCCCGCAAAAGGGGTTTGATGCGCTCTGGCCCACCGGCAATGCGGCGCGCCATGGCCAGGGTAATCAGCCCATGGATCAGGCCCCGGCGAGCTTCCACCAGATCCGTGAGGTCTGCTCTCTCGACTCCCTTGGCTTCGGCCCACTGCTCCATAGCCTCACGTGCCAGGCCAAAGCTTTGCTTGACCTCGACAGGCGTATCAGGATGCCCATACCGGCCAAAGGAGATCCCTGCTAAGCCATGCATCACCTGGTACAACTCCGGCGAGCGAAAGGCAAAGTCCCAGTAGGCTTCGGTCATGACAAGCAAGCGTGCTTCAGGATCATCCATGGAGGCGAAAGCCGCCTGCACGACGACTACCAGTTGCGCATAGCCAGAGCGCAGGAGAGCGAGCAGAATCGCTTCCTTGTTCTCAAAGTATTCGTAGAGAGTGGACTGGCTATACTCAATGCGCTCAGCCACTTTGCGGGTCGTGACCGCCTGCCAGCCTTCTTCGGCGGCAATCTCGCACGCGGCCGAGAGAATGCGCTGCCGGATCTCCTGTCGTTCCCGCTCTCGGCGTTGTTTGATCCCCATCGTTCTGATAATCCATTCGATGAACAACATTCGTCCGGTGAATAATTCCCTATCATCTATCGGCAAGTGTAAATCCTGATCGGCCAATTTGTCAAGAGGAAAGAGAAGGAATTGTTGAAGCAAAAGAAAACTGATCGATGAGGTGCAACATCGGCCGTTTCTTGCGACAAACGGCTCAAGTTCGAGAGAACTGGGGTGTATCCAAAGGGCAAGCGCAGCATGAATAGTTGAGCTATCTCAAAACGTATGTCAACATCAAAATCTCATTTTCCTTCTGTGAAATGAGTAAGCGAGACAAAAGGTAGGGCTTATTTGAGGCTATCGGTCATCGTCACTGCCAGGATAGGGAAACCATCCGTGGCGAGGTTTCTCTCATGTTCTCAGATATGTCTTGGAAATCTTTCTTATGGCAGAGCGAGCATCACCAGAGCAACAAGACGGGGTAGATTTGATAGAGGTGAGTTGGCAGCATTACGATTGTTTGAGACCAGCCTCAACAAGCGCACGTTCAAGTAAGTCTCGCACTCCAGGGTCTGGCACACTCTTGGTGAAGGATATGCTTCTCTGATGAGAACCCTTGGCTCTTTGAGCACAAACAGGAGTGATTTCTTTTCTAACAGAAGAGCTTTCACCAAATTTGTGCCAAAGTCAGGCTCTCTCAGAAGCGAAAAAAACAGTTTTGCGTGCAGGAGTTCTGAAAGAAAGCAAGTTCAGCTTCAGTTATATGGCACGTACTACTTTCTCGTTAAAATGGCACCGACAGGCCACCTCGTGTCGGACTCAGAGGTCCATATATGCCGCGGCGCACTCTTGCCAGAGCGTCTCGCCCTCCTGGCACCCGATAACTTTTATCGGACTGTAGAAAGGCAAGGCACGCTGGCGTGATGTCGATGTGAAACTCGATGTCGAGGACGCGCCCCTCGCTATCGTCAACGCAGCCGTGAGGAACCTCGAGTCATGGAAGAAGAGGCCGGAGACCGATGTCACTCACTCGTGTCCCGCCGTCGACGCTCTGCTTGAACCGCACGCCAGCGGATCCAACCCCAAAGTGCGGCCTCGGAGGTCACATTACCGGTGTGGAGGGTGTTGGCGAGACCGCCGGCCAAAGCCCCGGAGTTCGTCCCGCTGACCTCTGCATCAACTTCGGCAGCAAGTGCTGTGAGGACTTCCTGGAGATCTCCTGATGGCAGGGTGCCGATCAACTCATGGGCGGTCGGCACCAAGGCCTCCGCCTGGGCTCGCCGTTCCTCAGCCCTTCTTGGGTCCTTGACCACGGGAATCGCTGCCAAGAGGGCGGAGATTTGCAGCAGTGTTCCGAGTGCCCTATCGACCGTGTCAATGGTACCCTCTTCGAGTACGGGACGTCCCAACTCTGCGGCGATTCCTCGTGCATCGTCTAGTGCCAGCGGGAACAGGCCGGGATGACCCAATACGACGCCCGTCCCTTCCACGGTGGCGCCACCAAGCGTTGGCAGCGCAATCACTCGATGCGCAAGGCGGAGCGCATCATCTTCTGAGAGAGTGGCTGTTGTCATGAAGGCGCCGTAATCCCAGTCACCACCGCCATCCATGCTCACGAGGATCACCCAGCGGTCGCTCATCAGGTTTCGTTTGTCGTCGGCCCTCGGAGAGACGCGGACTACTTCGCCGGGTCCAGGAGCGAGAGCGGCCATCTGGTCAACAGCGCGCCGCTCATGGTCGACGACTGCATCGCGGACCTCCGCTGTGATCCGCTGTGCGGCTTGAACCCAGGTCTCGCCCGCTTGCAGTCGCACGTCCCGAAAGAGCGCCGTGCGCGCTGACAGTGCGTACAGCAAGTCCGCCGCTTCATCCAACAAAGTCAGCAGACTCGCTGGCACGGATTCGCCAATTCCAGACAGGGAAGGAGCCCCCTCTTCCAACGCCGCTGCCCAGGAACGTGCCGCTTCGCGCAGTTGCGCAGCAGCCCCAGTGGTATTGGTTGACCTTTGGTCCATCACGTCTCGTACCTGACCAAGCGCCGAGCCGGCGGCGTGGAGAGCCTGAAACGCGTTGTCCGGTACCTTCTCGGGTGTAGCACCGGCCCCCTTCGTGCTTCGATCAGTTGTCACGGACGGAAGCTGCGCGACGCCGTTGGTGAACGCCTCGACGGTGGCTTTCCAGTCTCGCTCACGCCCAGCGTTCCAGTGGGGATTGAGCAATAACCCAGGCATTTCCGTCAACAAGCGGATCAATTCGCTCGCCAGTCGAGCTTGCAGGCGCAGTCTCTCAGTCCAGAAGGTCTGGGCGCGGAGGCGTTCAGCCGCCCGTAGAAGCAGCGGGATCGGCGAGACTGCCGTATGGCGGGTGATGTTTGCACGCTCCATGGAGATCCGACCAATTGGCATGCCCATGGCAATCAGCTCACGACCGTCCAGGCCGACGGTCGTCACATCAATGGCTTCTGCTTCGGGGAACAGGTCCCGGAGTGTGCTCGCCATGGACACGGCCCGCTCATGGTCCGTGGTCGGCCCCGGATCGATGCTCTGGACGCGGACACTCACCCTGAGCGTATCCCCTCCTCCGACCCACTCGATTGTCCAGTCCAACAGTGACGTGTTCGAATCGGACAACTGGTGAAGTCGCTCCTCAGGTGGTCCGAGCCACTCGCGAAGAAACGGACCGGCGGCCGGGCTCAGTTGCCGGAGCGTCTCCGCAAACCTGTGCCGCTCCGGACCGAAGCCCTGATGCGCCATGAGGACGTGCTGCACAACCTGCAGGGGCAGTTCCACCGCACCTTCGAGCGCCTCGAGAAGTCCTGCAGCCGCCTCCGGGCTCGCCTTGGCCGCAAGCTCGCCGAACCGTTGCGGGCCAACTGATTCAGCGACGAGGGCACGCAGGGACATCGGGGCGTCCGGGAGGTCCCTGATGAGCTGTTGAAACTGCTCGGGAAGGAAAGGCATCTGCACGCCACCGAACCGCGCGGGGAACGCGACCATGGAGAGCATGACTGAACTGATCCCTGGCGGACGTGCTCGGTCAATGACGTCGAGGCAGAGACGGGCGTGCCGGGCTGCATCAGCGCGAGCAAGCGCCACCATCATCTCCTCCACAATGGTTGCCGTGGCTTCTTGCTGCTGGATGAGCGAGGCCACCGTGGCAACCAGAGCATCACCGTGGATCGCAGCAGTCGATGCCGCGATCTCAATGGTCCTCGCCCGCTCGGCGGCGGGGAGCAGCTCAATCACCGTGGCATATGTCTTCTCCAGGGTTGGCGGAGGAAGCGCGTGCAGCCGATCAGTGATCGCCTGAGACCGCCGTTCGTGAAGCCCTCCCCATCGACCGTCTTCTTCTTGCATGATCAGGTGCTCCCGATGCGCTCGGTTCAGCGCGGAGGGAAGTGCCGGGAGATCTGACACGACGTGCTCGAGGGCTTCCGGCGGAAGCGAGGTCTCCAGGACATCTGCTGCGCACACCACTCTCACCACTTCGCGCTCGACGCTTCGATCTGGTCGTAGGAGGTTATCGGCCTGCTCACCGACCACGGCCTTCAGGCGCTGACCGCTGAGCAGGAGACTGAGGTATTCCATCAGAAGCCCTTCACTGGCGGGGAAGGCTTCCTCCGGCGCCAACTGCGTCAGCACGCCCCGCCTGCCAAGAGTCTCAGCGATGCCCACCGCGAGCGCCTCATCGAGGCGCGGCCGAACCACGATACCCTGGCGAACGGCGAGTGAGGGCCGGAAGTCCTCCTCGCGTGCCGCACCCACAAGAAAGACGCCGGGTCGTTCCAGGAGCTCCTGTGCAGCGTCCTCCCACCCCATCGTCCCTGGTCGCCCCAGGTCGTCGATACAGATGAGCACTGGCGTCTCCGGGGCAGGATGCTGGAGATCCACGTACCGTAGGAGTGCCCCGACCTGGTCGGAGGAGAGGGAGCGCACACGGAAGGCTCGGACACGTTCCGCGGTCAATTCGTACGCGGTGCGCCACAGCAAACCAGATTTCCCGGAGCCACTCGGCCCAACGATGAGCGAGTACCGGTGATCGATCAGGCCCTGGCGAATCTCGGAGAATTCCGTCGGGCGTGGAATGTCAAGCCCAGCCGCGATGTGAAGAGGCCTCACGTCAACACCTGCGAGGAACTGCTCAGGGGCGAGGTCGCTCCTCTGGCCAAAGTCGATCGATGCGATGGATCCCGCACGCTCCAGCTCGTCCATCTGGTTCGGGTCGATCGTTGTCTTGAGCGTCTGGCATGCGACGCGCACCCGATCGACAAGCCATCGAGTGGCGTCACGTCGAGACGTGTGTCGCTGAGCGGCGGAGTCGGTCTGAAATGCGGTGAGCAGTTCCGCCACGGCAAGGGCGCCGTGACGAGGAGACATACCAAAGATATCGGCGACACGAAGTGCCATGCGATCATCGAGCCTGTCGGGCAAAGCCACCACGTGGGTGCGTGCCAGGAGGTCGTCGAGCTGCGAAGGCTGGAGCGTTGGGAAGGCCGCTGCCAGTTGTTGACGTTCCTCAGTGCCGAGCGAGGCGAGAAGGGACGCGTCCCAGCCAGTCGGCCCCCATCCAGGATCAACGGATGCGTTGGTGACCAGAGCGATCTTCGTGCGACCACCGACGGATGCGGGGCCTCCCGCGTGCTCGATGAAGTCGGCCACCACCGAGAAGCCGACCAGGTCCGAACGCTCCTTTGCCTGGATCAGCAGGTCCTCTCCACCGTCGACCTCGCAGTCGAGATCCTCAAGTCCCTCGGGGATAACGGCAACAATCGGCAATGTGCGGGCGTACCCCTCGATCAACAGGTGCAGGCCCACCACAATCTGGTAACGGACGCCTGCGATGTTGTGCGCTCCGCTTCGGCGAGCAGCCCAGAGCTGATCAAGATCCTGCTGCGCCGTGATGGTCCGCGGCTTTGGTGCCCTCTTGGATCGAGCGCGTGCTTTTGGTTTGGGGCGGCTCACTGGTGCGCCTCCAACGGCCAGCGCCGAGGGACTCGGGCCTCCGAAGAGATTGCCGCCTGCGGGCCTGGAAAGAGGTTCATCACACTGGCAGCAGCGTCCGCCCACGATCCCTTTGCTATCTCTTGAACGGCACAACCGGCGTGTCTCTGACCCGAAGTGCCGCACGACTCCCCAGCCTCGATATGATGGACGTGCGCGAAGCAGTCGTCAGGAACGTCGGCGCGAACCACATGCCAGGTCCCGACTCGGCGTTCGGGCGGCAGCCCCAGAAGCACGTCGGCACGGCACGGAGGGTAGACCTTCCCATCATGCCGACGGACAGCGAACACCCGGTCGAGGTGGTCTACTTCGTCACCCACCGGTGCCGTCGCTTCCAGCCAGGCCAGCGCATCCATGCGGGTACCCGGACCCCAGAGAAGATCGGCAGGGTGCATGGTGAGCTCGTAGCGAGCGTCGAACTCCCATAGCCGGTCGTTCCACACGCCGAGCACGACGAGGTACATCCAGTCGTCCGGCTCGGTCTGTCCGGTGAGCTGCTCGGCATGCATGACCTCCAGAGATCCCTCTTCCCTCGTCGACCAGGTCGGTGACCATCCGATGATCAGCACTTCCCGCTGAAGTGGCGCGGGATACAAACGTCCCCCGGGCGTCAGCGCGCCCCAGAGTCGGTTGATGATTTCCGCAAGATCGCGTATCCCGCGGACGGATTGATTGGGCATGCCGACTCGGAAGCCTCCGCCGTGGGCGAAACGGTTGCGGATCTTGGTGAAGAGATCCTCTTCGACACGGCGGTTCCGCTGCCTATGAAGCAGCCGCTCCTGTCGCGCCCAGCGCAAGAGCGGACGCAGAGTCAGGGGGAGCCGCATTGACATCCCCTGGTTGCGGAGCCGGAGCTGCCATCCACCCTTCGCGTGGCTTCCACCCTGGCGGAATGTCTTGCTAACCGCCTCGAAGTCAGACGCTGGAAGCAGGCTCTCGGCTCCGTTCTTGCCGACAAGGGAATCACCCCTCCGTAGAACTCGATGAACCTCTCGCGAAGGGCTTGTTCCAGCACGACCCAGGTCTGATCAGCGACCACGGTGAAGAGGTCGTAGCAGAGCACTCCATATGCGTGCAGGGTCCGCAGTCGCTCGAAGCTGCTCCGGGTGCCCTCCGGGATCGCTGGGACGAGATCGGCCGCCGCGATAGAACGCTGCTGGAACTCCGCGGCGTTCTCGGGGCTGAGCTTCCCCCCGGTGGCAAGACCCAGCGGCGTGAATCTGAGAGACCGTTCGTCCGGGGTCGTCAACTCTGTGAATGTTCGAATGTCCATTGCCACTCCAAGATCGATCGTGCCCATCAGGCGGGCAATGTAGCTGCCAGGGGCCCTCGCACGATTGAGGCGTACAAGTAGGTTCCCCAGTAACTGCGCAAGGCAGTCCTGATCGAGGCTCTGGCAGCGTTCGACCACCGCCCAGGGTTGGCGCCACGCTGCCAGAGCGATGCGCTGGTGCGGCGTTCGCCCGCGATGACCAGCGTCTCAGGCGCACTCCCCCCGTCGTGACCCGGCGTCGAGCATGGCGCTTCTGACTCTGAATGCGCGCGCCTCATAGGAGCACGTTGCCACCACGCCTCTGCCATCGGGCGAACCGCAGACCACGACCGGCTTGCCGCGCAGCTCAGGATGATCGCGCTGTTCGAGGAGGCGTAGAACGCATCAGGGTCTATATGCAGGACAATGCGTCATTTTCGCTGTGTCTCTTCCATGAGCCTCTTTCACCTGCTCAGCCTGGCCGCTTCTCCTGCATCTTATCAGAGAAACGGCTAGGAGGCAACCGCGATACATTGATAGGGAGTTGTGCCAGAAAACGAAGGAGGATCGAGATATGAAAAAGAGCCTTCCCAACGGAGACAGGCATATCGCACTTGGATATTGAATCGTGAAGGTGGTAAATAGGCTGAAGGGTCGACACAGGAGTCCTCGACCCAGCATTTTCGTCCGAACCTTCAGCTTATTTACCAATTAAATCGGGGACAAGGCTGTAACCTCTGGCCCAGATGGCAGAATACTCTGGGTCGGAAACAAGGAGGTACTCTATGGCCCAGACGGTAGACCAAGCTGGGTCGGGGGCATGCCGGTCCTATATTAAGGTGCAAATGCAAAGTATAAAAAACGCGCCGGGCTGGCGCGCCTTTTCGCTGTGCTTTGACAAGCATATGTAGAGCTTATATTGTTCCTAAAGGCCCAAACTCTCTCTCTAAAGACTTTTCACATTCATCGCATAGATCAATAAGCACTCTAATATCTCTTTGGATATCGGTGGCAATACCGCCGTCAATACGCTGTCTATGTATATCTTCTAAGCGTCTATTTATTATAGTAGCCTGTCGTGGAATGTTAAGCGCCTTGCGAAGAAGATTTAACGGTATGAGGCTACACACCTCTGCTAGTAGCACTTTAAACGCGCTCACATCAAATCGCTCAAACGCCCATGTCATCTGACCTTGAACGAGAGGTGCTATTTCCTTGTATTGCATCAATTCCAAACGGAGAAGGGTGACTTTTTTCATGCGATCTTCTGTATACATCATCTGATCTCGTACCTCATAATGAGTCATGGCAACAGCCGATCCACCATCACCACGTCTATAATAGACGCCTGTCGTGAGAAGCATATGTGGGCGTCTTGGACTTTTAGGAACCCGAATTACAAAAACGCCTTTACTCGGGTCATCGGGACGTTTCAATACTTGAGGAACTGCTTCAAAGTACACTTCGGGTTGGATGTTCTCGATCTTATTGCCAAATTCCTTCAGTAAATCTCCTCCAACAGGTATTCCAACAATACGATGTTCTGGAGCTGCAACAGGTACTTTTCTATCCTGGACGCCAAAAAGAATAAAACCACCATCTGTATTTGCCATCGCACAAACGGTACTACCAATGGATTTTACATATTCGTTTTGATTGGCACCAGTGGGGTTGAGGACCTGTTTATAGTCAAACGTGCCCGGCTCAAATTCGTATTTCTTAACAAGATTCTCAACTGTTGAATAGGTCCAATCTTCCAAACGAGACGGTAAATCCCCAAACTCTTCAATTTCCATCAAAACTACCTCTCACATATTTTTCTCTACATTACTCCCTACTTTGCGATTTATCAAGTTTATGCGAACGCAAGAATACGCCTCCAGGGTACTGGCGGCGATGCTTTTCTCCAGGACCATCCCTAGCTATTTCGTAAAGCCCACGGCAAGGCAAAAAACGCACCTAGCCAGCGCGATTGTAACTGGACATTATTATTGGGCTCTTGCGCAGGCCCGCTGACCAGACAAAAGGCTCTGACACACTTTAAGTGAATGATGAGCTTATTTGAGAGGAATCATTTTCTCTGTGAGCACAAACAGTATCGTTTTCCCCATCTTGACTCTAGAGCTTTCACCTCCATGATGTCAGAGTCAGATACTCTGGAAAGCCATTGCTTTTCAGCACAAAGTGAAGTACACTCCTGCATGTCTCCATTGGTGAGGACAGTATACGAAAGGAGTGATCATGAGCATTTCGTTTCCAGGAGAGTCACTAGAGTACCGAGCAGCGCGCGACCGGCTGCTTGAGCAGGAAGCTGAGCTGCGCCGGGTTACCGAAGCGGTAGCCGCTGCCAGACGCGAACTGCCGCCCGGCGGGGTCGTTCCGCAGGACTACGTCTTCCAGCAAGCAGGACCCGGCGGTACTCCGACCGAGGTGAGGCTGTCGGAGCTGTTCGTGCGAGGCCTCGACACGCTGGTGATCTACAACTTCATGTTCCCGCGCGCGCTCGACGACGAGGGGCCGTGCCCGCACTGCACTTCCATGCTTGATGCCTTGGACGGGGCCGCGCAGCACATTACACAGCGCGTCAATTTCGCGGTCGTCGCCAAGGCTCCATTGCCTCGCATCCTGGCTCATGCGCATCAGCGCGGCTGGCGGGGGCTGCAGTTGTTGTCCTCGGCCGGCACCACCTACAACCGCGACTACTTCGGCGAGGACGCGGAGGGCGGCCAAAGGCCCATGCTGAATGTGTTCCAGCGCGACGGCGAAGCGATCCGCCACTTCTGGGGCTCCGAACTCCTCGATGCCCCGACCGAACCTGGGCAGGACCCTCGCCATGTCGATTCCATCGACCCACAGTGGAATCTGTTCGACTTCACGCCCCAGGGGCGCGGGACCGACTGGTATCCGGATCTGAGCTACTCCTGACTGCCGTCGTTCGGCCAGGACGCGACTTTTGAGACAAAGTGGCAAGGGTATCGATCTGGCACATTGGGATGAATGATTTTCTCTGTGAGCACGAACAGTGTCGTTAATCACATCTTACTGGATGGCTTTCACCTAAAGTGTGCCAGATCCTGAAAGGTGGGAACAAAAGCGATCAGGTGGTACTTGAGCACCTCTCTTGCCACACCTGCTGAAGAGGCTTGTAGTCCAGCAGCACAATCCCTTCCTGCTCGATGATCGAGCGCGCTTCCTGCGAGATCAGAAAGTCCAAGTCCGTCGAGTGCGCCTGCCAACTCTCCGGTTCGTATGCGTGTATCTCAGGGGTATCCAGAGCAGGATGGGCCGCCCATTCGCTCAACCCGATTGGGAGTTCTCGCAACGCTCTGGCAAACCATGCTGATTTCTCGACGATGTCAAGCTTAAAGGTATCCACCACCTGGTGTTCGTTGGTAGGCAAGCCCTGGCCCCGCAAGGCTTCGCCCGTCGATCGATCAAAGACCCGCACCGCCAGGCCGTAGGCTTTGGCCAGCTTGACGGTCATCTCGAAAATATCGGCCCGGCCACCATTAGACAAGCAATGCCAATCCAGATGGGTTGGCTTGAGCGAAGTCGCAAGCACTGCCTCAATCTGCGCCCGGAATTCGACTTCCAGCTCGGAGAGCTTCACCTGAGCCAGAAATGCGGGGATGCGTTCATAGCTGTAGAAAAAGCCAGCCTCATCGATCAGGGAGGGCACCTTTTCCCTGGAGGTGAGAGACCCCCACCGATACAGGGGCACATCGCTGATGACGGTCAGGTGAACACCGAAGGAAATCTCAGGATGGTCCGAGAGCATCTGCATGGCATGCAAAGCCCAGGGACAAGGAACCATCAAGGTCGTCGAACTGGCCACGCCTTCCTTGAGCGAACGCAGAATGCCCGCATTGCACGCGTGAGCCCTCCCGAAATCATCAGCGTTGATGATCAATAAACGAGCGTCATCTGGATACCCTAACAAGCAGTTGGTTTGGCTGCTCTGCGATTGGGTCATCTTTCCTGTCTCCCTTTTGGACTGTTTTGCATGCAGTATACCTGTTGTTCTCCTCTCCATCAAGAATGTTTCGTCCAATGGGTAGGAAAGGGAGATGTCAATGAGGTCGTGGCGGGGTAGAACACGCCCACGGTCATACACTAAACGAACACTCCCGGCAAAGGGGCCACTATGCCAGCTCTCCAGGAGAACTTCCCTCAATGAATTTGGACTTAAAGGCCCGCCACCTGGTGTCGTTCATACCCAGCGCCCGCTTCAACGACACCAATTCAGGTGAACTCAGGTCTTCTTCGGCAAGATAGCAGAGCCGACCGATTGCCGACTCTTTGACATGGCGCTTTTCGATGGTGCTCGGCCAGATCCCCGCGAACCGCTCCAGTTCGAGCAGTTCCTGCGTCAACTCCGCTTTCAACGCTTCCAATGTCTTCATGCGCTGCACCTTTCAGGAGCCGAAGTTGCACACACCTTGCTCCCCTCCGCCGCTCGCTCGTTGCCAGCACACCGGGACAGAGACGTCTCGATGTATTCTACTGCACTGGTGAGTGAGGCACAAGAAACAAATTACCGAACACGTCTGACTCGGGCTTCCTAGCGGTGGTCCTGCCACAAGAGCGAGATTGGCAATAATTTCCGTTTTGTCGGCTTCCGAGAAGAAGAGGTACGAGAGCTGTTATCGCGTGAGCAGAGGCCGTTCGGTCATTGGAGATGCTCTCCACGAGAGCAACATACCGAGGGCGTGGTGGCTACTGGAGGGACAAAGCGATGACAGCACTAGGGAGAGCTTAACATGCGCAGGAAGCAGAACCTCAAAGTGCGGCAGGACATACCAGTTCCATTGATCGCCCCAAGTGCTACAGAAGCGCTTGAGCAGCAGGTGCGAGCACATCCGGTGGTGCAAGAGGTCATGCGCCTCTTTGACGCGCGCATTGTCGCCATTACGCTGGTCGGAGCAAGCGAGGGAGACGGTCGCCCAGAAGTAGAGCAGCAGGTGTTGTGCTGCTCTTCACAAGAGGCGGATCGCCACATTTTGTCGCAAAACGTCTACCCCTGACAGTAATGGACATCGAGAAGGGGAGTGCTCGGAGAAGAGAGCAGATCACCGATCAGCCATTTCACCGCTTCTGGCATCTTCTTTTCACGATCCTGCTCGCTCCGTTCCGCTCTCAAGATCAGCGCGAGGTGCATCAATTCTCCGGCGGCTCTGCCCCTTTCCTGCTCCACCCCTCCCTTTTTTGCATGAAATGGTGTCTGACAACTGTGTCTGTCTTGTCAGACAGTATCGCAATTTCCCCTGTGGTGTCTGACATCACTGTACCACCAGGAATGCCTATGACACACCGACTCACATGATGGGTGCGGAGTCCTGGCGCCGTTTGGAAGGAGTTCACATCTTCTCGCACTTCACCCCTCACCGCAAAGAGGTAGTTACGTCCTATTTTGTGCTGTTCGCGGCCTCTGCCTTTGAGAAGGTCTGTTTTGAGAGTGTAGCGGGGGGGCGTAGAGTGGAGAGGGAAGGTGAATGCTCACCGAAGAAGCCACAGTTGGTTCTCCCATCTCGTGTTCCTCACCTTTCCAATGATCTCTCTTGGCTTTCATCACGCCAAGTGCTACAGAGCCTCCATCCATCATAGCGTTGACGACGAGAAAGAGGAGGAGAGCGAACAGCTCACCTTCTGGTAGACATCCTGCCTTTCTGGCATCCTGTCACTCCGCAACGCTCTGTCTTCCATCCACACGCTCAGGAAGTGGCTTGAGGCATCGTCCTCAACTTGAAAGGCAGAGGGGTATCAGAGGGGTGTTCGCCCAAAACAAAACCGCCTCCTTGCTTTTCTTCTCGCCGGTTGGTTGTTCTCAACTGGCGCTAGAAGCGCTTGCAAAGAGACGGTTGGTTCCGTGGAGCGGGAGACGGGACTCGAACCCGCGACACCCTACTTGGAAGGCAGATGGTCGCAAAATCGCCGCACGCTTGCCATGAAATGGCTCTGGGAGTGCATTCATACACTTTTCCTATGACCCACGCACATCTGGGGCAGATAGTCGCCCGCATTTTAAGGCAGATGGTCATGGATCTCGGTACAGGGAAAAGTATACATTTTTTCCTGCGTAAAAGGCAAGAGAGGCAGATGGTCTACCTCTCTTTGCGATTTCCCGTCTCACTCCACCTAACCAGAAACAAGTCTCTCGGCGCTGGAATGCATTCACCATGGCATGTGTTTCCTCCCATAGCACCATTGAGAGAGGCTGTTTTTCGTGCTCTCGTGTGTAGCCATGTCGTATCAGAAAACCCGTTGCTCTCTCCTCAAAAGGAGGTCACCATGGCACCCCGGAAAAAGAAAGCCGTGACCCGGCTTGGCAAACAACCCCCACAATACCGTTTCTTCCTCAATCCATACCAGGATGCGCGGTTTACGCGCTGCCCACAGTGTGATCAGCCGATGCGGCAACGAAAGTTGCCATTGGTGATCCATATCGATCCGATGCAACTGCTCTCTCTCAACAAAACATGCCGCTACTGCCCTCACTGTGATCTGCTCATTACACATCAAGACGACGTGGAGCATCTCCTGGCATCTATTTTCACTGAACTCAGGCCAGAAATCGTTGGCAACACCTATCTGGTGGTTGGAACCCTAGACAAGACCATCTGGAAGCGTGGGACGCAAGACCCCTTAACCATCCAGGAAATGCTTGAGGCCCTCCACGATTTTAAAGAAGCGATTACGTTCCAGCCTGCAGGCGGGTGGAGACCAGAACGAGCGAAGCATCCTGCACAGAAGTGAGGTATGTGTGATGTGTGATAGCAATGGATACACTTGAGGTCTCTCGAACCATCGGCATCAACTTCGGAAGGAAAAGCATGGACAGTACGCAAATTGAACGATATCTCGGGTTCCTGGGTCAAAAACTTGGTGAAATGCAGATCAAGGCGACTATTATTCTCCTGGGGGGAGCGCTGATGGTGACCCAAATAGGAAACCGAAAATCAACACAAGATATCGATGTGGTGGTTGCAACAAATGATCCACGCACCTACCAGACCATCCAGCAGGCAATCCAACTGGTAGCAAAGGAAAAGAAACTTCCTTCTTCCTGGATGAATGACGATGTGACCATCATCGTCGATCAAATTGGCAAGCCGAAAACACCAAGACTGTGGAAAACCTTTTCAAATCTGGCAGTGTACGTTCCTGAACTTGAGTATATTTTGGCACTCAAGCTCTTTTCGGGACGGCCTCAAGACGACCGTGACATCCAGGCACTCTCCCAGCGCCTTCGCGTTCACACACAGGCGCAAGCCTGGTCGATCGTGAACACGTATATACCAGGCGCTCAACTTGCTCTCAGGAGTGGATATACCACCCAGGCCATCGATCGTTGTTTTACGAAATAGTGCAACCAGACGTCATTGATCGGTGAGAGGTGATGATTGATAACCAGCTTTCTTCGGCCATTTCCTGCTCTATCCCTAACAAATGTCTCTGGTTTGGGCTATAATAAAGGGGTCAAGGGAAATTACAGAGAAGAGTGAAAACGATGGCATCTCCACTTCCTTATCCTATACATTCCATCGCGGAGGCTGCAACACAAATGTATCAGGGAGAAGATCCCTGGTTCGCCCTCGGTTGTTTTCTCCATGATTGGTGGTGCGATGCAAGAGACCATCGCCAGGATCTTATCGCTGAGCCACCAGCACCTGTCGCAACACCAGAAGGAAGACGCTGGGCCGCGTTTTGTGCAGCGGTCGTTGAAGAACTTTGTTCCAAAACGGGCTTCCCCTGCCCTGCATGGACCAAGCGGCAAGACTACGTGCTCGAACACCCCTGGTTTTATTCCTCACAGCCATCGCAACGTGATTGGTTACTCGCAACAACACCTGAGGCATTTAAACGCCGGAACATTTTCATTGGTGGAAGTGTCCTTGACAATAAATACGAGCTTCATCAGATGTTCGGCTCGAAACCCAGCTGGACACCGTGGTCAGAGCAGGAACTACAGAACCTTCTGGCATCAAACGAGTCCGCCGAGGTGGAAATCGTTCCATAATGAACAGTAACCGTTGCTCTTCCTTATACATTAAACTAAGAACAAGCCCTCTCGACACAGGGCTGGAACCACGGTACACTTGTTCTATGAAACGGTTGAACACGCCAGGGAAAGTCTATGCCTTCCACACGGCTTGACCGATTAAGAAAGCTCGCACTTCCCTGGCCCTGTTCCTGAGCGGAACCGATCATGAGAGAGTCGCGCTTCGAGCGCCACAGTAGAAGGGCACGCGTGCTCAGGAACCTTGTTTGCAGAGAGGAGCGTTTCTTATGTGATATGCCGGTATCGACTGGGCCAACGCGCATCATGACGCCCTGGTCATTGCTGAGAAGGGGCGTCAGGTCGGCACGCTTCGGGTTGATCACAGTCCGCAAGGGCTTGCCAAGTTGGACACCTTTTTGGAGCAGATCATCGGCTCTTTGCCAAAGGAGCACATGGCCTGCATCATTGAGACCACGCATGGCCTCTTGATTGCACACCTGCTGGAAGCGGGCTGGCCGGTCTATCCGGTCAATCCTCGTACGGTAGATCGTCGACGATCCGCTTCTGGTGCCAAGACCGATACCATTGACGCTTACTTGCTGGCGAAGACAGGGCGTGCTGACTTTGCCGATTTGCATCGTCTCGCTCCAGACAGTGAGAAAATTGCCGAACTCAAGCTGCTTATACTCTTTCGCGATGAGAATGATATGTTGTTGCGCTCTGCAACGCACTGGCTAGCCAGCTTTCTCAAACTCACATAGCATTTCTTCTCTGAAAGAGTATTACACGCGATCAAGATACGTTGATCCAGATGCAAACGCGCCTGGTCAATCAGCTCACCGCCTGCCTCAAAGCCTATTACCCGGTGGCTTTGGATCTGTTTGGCAAACTGCAACAAAAGAGCACCTTGCTGTTCTTGCAAACCTACCCCACCCCACAAGAGGCTTGCGCTGCATCGGTTGAGCAAATCCAAGAGGTGCTTAGACAAGCGAAGCATCCCCATCGCAGGAATGCTGCTTTGAGCATTGTGGAGCAGTTGCACCAGCCACACTTGCAAGCTGACGCGGTGACCACTCGCACCAAGTCGCGTTTGATGCTGGTGTTGGTCCGTCAACTGGTGCCGCTGATCGAACAAATTGCTCAGTAGGACAAGGAGATTCACACCCTTTTTTTACCCATGAGGACCATAAGATCTTTGAGAGCTTGCCTCGTGCCGGCACACATCTGGCTCCTCGACTGCTGGCAGAAATCGGCGATGATCGGAGCCGCTATCAGAATGCCAGCAGTCTGCAAGCGTTGGGTGGCACCTCGCCTGTCCTGTTTCAAAGCGGGACGTACTCCAGAGCGCATCGCCGCTGGGGGTGTATCAAACCCTTGCGCAATGCTTTGCACCAGTTTGCCTGGCAGCGTACGCAAAGTGAACCCTGGGCCAGAGATTATTACCTGCGCAAGCGAGCTGAAGGCAAAAGCCACACGGTGGCCGTGAGAGCGCTTGCCAACGTTTGGGCCAGGATCATCTTTGCTCTGTGGAGCCACCACTGCTGCTATGAAGCACCGACGTTTGAGCAGGCACAACATCTGCATGCTCGCAGAGCTGCCTAGCGCTCCATCTGTGCACATGTCACAGGGCTTGTGTGTGTGAAGAGCCATGCACCTGGTCCTGCTTGCGTTTTCAGTGCGGTTCCTCTTGATGACGCCACGCAAGCTCCTGGCGTGGATTACTGGGATGTGCCCACATGCTGGCATGGCATCATTCCTCCCTTCTTTCGGATTTTTTCTGTTTGTCCAAATTGGCCCCAAAATGACTTGACTATAGAGAGTCTTTCTTCGTCGAGGTGACTTGAAACGGTGGATATCGTTCATCAAGCAGGTAAGGCACGATAAATCGGCGCAGAGGGAGCGCATTGCCTCACCAAAGATCTTACTCTTCTTTCCCAATGGATGCCATCCCTATGATCGTTTCCAGGGGAAACGAGGGATGTTGAGGTTTTGCAACAGGCGAAAGCTTTCGAGAGGAAATATCTCTGAGGCAATCGCCAGGTAGGATTTCCCGCGAGGCAATGCGTGTAATTGTCATCACCCCTGGCTGCCGTATCGACAATGGTAATCAGGATGTCAGCCCACTTTTCGCAGTGTGCATCAAGATCGAGACAGGTGACCAGTCACGCCAGAACGTCACAGCCAGAGCTGTGCCCCCGTAATTGCGTGCTGGCTCATCGCTTCTGAGTGAATGCGTGGTCTGCTTCATCACTACCAGTGCGTCTGCAACGGCGGAATCACGCCGTTGCAGACCACTCGCACGCCAGGGTGCGGACCAGTTCTCCTTCCTACAGAATCGCGTAGGAGAATCAGGAGCTTGGGCCACTGACAACTCTGCTCACCTAGCTTGAGAAACTGTTTGAAAAGCCTTGTCGCCTGGCGTTATGTCAAGCGAGCGAGAAGGAGACTCATGCCCACGAGGCTGATCCCCGTCTCTACAGTAGCGACCAGGCGCGCATACTCTTTACTGAGCCGACGCGCTCTGCCTAGCCACGATCGGTTCCCAATACCGATACAACACCGCTTTCAGTTCCCGTACGATGGCCCGCTGCTCTTCCTCAGCGCCCTGAAGTACCAGGGGAAGTAACGCGAGAAACAGCCGATACGAGACGAGCAGGAGGAGCTCCCGCTGCTCAGGGGTACTGTGCTGCCAATAGGCCGCCAACAGGGCATCGAGGCGTGTCTGGAGGCCCTGCTGGAACTCGGCCAAGACCAGCGCTAGTGAGGAAGAGAGGGTGGACCCCAGCTCAAGGGCCAGATAACCCGGGTAGTTCCGATTAAAAGCGATGATCGCGTCAACAAAGGTGTCAACAAACACCTGGAGCGGCAAGATCATCACCTCGGACGACAGGAGGGTGTCGTACACCCGGTGGAGGTGTTCGGTCGCATCGGCGGCAAAGGCCTGGGCAATGGCTTCTTTATTGGGAAAAAACTGATAGAGGGAGCCTGGTGACACGCCTGCGCGTGCCGCGATCATGTTGGTGGTCACCTTGTCGTAGCCACGTTCAGCAAAGAGTACTCCGGCAGCCTGAAGGATTTCTTCCACTCGCAGCATCCCACGTTGCTGACGACGAGCCTGCCGCCGTGCCTGATTTTCTCCCATAGACTCCCTCTCCAACAAACGGGAGGACCTTCTTGCCAGAAGCCCTTGACAATACGATGGTTTACTCGTATAATTTTCGTATGGTTACGAGTAGTTAGTCGTAATTATAATAAGAACTGAGCCCGCTGTAAAGAGAGGAAACAGAACATGGCTTTACCAACGCCTAAAGAACTCTGGACGGCCTGGATGGCCGTATGGAATGGCAATCTGTCCATCGCTGATGAGATCATCGCGCCGACCTTCGTCGCGCATTTTGCTCCCGCAGCGACGAGTCCTGCCGAGGTGCGCGGCCCCGAGGGGCTGAAGCAGTGGATCGGCGGGAGTGCGGCTGCCTTCAGCGACTACAGCTTTACGACCACGGTTGGCCCGCTCGTCGATGAAGATCTGGTTGCTGGTCGCTGGGTCTTTCGCGGCACGTATCAAGGTGGCATTCCAGGGGCTTCGCCTGACGCCGTTGGCAAACGCGTCGAGTATGCGGGCATGGACCTCTTGCGCGTCGAAGCCGGGAAACTCGTCGAATACTGGTTGTGTGCCGACATTCTGCAATTGCTGCAACAAGTAGGCATGATCCCTTCCTGACCAGGCTCTCTGCCTCTCCACAGAGGAACCCCAACGCTTGCGTTTCTGGGTCCTCTGTGGAGAGGCAGCATGAACGTCCCCTCTACCGAATGGGATTCAACCGATACCCGAACGACGACGATCATGAAGAGAAAGGCACGGCTATGACCGACCACAAAACGACCGTGCACCAGGCGCAGCCGCGTACGAGCGCATCCAGCACGCACCAGCGAAGTCCCATTCTGGGCTTCACTGGTGCTGCGATCACGTTGATCGCAGCAGCCCTTGAATATGTGGTGACAGAGGTGATTACTGCCTCAGCGTGGAAAACCCCTGTATATAGCTACGCATCCAACTGGATCAGCGACCTCGGGGCCCCCGATTGCAGCACCTTTCAAGGCCGAGTAGTTTGTTCACCACTCCACGACGTCATGAATACAGGGTTCATCGCCAGCATCCTGCTGCTGCGGCTCTTTTCGGGAGCATCGCGCTATGTTTCCCTCGTTCTCGCGCTCATCTACAGCATCGGCATCATGCTTGTTGGGTCGTTTCACGGATCCACTGCCGCAACCGCAAACGGCACCTTCCACTACCTCGGTGCTTTCATGGCCATTGTGGGCGGAAACATCGCTGCAATCGTGACGGGCTTCCTATGGAAGCGCCTCGAAATGCCCCGCTGGTACGGCAGCATAAGCATCGTCCTCAGCTTCCTCGGAATCGCGTGTGGGGTCGTTCTGGGGACCACGATTGGTCGTATTCCGCCCGGAATACCCGAACGCGCCTCGGTATACACGATCCTGCTCTGGCAGCTTCTCACTGGCATCGTACTCCTCGTCGGCGTGCGTCAACGCACGCTATCAAGGATCAAGGAAACAGGAAGAAAAGAACCAATGACCCATGAACAGAAAGGGCTCTAGCATGAAATTAGCTATCTTTGGGGCAGCTGGAAGGACAGGCATCCCACTCGTTCAGCAAGCGTTGGAGGAAGGCCATGAGGTTGTCGCGCTGGTACGAACACCTGCGAAACTGTCCATTGGGGACGAGCGGCTTACGGTGGTACAGGGGGACGTCGCTCATCTCGCCGATGTCGAAAGAGTCGTTCAGGGAGCCGATGCCGTCCTCAGTGTGCGCCCCTCGATGCAGATACAGCTCGACCACATCGCTGGCCGTGAACGGAGGCTCGCGGGAGCCTGGTCAAGAAGAGTTCATAGACAACGCCTTCCCGCGTTTTGCCCACCCGGCTTTTCGTCTGGCCTGCTGGATGAGTTGCCACCACAACGCGGCAAGGGCAGCCCTCTGGTCCTACTGGAACCTCGGGGCAGTCGTAGAGAGCGCGTGTGATCTCACTTTCTGGACGACGCTGGTGCTGATCAGGGGGGAGATGCAACCTCGCCTGCACGAGCGGGTGATCGAGCACGGTGTAATCTTTGCCGCGCATCACAAACGCATAGCCAGCAAGGGAAGCGACAACAACACCCGTCCCATACTGCCCATCCAGTCGCAGGAGAGCGCTCTGTGGGGTGAGCTGGTGCGCCATCAGGTAGCTTCCAATGGCGGCCACTGCCTGGCGCAGCTCCTCGCGGTACTCTCCATTGCCCCAACTGCCGAGCCATTGGGAACTGTGAGCCTGAGAGACGACCGTGCGGGTACGCACCACTTCTCCTCGCTTGCGTCCCGTGTACCCAGCAGCACACAGTTCCTGCAACCGACGCGAAGCGGCAGGCAAGTCGGGGAGCTTTGGCAAGGCCCGTTGGCGGGCTGCTTCTCGGGTGCCATCGATGTCAAAGACGAGCCAGCGCCCCCCACAGCGATCCACCAGTCCCCCGGTCTGCCTCTCTTGCGCAAGGGGCCGCGCCACCAGGTCGTCGAGAAAGAGGCTCCTCAGGGCCTCTACTGGCTCTTGTGTGAGCGCCGCCAAAAAGCGCGAAAGCGTCGAGCGTGCAGGCAGACGGTCGCGCCCAAAGAGCGCCATGAAGGTAGAGGCAAAGGGCTGCACCCCCTCGTAGAAGGCTTGCAGGGTGCGCTCGGAACTGACCGCGTAGCGCGATCTGGATCGCCAGAAAGTCGATCACCTCGTAGGAGCCGAAACGACGGCGAGTAAAGCGGATGTGCACACTGATCTTGGCCAGGACTCCTTGCTATATTCTCACAAGAGGATTGAATGATCACCGAGGAATTAGCGTTACTACTCATGTAGACCTCCCTGATGGGAATGATTGGCTTCATCCCCATCAGGGAGGCATATTTTTATACGGGTTCGCTACGGGTTACAGCTCGTCGCGCATCGCGTGGGATCTGCAAGCAGTCCCTCTGCTCAAGTATGAAGCTTTGTATTTTGGCATTGATATTGGAAAAGCAAAGCATGTCGCCGGGTTTGTATCGAGCACGTTGTTGGAGCGCCATGAGCGTTTTGAAGCATGTCCCGCTCTCGCCTTTGATAATTCACGGCGAGGATTCCATGCTCTTTTCGAGCGCCTCCGCGGCCTGGCCCAAGTGGAGCACTGTTTCGTGCTCATGGAGAAAACAGGGCATTACCACAAGCCATTACAGCAGTATCTTCAGGAACTTGATATCCCTGTTTACCTGGTCCATGTCCAGGAGCGGCCCAAAGGGATGCTGAAGACAGATAAACGGGACGCTCTTAGCCTGGCCAATCACTTGTACAGTCAACTAGAGCTTGGGGTTCAATTTTCCAGCAAAACCCAGCTCGTTCGTCGCGCTGTGCCATCAACGCCCGCTGCGGCACAGCTCAAAGGACTGATCCGTCATCGCTACGAATTGGTACGGGAAAGTACTCAACGGAAAAACAAGCTCACGGCGATCTGCGACGAGTTATTTCCAGAGTTCGTGCAAATTTTGCACGACCCCAACTTGCCTACAGCATTGGCGCTCCGTGAGCGCTTCCCCACTCCACAGGCCATCGCAACCGCGAGCTTTACCGTCTTGCAAGAGGTGAGACGCAAGACCCGTTTCCTCTCTGATAACAAGCTCCTGGAACTGCAAGAACTGGCAATGAACAGCATTGGCATTAAGGACCTTGTTCGGCAACGAAGCCTTGTCTTGGAGCAAAGCCAATTAATTAGAGAGCTCCGGCTCCTCCAGGAGCATATCGAACAACTGAATGGCGAGATCAAAACGATCGTAGAAAATGCGCGTGAGGCACAGATCCTGGCTTCAATGGGCATTGGGCCGATTCAGGTGGCCACGATCATAGCAGCCATTGGGTCGATTGAAAACTTCCCCAATGCCGGGTCTCTCAAGTCCTATTTTGGTTGGGCTCCTGTCGTCGCACAATCAGGAAAAACGATGGATCAAACCACCCAGACTCACGGGGGAACACGGACCATCAAGCAGATGATGTTTCTTATCGTGACTATGGTAATCCGACAAGAGACCGAGTGGGCTATTCTTTACCAGCGTTTAGTACAAACCAAGTGCCCGTATGATGACCGCAGAGGGGTGAGAACTGGAAAACTGCGGGTCATAGGACGGGTGGCTGGACAAATGATTGAAACCATGTATGCTCTGCTCAAAACAGATGCAGAAGTGTTAAGTAAGGTTCCTCAAGGCAAGGAACCTCCTCCTCCATTCTTGTACGATCCTGAGCTTCATCGAAAGCATCGAGAAGGTCATTATCGGCCTCTGAAGTCCTCTCCACGACCGCAGGTAATTACGCTTCTTCCAGATCTTCAAAAATGATTTCATAAGTCTGAGGATGATAGACACATACCGGCTGTAACACATGGCGGCTCACTCCGCTTGTCAGGACAAGCTCGTCTGATCAGGCAGCACCTCTTTTCTCAGCGTGGAGATGCATGATGGCTGTGCTTCTGAACTTCATCTCGTGACACGAGAGGCCCATGGCTCCAGTTGGATCGTGGGATTCGTGCGCCGGAACCGGACCGCTCCCCGCGCTGGATTGCCCTGACTGTGCATCACAGGGATGCCGGAGCGCGCAAGCGCTCCTTGTGCTCGCTCAAAGAGTCTGTTGCTCCAGATCGAGCCTCCCAGCACGAGCCATGGCGGACTTGAAGGAGTGACCTGCGCACAAAACCGGTCGTAGAGATGCGCGAGCTGGCTGATCCCCTGGTTGAGGAACGAGGCCACCGGCTCTTCGTTCGCATGTTGGGAGATGAGCGGACCCAGTGCTAGCCAACGAGGCGGGGAGAGGGTGTCCAGCATGGGGTCCTGCTTGACTGTGGTGTGCAAGGTGGCGGCGGAGAGCCCGGTGCGGGCGAGGATCTTGTTTGCCAGAGGCAACGTGGTGCCCTGGTCCCATGCCTCACACCACCACGCCAGCAGAAAGCGGGCAAAGGTGATGCCTTCAAAGCTGTGGGGCAAATAGTCCCAGATGGCACAAGGGCTCGCAAAACAGATGACGTTGTTGGCATGATCGTAATACATCGCGTTCCAGTGGCTCCCGCAGGCGACCGTCACCGCATTGCCGGGCATGT
>WNGD01002121.1_pt1 | contig 23808 bp, 22 predicted proteins | sample 5400671 | NCBI WGS metagenome assembly WNGD01 (sample SAMN13153369, study PRJNA577476) | soil metagenome | isolation source: 40 cm soil or saprolite under grassland replicate 2 | place: USA:California | collected 2016-06-15
ACTCGTCTCGTCCGCTCATTGAGTTCTCCGGCCAGCAGGTCGAATCTCTGCTTGATGGCTTTTTCTCTTTCATCCATGCCCCACAGTCTAGCACACTCTCTCCCGCTTTACAACCTTTATTTTCTGACGACTCCTAAGTGGTTGTAACCTGCTGCGAATTTAAGCCTGGAATGGGAGTGCTCATTAGATCGCTCGCCAGACAGGAGACTATTGTTCCGATAGTAGACACATTGAGGGAGAATATGCAATGTTTCTTAAACGCTCTTTGATAATCGCTCTTAGCTTCTTCATAGCAATGTTTATCGCTGCCTGCGGTAGCTCCACAACTACCGGGGGTGGTCTTTATGGCGGTGGTGGCAGTACCAATCCACCGGCTCCAACGACTGGCGGTGGTTCCTCCGCCGTGATTCAAAAGGCAACCGCTACCGTACAAGGTCAGTCGGAGACGGTTCTCACGAATGCTGCAGGCAAGACCCTGTACTACCTGACCGCCGATACGCCGAAGAGCACGGCCTGCACCGGTCCGTGCACCACCATTTGGTTCCCGCTTCTTGCCACAGGCGCTCTTACCAGTTCTACGCCTCTGCCGCATCAGTTGAGTGTGCTCACGGACGCCAATGGCCAGCAGGTTGAGTACGACGGCCACCTCTTGTACACCTTCTCGGGAGACACGGCTGCTGGTCAGGCTCAGGGTGAAGGGATTCAAAGCTTTGGTGGCACATGGCACGTAGTCACACCCAATCTGTCTGTACAAGGCGGCGGATCGACGGGTGGTGGTTACGGGTATTAGAACTGCTTCTCGTGAGCTGGCTAGTTGGGTCTGTTGCTACTGATGCCGCAGATCTCTTCAGCAGCTCTATAAATGCCTCCACAGAGGGAGGTAATTTTGTCCAGGCGATACGAGCCTGCCCGGCAAGATGGGCGAGCAAAAGAGTGCTAGCGAGACAACGTACCATCCCTACAAGGCCAAAGGAATGTTTCTACAACGCTTCATGTTGGTGTTCTGCGACAACTTGTTCGAGATTGGCGGCGCGTTTGAGCCCACGAAACTGCAACACCTTGACATTTGCCTCAGTCAGCCCCATCCTTAAAGCGGTGTTCTTTATCGAAAGATTGAGCAGAAAACGGCACGTCAGAACCTCTCGATACTGTTCAGGTAGTGCCTGGAGGAGATGCTGCACTCGATCCGCCTGCTCGCTGCTTATCGCAGCAGGCTCTTCTTCAGTCGGGCCTTCCCAGCCAGCCTCTAACAATTCATCAAGCGAAATACCTGGCCCACGATAGTGGGCGCGCCAGTAGGTAGCGACGGTTGTACGCGCAATAAGAAACAGCCATTTGTGCATACTTTGCTGGCTAAACTCCTGATTGAGGGCACTCACTGCTTTGAGAAAAATTCCAGATGTCAGGTCTTCGGCATCTTCTCTATTGCCGACCTTGCTATACACGTAGCGATAGATCAACCCCACCTTTTCCTGATAAAACCGTTGAAATTCCTGCATATCCATAGCAACTCCCCTGACGGATTGTAAAGGCAACACAGTCTTAACACGATGTGGCTCAAGCATACTTCTGTGCTACCCGCCACAACACTAGATATAGCTGGGAAAGAAGCAGAGCACATCGTCAGAATCGTGTAATTTCTCTCTCTTCTTGCTCCGGGAACCATCTAGACAGAATTACCTGGTCTTCTTTGCAGCTTCGTTTAGAACGGGATTGTGAGGATGAAGGCACTCCACATAACGAATACACTGTAACCCGATGCGAATCTATTGGTGAAAGAATGATCCTACACAGCATCATTCAATATTCAGCGACATGAATACGTGATATTCATACCAATTTGATGTAGATTTCATGGAGTAACTTTCATGGTAAACAATCCAATAACGTCACCTTTGCGCAAAATTCCTGTCTCGTCACATCGTTCTCTGCCGATGAACTGGCGAGAGCGCGGGATCGGCATCATACGTATCATCTTCGGTCTTGTGTATGTCGTTGCCGCGACATTGAAGTGGCAACCGCAGTTTCAACATACCTTCCTTCAACAGGTCACAGTAACCCAGGATGGTCAAGCAGCACCAATTATGGGCTGGATCTCCTTCTGGGCTCACCTTGTCAGTGTCAATCCGTTGCTCTTTGCTCGTATCGAAGCCACAACGGAGAGTGCGATTGCGGTCTTCTTGATCCTGGGCCTCTTTAGCAACCTGACCTCTCTCATGGGCATATTCCTGTCCCTGGGCATCTGGTCCATCCCCGAAGGTTTTGGAGGACCCTATCTCCCAGGGCACAGTACAGATATAGGGACCGCCTTTCCCTATGCGATACTCTTTGCTGTACTCCTCTGCCTCTCCGCTGGACGCTATTATGGACTGGATCAGTGGCTCACTCCCAGGCTAGGAAAATTGGGCTTCCTGGCTTCTGGCTCCCTCAGGGGTAATAGGATGTAGATATACGTATGCTTAATACGACCAGGACGAAGCCAGGAGCATGACTGTTTTTTGGAGGGAAGCGGACATGAGTTCGCTTCTCCCTCTCCTTGCTTCCTGGTTACATAAGTACGATTACCTCGGGGAGGGAGAGAGAACATTGGATTGCCCTGCTCTTGAAAAAAAGATAGAGGAACACAAAGCGTTCCTGCGTGACTTTCAGCGTCTTATGGGTCCTGAATGGTTTGCACAGATTGGTGGTCTTGCCACCATTGACCGACAATTGCTCATGATAGATGCGCTGGTTACCACAGCGCAGGCTAAGCTGCAACAGTATTACAATGCTACCACGTTGGCTCACTATCTCTCTATGGTCTTTATCACCGTCCGTGACAACCGGCTGACTACTGATCCAAAGGTTTTGGCGGTAGAAGTTGAATATCAGCGCCGAGGTGGAACTGGTCTCAATAGAAAGCATAATGTCGTGCTCTTTACCACGGGCAACTTGTACGAGCACATTAGTGGTAAGGAACTATCTTCCGCCTCTGAATAGCATCTTGTAGTCAGCATGTTCAAGAGAAATGTAAGGACATGAATATAAATCATCTACGTAGTAATGGACATAGCGCTCACGTCGACTTGTCATGTGCCATCTCCTCGACCGTTTTCGAAAGTGAGTATCTCGCGCCTGCGGATTGCCGTTTTACGCAGCGTGGCAATCGCTTGTACCTGCACATCTTCTCCTGGCCAATGAGGCACGTTCATGTGCCGGGGCTGGCGGGCAGAGTTGCTTATGCCCAGTTGCTCAACGATGGATCGGAAATCCGTATGCAAGAGCAGGCGAAGGATGCAGAGAGGCTTCAGATACATGCAAATGTGCTCACCCTCGAAATGCCCATTCAGCCTCCTGATGTGCTTGTACCCGTTGTTGAGCTATTCTTAAAGGAGAGCTGAGGTGTAAAACCTGTTTCGATTGAACAAGAAAGTCGCGCTGATCGCTGGTGCAAGATCCGGCATCGGGCGAGATTGCATTGCTCCAGGCGTAGCAAGGTGCCCATGTCATCGTAGCTGATAGTCGAGCGGAGGCGACCGCGCAAGTGGTTGCGGAGAGCACTGCCTACGATGGCAAGGCGGTTCGTTTGGTATGCATTTCTTCCTGTCCTCTGGGGTTATACAAAAACACATACAAATAGGAGAAAGGAGAGTACGATGGCAAAGAAATTAGCCGGGAAAGTTGCCTTAGTGACCGGGGCGTCATCAGGTATCGGCGAGGCGACTGCGATCGCGCTGGCGGAGGAGGGTGCTCGCGTAGCGGTCCTGGCTCGGCGCTCGGATCGTCTGGAAAAGGTCGTGAAGCGGATCAAGGATGCGGGCGGCGAGGCTGTACCGATCATTGCCGATGTGACGAACGAAGTCCAGTTGCGCGAGGCGATCCGCCGGGCTAAAGAGACCTTTGGACGCATTGATATCCTGGTGAACAACGCAGGCGTGATGCTGCTGCGCAAGATCGAAGGCATAGATACCCAGGAGTGGCGGCAGATGCTCGATGTCAACGTACTGGCAGTGATGCTTGCCTGCCATGAGATTCTGCCGATCATGAAGGCGCAAGGCGGCGGCCATATCGTGAATATCTCTTCGGTAGCTGGTCGACAGGTCAAGGCGGGCTACAGCGGTTACAATGCTTCCAAGTGGGCGGTGGGAGCGTTCTCGGAATCCCTGCGCCAGGAGGTCACCAGGCAGCATATTCGTGTGACCGTGATCGAGCCAGGGATGGTTGCCACCGAACTGCGGCAGCACATCACAGATCCCGAGGTGAGAAAGGCCCAGGAGGATGCCGTGCAGAGCGGCACACCTCTCCAAGGCGAGGATATCGCCGCCGTCATCGTCTTTGCTGTCGCCCAGCCCGAACACGTTAGCATCAGCGAAATCCTGGTTCGCCCCACCGAACAGGTGTAAGAGACTGTCTACACATCCCCTCACGTCTGGATTTGCGTCAGGTCACGAAGCCTGTTCGTCAGCTTGCTCTTCTTCTTCCTCTGTCAGGTCACGGGCGACAGACTTTCGCCAATCGCGAATGAGAGCCACCCTCAAAGGAAGCGTTTGCTGATCAGGTAAAGAGAGAGCGACCGATGAGTCCTCGTGGGATCAAGTGAGCAGTGTAGACGGGCTTGCGATGGCCATCGATGGAGAAACACGCCGTTTCCTTCCAGAGATGGGCGGTCCATTTTCCCGGTGCATCCGTCAGACACTCTGCACCCCCATTGCTGGCAAGATGAGCAAGAAACCGCTCGGTATGGAAATATCCATAGGCGCGTTCGCGTCCCGCGAGCCACCCAAGGGTATCGCCAGCCGCCTGGCTGGTCGAACTCTGCCATGTGCGGCTCTGAGGCGGTTGAGATGCGTGATGCTGATGGCGTTGTACTTCTGCTCCTTCTCCATCGATCTGTCCTTGTTCTCCGGGATTCTTGCTCCATCTCCTTTTCTCTAGTATAGCCTCTTTTCTTTTCCCCACTTTTCAGGAAAAATAAACGCATCATTGCATTATGTATTGTTTCCTCGTAAACGTGTCCCCCATACGTTGCCTCAGTGAAGCTGAGAGGCGCGTCGAAGGCTCCCCAATGGGCTGCGATGTGAGGAATACCATACACTATGAGTTGACAATACCAGCACAGGCTACTGATTGTGGGTTACGATCTCACTGACGCGTCGGGAGAGCTCGGTGCCGTAGTCCGTCCAGATTCCCGTGCCCCAATAGCGGTAGCAGCTGGTCTGGGCGGTCAGCAGGTGCAACAGCGCGTTGCGGTACCGGGGATCGGAGCTTTGGATGCCCGAGGTGGTGATCCACTTGTGAAACAGGGAACTGGCCCTCTCCATGGGCACGAGCACCTGGTCGTAGCCCTGGACCCAGGAGAGGTGGTTGGTCCAGCTGCCCCCTTCCATGTGGAAGCGCCCGTCCTGGGCCCGCAACTGCTTGATCACCTCAGCCAGCCGCTCTGGTCCGTCACCTGGGACCATGCGCTCCCAGATCCGTGCTTGGAACAGGGGCTGGATCACCGGCAGATCGTTTTCATGGACCCCCATAGACTCGAGCCGCTCGAGGTATTCGGTGACGTTCATGATCGGCGTCCCAGAGCCGGAGCACTCGCCGATCACCTCGAAGTACCTGGCTGGGAATTCGTTCATCATTACCCCGCCATTCTCCCCGTCGGCAATCTGGGTGACCAGTGGGGGGATCTGTTTGCCGGCGAGATCCAGCCGGGACAGACCCTTGGCCTCAGCGTACGGCTGCATCTGGCCGATCAGCTTCGTGTCACTGCCCTGTGTCTTGATCACGGCCGTGATGGTCGCGGTGTCGCCCCGAGAGTTCGTGCAGACGAGGCGGTGCGGGAGATGGCGGTGCTGCGGAGCCTGCCCGTCCGGCTGCTCGATGGTGTGCTCTTGCACGAGGACCCACTGGTAGCCGCAGTCGATGAGGGTCTTGACGAACGCGTAGGCCACGTCGGGCTGGTTGGGAAGTGCCATTTCTGCGGGCGAGAAGCCGCGGACCCGGCGAAGCGCGTCCAGGCCAAAGAGGGCGGCAAAGTGGTGCTGCCAGGCCTCGACGTGAAGGCGGTAGTCCTGGACCGGAGTGGAGGGAGCCACGGCGTGGCCCCACGGGCAGCCCAGCCACTCCACCGCCTGGCGGTAGCGCTCGTCGTCTGTGATGCGCGCCAGAGCGTCGAGCACGTCGTTGGCACCCATCTGGCGCAATCCGTAGAGCAGCGTGCCAGAGTACTCGAGCATGATCCGAGGCTGGAACCCCTCGTCGAGGAGTTGAGGGACGAACGCGCCCATCCGTCTGTAACACCACAAGAACACCCGAGCGTTGTGGTTGTCACCGCTCTGCGGGTTGTCCAGCATCCACTGCAAGTGGCTGATCAGCCGTGCCGTCCGCAGCTCAGGACCCCCTGCCGGGATGAGTGGCTGGTGCATGTGCAACGCCAGAGCGAAGGCGCTGTTGATCTCACTGAACCCTTTTGCCCCCTGTGGCAGGAACACCGGATCGGTCCGGCTGGCCCCGATCGCCTGCCTGATGCGCTCCTCTGAGCCGCAGATGTTGGGAAGCCCGTCAACGTATTCCGCAAGGTTGGCCATGGTGACGCTCCTCTCGCCGGTCTGGACCGGCTCTCACTTGTGACGGATGTCCTCTCTGGGGCTTGCCTCCATCCGGCTCGGGAAGCAGGACCATGCCCAGGAGCGGAGTTCTCTGGGAGCCGGATGGAGGCAAGCCCCATCCCATAAACGTCAAGTTAAGAATGGATAGCCTGATGGCGGATGTCGTGGGAGCCGGCTCCCAGGCAACCTGCACGCCCTCGCCTTGCAGTCAGATACTGCGCTCGAACCATTGTGCAAAGATGGGCGCGGCAAAGCGGTAGCAATCCTTCATGACCAGCAGGATATCGCGCTTGAGCAGCCGTTGCAGAGTCAAGCGCGTCGTCAGCTCATCGAGGCCGCTCTGCTGCTGTATCTGGGCGGAGTCGGCCCGTCCCAACGCGTACACAACGTCCAGGCAGAGGCGCTGCTCGCGATCGGTGCGCTCCCAGAGATCTTTGAAATAGTTGTCGCCCCACTTCTTAAAGACCTCCTCCACCGCGGCCTCGACGTCGCGCAGAGCGGCCTGTTCGCGCCCGCTCGCATTGAGTTCGGCAATGAGGATCGAGCACAGCGCCTGAATCAGGAATGGATGGTACCCGCTCACACGCAGCACCTCCGCGATAACCTCCGCGCCAAAGATCCGCTCGCCGGGAAACTGGGGCGTCGGCTGGACGACGAGCAGACGTGCCTCCTCGGGACGCAGAAAGCTGACCTTCAACGTCTCCACGTTGACAAAGTAGCCCGCCCAACTGTTCCCCATCTCGCTCATCATCTTCACACCGCTGAAGAGGAGAGCCAGGCGCGGACGATTCTGAATGACGCTGCGAAACCAGTCAAGCAGAGATTGCAGGTCGATATGCCCCTTCTGTCCAGCCTCCTCCAGCTTCTCGAACTCGTCGAAGGCCAGCAGGAGAACGCGATCGTTCTGCTCAAGCAGGCGTTCGACGTCGCGCATCCAGCGGTCGAAACGATGATAGGCGACTGCCTCATTCTCGCGCTGGTCCTCGCGCAACTGCTCGTATTCCAACCTCTTGATGAGTATCCCTTTGGTGGTGAGCAGATCGTAGACACCTTCAGCGATCGCCGCCAGCAGAGCGGCGATGCTGGAGGCGACGCCCGTGCTCTGGAGATCGTAGAAGACGGAGAGGTACTGCGATCCCAGGAGGCCGGGCAGTTGCTTGAGGATGCTGCTCTTGCCCATTCTCCGTTCGCCCGTCAGGAAAAAGGTCGGGCGACGGCTCCTGCGCAACGCCTCACCCAGTTGTTGCGCCACATCGTCGCGTCCCACGAAGAGAGGATTGCGCAGTTCGAGCGCCAGGCCTGGCGTGTAGGGATTGTCGATGCGCCCGAAGCTGCCGGGCATATTTTCGATATTATCCTGCTCGTGCCGGGCGATCGCCTGCCACTTCTGCACGATCTCCTCCAGGCGCCGGTTGAGGACCGCGTCCCTGAAAGCGGTGGCGGGATAGACCTTCCTCAGGTTCGCAATCATACTTTCCAGCGCCTCGTGGCGCGCGTGGCCATTGATACGCGTATAGTAGCTGGCGGCGTCGCGGCTGGCATCTTCCAGACTACTGAATAGCTTCGCCATCTGTGGATCGAGAAAGCGGATCTCCTGGGACAGCAGCGCGCCGAGACGCTGGTGGGCGCGGCTGATATCGCGCAGGCTCTCGCGCATGCTGAGGTCGTAGAGCGCGATCTCCACTATCGCCGCCTGCGCCTGTCCCCGCTGCTGGGGGCGCTCGTGAATGACAAATTCGATCTCCTCAATCGCCTCTTCCACGTTTTGTTCAGCCGCCAGGAGCAGCGATTGTTTCAAGTAGGGTAGAGGCAGGAAGACAGCCTCATCACAGTGCAGCGCGCTGTGACGCAGGTGGTAAAATATATTGAGCGGGTCCCGCTGGCACCTGAAGTATGTCCTGATCATAGCGAGCGAGCTAAGCGGATATAACGGCAAGCGATAGTAACTGGGAAGGTAGCTCAGCACAAAGGCGATGCCGACGACCAGCCCCTCCGTCGCACCAGCCGAGATCGCGTACGACAATGTCTGATGGGACATGCCCGCATCACCTACCGGAACGCCGACCGCTGCACCGAAGGCCGCCGCGACCACGATACCGATGCGCGTTCCCACATCGACCATCTCCACGTAGCCGCCGTGACCGCCTCTCAGCATCGTTCCCCGCACGAGGATGCCCACGATCCTCACCAGGCTGCTGGCGATGATTCCTCCCACGATGAAGCCCGCGACGCTGCCCAGGATGCTCTGATCACTCACCAGTTGTTGACCGCCGATCGTGCCAACCAGCAGGCCGGGCCAGTAGGCGGTAAAGATGCCCACAGGAATGCCAACGAGCATCCCGACGACACAGCCTATGATGATGCCAATCGTCGTGTGCAGGAGGCCGCTGCGCCGGATCGAGCCGATAGTATTGAAGGTCAGTCCAAGGAGCAGACCAAATGCGATGCCACACATAATGCCGACAAATGTATCGTCGGTTGTACTGATGATAACACCGTTAGCGAGGGCAGCCGCCATCCCAATCGAGATACCATATGAGACGCCAAACAGGCCGCCGAAGAAGCCCGCCCCAATGCAGCTCACCGCAACACCCCAGATGCAGTCCCACACAAAATCTATCGTGGCAGGATTCAGAAGCGCCGGACCTACAATGCCATAGCGATCGTAGAGGGCGGGATCGAGGGCGAACAGGAGGACGCGCAGGACGATCGCCAGGGGAAAGGAAAAGACGAAGATCGGCACTAACAGCCGCACTATCTTTTGCATGCGTTCTGGCAAGCTGCGCGTCTCGACATCCACCATAAAGCCGGCAGGCTGAAAGAAGCTGCGGAGCAGCCAGATGGCAGGCTCAATGAACCAGTATCGCTGTATCTGCTTCCAGCGCTTCATCTAATATACAACTCCTCGATACACATTCTCTAATCGCTGCTCGAAGTGTCGCCAGTAGAGCGGATCATCCCGGAGCTGCCCTTGCTCCGCCAACAGCATCTTGCCCACCAGTTGCAGGCGCAAAGGGGGCCATTCCTGCTCACTCACCTCGCCATACTTCCACATGCACGCGTTTTCCAACTGCCCGAAGTTCGCCTGCTGCCCCTTCGCCTGGATAAATTCTCGCGCCTCCTGAACGGCGAACGGCACCAGCGTGCATGGTTCGAAGATATTAAAGAAGCCGCTCGTCTCGACATCTTTCCCGACTACCTGACTCAATGAAGTACGACTGACGATGACCAGCGCCAGATCGAATTTCTGCGTCATCGCCCGCAAGGCACGAAAGAAGTCAAGCGTAAATTCCTGTCTATTGCTAAAGCCCTCAAACTCGTCGATGCAGAGCACGGGCACCTTGTTCTTTGCCTTCAACGACTTCAGACCCTTCTCAAGGGCCACTAATCCCCGCTGTGAACGCGAGACGGGCACGCCAAACTCCTCCAACACCTCGTCGACGAAACCCATCACAGTGCTGCAACTGGGCATCGTGGCATCAAGATATTTTACGCAAAAGCGTGAGCCGAGCTCGTGTGGCGCGACATGAAGTAAGTACTGCACAAGCCACGTCTTTCCGCTCCGGCGCGGCCCTACAATGGACGTCGAGGCTTTACGAAACGTGCGACTGATCAGTGTATCGCGTTCGCGCCTGCGCCCGTACAGTTCACACGCGTTCGGCAAGGGTTCATTAAATAAAAAAATCGGCTTCGGCTGCTCGGAGGCAGGGGTGGAGAGCGCCTCCTCTGCCAGCTTTTCGCCCTGCCCGCTATCCTGGGGAGGTGCCTCCTGGTTTGTGCCTTCCTCCAACAGGCGTCCTAGCTCCTCTACGCTCTTGCCATACACAGTGCTAAGCTTCTTACGAAAGAAACGGCCAGGAGACGTCACACCACTCTCCCAACGGCTCACTGTGACGCCCGTCGTGCCAATCATCTCGGCCAGCTCTTCCTGCGTCCAGCCTCGCTTCTCGCGCATACTGCGCAGTACATATTTGGGAGTAGCGTCTCCAGACTTTTTCACGCTTGCCCTTCTCCTGGATATTTTACATGTTCACATCGCACAGGCACTATATATTCCAAATTGCTGATCTGGCTGTCTTTCATGCTGACAGCATCTGATCCTGGTAGAATCGACGCACAGCGCAGTATTCTTCCGGGTACGTCTTGCACGCCAGGTAAGATCTTGAAAACATGCCGGATTCGTACGTAGGATGACTAATAGATGATAACAATGATATTTTAACACTACTTCACTCTCATGTATACTTGTAATAATTGCCTCTTATTACAAACGGCGTATGTGGCAATATTGCACAAAAAAGCGCAAAAAAATGGATACGATATGAGCGTGCATCAATGAGTAGAGATCCACAAAACGGACCTTTCAAGTACACGAAAGTACTAACAGAGCACTTAAAAGAGCCACGCCTCACCATTCTCCTCGTAAACCCCGTATCCAGCGCGACAACACCTGACATAAACATCGTCCCTACGGATGGGTCCTTAGAGATCATACGCTACGAGCGTGTCATTAACGGCATCCCTTGCCAGATCATCGAGACCCCCACATTGTGCGCCCTGCTCAGCGCAGCCACATTGGACCCGGTGCATATCAAAGAGATACAGGCACAGATGAGCACCATTCAGTATATCTGGTTCGCCACCCGCCTCGACGCAACAACCCTCAGCATCAATGAACAAAATATCATAAAATGGCTCAGCACCATCCTGGGTGAGCAGGCATGGAACTACGCACTGCTGGTGCTTACGCACGCTAGAACGACGCCCCCTTTGAAATGCGCCAGTATGATGAAAAAACGGTCAGAAATAGTGCGGGCCGAGATCTCTCGCCACTGTGGATGGGATATTGCCAGGAGCATCACTGCCATCCCGGTCGGCCATTTAGATGAGCTCCTCCTCGACGAGCAGAACCTGTGGCCAGAACTCCACACAACGCTCGATCGTCAGGTGACGCCTGCACAATCCGCTGCAAAGGGATGGGTGCAAGCCGTCCCGTGGCAGGTGAGCGATGTTGACGAAAAGATGAAGGAGAAGCTGCTCCCGCGTTTGAACGCGCTCACCCTATGCTATCTCTGGAGCGGGCCAGCGGGCGCGCTGGGTATGTGCCTGTGGGGTCCCGTGGGCTTTGGCATCGGGCTGGCGGGCAATGCGCTGTTCTGGGCCGTGATCGGGTGGCTGCAGAGCTCACGCGAATCATAATCCGCCTTGTCTCTTGAGAAGAGTTGCGGTTACAATAAGAAGTAAGGGGCCTGCCTACTTTATGGGTAGCGCGGAAGTCGGGCGTTTGCCTGATACGTATTTGCCCAGCCAATGCTGGCGCATAAAAGGAGATTTATGGCGGATTACCACTATATCTTGACCGAACGCGACGAGCACGTCGGTATCGTGACACTGAATCGCCCCAAAGAGTTAAACGCACTCAGTACGGCAGTGATACGCGAAGTGGCGAATGCTTTTGAGGAGTTTGATCGTGATGAGGGGATCGGGTGCATTGTGCTGACCGGAGCAGGCGAGAAAGCATTCGCCGCCGGTGCAGATATCAAAGAAATGGTCGAGCAGACGCCCGCAAGTATGCTGAACGCAGGCTTTGAGGAATGGGATCGCATCCGGCGCATTCACAAGCCGATCGTCGCTGCGGTCTTTGGCTACGTCCTGGGCGGCGGCTGCGAGCTGGCGCTCAACTGCGATATACTCGTGGCTTCGGAGAATACGCGCTTCGGACAGCCTGAGATTCTGCTCGGCATCATTCCCGGCGCGGGTGGCACGCAGCGCCTGGCGCGTACGCTCGGAAAATATCGCACCATGGAGATGGTCCTGCTGGGCGCTCAGGTAGGAGCCAGAGAGATGGAGGAGCATGGCCTCGTCAACCATATCGTTCCCAAGGGCGAGCAGTTCGTCGAAGCGGTCAAGCTGGCGAAAAAGATAGCCGCCCAGGCGCCCATTGCCACGCGCCTGGCAAAGGCATCCGTCCTGGCGGCGTTCGAGACCACGCTGGCAGAGGGCCTGGCTGCCGAGCGCCAGAACTTCTTCATGCTCTTCTCGACCGAAGACCAGCGCGAAGGTATGCGCGCATTCATAGAGAAGCGGCAGGCGGAGTTCAAGGGTCGTTAAAAATAGTGAGGGTGGAGAGAATATGTACCGTGAATGCCTCTTCTCTACCCTCCTTTCACACACAACCGGACACTAGACAATCTCGCCGCTGAGCGCCGCCGCAAAGGCATCCGTCAGCTTCGGCACCGTCTCATATTGCATGAGCTCGGGGGGGTGAATCCAGCGCTTCTCGGCTGCCTCCCAGTCGGTCTTGATGCGCTCGGGTGTAAGGACGACGAAGAGGTAGGGATGGATATAGAAATGGCGCCCCAGCGCTTCGTCGCTATATTCTACAACGGCTCCACGCCTGACCATGTGCACCTGTTCGGGCAGCAGCGCCGTCTCCTCGCCGATCTCTGTGAGCGCCTGAGCATCCGGCGTCACATTCGGCTCTACAAAGCCGCTTATACCGGCCCAGCGACCTTGATAGCTCCCCACGCGCTCGCTGCGGCGTACGATCAAAATACGAGGATCGTGCTTGTCGCGACGCTCCAAAAAACAGGTGACAACATGCGTCGGACGCAGTGGTGTACTCATGGCAGTATCTCTCCTCCCATAAACATGTACCCTGACTTCATGGATAATAAGGTGACAGCGAGAAAGTTTTCCGCTATACTCTTAGCAGTATGTAGTATATCTTGTACGAACATCTCTGCGGCGCTGCTATCGTATATAGATACGCTAATTTGCCAGTGTCAGTTTCGTTTATTACATGGGCAGGCACAAATATATCAAAGCAGTGATGCGTATTCACACTGGGCAGGAGTATTCTCGCATATGCAGACTGATAATACAACCAATACAACCAATACAGCCGATGAAACGACTGCTGAAATCGGTACAACCATAGAAGCAACGACCGAACGGGAGACGCCCGCGCCTCCTCGCCAGACGTGGCGCACAACCGTAGCCCCCTGGTGGAAGGCGACGCTTGCCATTCTCCCCACGTTCCTTCTCACGCGTTTTATCCTTGTGCTCCTGGCATATTTCGGTGGAGTGCTCTTCTTCGTCCCCAACTACTGGCCCGGCCAGATCCCCTTCCATGATATTATCTATGATTGGTACCGTTGGGACGCTATCCGTTTTGCCACCATCGCGACGCACGGCTATCCCAGCCTGGACTACGCGGCCTTCTTCCCACTGTTTCCGGCGCTGGCGCACGTCTTCAGTGTCGTCACGCACCGCGATATCCTGGAATCGACGATGTTCATCTCCAACGTGGCTTTTCTAGGGGCGTTGATCGTACTCTACCGCTTCGTCGAGATGGAGTTTGACCGCGAGATTGCGAAGCGCACAGCCCTCTATCTCTCCATCTTCCCCACGGCCTTCTTTTTCTTTGCAGGCTACAACGAATCGCTCTTCCTCTTCTTCATGTTGCTCTGCTTCTACACGCTGCGACGCGGCTCCTGGTGGCTGGCAGGCCTGTTCGGCTTCCTGGCAACATTGACGCGCTCGCTCGGTATTTTCCTGGCACTGATCTTCGTCTGCGAATACGCACGCCAGAAATGGCCGGAACTCCAACAGGCCTGGCGCGATAAGCAGGCAAAGCAAGGGCTGCGTCTGCTGGTGCACCTGCCTGCTGTACTCTTCATTCCGCTGGGCCTCGGTGTCTTCGCCTACGCCCTCAACGTGCAATTTCACGATCCGCTCGCCTTTGTGCATGCACAGACATCCTGGCGGCAGGGCCTGAGCTTTCCACTGGTCGCCCCGTTCATTGCGATCAAAGACCTGTTGACATTAACGCCTTTCACCTTTGTTAATCCGCATAATATCATCGACCTGTCGGCGCTCGTCCTCTTCGCAGCGCTGCTCGTGCTCTGCTTCTTCGGACCTGAGCGACTCGACAGGTCGCAGTGGACGCTTGCGCTCTTCGGCATACTGGCACTGGTCTACGCGGTGCTCTTCCCCGGCATTCCCAGCGCGGGCGGCCTGTACGATCCGATGCCCTCGATGGAGCGGCTGGTATTGGAGATCTTCGTGGGCTTCATCATACTGGCTCGCCTGGGGCGGCGTCAGTGGGTTCACCAGACCTACTTGCTCTTCTCCCTGCCCATGCTGGCGTTTCTGGTAATGCAGTTCATCACCGGACATTGGACGATCTAAGAGACACGGCGAAAGCTTCGTTTTCGCAGGGCAGGCATCCAGATGTGGATACCTGCCCTCGTTTTAAGTCATAATTACCAATAATTCATTCTTGACGTATTCTTAACACTCCTATATAGTATGCTTGGCGCATAGTATGTTTTGCACACTGTCCGCTCAGTACCGACATGCAGAGTACACGTCGGGACCCCAATCCTTAAACGACGTCGAAGTGCACGATTTTTATGCTATTCATTTTCCAAGCCTTTATAGGCCTGTTCGCCTTACTAACTGGAGGTAGGCCGAAGTGTCAATGACTATAATTATAGTGGGCCTCATCGTTACCATACCGATCGGAGCAGTCCTCGCTGTTTTTGTCGGCTACTATGTCGGAAAGACCCATGAACGAGCGCACTTCGAGGAGCGTCTGCGCACTGAGAAGGAGGCCAGCGAGCAACGGCTGCTGGAGGTCCAGAATCAGCAGAGGCAAGCTCTATTTGAAGCGCGCGATGAAACTGCCCTTCTGCGCTCCTCGATGGAGCGCGAAAATGCGGAGCGCCGGACCGAATTGTCGCGGCAGGAGCGACGCATACAACAAAAAGAGGAGAATCTTGAGCGCAAGATCGAGGCATTGGAGACGCACGAACGCAAGAACAATGCACGGGCGCGCGCTCTTGAACAGGCACATGCGGAGGTAGAAGCGCTCCGACAGCAACAGTATCAGGAGCTAGAACGCGTTGCGCAGCTCACCGAGGAGCAGGCAAAAGAGCTCCTCCTTTCGCGCATCGAGGAGCAGGTGCGTACGGAGGCCGCATACCGCGCGCGTGTAATCGAGGACCAGGTGCGCGAGGAGGCTGATGCACGGGCCCGCGAGATCATCACGCTGGCGATTCAGCGCTGCGCTTCCGACCAGGTCGCCGAGGCAGTGGTCTCGGTCGTTCCGCTCCCCAACGACGAGATGAAGGGGCGGATCATCGGGCGCGAGGGCCGTAACATCCGCGCGCTAGAGGCCGCGACCGGCGTTGATCTCATTATCGACGATACGCCCGAGGCGGTGATCCTCTCGGGCTTCGATCCTGTACGCCGCGAGGTCGCTCGCCTGGCTTTGACGAAATTGATTCTCGATGGACGCATTCACCCGGCGCGCATCGAGGATGTCGTCGCCAAGGCCCGGCAGGAGGTCGATGCAATCGTCCGCGAGGCTGGCGAGAACGCGGCGCTGGAGGCCAATGTGCACGGTCTGCAACCGGAGCTGCTCAAGATTCTCGGACGACTCCACTTCCGCACCAGCTACGGCCAGAACGTGCTGGCTCACTCGGTCGAAGTATCTATCCTGGCGGCGACTATGGCATACGAGCTGGGGGCGGATGTAAACGTCTGTAAAACGGCTGCCCTGCTTCACGATATGGGCAAGGCGATCGACCAGGAGGTCGAGGGTCCACACGCGATCATTGGCGGTGAGGTGGCCCGTCGCTTCGGCAAGTCGCCCAAGATCATTCACGCGATGGTGGCGCACCACGCATCGGAGACGGAGCCACAATCGCTCGAAGCGGCTATCGTGCAGGCAGCGGACGCTATCTCAGCCGCGCGCCCCGGAGCGAGACGCGAGACGGTCGATCTCTATATCAAGCGCCTGGAGGCGCTCGAAGGCATCGCTAATTCGTTTACCGGCGTCGAGAAATCATTTGCAATTCAGGCGGGTCGCGAGGTGCGTATCATCGTGAAACCGGAGGAGGTCGACGAGTATACCGCGAGCCGTCTCGCCAGCGATATAGCGCAGAAGATCGAGGAGAACCTCGATTATCCCGGCCAGATCAAGGTCTGTGTCGTGCGCGAGACACGCTCTGTAGACTACGCGCGCTAATATCTATAGGGGTGGCACTGCAATTCCTGCACATCCACCCCCATCCATCCCATCGAGATCGTCCTCGGCGGGACGAGACGCCCGGCAGATTGTTCGACTACAGAAAAGAGATCAGGAGAGCTATGGCTAATGTTGTCGATCTTCATACCCACTCGACCGCTTCAGATGGTATTTATTCTCCGACAGAATTGCTCCGCCTGGCTGCAGAGGCTGGCTTAAAAGTACAGGCGTTGACCGATCACGACAGCACCAACGGCCTCGATGAGGCGTTCCAGGCGGCCCGGCCCCACAGCATTGAGTTGATCCCCGGCATTGAACTCAACACCGATGTCAAGGGCGGTGAGGTGCACGTCCTCGGCTATTTCATCGAATACCAGGACCCAGAGTTCCAGTCTGTACTGAGCACGCTACGCGATGCGCGCGTGCTGCGCGGACAACGCATGGTAGAGAAGCTTAACGAACAGGGACTCCAGATCACGTGGGAACGCGTGCGCGAGATAGCTCAAGGCTCGGTTGGCCGCCCGCACGTCGCGGAGGCGCTGTTGGAGAAAGGATACGTGAAAAGCATTGCAGAAGCGTTCGATAAATATATCGGCGCCGGTCGCCCAGGCTACGTACCCCGCTACAAGCTAACGCCCCAGGATGCCATTCGCCTGATCATCAGCGCCAACGGGCTACCGGTGATGGCCCACCCCATCACGTTCCCAGGTCTGGATGGGCTGCGCCAATGGCTGCCAGACCTCATCGCCGCCGGGCTGGTTGGCCTGGAGGTCTACTACGGCCCCTATACGCCTGAGCAGGTGCAGGATTTATTGACGCTCGCCAATGAACATCACCTTATTCCTACAGGCGGGACTGACTATCATGGTCCGGACATCCATCCTACTCCATTGGGCGGTCGCTACGTCCCCTACGAATCTGTCGAGCGTCTCAAGGCCGCGGCGGCGCAGAGGCGTGGAAAAACGCCTCCAACCTTTGAGCTGCCGAGACCCGTCCTGGAAAAGTGACCGGCGACAGCTAAATGCGCCTGAGCACCTCTTTGCGGCTCACCTCGCGCCAGCGGCTCCCCCCCTCGCCAGAGGTCGCGGCAGGGTGGCGGCGCCGCCTATCCTCGGCCAGTTGCTCGTGCATCAGGAGACCGCCGACGATCGCCGCGACCTGGGAAGGGGCGAGTTCGGCATGCTGGCCGTTTTGCAGCTCGCTTGCGCTCTCAACAGCGACGACCTCCGCTGCTTTCTGACGCGTATCCCACTCCTCGGCGATAAAGTCGGTAGAGAAGTCAGCCGCGCTAAAGCGTGGCTGGTCCATCAGCCAGCGCGCAAAGGGCAGCGTGGTGCGCACACCGACAATCTGGTATTCATCGAGGGCGCGGCGCATACGTGCAATGGCCTGTGTGCGGTCTCTGCCCCACACAATGAGCTTCGACAGCAGCGGATCATAGAAAAGCGGCACCTGTAAGCCTGCATACAGGCTGCTATCGACGCGCACGCCCGGACCCGACGGCTCTTGCAGCGCGTGGACCATGCCCGTTGCAGGCAGGAAGCGGTTCTCAGGATCTTCCGCCGAGATGCGACACTCGATGGCGGAGCCGCGCAGTTCGATCTGCTCCTGCGTAAAGGAGAGAGGCAGGCCAGCGGCGACGCGGAACTGTTCTTGCACAAGATCAACACCCGTGCACCACTCGGTCACAGGATGCTCCACCTGAACGCGTGCATTGACCTCCAGAAAGTAGAAATTGCGATCCGGCCCCACCAGGAACTCCGCCGTACCAGCATTGGCATAATTAATGGAGCGCACCAGATTCAGAGCGGCGGAGGTCATGCGCGCGCGCAGCTCTGCGTCGACGATAGGTGATGGCGATTCCTCGATCAGCTTTTGATGGCGGCGCTGGATGCTGCACTCGCGCTCGCCTAGATGCACCACGTTACCGTGCATATCGGCGATAAACTGCACCTCGACGTGTCGCGCAGGCGAAATCGCCTTCTCAAGATAGACGCGGTCATCGCCGAAGGCGCTCTTCGCCTCACCGCGGGCAGTTCGCAGCGACGCCACGAGATCGCGTGGATCGCGTACGAAGCGAATACCTTTGCCGCCGCCGCCCGCCGCCGCCTTTAGCAAAATAGGATAACCCAGGCGCTCAGCTATCTCCGCCACATGCGCATCGTCCCCAACATCCGTCGTCATCGCCCCCGGCACAATCGGCACTCCGGCGGCCTGGGCGGTACGACGGGCCGCCGTCTTTTCGCCCATCGCCTCCATCGCCTCCGGCGGCGGACCCACAAAAATCAATCCCGCCTCCCTGCACGCCTCGACAAAAGAGGCATTCTCAGAGAGAAAACCGTATCCCGGATGCACGGCCTGCACACCCACGCGCTTCGCCAGATCGATCAGCGCTGGTATGTTCAGGTAGCTCCTGGCCGCGACCGCAGGCCCAATATGATAGGCCTCATCCGCCATACGCACATGCAACGCATTACGATCTGCATCACTATACACCGCCACGCTGCGCAGCCCCAGTTCGCGACACGCACGAATGACGCGTACAGCAATCTCGCCTCGATTGATGACGAGCACCTTCTGAAATGGCCAGCGCGCTACAGAGGATGTACTCATAAACAAGCTCCTTCGACTTCAAGAGTGCATTATGACTCACTCTATTACTCATCCACTTGCTTTATTCACTTTCTCTTAATCCCAAGTATAGCACTTTCACGGCTCGTCTGACCAGGACTATCGGGCCATGGTCTCACAAAATCCTGACAATATTGAGAAAAGTGGAGTAAACTTACCTGTAATTGCCGCTTTTACACAATATTTCTAAGTGGCACAATCATTACACGTAAATTGTTCTTTTTGGCTATTTCTTGTATGTGCTTCAAACAAGCATCCAGGAGGCTAGAGCAGTATGATCAGGCTGGTGAGCAATATCCCTATTTTTCGTCGACTCTTTTATGCTTTTTTGCTAACGGCGGTTATACCCGGCGTTATGATCTCTGTTTTGGGTAGCGCTTTTCTCAATGCGCAGGGCACGCGCAGCCAGATCACGCAGGTAAGCATGCGTATGGTGAAAGATACGACGAACGCCAGGCTGGCATTGCAGAGGAGTCTGGACTTGCTCAATGTAGCGAGCGAACAGTACAGGGCTCAGAGACTCCATGCCACACGCCAGACACAGGCACTCCTGAACATCATCGCCAATGACGAAAAGACTTTTACAACCACGCTCACACACTATCCGCAGCTCTACCAGCTTACCAGCGCCGCCCAGATGAGCGACGCACGCACCATATTGCAAACGGACTATCCCGGCTCGACCCTCATTTACGATCAGCAGAACGCAATCAAGCGGGCTGATACCTTCTGGCCCCGGTATAGAGATGCACAGGACCAGACTATCCAGGCGATCAGGAACGGCGCCAGCGTAGACGCTCCCCTGGCGCAGGCAAACGCGAACTATGCTCCTATCCAGACAGTATGGGCAGGAGTCGCGCAGACAGCGGACCAGGTGAGCTATACAGTCGCGCTGGTCGGTCCCTCACAGACCAATCCTATCATCCTGACCATCGCCATCGCTTTGTTGATAACGATCATCGTAGTGATCAGCATTGGATATATCGTCAACCTCACCATCTCGCATCCACTGAGTCAACTCACCGCCCTCACCAGGCGCATTGCCAGAGGCGAGACCGACGCGCGCGCAAAGATTCCAGGCCACGACGAGATCCACATGGTCGCCGTGTCTATGAACAGTATGCTCGACAATATCGTACGCCTGATCCAGGAAACAAAGTCGCAGCGCGACATACTACAGGCACAGGTCGAGAAGCTCGTCAGCGAAGTGAGCGGCGTCGGCGAGGGAGACCTGCGCATCCAGGCAGAGGTCACGGCTGACGCGCTGGGCGTCCTGGCCGACTCCTTCAACTACATGGTCGAAGAACTCGGTAGCCTGGTGGTCCGCGTCAAGATGGTCGCGCACGAAGTGGAGAACTCGACCACGACGGTCCTGGACCGCATGATGCAACTGGTAGAGACAGGTGATACACAGATCAAACAGATCTCCGACGCTGCCATAGAAGTGGAACGGTCGGCAGCATCGAGCCGGCAGGTCGCCGAACGCTCACAGCTCCTCTACAACGTCGCACGCATCGCGCGCCAGGATGCGCAGATCGGGCGCGAGTCCGTGCAGCAGGCGGTAGCAGGGATGGGACGCATCAACGAAAACGTGGAGGCGACCTCCAGCAAGGTACAGACGCTCGGCGACCGCTCGCGCGAGATCAACGAGATCGTTGAGGTCATCGCCAGCATCGCGCACCAGACCAATCGCCTGGCGCTCGACGCCGCCATTCAGGCCGCTATGGCTGGCGAGAACGGCAAGGGCTTCGGCGCCGTCGCAGCGGACATCCGGCGCCTGGCCGAACGAGCAAAGGACCAGGCGGGCATGATCGCACGCATCGTACGCAGCGTGCGCGAAGATATAGGCGCCGCCGCCATCTCGATGCGGGATACTGAGCGCGAGACCAGTACCGGTGCGCGTCTCACCCAGGAAGCCGGTATCGCCCTGGAATCGATCTTCGCCGCCGTCGAACACCAGGCGCATGAGATCGAGGCCATCAACCAGGTGGCCTTAAACCAGTTGAACTCTTCAAGCGCCGTGGTGCAGATCATGCACGAGGTATCAGCATCGACGCAACAGAGCGGACTCAACACACGCGAGGCTTCGCAGAGCATGGAACGTCTGACACGCCTGGTTGAACGGCTGCGCTCTTCGGTCGAGGCATTCAAAATGCGCGAAAACCAGGACTACCTCAGGCATAAAAAGGGGGAAAGCGACGAGGAGGCAGATGAGCCGCTGTCTTTCAGCGGCATCTTCCGCACGGTCAGCGCCACAGCTCATCCTCCCCAATCAACCTGGCGTACCATCTCGTAAAGGATAATACCCGTCGCCATCGCCGCGTTGAGCGACTCCACGCCATTGGCGAGTGGTATCGTGATCGTCAGCGTTGCCAGTGTCCGGGCTCCCTGCGAGGGTCCGTGCGCCTCGTTGCCGACGATGAGCGCGAAGGGAGAAGAGAGATCCTGCTCGTAGTACAGGCACTCGCTACCCGCCTCCGCCAGCAGGGCGCGCGGAGCGTCGGGACAGTGGAGAGCAATCCTCTCACCGATCTCGGACCACGAGCGGTTCGCCTCCACGGGTAGCGCGATATGCGCCCCCGCAGCCGCACGCACGACCTTTGGACTGAGATAATCCACGCAAGCAGGCGTCAGCAGTACCGTATCGACATCCGCCGCCAGGGCCGTGCGCAAGATCGTGCCCATATTGCCCGGATCGGCCACGTCATCCAGAATCAGGAGCGCGGGCCGCAACTTCACGGAGCGACGGACGCGTATCTGATCCGGATTGAGGGCATCCAGTCCCAGTACGCTCACGACGCCCTGCGCGGATTGTACATCGCTCACCGCCTCGATGACGCGCTCGCTCACCTCCACCAACGCAGTGGACAACCCCGACGTATGCAGCAGGCGATCGAGCAAGGCTCTCCCCTTAGGCGTACGCTGGAGTAGCGCAGGCTGGTAGTAGATCTCTTGAGGAGTGATGGAGGCATCAAGGAGCGCCTCAAGGAGGTTGAGCCCCTCCATGAGGAACTGGCTATTTTTCTTGCGTCCCCGCGTCGTGTGCAGCGTCTGTAGCCTGCTGACGCGCGGATTCGACGGACTGGTAATCACCGACATGCCTGCACCTGAAAGAATAGAGATAACTCTTACGCACAAATATAGCAAAGGCGACCACACACGTCATCCCCACAGAAAAGAGGAGAAATGATCCGTGTGGTCGCCCTTTGCAGGTATAGAAACTAGTATTTGAAAATCTAGCGTTTTCTCGCTGTTTCTCGCGTTTTATGACAGTTTTTTCACCATGCTTGACACGATATGCACTCTCGGCTACCATCTCTGCCAGAGCACATTTCTCACTTAAGAGTGCTTGTCGGTTCGCAGGTAAGTCGCTTCCTGCGGTAAAAACACTAGCGCAAGAGAGGTTGTCCCTTTCGTGCTCAAGTAGCCTCCAATGCGCAAGCAGAGGAGGTAGAGGATGGTAAAGCAGTGACAACACTGCCGGTAGTCCATCCAGTGCGGATCGTCGTTCTCCGTACAAACCTAAAGAAAACTAGCGATCAATAGATCGCTATGCTCTTTGGAACTATGAGTACTCCGACCTACTTCACAGCTTCCAGGGCTGTTTTGACCAGAGTTCCGAAGGCCGCTTCATCGTTCACCGCCATCTCGGCGAGGATCTTGCGATCGACCTCGATGTTGGCGACATGAAGCGCGTGCATCAACGTGCTGTAGCTCACGCCATACATGCGGGCGGCAGCATTGATACGCGTGATCCACAGGCTGCGCATGTCGCGCTTGCGATTCTTGCGGTCGCGATACATGTACGCCATCGAGCGCATGACCGATTCATGCGCGGGACGGAAGAGACGGTTGCGTGTGCCACGATGGCCCTCAGCCATCTGTAATACTTTTTTATGTCTCTTGTGAGCGGTTACGCCACGTTTTACTCTTGGCATAGTTTATATTTCCTCTCCTCGCGATATTAAAAGGCATAGGGAAGCAGGCGTTTCAGACGACGCGTATCAGCGGTCGCCAGGGGAAACGTCTTATCCATCGAACGAACAGCCTCGGGAGACTTGTTGCGGCGCAGGTGGTTGATCGCCACCTTGCGGCGCATAAACTTGCCAGAGCCGGTAATTTTGACCCGCTTGGCCATAGCTTTGTGTGTTTTCAGCTTCTGCTTCATTGTTCTTTCTTTCTAACTTAGACGGGGCGTAATTTTTACATGCACATACCGCGTATCTTAGTCCGTTTGAGTGTAAGGTATAGCACCAGACACAAGAACAGGAGAGAGACAGTGTAGGTGGGATTGAAGACCCTTCAATCTCTAATTGCTCTATCAAAGGCGCAGAGTAGCCTTTTTCAGGAGCCTGACCCCGCTTGCGGCACGATTATAACATACTCTCGCTTGAGATGCAATAGCAGAGATTGAGCAAAATAATGAGAAAGATATCTGAAAATTCTGCATTTTCTTTCCACATATCCGCTTTTTCTCCGTATTATAGGAATAGACAATTGAAAGTCAGTACACCTCGACTCTATTGTCAGACATGACGAACAGTGCTATAATAGCGTGGC
>WNGD01001923.1_pt1 | contig 23806 bp, 24 predicted proteins | sample 5400671 | NCBI WGS metagenome assembly WNGD01 (sample SAMN13153369, study PRJNA577476) | soil metagenome | isolation source: 40 cm soil or saprolite under grassland replicate 2 | place: USA:California | collected 2016-06-15
CTCGAGCGTGTCGCAGAAGGCTTCGTAGAGCGGCTCCGCGTGATCGGGCGGCGCGGCGTGAGCGAAGCTCGGACGGTTTCCCTTGCGTGTGTCCGCGATGAGCGTGAACTGACTGACCACGAGCGCTTCACCGCCGACGTCGAGTAGAGAGCGGTCGAAGCGCTCGTCCACGTTTTCGAAGATCCTGAGCCGGGCGACCTTGCCGGCGATCCACTCAGCCTCGGAGACGCCGTCGCCCGTGGCGATCCCCAGCAGGACGAGGACGCCGTGCCCGCAGGCGGCGACGATTTCGCCCTCCACGGAGACCGCAGCCTCGCGCACCCGTTGCACGACCGCACGCACACGGGGATTCTCGCCGTCTGTAAAGGGTGCGCCCCAGGGGGCCGATAACTCCCGTTGATGGAAGCGGCCCACCATCCCTGGCCTGCACTGGGCGTACTGCTCCTGAGAGACGGGCTCGTCAGCAAGGAGGATCTCGAGTCCGTCCTCGACGAGCAGCGCGATGAGCGTCGGCAACGGCTCTCGGGAAGCCGGCTCGGCGACTTGCTCGTCGAGCGCGGGCTGGTCACCCGCGAGCAGGTGGCAAAGGTCATCGCGGAGCAGTACGAGCTCCCCTTCGTCGAGCTCGAGGACGCGGACGTCGATCTCCGCGTCGCGAAACTCCTGAGCGAGGACCTTGCTCGCCATTTCGTGGCCCTGCCGATCGGCGAGCTCCCCGGCGGATCGCTCCTCGTGGCCATCGCGGATCCCGCCACGGTGCTCTTCGCCGAGGATCTTCGAAACGCGCTCGGAGCTCCCCTTCGATTCGCGGTCGTCCCGCAGGACGCGATGGAGCTCGCCATCGCACGTGTCCACGAGACCGGCGATCGAGATACCTCAGTCGCGCACGGCGAGTGGCCGGGTGCCGGCGACGCCTTCGACGAGCATCGCCAGGATGATGGCGACGCGTCTCCGGCAGAGCGCTCGGACGACGAGCGCTACCTCGGATCGACCCGAACCGTCGCCCACCTCTGGCCCCCACTCGGCGCCCTTCTCGTCCGCGACGGCCTCGTAACGCACGAAGAGCTCGATGCGGCGCTTGCGCAGCAACGCCTCTCGGGAGGGAAGCGCCTGGGCGAGATCCTGTTCGAGCGAGGCACCGTCACGCTTGCGGACGTCGCGCGGCTCGTGGCGGAACAGTACGAGCTCCCCTTCGTCGATCTCGCGTGGGCCGACGTGGATCCGAGGGCGGCAGCGCTCCTCCCCGAGGAGATCGCGCACCGCCATTCGGCTCTGCCCATCGGTTTCGAGCCCGACGGCTCGCTCCGAGTCGTGATTTCCGATCCGGCGTCCGTCCTTTACTCGGAAGAGCTCCGCGTCACGCTCAGACTTCCGCTGGTCTTCGCGGTCGCAGCGCCGGACGCGATCGAGGACGCCATCGAGCGAACGTATGTGGGCGATCCCGAAGACGGGGTGCTCGACGACTCGCCGTCGCCCGACCAGTCGGAGGCTTTCGAGAGCGACGAGCCCGAGGACGAAGCTGAGGAGGCCGAGACCGGATGGTTTCTGGAGCCCTCCGAGACCCCGGTCGAAGCGACCACCGACGACGGGGATGCCCACTTCGAGGAAGCGGTGGTGGTCGAGCTTGCGACACCGAATCTGCGCGAGGTCGTCGACGCCGACGCCCCCGAGGTCGAGGAGGCGATCGAGCGCGCGCTCGCGCTCGGCGCGACCGATATCCACTTCACGCCACAGCCGCATGCGGTCGTCGTCCGCATTCGGATCGACGGCATCCTGCGCGAGCTCGCGACCTTCCCGATCTCGAGAAAGTCCGCAATCGCGGCCCGGCTGAAGCTCCTCGGCGGGCTCGAGGCCCACCGCTCGCACGCGCTCCAGGAGGGACGCCTCGCGCTCGACGAAGGCGACGGCGCCAACCTGCGTATCGTCGTACTTCCCACGGCGCACGGCGAGAAATCGACGCTGCACCTCCTGAGCGAGCTGTCGCAACCGACCTCGCTCGCAGAGCTCGGGCTGACTCAGGCGGGAGAAGAAGCCCTGCGCCGGGCGATCGCGCAGCCCTCCGGCCTCGTGCTCGTCTGCGGCTCTGCCGGCAACGGCTGTTCGACGACGCTCTACGCCGCGCTCCGCGAGCTCAATACGCCTGAGCGCGCGTTGGCCACGATCGAGGATCCCGTCGAGCAGGTCATCCCCGGCGCCGACCAGGTCGGCGTCGACCCGGTCACCGGACTCACCTACGAGTCCGGCCTGCACGCGATCCTTCTCTCCGACCCCGACGTCGTTCTCGTCGGCGAGCTCGCAGACGCCGAGACCGCCGTCGGCGCCGTCCGGGCGGCGGTCTCCGGCCGACTCGTCCTCTCACGGCTCGCAGTGCGGAGCCCTGCGGCAGCACCTGAGCGCCTCTTCGACCTCGGAGCGGAGCGAGGGCCCGTGACCGCCACGCTCAGCTGCGTCGTCGCCCAGCGCCTGGTACGCCGGATCTGCCCGGACTGCCGGGAGCCGTACTATGCGAGCGCCGACGAGCTCGCAGAGCTCGGGCGCTCTTCCGAGGAAGCCGGCCGCCGGCTTCTCGCTCGCGGCAGCGGATGCGTGGCGTGCGGCGGCACCGGCTTCAGAGGCCGAGTCGCGATCTTCGAGGTGCTGTCCGTGTCCGACGAGATTCGCAGCCTGCTCGCGAGTGGCGCGACGACAGGCGAGATCGAGCATGCGGCGGTGGCGGCGGGCATGCAGACGTTCAGGGACGAGGGCGTGCGGCTGGTCCTGGAGGGAATCACCACGGTCTCGGAGCTCCAGCGCGTCCTCACCGACGATATGGACGCCGACGCTACTGCGTTTCCGGAAGATCCGGATCCGACCGCGAGCGTGGACGGAGCGAGCGCGCGAGCTTGAGGTGCGGCGTCGCCTCTCGGCGACGGCCCTGGTTCACGAGAGATCGCGCGAGCGCGTAGTGGGCGTAGTCGTCCGCGGGCGACAGCTCGACGAGGACGCGAAACTCGGCCTCGGCCTCCTGCCAGCGACGAAGGCGGAAATACGCGATCCCGAGCGCCTCTCGAATCGAGCGGGAGCGCGGCTCGCGGCGCTTGGCCTTCTCGAGCGCGACGGTCGCCTGGGCCGCCATGCCGTTGCGGAGATGCGCGCGCCCGCGCTGGAAGAGCTCGTACGTATCGCTCATAGCCCCACGTCAGTCGGGCTATGAGCGTGTAGAGGGGCGTGGGGAACCGGGAGGTTCCCCACGCCTTCAAGAAGAAGGGGGCCAGATGGGGAAACATGGTTTCCGTTTGCCCTTTCCCTGGCGAACGGGAGCCGAAGGCGAGTGGTGCTCATCGCGCGTCCAGAAGTCGTTCCACCTCGTCCAGGACGGCGGCGGCGATCTCGTGCTTCGGCGCCTTCTCGACCGTCCGCTCACCCTCCTCGGAGAGCAGGACGACCTCGTTCTCGTCCGAGTCGAAGCCGATGTCGTCACGGGTCACGTCGTTGAAGACGACCAGGTCCGCCCCCTTCGAGAGGCGCTTCTCCCGCGCCCGCTCGAGCCCCGGGTCGAGGCCGTCGGCAGCGAATCCGACGAGAACCTGACCCGGGTGCCGTTTCGCGCCGAGGGCTGCGAGGACGTCTGCCGTCGGCTCGAGCTCAACCTGCCAGGATCGAGCGTCCTTGGGCCGTTTGGCGGAGCTCCGGGCTGCGGGCCTGTAGTCGGCGACCGCCGCCGTCATCACGATCACGTCCGCATCTGCGCGTGCGAGCGCTTCGCGCTCGACATCGGCCGCAGTCGGCGTTTCGACGACAACTACGCCTCGCGGAGCCGGAACCGCGAGATTCGCCGCGAGAAGGGTCACCTCGGCGCCACGTCTCCTGGCTTCCTCCGCGATCGCGGCGCCCATCCGGCCGGATGAGCGGTTCCCGACGAAGCGCACCGCGTCGAGCGGCTCCCGCGTCCCGCCCGCAGAGACGACCACGCGCCGCCCGAGCAACGGCCCGTCGGGGCCACGAGTGAGTATCTCCTCGATCCTCGCCGCGATCGCCTCGGGCTCGGCCATTCGTCCGAGACCGACCTCGCCCTCGGCGAGCTCACCCTCGACAGGCCCGACCAGCTCGACGCCGCGCGCGCGCAACGTCGCCACGTGGTCCCTCGTCGCCTGGTGCTCCCACATGCGGACGTTCATCGCGGGCGCGACCAGCACTGGACCGGAATGCGCGAGCGCGGCCTCGGTCAGGAGATCGTCGGCGAGGCCGAGCGCGATGCGCGCCAGCGTGTTCGCTGTCAGCGGAGCGACGACGAGGAGGTCTGCCTGCGCAAGATGCGGGTACGGGTCGCCCGCTCGCTGCTTGCGCGCGAGCGCGAAGAACGTCTCGGCCGACACGAACCGCTCGGCGGAGGCTGTGAGGACGGGATAGACGTCGTGACCCGCCCGCACGAGCAATCGAACGAGCGTACATGCCTTGTAGGCCGCGATCCCGCCGGTCACTCCGAGCAGGATGCGCGCCATGTCCGGCTCCGACGAGCTCCCGGACTCCGGCTAGCTCGGCGGGTGCTGGTGCGAGAGCTTCCCGGTTGCGATCTCTTCCATCGCCATCGTCAGGTAGTTCTTCGAGCGGGATTCGATGAGCGGCGGCGGAGCTTCCTCGAATCCGATCCCCTCGCCCAGCTGATGGTGGTAGTTGTTGATCTGGCGTGCCCGCTTGGCCGCCACGATGACGAGGGCGTACCGGGACTCGACCTTCTCGAGGAGCTCGTCGATGCGGGGGTAGATCATGGCCGGCTCATCGTACCGGTACCGACGCCCGCGAGTTCGAGCTCGCACTCCACGATCGCTGCGAGCGCGGCCGTCGCCCGCCCGACGTCGTCGTTTCGCACCATGTAGCGGAAGAGGTGGGCCTGCTCGAGCTGCTCCCGAGCGAGCGCGATCCGCTCTCCGATCTCGCCGGTGCTCTCCGTCGCGCGCTCTCGAAGCCGACGCTCGAGTTCCGGAACGTCCGCGGCGATGAACAAGCTGACGCTCGCGGGCACCTCGTGCTGCACGGCGAGCGCGCCCTCGAGCTCCAGCTCGAGCACACACACGCGCCCCTCGGCCAGGATCCGGTCGAGCTCCGAGCGGAGTGTCCCGTAGCGACGCCCGGAGACGTACGCCACGTGCTCGAGGAACTCCCCCGCCTGTACGCGGCGCTCGAACTCGTCGCCGGACAGGAACCAGTACTCGTGCCCGTCGACCTCTCTCGGGCGCTGAGGTCGCGTCGTGGCCGACACGGCGACCTCGAGCACGGGTATCCGCTCCACGAGCTCGCGTATCAGCGTTCCCTTCCCCGCGCCGGACGGGCCGGTGACGACGAAGACGGGCCGCGAGGACGGCACTGGCGAGGTTGTTACTGCCGAAAGCCCCGCGGCCGCGAAGCGGACGCCTTCAGGGGTTTTCGCGCGACCAGGATCCGCACCAGCGGATTCTGGTCTTGCCCACGAGTCACGAGCGGTGGTTGAAGAGCTCGACGAGTTCGGTGCGCTGCCGCTCTGAGAGACCGCCCACGGTCTTCGACTGGCTGATCCGGCACTGGTTGAGGAGCCTCGCCGCCTTGACGCGCCCGAACTTGGGCACGGCCATGAGCATGTCGAACACCTTCGCCGTCGACACGAACTCGGGCGGCTCGAGCAGGATCTCGTCGATCTGGACCTGCCCCCCCTTCAGGTCTCGCTTCAACTGGGCCCGCTGGACGCGCACGTTGTTCGCCCTCTGCAGCGCCTCCATTCGTTGATCGAGCGAGCGGGCGGGCGCCTGGGCGTGCGTCTTCGAGACCATGAGCCGCACGAGTCTAGCAAGATCATTTCCCGGGTCAAGTAGGAACGTTTTGGCCTATTTGCAGGTATTTTTGCGTTGTCTAAAGAGCAGACAGATTCGCAAAGGTAGCCGACTTGTGTGCTTTTCCCCTCAGTGCGGCAGCGGACGGGTACCCGAGGGCCACGGCGGCTTCGGTCATTTCCACACGCACGCGGCGGGCGGCGAACGGCTCCGCGAAGAGGACGGTTCCGAGCGCCACCGCGCTCGCGCCGGCGGCGACGAGCGCGACCGCATGACGGCCGCTCGACACGCCGCCCATGCCCACGATCGGCAGATCGACAGCCGTCGCGCACGCGTAGACACAGGCGAGCGCGATCGGGCGGAGCGCGGGACCCGAATAGCCGCCCGCCCCGCGCTCGAGCGTCGGCTCGAGCGTCGTGGGCGCGAGCGCGAGCCCGCGGATCGTGTTGACGAGCGAAAGGCCGTCCGCACCTGCGTCGGCGACGGCCCTCGCCGTCTCGGCAATGTCCCAGGTCGCAGGCGAGAGCTTCGCGTAGAGGGTCTTGGGCGTCGCCTCTCTGGCCGCGGCGACAATCTCCGCGGCAGTCTCCGGCGCCTCGTCGACGTTCGGGCACGAGAGGTTCAGCTCGATCGTCGTGACCTCTTCCCGCCCGGAGAGCAGCGTGCAGAGCTGCGCGTAGTCCTGGACGGAGAAGCCACCGACGGAAACCCAGAGTGGGACTCCGAGGCGCGCGAGCCTCGGCAGAGTATCGGCGAGAAAGGCCTCGATTCCAGGGTTCTGCAGGCCGATGGAATTGAGCATCCCGAGCTCCGTCTCCGCGATCCGGGGCGGCGGGTTCCCCTCGCGGGGAAGCGGGGTGACGGTCTTCGTCACGAAGACGTCGAGCGTCTGCGCGACTTCGGCGGCCGTCAGGGCGTCGAGACAGCCGCTCGCGTTGAGGATCGGGACGGTCATGCGCCACCGCGGAGCACGGGTCCGGCGACGCAGAGTCGTTGCAGGCGCCCTTCGTGCTCGACGACGCATCCGTAGCAGGCGCCGTAGCCGCAGGCCATCGGCGCCTCCCAGGCGAGCTGCGCATGCGGAGCACGCGCCCGTACCGCTTCGAGCATGGGCTCGGGCCCACAGGCGAGGACGTCTCCAGGATCGTCGGGAAGCAGCTCCGTGACCAGGCGCGGCTCGACGACGACCTCAGCGCCGGGAAGCAACACGGCAGCCTCGGCATGGCGCGGGCTCCGGAAGCCGAGGAGCGCCGAACCCCGCCCGAGCGTCTCGGCGAGATACGGCATCGGAGCGACTCCGATGCCTCCCGCGACGAGCAGTGGCCGCTCGACGTCCAGGTCGAAGCCGTTCCCCAGCGGGCCGAAGACCCGGATCGCGTCACCGCTTCGGAGAGCGCAGAGCGCACGTGTCCCGGGCCCGATCGGATCGACGAGGAACGCGAGCTCGCCCGCCGGGGCGAGGCACAGGCTCATCGGCCTCGGAAGGAGCCGTCCGGGCGCCTCGAGCATGAAGAACTGCCCCGGTGAACCCGGCTCGAGTCCGCCGCGCTCGATGCGGAGGAGCGTGTACGCCCCGATCGCCTCGTTCGCTTGCACTCGCAGGAGTTCCCTCCGCAGAGATACCCGCTGCACGGAGGAGCGGGCTTCCGCGGGCGGAGCCGGGCTTTGCCGGGCGAGAGCCCCAGCCACCCTCACGACGTGTCACCAACCCGAAGGAGGGGGTCCGGGGAACCATGGGTTCCCCCACGCTGGATTCGCTCCTGCAGGGAGAGCGCGGACTCTGCTCTCGCGCTCGCGATCGCGTGCACTGCCGCGGCGGCGCCCGAGATCGTGGTCACGCACGGCACGCGGGCGACGAGCGCCGCCTCGCGGATGAGGTAGCCGTCCGCACGAGCGCCTCGTCCCTGGGGCGTGTTGACGACGAGATCGCAGTGCCCCCGGCGTACGAGGTCGACTACGGTCTCCTCACCTTCGAGCGCGTCCGCGACCTTCGCCATCTCCGTGAGCTCGAGGCCTGCCGCGCGCAGCGTCCGCGCCGTTCCTTCGGTCGCGACGAGATCGAAATCGAGGCCCGCAAGCGCAGCGGCAATGGGGACGACGGCGAGCTTGTCCTCGTCGCGAACGCTGAGGAAGACCGTGCCCGACGTCGGGAGCGGCCGCCCCGCAGCCCGCTCGGCCTTCGCGAGCGCGGTGGGGAGATCCGCGGCGCTCGCCATGACCTCGCCCGTGGAGCGCATCTCGGGACCGAGCACGGGATCGGCCCCTGGGAAGCGCGCGAACGGGAGGACGGCCGCTTTCACGCTCACCTGCGCCGGGCGCGGCGCGGGCAGGTCGAGGTTGCGGAGTGTCCGTCCAGCCGCGAGACGACAGGCGGCGTCGACTAGGTTCACCCCGATCGCCTTGCTCGCAAAGGGAACGGTCCGCGAGGCACGCGGGTTCGCCTCGAGGACGTACACGGTCGAGTCGGCGAGCGCGAGCTGGACGTTCAGGAGCCCGACGACCCCGAGCGCGGGCCCGAGCCGCTTGACGATGTGCTCGACCTCGAGCGCAGCCGAGAGCGTGAGCGCGGGGGCGGGAAGGACACATGTCGAATCGCCCGAGTGGACGCCCGCCTCCTCGACGTGCTGCATCACGGCAGCGATGTAGACCTCCTCCCCATCACACAGCGCGTCGACGTCGAGCTCGATCGCGTGCTCGATGAAGCGGTCGAGCAAGACCGGACCGTGCACCGCCTGCATCGCCTCGTCCAGCTGGAGATCGTCGTAGCAAATACGCATCGCGCGTCCGCCGAGCACGTACGAGGGGCGCAGGAGCACCGGGTAGCCGATCCCCCCCGCGGCGACGAGCGCCTCGTCGGTCGTCGAGACGATCGCCCAGGGTGGGCAGCGGACGCCGAGCTGCTCGACGAGCGAGCCGAAGCGTTGGCGGTCCTCGGCCAGGTCGATCGCGCTGTGCGGCGTCCCCAGGATCGGGTAGCCGGCGTCCTCGATCGCGCGGGCAAGCCGGAGCGGCGTCTGCCCGCCGAACTGCGTGACCACGCCCACCGGCTTCTCTCGGTCGCAGACCGCGAGCACCTTCTCCGGGGTGAGCGGCTCGAAGTACAGCCGGTCGGACGTGTCGTAGTCGGTCGAGACCGTCTCCGGGTTGCAGTTGACCATGACGGCCTCGAACCCGAGCGCCCGGAAGGTCTGCGCCGCGTGCACGCAGCAGTAGTCGAACTCGATGCCCTGCCCAATGCGGTTCGGGCCGGAGCCGAGGATCACGACGCGCGGGCGCCCGCTCGACGGCGCCGTCTCCTCCTCCTCTCCCCAGGTCGAGTACAGGTACGTAGAGCCCGCCTCGACCTCACCCGCGCAGGAGTCGACGCGCCGATACACGGGCCGTAGGCCGAGCTCGTCGCGCCGGCGCTTGATTGCATGTTCGTCCGTTTCCCACGCCGCGCCGATCGCGTGGTCGCTCCAGCCGGCGCGCTTGGCTCGGAAGAGGTCTCCCGCGGCGAGCACTTCCCGCGAGAGCGCGATCTGCTCGCGGAACCAGGGGTGGAGCCCCTCCGGCAGGCTGTCGTCGTCGAGCCTGGACCAGGGGGCGGCGTCAACCGCGTCGAGCTCGCGCGAGTCTCGCGCCTTGAGGAACGCCTCGCTGAACGTGCGGCCGATGCCCATCGCCTCTCCGACCGACTTCATCTGCGTCCCGAGCGCGCGATCCGCTCCCGAGAACTTCTCGAAGGCAAAGCGCGGAAATTTCACAACGACGTAGTCGAGAGTCGGCTCGAAGCTCGCGGGCGTCGTCTTCGTCAGGTCGTTCGGGATCTCGGAGAGCGTGTAGCCGACCGCGAGCTTGGCAGCGACCTTCGCGATCGGGTAGCCCGTCGCCTTCGAGGCGAGCGCGGAGGAGCGCGAGACGCGCGGATTCATCTCGATGACGCGCAGCTCGCCCGTCTCGCGCTGACGCGCGAACTGGATGTTGGAGCCGCCCGTCTCGACGCCGACGGCGCGAATCACGGCGACTGCCGCGTCGCGCAGCTCCTGGTAGGCCTCGTCTGAGAGCGTCATCTGCGGCGCGACCGTGACCGAGTCGCCGGTGTGCACGCCCATCGGGTCGAGGTTCTCGATCGAGCACACGACGACCACGTTGTCGATCCGGTCGCGGATGACCTCGAGCTCGAACTCGTCCCAGCCCCGAAGCGACTCCTCGACGAGAACCTGTCGGATCGGCGACTCCAGGAGCCCTCGCTCGACCTGCTGCGCAAGTGCCTCGAACGTCTCCGCAAAGCCGCCGCCGTGTCCGCCGAGCGTGAACGCGGGCCGGACGACCGCCGGCAGGGCGACGCAGCCGAGCTCGTCGAGCGCAGTCACGATCGTCGAGGCCGGCACGTCGAGACCGCACCCGCGAACCGCCGCCCGGAACTGTTCGCGATCCTCGGCTCGGCGGATGACCTCCACCGGCGCGCCGATGAGCTCGACGCCGAGCTCGTCCAGGATGCCGCCTTCCGCGAGCGCGACCGCGAGGTTGAGAGCAGTCTGCCCCCCGAGCGTCGGCAGTAACGCGTCCGGCTGCTCTCGCTCGAGGACGGATGCGACCCCCTCGAGGTCGAGCGGCTCGATGTACGTTCGGTCCGCGAAGCCGGGGTCGGTCATGATCGTGGCCGGGTTCGAGTTGACGACGATCGTGCGGTAGCCCTCCTCGCGAAGCACCTTGAGCGCCTGACAGCCCGCATAGTCGAACTCGCACGCCTGCCCGATCACGATCGGGCCCGAGCCGATCACGCACACGCTCTCCAGGTCGCGCCTAGCCGGCATCGGCGACCTCCCGGACGAACTCGTCGAGAATCGGCCAGGCGTCGTGGGGGCCGGGACCAGCCTCGGGATGGAACTGCACCGAGCGCGCTCGGAGCCCGGGGAAGTCGAGCCCTTCGACCGTCCCGTCGTAAAGCGAGACGTGCGTCGCCTCCTTCGTGTCCGAGGGCTGGACGGCGAAGCCGTGGTTCTGGCTCGTGACCAGGACACGATCGCTGCGCCGGTCGAGCACGGGGTGGTTCGCGCCCCGGTGCCCGAAGGGGAGCTTGTACGTCCGATGCCCGGTCGCGAGACCCAGCAGCTGGTGACCGAGGCAGATTCCGAGGATCGGCACCCGTCCGAGCAGCCCCCGTACCGTCTCCACCTCGTTCTCGAGAGGCTCGGGGTCTCCCGGGCCGTTCGAGAGCACGACCCCGTGGAAGTCGACGAGGGGCTCGGCCGGCGACGTGTGCGGGAACACGCTGACGGCTGCTCCGGCGCGAGCGAGCCGACGGAGGATCGACCCCTTCGCCCCGTAGTCGACGACCGCGATCCTTGGGCCACTTCCGTTCGAGAACACGTACGGCTCGGGCGTCGACACAGCGGCGACGAGCGCCTGCCCCGCCATCGGCGGCTGGGCGCGAACCTGCTCGAGGGCGTCTGCGACGGTGAGTTCCTCCTCGTCGGCGACCGCCGCAGCCCGCATCGAGCCGCCGTCGCGGACGCGCAGGACGAGGGCCCGGGTGTCGACCTCGTCCAGCCCGACGATGCCGTGCGAGCGAAGCCACTCTGCCCAGGCGTGGCCTCCGAGCTGGCGCATGACGACTCCCGTCGCATGCGGCCGGCTCGACTCCTCGCGTTCCTCGGCGACGCCGTAGTTGCCGATCATGGGAGCGGTGAAGCACACGATCTGCTCCGCGTAGCTCGGGTCGGTGACCGTCTCCTGGTACCCGGACATCGCAGTCGTGAAGACGGCCTCACCGAACGCGACATCCTCTGCGCCCACGGAACGGCCGTGAAACACCGTTCCGTCCTCGAGCACGAGATAACCGTCGCTCACGACTCGAACACGACCCGGCCGTCCGCGATCGTCTTGACCACGCGCCCCCGGAGAGTCGCGCCGAGGAGCCAGGAGTTGGCAGAACGGGAACGGAAGCCCGCCTCCGTCACCTCCCACTCGGACTCGAGATCGAGAACCGCGATGTTCGCGGGCGCGCCGACCTCGATGCGGGGCTCCTCGAGCCCGAAGATTCGCGCCGGGCCGCTCGACATGCGTTCGAGCAGCGTCTCGAGTGGAACGAGCCCCTGAAGCACGAGACGTGTGTAGAGAGCCGCGAACGCCGTCTCGAGCCCGGTCACCCCGAACGGCGCCTCCTCGAACGGGACGTCCTTCTCGTGACGGGCATGTGGGGCGTGGTCAGTCGCGACGGCGGCGATCGTCCCGTCGAGTAGCCCTTCGAGAAGCGCCCTTCGGTCGTCCGCCCCGCGGAGGGGGGGATTCATCTTCACGTTCGGGTCGAGCGTCCGTACCGCCTCGTCGGTCAGGCACAGGTGGTGCGGCGTCACCTCGCCGGTGGCCTGCACCCCCCGGGCCTGCGCGCTCCGAAGTGCCTCCACCGACTCGCGCGCGCTCAGGTGCATGAGGTGCAACGGACGCTCTTCACTCTCTGCGAGCATGAGGTCGCGCTCGACCATCAGGCTCTCCGCGAGCGACGGATAGGGACCGAGGCCGAGCTCGGTCGCAACAGGTCCCTCGTGGGCATGACCGTTCCTGGAGAGCGTCGGGTCCTCGCAGTGCGCCGCGAGCGGGCGGCCCGTGAGAGCCCCGTATTGGAGCGCTCGCCGCATGAGACCCGCTGACACGACCGGTTGCCCGTCGTCCGTGAACGCCGCGGCTCCGCTGTCGGCGAGCTCTGCCATGTCGGTCAGCTCCTCCCCGCGCTCCCCCCTGGAGATCGCCGCCATGAAGCCGATCGGGACGATCGCGTCCTCCGCTGCTCTCCGGGCGAGGCCTTCGAGCACGACCGCGGAGTCCACAACGGGGTCGGTGTTGGGCATCGCGAGGATCGCGCAGTACCCGCCCGCCGCCGCCGCCGTGCTTCCCGAGGCGAGCGTCTCCTCGTCCTCGCGGCCGGGAGTGCGGAGGTGAACGTGCGGATCGACGAAGGCGGGAGCGAGGACGAGCCGGGTGGCAGGCGCTGGCTCGAGTCGAGCGACGAGCCCGTTCTCGACCGTGATCCGCAGGCAGTCGTCGATTCCCTGTGCGGGTGCGAGCACGCGCCCTTCGAGCGTGAGCGAATCGCGCCGCCCGTTTCGGCACCAGAGCCTCACGCGAGCTCCACGAGCGCGTCGGCCCGAGCCGGTCGGCTCAGCGTCACGAGATCGGTCAACACCGCCATCCGCACGACGAGCCCAGCCCGCACCTGCGCCGCGACCAGCGCGTTGGCGGAGTCGGCGACCCGGGGGTCGATCTCGATGCCGCGGTTCATCGGCCCCGGATGGAGGACGAGCTGGCCCGCGCGGACGCGCGCCGGAGTGATGCCGTAGAGCGCCGTGTACTCGCGCAAGGAGGGAATGAACGCCTCCCCGGCAGCCATCCGCTCGCGCTGCATGCGAAGCACGTAGATGACGTCTGCAGCCGCGATCGCGGCAATGTCGGTCGAGACCTCGCAACCGAGCGTCTCCATTCCACGCGGCACGAGAGTCGGCGGGCCGACGACGGTGGTCCGCGCACCGACGAGCTCGAGGGCTTGCAGGAGCGAGCGCGCGACGCGCGAGTGGAGCACGTCCCCGACGATCGCGACGTGGACGTCCTCCAGCCGACCGAGGGCATCGAGCATCGTGTACAGGTCGAGGAGCGCCTGCGTCGGATGCTGGTGCTTCCCGTCGCCTGCGTTCACCACATGTGCGCGCGTCGAGCGAGCGACGATCGCAGACGCCCCAGCCAAAGGGTGACGGACGACGATCACGTCGGGGTCGTAGGCGTCCAGCGTCTCGGCCGTGTCCCGCAACGACTCGCCCTTGTCCACCGACGAGCCGCTCGCCCGGATCGACGTCGTCTCCGCCGACAGGCGCTTGGCGGCGAGCTCGAAGCTCGTCAGGGTGCGGGTCGAGGACTCGTAGAAGAGGTTGACAACGGTTCGCCCTTGCAGCGTCGAGCGCTTCACGCGATCGGCCGCCGATGCCTCGTAACCACGCGCGCTCTCGAGAATGCGCTCGACGTCCTCTCGCGCGAGGTCGCGGATCGAGAGCAGATGCCGCCGTTCGAAGCGCTCAGGCATGCTCCGCCTTGGGCTCCCCCCGGGCCTCCCTCTGGAGAACGACCCGGTCGACGCCGTCCACCTCGACGAGCTGCACCTGCACCCGCTCGTCGCGCGCGGTCGGCAGGTTCTTGCCCACGTAGTCGGGTCGGATGGGCAGCTCGCGATGGCCACGATCGACGAGGACCGCGACTTGGATCCGCTCCGGCCGGCCGAGCTCGAGCAGCGTGTCGATCGCGGCACGAATCGTCCGCCCCGTAGAGAGGACGTCGTCGACGAGGACGACCGTTCGGCCGTCGAGCGGAACCGGGACCTCCGTCGCGCGAGCAACTTGCGGACGGGCTTCGCCCCCGTTCCGAATGCTGGCGTCGTCCCGGTGGAGGGTGATGTCGAGGGCGCCGACGGGCAGCTCGAGCCCGCTCCGCTCGCCGACCAGACCTTGCAGGCGCTCCGCGAGCGGCAGGCCGCGCGTGTGGATACCGACCAGAACGACGTCCTCGAGAGCCGTCGAGCGCTCGATCAGCTCGTGCGCGATTCGAGAGAGCGCCCTCGCCATCGCCCCCGAATCGAGCAGCTCGCCGGCTTCCAGAAGCGGCCTGCCTACCCAGCGATCTGGAGCCCTGCGATCTGGAGCCTTGCGATCGGGGACGTGCGCCGTCATCTTGCTCCTTTCCGGCCTCGCTGGACCGGGTTAAAGGTCGAGCCAGTCTAGCGGGCGCTCGTGACGACGGCTCGTCGACCGCAGGCGGTGCTCGTACCCTTCCGGCGGTGGCGCGCCGACCCGTCGTGGATGGAGGACTCATTGCTCTCGGTGGGATCGTCCTCGTCTCGACGGTCGTGCGCTTCGCACTCTCTCGCGGCGTGGACGCGCCGTGGATCGCACCGGACGAGCAGCTCTACGGGCTCCTGGGGCGCTCCCTCGTCACTGGTCACGGGCTGAAGGTCCTCGGTCAGTCGGTTCCGTACTACAGCCTCCTCTACCCCTTGCTCGTCGGCCTGCCGTCGCTCTGGAGCGACACGGCAGCAGCGGTGACCTGGGCGCAGGCGTTGCAGGCGCTCCTCATGTCGGCGACGGCCGTTCCCGCGTACCTGTGGGCGCGACCCATCGCAGGCCCGCGCTATGCGCTCCTCGCGGCCGGCCTGACCGTCCTCATTCCGGGTCTCGTCTACAGCGGCCTGCTCATGAGCGAGGCGCTCTACTATCCGGCGGCCACATTGGCTCTCTGGGCGCTCGGTCTTGCCCTGACCAAGCCGACTCTCCGCCGCCAGGCTCTGCTCGTCGCGGCCGTCGGGCTGGCGCTCCTGACGCGGCTACAAGCGGTCGGATTCGCCGGAGTCATCGTCGTCGCGCTGGTGCTGCTCGCGCTGGCGGAGCGGTCGACGGCGCCGTTTCGTCGCATGCTCCCGACACTCGGCGTGCTCGGCCTCCTCGCGGTCGCTTGGATCGGGTCGCGCATCGCTCAGGGCGGCGTCGGCCAGCTTCTCGGCGCGTACGCGCCGCTCGGCCAAGCGCGTGCGTACTCGTTGACCGACGTCGCCCAATCGCTTGCCTGGCAGACCGGGGCACTCGTGCTTTTCACCATAGGGATCCCACTCGTCGCACTCGCAATCCTGACGTGGGGAGCCCTCCGAGGGCAGGAGCGCGACCCGCGTGTACGCGTGCTCGTCGCCACGGCCGTCGCCTACCTCTCGGTCACGGTGGTCGAAGTCAGCGCCTTCGCATCGCGTTTCGTGGAGCATGTCACCGAGCGTCAGCTTCTCTCTGTGCTTCCGCCGGTCTTCGTGGCCTTCGTCGTCTGGTTGCAGCGGGGCGTGCCGCGGCCGCAGCCCCTCACCTCACTCGCAACGCTCGCAATCGCCGCGTCTGCCCTCTTGCTCCCGCTGAGCCGCGTGACGGTGCCCGCAGCGTTCGCCGACTCCCCGTCCCTGATCTCGTTGGAACGGCTGAGCCATCATTTCTCCGAGAGCACGTTCGAGATCGTCTACACGTGCACCGTCGCCTTCGTCTTGCTGCTCGCGGCGTTGCTGCCCCGGGCTGCCGCCTGGTCGCTGGCAGGGGTCGTCGCAGTCGGTCTCGTTGCGGGATCGTTGATCGCCTCGCGCGAGATTCGCGACCGCTCACAGACGGAGCGCGAGCGCACGTTCGCCGGCGCGCCGGCCGACTGGATCGACGCGACGGGCGCCAAGGATGTCGCGCTGCTCCTCACGGGCGAGCGACTCTGGCCGAGCGCGTGGGAGACGCTCTTCTGGAACGCCTCGATCACGAAGGTGGTGCGGTTACGTGGAACCGAGAATCCGGGACTCGTCCCGCAGGAGGTCGTGGCCCCGAGTGCCGAGGGCCGGTTGCTGACGGGCAGGCGCGGGATCGTAACCTCTCCGTACGTCGCCGCCCCCACGAGCGTCTCCCCTATCGGCGAGCCCGTGGCCACCCTCCCCGCCTCTTTCGAGCAGCCGGGAATGGTGCTCTGGCGAACGAGCTCTCCCCTCGAGCTCTCGTATCGAATCGCCGGTTTCAAACCGAACGGCGACGTCTACGGTAACGAGAGCGCAGTCGTCAAGGTCTTCGCCTGCCGGAGGGGACAGCTCGAGTTGACCCTGCTCGGCAAGCAGGGCCTTCCCACGCGCATCCTCCTGGACGGGAAGGTGGCGGCGGAGCGAGCCATACCGTCCGGCGGGGTCTGGCGGCCGAGCATCCCGACGCCAGCCACGGCGGACGGTTCGAGGACGTGCGTATACCGGATCGCGAGCGACGGCCTGATCGGGTCGACCCGGGTCGACTTCGTCCGCGGGTAGCTACGTCTCCTGCTGCTCCTCGTCCTCTTCGGTGAGAGCCTCGATCGCGTCGCGGGCGTCGTCGACGTCCGCCTCGGAGACGAGCACCTTGAGCGGCGGATCGTCCAGCGCCGCGGGATCGTGCTCGGCGGCAGTCTCGAGCCGAGAATCGATGCCGGCGGCCGAAAGCAGGTCCTGCAGCTGCTCCGCCTCCGTCACGTCGCCGGCGACCGCGACCTGAACGAGCCTTGTCACGACTCCCCGGACCCTACCGCAGCCTTGCGCGAGCGTGCTCCGGAACGGACGAGCTCCGGTGCTCCTCGCTCACGGAACGGGAGCGAGATCACGTCGAAGTCGCGCGGCACCACCGTCTCCGGGAAGAGCTCGCGCGCCTCCTCGGCCACCTCGTGCCCGAAGTAGCGGGTCGAGAGATGGGTAAGCGCGAGCATCCGCACTCCGGCCTCGCGGGCGACGAGCGCCGCCTCGCCCGCGGTCGAATGAAGCGTCTCGTGCGCCCGTTGCCGCTCGTCCGCGAGGAACGTCGCCTCGTGCACGAGCAGGTCTGCATCGGCCGAAGCAGCCACGACCGACGCGGCAGGAGCCGTATCGCCCGTGAGGACGAGCTTCCGACCATCGCGAGGCGGGCCGAGCACCTGCGCGGGGTCGATGTGCCTGCCATCGGCGAGCCTCAGCGGCTCACCGCGCTGCAGCACGCCTCGCTCCGGTCCGTCGGGGACACCGAGCGAGTCGGCAGCCTCGACGTCGAAGCGCCCCGGACGCGCGTGTTCGACCACCGCGTACCCAACGGCCGGCACCCCGTGGTTGACGGCGAACGTCTCGAGCCTGTAGCCGCCTCGCTCGAGTCGTGCTCCCACGTCCAGCTCGACCGCCTCCACGGGATAGGTGAGCCGTCCGAAGATTCGACGAAGCGAAGTGAGGAGACTCCGGAGCCCACGCGGGCCGTAGATCGTGACCGGAAGCTCGCGCCCTCGCAACGAGTACGTCTTCAGCATGCCGGGCAGGCCGAGGTAGTGGTCGGCGTGGAAATGGGTGAGGAAGATCTCCTGCAGCTCGAGGAGCCCCACGTCGCACCGCAGGAGCTGCCGCTGCGTCCCCTCCGCGCAGTCGAACAGGATCCGCTCGCCGCCGCGGCGGATCAACGTGGCGGCCGGAGCCCGCTGTGCCGTCGGCGTCGCCCCGGACGTCCCGAGGAAGACGACGTCGAGGTCCACGGCGGAGGATTCTACGGCCCTGCCGCCGAACTCCCTCAAACGCCTCTAGACCTCTGCCGATAAGAGGAGCGACATGCCAGCACTCTTCAGGCGCTCGAGCTCGGACGAGCTCCGCGCGGCCACACGTGAGCTCGAGCGGAGCCTTCTCGACACGATCGAGACGCTGAACGCCGCGGTCGAGGCACGTGACCCGTACACCGCGGGACACTCCCAGCGCGTGCGCCGGGTTGCGCTCGCGGTCGGACGAGCGCTCGTGCTGCCGGCCGACCGGCTCGGGACCCTCGGCACCGCCGCGCTGTTCCACGACATCGGGAAGATCGGGATGCCCGACTCGATCCTCACGAAGACGGCGCAGCTCACCCGCGAGGAGAGCGCTCTCATGCGCGAGCACGTGACCCGCGGCGCGGAGATCGTGAGCAGGTTTCCGCCCTTCCAGGGCTCGATTCCCGCGATCCGCCACCACCACGAGCGCTGGGACGGTCTCGGCTACCCGGACGGGCTCGCCGCCGACGCGATTCCACTGGAGGCCGCCATCATCGGACTCGCCGATGCCTGGGACGCGATGACGACCGACCGCCCCTACTCGGCGGCGCTCTCGCTGAACGAGGCGATGATGCAGATCCGTGCCGGTCGCGGCAAGCAGTTCAGCCCGGCGGTGGTCGATGCGTTCTGGGAGGTGGCCAAGCGCCGGCCGGCGGACGTCCTTCCGCCCGAAGCGCCTTCCGCCTCCGTAGCCGTCGTCTAGGACAGCTTGGCGTCGAGCGCACCTCGCCCCGGGGGTTTCGCGCGACCAGAATCCGCGCTAGCGGATTCTGGTCTTGGGCAAGGGCAGGACGAGATCGGTGTACACCGTCTCGCCGCGAAACTTGCGCGCATCCGGGTCCCAGGGGAAGAAGATGGCGTTTCGCCACTCGAGCCGCGCACCGGTGGGCTCGTGCTCGAGCCAGCGACCCTGGTGCGTGGCGGTCACCCGCGCCTCCTCGCACACGCCCTGCGGTCCGACGACGATGTATTCGAGGTCGAAGTGGATGTCCGGAAAGGCGGTCAGGAGCTCGGTGTAGAAGCGAGCCGCGCCCTCGTGTCCTTCCCAGCGGGCGCTCGTTCCCCGGACCTCGTAGACGCAGTCGTCGGTCAGCGTCGAGATGAGTCCCGCCAGGTCACGGTTGTCCTCGGCGATCGAGTGCGTCTTCCAGAGCTCGCGGATGTCTGCGTATTCGTCCTTCTCCACCGGCCGGCGGAGGAGCTCGAGGATGCGCTCGCTCGCCATGGCGTCCTTTCGTCTGAGCCTCGCGGGATCGTCCGGCGCGAGCTTAGTAGCGTCGGCTACGGCACGACGAGCAGCTGGCCCGGGACGATCGTCGTCCCGACGAGCCGGTTCGCGTGCTGGAGCTCCCAGACACCCTCACGCGTGTCGCCTCCGTAGCGACTCGCTGCGATCGACCACAGCGAATCGCCCGGACGCACGCGGTAGCTCTCGGGCGCGCCGCTCGCGCCCGTGTCTCTGACCAGCACGGCCCAGAGAACGGCCGCCGTGGCAAGGACGATGACGACGCGAGCGAACATGTGTTCGCCACCCTAGACGAACACGTGTTCGATGTCAACGCCTGACCGAAGCCTCCTTCAGGACCCGTGTTCTGCGGAGTCGATTCGATTCGGCTCGCAGGTCCACGCGCACCTCGACGCGGTGCAGGGCGCCGGCCGGGGCGGGCACCGTGACCCCGAACTCGTGCAGACCCGGAATCACTGCCGCTCGGCACTCGTGCGTCCGCTCGGCTCGCGCAAAGCCGGTTCCCTGCAGCGTCCCGGGCCGACCGGCGCAGACGAGGGCGCGCACGTCCTCCCCTGCGCTCAGGCTCACGTGGACGACCGGCTTCCCTGCCCGCACGTCGACGTGGGCGCCGACGACCCGGCGTCCCGGGACCCAGTGCGTCTCGCCGATTGCGCATCCTGCGGCCGATTCCTCGATGGCGGCCGCGACGGCGGTCGCGGAAGGCCGCAGCAACCCGTCGAGCCGCTCGAGCCCTGCCTGGAACCCAAGCTTGGAGCCATCGTCGCGGAAGCCGAAGAAGCTCAGCTGGGCGATGTCCGGATCGCAGGCAGCCCGTCGAATCAGCTCCCCGTAGATCTGCGCCTGAGTTGCCTCGTCGGTGACCGGAACGTTCTCGAGCCCGGTGTACCCGGCCTCGCCCCCTGTCCCGACCTGCCAGCCGACCTCGTCGAGGTCGAGCTTCAGACCCTGCAAAGTCGTCGGCTGGGGGCTGCCGTGGAACGCGTCCCAGAGCGCCTGCTTGATCCGGTCGAGATTCGTGAAACCGGCATTGGGCCACGGGTACCCGCGGTCGAGCGGATCAGTCGCGCGATTCGGGTACGGATGGAAGCCGAACGCGTCCATCAGCGGCTTGTTGCGTCCGCTCGTCCGGTACCAGGCGCCGAGCGCACGGAGGAAGCGAACCGGCGAGGTCGAGATGTTGTCCTTTGCGTCGGGCCGGTCGTTCCCGCGCGGAGAGAGCCCGACGCCCACGACGACGATTGCCGGATCGACCGCCTTCAGGGCGTCGTACGTCGTCGCGAGGTACTGGCCGAAGGCCGCCGCGGAGACGTTGTGGCCTCCCGACCCGAACTGCGGGCGCCAGAACGCCGGTTGGTTCGGCTCGTTCCCGACCGTGAACTGCTTGACCTGCGGATAGATCTCGGCGACCGCCGCGACGTAGGAGCCGAAGAGAGACGGCGTCGCGATGCCCGCCTCGAGCTCTCGCGTCGGATACGGATAGACGGCGAGCACGACCTTGAGCCCGGCAGCGAGCGCCGCAGGAATCGTCCGGTCGAGGAGCGCCTTGTCCTGGATGACCATCGGGTCGCTCGGCTTGAAGCGCACCGGGATGACGACCTGGCGGAGCCCGAGCGCGGCCATCTGGCCGTAGGACGCCGCACCCCCGTCCGCGTCGTATTTTCCGGAGTCGTCATTGGCCCCGGTGTCGGCGGCAGGCGCCGTTGCCGCTCCGCAGAGGAGCGCCGCAGCGAGCACGGTTGCCGCAACGAGATGACGCACGTTCTCCCATCCCGCGGGCTCCCCACGGCCCGCTAGCGCGTCGCAGCGTAAGGTCGTGCCAGGACGGAGTCAAGGAGGTGGGCCGCACCGAAGCGAACCGGATCGTCGGTCGGTAGCCCGGTCTCGCGCGAAACGGCGGCGATCGCTTCGCGCGCCTCGTCGTCGGACTGGAGCGGGGCGGTGTTGAGCGCGATGCACGCGACCTTCGCAGGTCGGCGGGGGAGGCTGATCCGTTCGTACAGCTCCACGAGCTCGGGCAGCGGCGGGATCGGGTGGCCGGGACAGCCCTCGATCTCGGTCGCTCCGGCGAGGTGGCAGAGCACGTACGCGTGCGGTGCGGACCCGTGGACGAGGCCCAGCGTGACACCCGAGTACATCGGGTGGACAATCGAGCCCTGCCCTTCGACGAAGAGAAGCCTGCCCCCGCGCTCCGCGCCCTCGACGACGAGCCTTTCGGCCGCCCCCGCGAGGAAGTCGGCCACCACGGCGTCGACCGCGATCCCCCACCCCGCGATCGCGATTCCGGTTTGTCCGGTGGGTACGAAGACGGACTCCAGACCCCGGCGTCGTGCTTCGAGGTCGAGTTCGAGGGCGACGGTCTTCTTCCCGATCGCGCAGTCGGAACCCACGGTGAGGACGATCGTCGCGTCGACCTCGAGATTCGCGCCCGTCGGGACGCTCAGCCCCCCGGGCGGCTTGCGCAGGTCACGAAGCTCGACATCGTGACGCCGGGCGAGCTCGGAGAGCTCCGGGTCCTCTGAGATGAACTCGTGGAGCCCGTTCTCGACGTCGAGGCCAGCGGCGATGCAGCTGCGAAGGAGCTCGCGCCACGCGGGCGGGAAACGCCCGCCCTGCGTCGCCACGCCGACGACTGCGATCGTAGGGCCGAATGCGAGCGCAGCGTCGATCGTGCCTACCACCGGAATTCCCTGCTCGCGGTCACCCGCTCTCGTCGAGTCGAGGATGGCGACCACCGGATGCGAGGCGTAGCGGATGATCCCGCGGGCGGTCTTCCCGTAGTGCGGGTCGGCCGACTTGCCCTCGGCGAGGATCAGGTAGCGCTTCGGCTCAGGCACGAGGCGAGACGCCGAGCCCGGGCGCCATGCTCGGCACCTGCACGCCGTCGGCGAGCTCGACTCCTGGGAAGGGATCCTCCGCCAGCAGCGCGGCGTGCACCATCCGGATTGCCTCGCGTATACCGCCGGACTTCGAGAGCTTGATGTTGATGCCGTGCGCACGTCCGGCGCAGCGCTCGACGTCGGCCAGCGTGTGGCAGTCCTCATCGACGAAGATTGCGATCGGAGACTCGCGCTTGAGCCGCACGCCGCCCTCGTCTCCGGCTGCGAGGGGCTGCTCGCAGAGGTCGACGCCCAGCGCCGCGATCTGCGGCAACGTCTCGAGCGCCTCCTCGAGCGACCACCACTCGTTGACGTCGACCTGCAGCGGAAGGTCGGTCGCCGAGCGGACCGACCGTACGCGTTCTGCGTCCAGGCCGTCCCCGCCTCCGAGCTTGAGCTTGAGTCGCCTGTACATCGGCGAGGCGGCCTCGGCTCGGCGCGCCATGTCGTCGGGATCACCGAGCCAGATCGTCCAGCTCGTGGGAGGACCCGATCTGGGGAGCCCGAGCAGTCGGGCGGCCGGCAGCCCGACGAGCTTCCCCTGCAGATCATGGAGCGCCGCATCCAGGGCGGCTTTCGCCGCCTGCTGCCCGGGAAGCGCAGCGAGTCGCTCGCCGATGTCCTCGGTCGCGAACGGATCGCTGCCGAGCCGCTCCGCGTGCTCGACGACGAACGCCTTCGCAGACCTGGCCGACTCGTCGTAGCGGTCGATCGGCGCCGCCTCCCCGTACCCCGTCAGGCCCTCGTGGGTGACCGAGACGTGCACCACATCGGCGAAGTCGGTCGCTTCGCGCGCGATGACGAAGGTTTCCGCGAGCCGGAGACGGACGATCTGGGCGTCGACCTCCACCGAAGCCAGCCTATCCCTGCTTACTTGCTGCCGATCGAGACCACGTAGGCGACGACGTTCGCCTCGTCCGTCCCCGAGACGAGGCGCGCCGGCATCACGCCACCGCCCTGGTCGATCTGCGCAGCCACCTGGTTTGCGGTCAGCCGGCTGCCGATGAGCCGCGGCCCCGGGGTGCCGCCCTTTCCACCGATGCCGTGACAGCTAGCGCACGTGCTCTCGAATACGAGTTGGCCGGCGTACGGGTCGCCCGGGCCGGCGGACTTGGCGACCGACGGCTCGAAGACTCGCGCCTTTGCGAACGCGAAGACGGCGACGACGATGACCGCACCGACGAGCAGCGGCCTCCAGAGCCGTCGCATCAGAACCCGAACCGCACGTTCGTGAAGTACCAGAAGGCCGACGTGAGCCAGAGCACGCCGAGGAGCGACGCCAGGGTCGCGCCGGCGACGGGGAGCACCCAACCCGGGAGCTCGCGGTCGCGAAGGATCAGGATCTTCGCCGCGAAGACCCCGTAGAGGAACGTGCCGGCGATCGAGTGCGTCGCGATGCGGGCGTCAGGCGTCTGGAAGCCGAGGATCGTGACGCAGTGAAAGAACACCGGGAGCGAGATCACGAACGCACTTCTTCCTGACCAGCGATGGACGCCGGCGACCACGGGCCCACGAACCGGCAGGAAGCTCAGCCTCCCCCACATGCGCGCAGCCGTCGTCACCTGGACGAGAGCCAGAACGATGACCGCTGTCGCGAGCCAGGCTTTCGCGGCGATCGTCGACGAAAACACGGTCGTCACGAGGTCCGAGTACCTCTGGCTGACGTCCGCGAGCAGCAAGGTCGACGGGAGCGTACGACCTCGAAGGCTCGGGCTACAAGATACGGAGCTAGACTCGGCGCAGGCGCCCGTAGCTCAGGGGATAGAGCGATGGCCTCCGGAGCCATAGGCCGCAGGTTCGAATCCTGCCGGGCGCAT
>WNGD01003812.1_pt1 | contig 23804 bp, 23 predicted proteins | sample 5400671 | NCBI WGS metagenome assembly WNGD01 (sample SAMN13153369, study PRJNA577476) | soil metagenome | isolation source: 40 cm soil or saprolite under grassland replicate 2 | place: USA:California | collected 2016-06-15
TACGGGCCGCTTCGACAAGCTCGAGTGTCACGTCGACCATCCGCTCCAGATCCTCGACCGCGATCTGTTCCTCGGGCGTGTGGATGTTCGCCATCCCGTTGGCGAGGTTCAGGCACTCGAGGCCGCGCTCGTTGAAGACGTTCGCGTCGGCGCCTCCGCCGCTCAACCCGTAGTGCGGCTGGTACCCGCTCTGCTCGAGCGCGGTCGCCGCCAGACGAACCGGAAGAGCATCCTGTTTGAAGCGGTAGCCGCTGAAGTGCTTCTCGACCCGCGTCTCCACGTCGCACTCGGCTCCCGTAGCCGCGAACGTGATCGCGTCGAGCATCTCCTGGACGAGCTCAGACAGCTTTCGCTCGTCATGCGAACGTGCTTCGGCCAGAAAGAAACAATGCTCCGGCACGATGTTCCGCGCGGTTCCGCCCTTGATCTCCCCGACGTTCGCAGTCGTCTCCTCGTCGAGCCGGCCGAGCCGCAGGTCTGCGATCGCGCGCGCCGCCGCCGCAATGGCCGAGCGGCCCTCCTCGGGGTACATGCCGGAGTGCGCTGCGCGACCACGGATGTGGACGTCGATCGAGGCCTGGTGCGGGGCGCCGAGGATGATCTCCCCGATCGGGCCCGCGTGGTCGTAGACGAAGCCGGTTCGCGCCCGGAGGCGCTTCTGGTCGAAAGCCACGGCACCTTCGAGGCCGACCTCCTCCTTCGGCGTGAACAGGAGCTCCACACCGGCGTGCGGGCGGCTCTCCGCGACGACCCGCCGCGTCGCCTCCAGCATCGTGGCGACCGCCGACTTGTTGTCGGCTCCGAGGATCGTCCCGGCGGCGTTCCGCACGACGCCGTCCTCCACGACCGGCTCGATCGGCCCCTGAGGCGGCACGGTGTCGAGATGCGCGCAGAAAAAGAGCGGGACACCGGTCCCGTGGGTCGGTTCCAGGCGGCAGAAGAGGTTTCCGATCGTCGAGCCGATTCGACTCCCCGCGTCGTCCTCGTCCACCTCGAGCGCGAGGTCGCGGAGGTACGAGGTCACGCGGTCCGCCACCTCCCGCTCTTCGCCCGGAGGGCTCGCCAGCGCGGCTAGCTCGGTGAAGAGCTCGAGGACGTCTGACACGCCTCGATCTTAGGCGGCGCGTCTCTAACGAGACTCGAGTAGCGGCGAGACCCGCTCGCGCGACCGCACAAGCGCTGCACCGATGAACTCGCGAAAGAGCGGCGCAGGCCGGGTGGGCCGCGACTTGAACTCCGGATGGAACTGGCTCGCGACGAACCAGGGATGGTCGGTGAGCTCGACGATCTCGACGAGCCGTCCCTCCTGGAACGTGCCGGAGACGACAAGCCCTGCCTCCACGAGCTTCGGCCGGAAGTGGTTGTTCACCTCGTAGCGGTGGCGATGACGCTCGTGCACGACCGCCTCGCCGTACGCGCGGAAGGCTCCAGTGCCCTCCGAGAGCTCCACGGCCTGCGCGCCGAGGCGCATCGTCCCGCCGAGATCCTCGATCTCCTTCTGCTCCGGCAGGAGGTCGATCACGGGGTACGGCGTCTCGGGATCCATCTCGGTCGAGTTCGCGCCCTCGAGTCCGACGACGTGGCGCGCGAACTCCGACACGGCGACGTGCATGCCCAGGCAGATGCCGAGGTACGGGATCCCCCGCTCGCGCGCAACGCGGCAAGCGAGGATTTTCCCCTCCCAGCCGCGCGAGCCGAACCCGCCCGGGACGAGCACGCCGTCGACTTGCTCGAGCTCTGCCTGCGCCTCCTCGAACGACATTCCCTCGGCGTCGACCCACCTGACGCTGACCGAGCAGCCGTGGTGGACGGCGGCGTGCTTCAGCGCCTCGTGCACCGACAGGTAGGCGTCCTGGAGCTTCACGTACTTGCCGACGAGTGCGATTTGCACCTCGCCCTCGCGCTCGCGGATGCGCTCGGTCAGCTGTAGCCACTCGCCGAGCTCGGCCTCGCCCGCCGGCAGCCCGAGCTTCTCGCAGACGAGCGTGTCGAGCCCTTCGTCCTGGAGGGCGGCCGGGACGAGGTAGAGGTCGGCGACGTCGATGTTGGAGACGACGGCGCGCGTCTCGAGGTCGGCGAAAAGCGCGATCTTCTCGCGGATGTCCATCGAGATCGGCTCGTGCGAGCGCGCAACGAGGATGTCCGGGTGGATACCGATCCGGCGGAGCTCGTTGACGGAGTGCTGAGTCGGCTTCGTCTTCAGCTCACCGGCCGCCTCGACGAACGGCACGAGCGTGACGTGGAGGTAGCAGACGTTCTCGGGGCCGGCCTCTCGGCGGAACTGGCGGATCGCCTCGAGAAACGGTAATGACTCGATGTCGCCGACCGTGCCGCCGATCTCGGTCACGACCACATCGCAGTCGCTGGCCTCGGACGCGCTTCTGATTCGCTCCTTGATTTCGTTCGTTATGTGCGGGATCACCTGCACGGTCGAGCCGAGGTACTCGCCCTTCCGCTCCTTGCGCAAGACGCGATCCCAGATCGCGCCGGCTGTGTGATTGGCGTTCCGCGAGAGGTTCTCGTCGATGAAGCGTTCGTAGTGGCCGATGTCGAGATCGGTCTCGGCGCCGTCTTCGGTGACGAAGACCTCGCCGTGCTGGAACGGGCTCATCGTGCCCGGGTCGACGTTGATGTACGGGTCGAACTTCTGGACTTGCACCTTGAGCCCGCGCGCTTTCAGCAAGCGGCCGAGCGAGGCTGCAGTGATTCCCTTACCCAGTGAGGAGACGACTCCGCCGGTGACGAAAACGTACTTCGGCGGTCGCGCTGCCATCTAGCGCCTTCCTTCCGTGAGCCCTGTCACGGAACCTAAACCTAGCAGGGGCTTAGGACAACGGCCAGGCCTCCAGTAGCTCAGCCCCCGAGCACCGGTGGAGCGGCAAGAGGCGGCAGGATCCCGTTCGTCGCAGCGGGCTTGATCCCGTAGTGGCCTGTCGGCGCGCCCGCAAGCAGGAGCGCAAGAGCGAGCCGCCCGGTCGGCTTGTCGATGTCGTCCACGATCGAGATCGGTGCCGCGCCATAGAGATCCGGGGCGCCGGTCGTCGCGCTGGAAATCTGGACCGCGATCACCGGTGCTGCGGCCGAGGTGAGCCCGCCGTAGAAGCCGCGGAGGAAGGGAACGGTCTGGTCTCGCTGAGCCGGCGCCGTCTGCACGAGAACGACCGCGTCGGCGGGGCGGACGTCGCTCCCGGCGCGCTCTTCCACCACCTGCTCGTTCAGGGTCTGCCAGAGGCTCGCGTCGCCGGCCATCAGCTCCTCTGCGAGTGCACGCCCGAGCAGTCCGAGCTTCGCGTCACCGATGTAACGGCCGAGCGCGGGCTGTGTCACGCGGGCGAGCACGAGCGCCGCATCGATCTGATGCGCATCGATGGGAACTTTGAGCGCACGCAAGCGGAGGGCGCGCGCGACGCCCGCGTCACGTAGGGATTGCTCGATGTCCGACTGAAGCGCTCCGTCAACCGCACCCACGAAGACGATCGCCACGCGCTTGCCACGCAGGCGGTTCGCCATCAACGTCGGATAGGTCTCGCGGACGAATGCCTCCGCAACCCGCTGGGCTTGCGCATGGGCAGCCGAGCTGGCCGTAGCCGCGTCGAGCCGGTGCGAGAGCAGGTCGACACGGCGTTCGAGCAGGGCTCGGGCGGCCTTGTTCGTCAGCCCCCGGTCGTTGATCCCAGCGCCGACGAAGAGCCCGATCATGAGCGCAAGGAAGACGGCGGCGAGTGAGGCGAGGTGGTAGCGGAGTCCGTACACGGCTAGAGATCAGCGCCAGTCTGGCACAGGGAATGGAGCCGGTTGAGGGCTTTTCGCGGCAGGGACCGGGAAAGTCCGACAAGCCACGGCCCCTCGACGATGAGCGTGGCGCGTGTGCTGTCCTCGCCCGTGGCGTCGAGGGTGAGCTCGACGTCGATCCGGTCGCCGGTCAGCTGCCATGCCACGAGGTGCGGTCTCTCGACACGGAGGATCAGCATCGTCCCGGTCACATCCGGGCTGCGAAGGAGGCTCGGCCGGTTGCCCGAGCGGACGGTCCAGCGCGCGCCGGGAGCGAGTCCGCGGCGATCGGGTTGCACGCCGGCGACGCCCGGCCACCAGTCGGCGAAGTAGTTCGGCTCGGCAAGGAACGCCCACACGTCTTCTCGGGACGCGAGCAACTCGCGCTGAGCGGTGACCTTCGGCACGACGGCCGCATCGTTGCTGTTTCGACACAGACCGTGCGCCACACGTGCGCTTTTCGGCAGTAGGCTCGACTCGGGGAGGAGGTTGGGGCTACCGAATCAAAGGGCGGCGGGAAGCTCAGGCGGGGCGGCTCGGGGTGCTCCGGTCCTCCTGGAGCGTCGAGAGAAACTCCTCTCCGCCGGCCATGCGCTGCAGCTCGTCGCGGCGTTCGTCATCGGCCAGGTGCTCGATCCGCGTGTGTGTCGGGTCGCCTGGAACCTTCTCCACGCGGAAGTGCCGGTCGGCCAGGCTGGCGATCTGCGGGAGATGCGTGATCGTGATCACCTGGGCTCGCCCGGCCAGACGCCGGAGCGTCTCGCCGACGGCATGCGCGGTCGTGCCCCCGATGCCGGCGTCGATCTCGTCGAAGACCATTGTCTCGCCGCCCGCAACCGCGGCGATGGCGAGCGCGACACGAGAGAGCTCGCCGCCCGACGCCGTCTCGGCAACCGGCGCAAACGGCAGCCCCGCGTTCGGCTTGATCAGGAACGCGACCTCTTCTGCACCCGAGGCGCTCGGCTCGCGTTCCGAGAGCTCGACGCGGAACTCGCCCTCCCCCAGACCCACGCCGCGGAGCTCCTCTGCGACCGCCTCGGAGAACGCCTCCGCGGAGGCGACGCGCTCCGCGCGCAGCTCGTCCGCGAGCCGTCGTACGAGAGCCTCGGCTACCGCCAGCGCCTCGCTCGCCGCCGCGGCCGGGTCGACACCGTCCTCGAGCGCCTCGAGCTCCGCGCGAGCCTCGGCGGCCCGGGCGAGCAGCTCGTCGTAGCTCGCGCAGCGGAAACGGCGCTTCGCCTCGGCGATCCGGTCGAGCTCGGCCTCGATCTGCTCCAGCCGGTCGGGCTCGGCCTCGAGCGAAGCTAGGAATGCTCGCAGCTCGGTGGCCGTCTCCCGCAGCCGCAACTCGGCGTCACGGAGCTCGTCGCCGGCGCGCTTGAGCTCCGGAGCGAGCGCTTCGAGCGGCGCCACGGACCGCTCGGCGACAGCCACAAGCTCTGAGGCTCCCTCGCCGTCGTCCGGAGCGAGGGACTCGAGCGCGAGCCCGGCGCCCTGGGCGAGCTCAGTCACGTGCCGCAGCCGCTCTCGCCCGTCGCGCAAGGACTCTTCTCCGCCCGGCTCAAGACCGGCCGTGTCCTCGGCGAGCGCCCGCAGCTCGGCGAGCCGCTCTGCCGCGGCCGCTGCACCGTGCGCGACCTCCTCGCGGCGCCGCCGCGCCGCCGCGAGCTCGCGCCAGGCGATCCGTGCCTCGGCGCGCCGCCGCAGCTGCTCCTCGCCCGCGAACGAGTCGAGCACGTCGAGCTGATTCGAGCGTCGCGCGAGCCGGCGCTGCTCGAACTGGCCCGACATCGCGATCAGGCGCTCCGCGGCCGCGCCTACGTCCTCCCGCGCGGCGCTTCTCCCCCATGCGTAGGCGCGTGTCCGGCCGTCGGCGAACACCCGCCTTGCGAGCACGAGTCCGTCCTCGTCCTCGGGTCGCAGCTCCGCGAGCGCCTCGAGCTCCTCCGGCCCGAGCAGGCCTTCCGGAAGCTCGAGCTCTGCTTCGACGTAGGCCTCGTCCCCGTCAGAGCCGACGAAAGCGGCGTCGCCCTTCGCGCCGAGCAGGAGCCCGATCGCCTGCGCAAGGATCGTCTTCCCCGCGCCTGTCTCGCCCGTGATCGCGTTCAGGCCGGGCGCGAATGCAAGCTCCGCGCCGCGGATCAGGACGAGGTTCTCGATCCGCAGCCTACGAAGCAAAGGTCTCGCGGTAGCGGCGGAAGAAGGTCTTTTCAGGGAGCGTCGCGAGCAAGCTGTGTTTCTTGCCGAGGCGCACGGTCACGCCGGCGCCACTCGAGAGCTTCGCGACCGCGTGACCGTCCGCGAGCAGCGTCACGTCCACGTCCGGGGTTCGGTTCTCGACGACCAGATCGCGGTCCCGGGGCACGACAAGCGGCCTGGCGTGCAGGGAGTGCGGCGCCACGAACGTGATCGCCATCGCGTCGAGCCCCCAGACGAGCACGGGCCCGCCGTTCGAGAGGTTGTACGCGGTCGAGCCCGAGGGCGTGCAGCAGATGACGCCGTCACACGGAAACGTGCCGATGTCCTCGCCGCCGATTGCCAACGCAAGCTCGACCATGCGCCCGAGCAACCCACTCGTCGCGACGACGTCGTTCACAGCCGCCCACTGCTCGCCTCCGCTCTCGGCCTCGACCGAGGCGAGCTCGACGACCGTGTAGTCGCCGCCAAAGACCCGCGCCAGCCCCTTTTCGAGCTCATCGGCCTCGATCGACGCCAGAAATCCCACCCGGCCGTAGTTGACGCCGATCACCGGCACCTGGGTGCCCAGGAAGCGCTTGAAGGCGCGCAGCATCGTCCCGTCGCCACCGAGGACGACGGCCAGATCCGCGCCGGAGAGGTCGGCGTGATCCCGCTCGGGCCCGTGCTTCTCGGCCTCCTCCTCCGAAAAGAGCAGCTCGACCCCGTGCGCCTCTGCGACCTGCTCGAGGCGGTCGATCGCCTCGCCGATGGTATCCGGCTTGCCGTGCGTGATCACGGCCGCTCTACGGACGGCGCTACGCGGTGGCGTCTTCGATCCAGCGGTCGAGGTCATCGCTCTGCACCGCCTCCTCGCGGTGCCGGAGATGAAGGAAGAACTCGCGGTTCCCCTTCGGGCCGGGCAGGCCGGAGTCTACGACCGCGAGCGTCTCGGCCGGCCAGGCGAGCGCATCCACGGCAACCTCACGCAATACACGCCGGTGGATCTCGGGATCACGGACCACGCCGCCGCGCCCGACGTCGGCGCGACCGGCCTCGAACTGCGGCTTGACGAGCACGAGCGCCTCCCACCCCGGCCGCGCAAGGGCGAGCACCGGCGGCAGCGCCTGTCGGACGCTGATGAAGGAGACGTCGCACGTGACGAGCTCCGGCGCGAACGGGAGCTCACGGATCTGCCGCGCATTTGTCCGCTCGAGCACGGTCACGCGCGGATCCTCGCGCACCCGTGGGTGCAGCTGCCCGTAGCCGACGTCGAGCGCGATCACCCGCGCGGCGCCGCGCTGGAGCAGAACGTCGGTGAAGCCGCCGGTCGAGGCGCCCACGTCGATTGCGTCCGTGCCGGCGACCTCGAGCCCGAGCTCGTCCAGCGCGTGTGCCAGCTTCTCGCCGCCGCGCGAGACGTACCGGGGCGGCTCGTCGACCGCAAGCTCGGCGGACTCCTCGACCTGGGTTCCAGCCTTGTCGAACCCGGGAACGCGTCCGGCCAGCACGAGCGCCTGAGCCTGAGCACGACTCTCCGCGAGCCCGCGCTCCACCAGCAACACGTCAAGCCGCTTCTTCATCCCGGCAAGCGTACTTACGCCTCGGACGGGCGCCAGAGGTCCGAAATGGACAGGAACTACGACGTGCGCGCGCTGAGGCTCGCGACGATCTCGGCCAGGACAGCCGTGTCTGCTTCGAGCTCGCCGAGTCGTGCCTGCGCGCGTCCCGCAGCCGTGTCGGCGAGCTCACGCGCGCCCTCGACGCCCCGGGTGAGCACATAGCCGTCCCCGTCGAGGATGTCGTCGACGATCTGGAAGAGGAGTCCGACGTCGTCAGCGAAGGCGCGCCACGGCTTCTGATCGCGCTCCGGAACCTCGGCCACCCAGAGCGCGCAGCCGATCGAGGCGGCGAAAAGCTGTCCGGTCTTCAGCCGGTGGAGCGCCGCGAGGTCGTCCTCGCTCTGGGTGATGTCGAGGTACTGGCCGCCGATCATTCCGAGTGTCGCCTGCGTGAGCTCGCGGGCGACCGCGGTGGTGGGATAGGAGAGCGCGAGCCGGACAGCCTCGGCGAGCAAGGCGTCTCCGGCGAGGATCGCGATCGCTTCGTCGAACTGGACGTGGACGCTCGGGCGCCCGCGGCGCACGTCGTCATCGTCGAGCGCCGGCAGGTCGTCGTGGACGAGCGAGAAGGTGTGGACGAGCTCGACCGCGGCCCCGGCGGGGAGCAACTCCTCCGCGTCGCGGCCAAGCGCCTCGCCCGTCGCCAGACAAAGCACCGGACGGACGCGCTTGCCGCCGCCTGCGAGCGCGTAGCGCACCGACTCGGCGAGCCCGCCGAGCTCCGGCGTCAGCGCCAGCTCGTCGAGGTACGACTCGACGAGGGCAACGAGCTCCTCAACCTTCCGCATCTGCCTCCCGCTTCGCCCGCGCCAGCTCGGCCTCGACCTCTTTCGCGATCTCGGCCAGTTCGCCCAGGATCGTAATTGCCTCGTCCGGATCCTTGGTCTGCTCCAGCTTCGCACGGGAGCGCTCGAGCCGGTCGAGCAGCTCCTCTGCGCGCTTGAGTGAATCAGGTGAGCTCATGCCGGCTCCGCCTCCCTCGCGATCCGCCCGAGAATCCCGTTGACAAGCCGCGCCGCGTCGTCTGTCGCGTAGCGCTTCGCCAACTCGACCGCTTCGTTGATCGCCACCTCGACGGGCACCGCGCCGGTCTCGAGCTCGTGGACGGCGATCCGGAGAACATTTCGCTCGGGAGCGCCCAGACGATCGGCTGGCCACCCCACCGAGGCGGCTGTGATCCGATTGTCGAGCTCCTCGGCGTGCGCGGCCACCGCCTCGGCGAGCTTCAGCGCGTCGGAGTCGATCTCTCCCTCGTAGAGCGAGGCGAGCGGTTGCCCCGTGACGTCCCACTGGTAGAGCAGGATGAGCGCCGTCCGCCGGACCGCGCGCCGTCCGGCCATCAGCTCTCGACCTCCACGACGGCTACATCGACCGCGTCGACCTCGACGTCGCAGGTCTCGCTCACGGCCGATGCGACCCGCTCCTGAACCCGGCCCGCAAGCTCCGGTAGCACGAGGCCGTGCCTCGCGGAGAGCTCGAGCGTCACCGAAGCGCGTCCGCCGGTGAACCGCACGTCGAGACCGCGCCTGGCGCGACGAACGCGTGCGCCGTCGACCTGCTCGGCCGCCTGGACGACCAGGCGCGACAAGGCAGCCGCTGTGACCGTGATCGAGCCGGCGGACTCGTCGAGGACGAATGGATCGGTCATCCCGCCGCCACTGCGCTCGGCATGTGCTCCGCGAGAAAGCTTGTGGAGTAGTGACCGCTCGAGAACGCTTCGCTGCGCAGAACCTCGATCGCGACGTTGCGGGTCGTCGCCACGCCCTCCAGTTCCAGCTCGCCCAGGGCCCGGAGCGCGCGTGCGATCGCGGGGGGTCTGTCTTCGTCCCACACGATCAGCTTGCCGAGCAGCGAGTCGTAGTACGGCGGCACTTCCGTGCCCTCCTCGATGTAGGTGTCGAGTCGCACGCCCGGCCCGAGCGGGGGCCGGAAGCGCATGATCCGGCCCGGGCTCGGAGCGAAATCGCGCTCGGGGTCTTCGGCGTTCAGCCGGATCTCGATCGCGTGTCCATGGCGAGGCGCGCGGCCGGTCGGCTCGAGTGGCCGGCCGGCCGCGATCTCGATCTGGCGGCGGACGATGTCTATCCCGGTGACCATCTCGGTGACGGGGTGCTCGACCTGGAGTCGCGTGTTCACCTCGATGAAGTAGAAGGAGCGATCGGGCCCGAGCAGGAACTCGAACGTACCTGCGTTCGTGTACCCGAGCTTCCGGCAGGCCCGCTCGACAGCCGCCTCCATCGACTCGCGCGTGTCCGCGGTCAGCGCGGCCGAGGGCGACTCCTCGATCAACTTCTGGTGGCGCCGCTGGATCGAGCATTCGCGCTCACCCATCGTGAGCAGGTTCTCGGCGTCTGCGAGCACCTGGATCTCGACATGCCGCGCGGGGTGGATCGCCTTCTCGAGGTACAGAGTTGGGTCCCCGAAGCCGGACTCCGCCTCCGCTGCCGCCATCTGGAACGCCTGTTCGAGCTCATCGGGGGCGGCGACGAGGCGCATCCCTCGCCCTCCCCCGCCCGCCGCTGCCTTCAACAGGACTGGATAGCCGACCTCCCCTGCGGCCCTGCGGGCTTCGCTCAAGGTGACGCCGCCGGCCGTGCCCGGTACGAGGGGCAGGACGTCTCCGAGCTCTTCCCTCGCGCGCAACTTGTCGCCGAGCAGCTCGATCAGGTCGGGCTCGGGGCCGATGAAGGTGATGTCGTTTTCGGCGCATGCCCGTGCGAAGGCGGCGTTCTCCGCCAGGAAGCCCCAACCGGGGTGGATCGCGTCGCAGCCGGTCGTCTCGGCGGCCGCGACCACGGAAGGAATCCTCAGATAGCTCCGCGCGGGCAGTGGCGGGCCGATGCAGACCGCGCGGTCGGCGAGGCGCACGTGGAGCGCATCCTTGTCGGCGGTCGAGTAGACGGCGACCGCCTCGATCTCGAGCTCGTGGAGGGCGCGGATCACCCGGACGGCGACCTCGCCTCGGTTCGCGATCAGGACGCGCGAAAACATTTAGGAGAGTTTGGCGAAATACAGTCTGTGCCGCCTGGACCCGATGAGCGGCATTCCGCCAAACCCTCCTAGAGCGCGTCGAGCGGCTGTTCGTTGAGCGGCTCGAGCTCGAACAGGAGCTGACCGAACTCGACCGACTCGGCGTTGCCGACGTTGATCGAGCGCACGACGCCCTCTATGTCGGCCTTCACCTCGTTCATCAGCTTCATCGCCTCGAGGATGCAGAGCGTCTGGCCCGGGCCGACGACGCTGCCCTCCTCGACGAACGGCGGCGCGCCGGGATGCGGCGCTCGATAGAACGTTCCGACCATCGGCGACTCGATGCGGACGAGCCCGTCGATGCTCGGAGTGGGCGCCGGCCTGAGGTCAGGCTCTGATCCGGGCTCCCCGGTGGGGACGAGCCCCGCGTCGAGCGGTTCTGGCGTCCGTCGCACCGAGACGCGCATGTCGCCCTCTTCGATCGTCACCTCGCCGACGCCAGACTCCTGGACGATCCGGACGATCTCGCGGATCCGCTCCGCGCGAGCCTGGTCGACGCCGGCCGAGCCGAGCGACTCGCCACGCCGGCTGCGCCCGCGGATGGCCTGCAGAAGCGGCTCGGCCTCCTCGCCGAAGAGCGCGAGCAGGAGCAGCTCCTCCTCGCTGGCCGCGAGCCCGGCCGCCTCGTCTCTCAGCTTGTCGAGGTCGACGGGAGCCTCCTCCGGGGCGTCTCCGCGGGAGATGAGCTCGATCGCGCGCTTGACGGTCGGGTCGACCGGCCCCGGCGGCTTGCCGTAGCGGCCCTCGATCAGGCCCTGGAGCTCGTCGACGATCGTCCCGTAGCGTTCGGCCGCCAGCACGTGGAGGAGCGCCTGCGAGGCGAGGATCTGGCCGATCGGCGCGGCGAGCGGCGGCCAGCCGGTTTCCTCGCGGACCCGCGCGAGCTCTTCGAGAACGTCGTCGATCCGGTCGCCGGCGGCATGTGCGCGCAGGTGCGTGTCGAGCGCGGCGACGAGACCCGGCGGCACACGATGCTGGGCGGCGCGGACCGCGACCCGAGGCGCAAGCGGGATGACCGGTTCGTCGCCGATGTGCTGGTCGACCAACTCTGAGGCCTGCCACAACTTTCCGACGTCGACGCCCGTGTCATGGCCCAGGCCGGCGAGCGCCTGGGCGATCGCCTCGCCCGAGACGCGGTGCAGGCTGAGCGCGACGGGGTAGACGGCGCAAGCGACCAGATCTGCTCCCGCACGCACCGCCTCGAGCCCGGCTGCAAGCGCGTTCCCCGCGGCGCCCTGGCAATAGAGCCCGATCGGCAGGCCGCTCTCCTGGCCGAGCAGGCCAACGAGCTCCTGTGCTCGATGCGGCTCGAGCGAGCTGGACGGGTCGTGCAGCAGGAGCCGCGAGGCGCCGAGCTCCGGGAGCTTCTTCGCCTGTTCCACGAGCGCCTCGTTCTCGCCGGTGTAGCCCGAGCCGTACACGAGCCCCGCGTCGAACTCCCGGCCGGCCTCGGTGATCGCCTCGCCTGCCTCACGCAGGTTCGAGACGTCGTTGAGCGGGTCGTGCAGGCGGAACACCTCGATTCCACTCTCGGCGGCCGAAGCGACGAAGCGACGGACGAAATCGCCGCCGACAGGGCGTGAGCCGACCAGAAAGCGGCCGCGCAAGGCCATTGCAAGCGGCGTCTTGGTACGTCCGTTGAGCGCCCGGATCCGCTCCCAGGGGCTCTCGACCCCGCGGCGCACCGCGCTGTCGAAGACGCCGCCGCCGGAGACCTCGAGGTAGGCGAACCCGGCACCGTCGAGGAGTTCGGCAAGGTCGAGCAACTCGGAGGTCGGCATCCGCCCCGCAAGCGGCTCCTGGCCGAGCAGTCGGATGGTCGTATCAACGAGCGCGGGCACGCTCGAGGGAGCCTAGCGGCGCGCCGCAGCGCTGTCAGTCAGGCGCGGGAGATGTAGCGGCGCTCGCGGGGATCGACCTTGATTCGGTCGCCCACGTTCACGAAGAGCGGCACTTGCACGACGGCTCCCGTTGCCAGGGTCGCCGGCTTCGTCACGTTCGAGACCGTATCGCCGCGGACGCCGGGCTCGGTCTCGGTCACCGGCAGCTCGACCGCGGAGGGAAGCTGAATCCCGGACGGCTTCCCGTCGACCGTCATCATCTGCACCGTGCTGGAGGGCTCGAGGAAATCGAGCGCGTCGGAAACGGAGTCGCGCGACAGGCTGAACTGCTCGTAGTTCTCCTCGTCCATGAACACGACCTCGTCGCCCGAGTCATAGAGATACTGCGCGTTCTTGACCTCGGTGTGAACGCGGGGGAACTTCTCGCCGGCACGGAAGGTGCGGTCGACGACGGCGCCCGAGTCGAGGCTCTTCACCTTCGTTCGGACGAACGCGCCGCCCTTGCCCGGTTTCACGTGCTGGAAGTCGACGATCCGCCACGGCGAGCCGTCCAGCTCGATGTGCATGCCGTTCTTGAACTGGTTGGTGTTGACCATCTCCGCCATCGGCGGGCCAGTTTAGTGTCCCTGCAGCGAATGTTGCCGAGCATCTGGGTCGCGAGTACCAAGCGAAGCTATGGGGGCGACTGAGGACGCCGCAGCACGCCGCGTGATCGCGGGCCAGAAGCCGGTGGACATTTGCTGGAGGGGCACTAGTTGAGGGTTACGAGCTCCTTGGTGAAGCTCGTCAGCACCTCGGGACCGTTGTCGGTGACAACGACGAGATCCTCGATCCGCACGCCGCCGAGGCCGCTCAGGTAGATCCCCGGCTCGACCGTGACGACGTTGTCCGGGACGAGCGTGTCCTCGGAGGTTTCGGCGAGGCGCGGCCCCTCGTGAACCATCAGGCCGACGCCGTGGCCGAGGCCGTGGCCGAACGCATCGCCGAAGCCTGCGGCCGCGATCGGGTCGCGCGCGGCGGCGTCTGCTTCCCGGCCGCTAACACCCGCGCGGATCCGCTCGAGCGCGGCCTCCTGCGCCTTCAGACAGACGTCGTAGATCTCCTCGAGCCGCTCCGGAAGCGCGCCGGTTGCGAACGTGCGCGTGCAGTCCGAGCAGTAGCCGTTGAGCGTGCAGCCGGCGTCGATTACCACGAGCTCGCCTGCGCCGATCTTCCGGTCGCCGGGCTCGGTGTGCGGCCGGGCGCCGTTCTCGCCGCCGGCGACGATTGTCTCAAACGCCGGCCCCTCGGCGCCGAGCTCGTGGAAGAGCTGCTCCATCCGCCAGGCGAGCTCGCGCTCGGTTTTACTGACGAAGGGCTCAGCGGCCAGCCGCGCGTAGGCCTCGCTCGTGATCGCCGAGGCGGCGCGGATCGCCTGCAGCTCGTCCTCGTCCTTCACCGCGCGCAACGCCTCGACAAGCCCGTGCCGCGGGACGAGCTCGGCCTCGCCGGTGGCGAGGTGCTCGTAGATCCCATAGGTGACGTAGTCCGCCTCGAAGCCCACCCGGCCCGAGAGGCGCGGCGCGAGATCCTTGTAGATCGCGCGCTTGACCTGGACGAACTCGACGCCTTCGACCTTTGCGGCCGTCTCGGCGTACCGGAAATCCGTGTACAGCGTCACCCGATCCTCGTCGACGACGAGCGCCGGGTTGGAGCTGACGAACCCGGTCAGGTAGCGGACGCTGACCGGGTTCGTGACCAGGAGCGGCTCCTCGAGCGAGGCGCGCAGCCGTTCGATGCGCTCGTTCACGCGTGCCCCGCCAGAAACTCGAGCGCCTTTCGATAGCCCTCCGGCCCCTTACCCACGATGCGACGGGCGGCGAGCTCGGAGATGACCGAAACGCGCCGCCACTCCTCCCGCTGGTCGACGTCCGAGAGGTGCACCTCGACGATCGGGGCGTCGAAGAGCTCCAGGGCGTCGCGAATCGCGTAGCTGTAGTGCGTCCAGGCCCCGGGGTTGACGACGACTCCGCCGGCCCAGTCGAGCGCCTCGTGGCACCAGCCCACGTACTCACCCTCGCTGTTCGTCTGTCGGCATTCGACGTTCAAGTCGAGCTCGTTCGCCCACTCATAGATCTGGGTCTCGAGCTTGTCGAGGCTGAGGCCACCGTAGAGCTCCGGGCTTCGCCGACCGAGCACGTCGAGATTGACGCCGTTCAGCACCGCCACGCGCACGGCTCGACTCTAGCTCGCGATCAGGGAATCGAGCGCCTGGCGAACCTGCTCGTCGGGGAGCTCGGCGTCCACGATCGGGTGGCCGGGGCGCTCCAGCAGTACGAGCCTCGGTCGCCCGCCTGCGGCCTTCTTGTCGCGTCCCAGCGCTTGCCATGCGCGCTGGCGGTCGACCCGAACGGGCTTCGGCGCGAGGATTTCCTCGACGTCGTCAGTCGGGAGGCCGGAGAGTCGAAGAGCCGCGAGCAGCCCGAGTGCGACGGCGTCTCCGTGCGCCAGCTCGTAGTCCGAGGCGGCCTCGAGCGCATGCGCGAACGTGTGGCCCAGGTTGAGCGCGACGCGCGTGCCCCGATCGTGCGGGTCGCGCAGGCAGAGCTCGACCTTGTACGCAGCGGAGCGCCGCACGAGCTCGGCATCCCCGCTCCGGCAGGGTCGCGAGCAGAGACGAATCGACCACCGTCTGAACGGGCCAGTGAAACGCGCCGACGAGATTCTTGCCTTGCGGGAGGTTGATCGCGGTCTTTCCGCCGATCGCGGCGTCGACTTGCCCGACGAGGGTCGTCGGCACGGTGACCCAGGGAATGCCTCGGAGGTACGTGGCGGCGACGAAACCCGCGGCGTCCGTCGTGGAGCCGCCGCCGATCGCGACGAGCGTGCCCTGCCGGTCGAGCTCCAACGCACGCCAGAGCGTTTCGACCGAGGCGATGGTCTTCGCCTCCTCACCGGCCGGCAGGTAGTGATTCGACCGCACGCGCGCGGCGAGGGCGGTGCGTGCGTGCTCGCCATAGGTCGTGGCCACGTTCTCGTCCGAGACGAGCGCAATCGGGCCCTCTCCCGGGACGAGCTTGGCGAGGCTTGCGAGCGCCCCGGTTTCGACGTGCACGGCTCCCGCACCGAGGACGACGTCATGCGCGTCACGAGCGATCGCGTCCGCACAGTCGCGATAGAGCGGCTGTCGCGCCTCGAAGAGAGCACGGAATTGCTCCTCGCTCTGCGCCAACGGGCGGTCACCTCCGCGGACGCGGCTCCACGCCACCTCCGGGTCGACTTCCACGAGCGCGGTGAAAGCCTCTTTGCGGAGCGTCTCGCGCACCGCTTCGGACTGAACCGCACCGCCGCCGAGCGCGAAGACGGCCGGCTCGGGGCGACGAAGAGCCTCGATCGTGACGACGCTCTCAGCAATCCGGAAGTCGGTTTCGCCGCGCTGGGCGAAGAACTCGGAGATGGAAATGCCGACATGCCGCTCGACCTCCGCGTCGAGGTCGACGAACTCGCGGCCGATCCGCGCGGCGACCTCGACGCCGACGGTCGACTTGCCGGCGCCCATGAAGCCGATCAGGGCGATGTGCCTGTCGAGCGCCGGGCCGGCCCAAGAACCCTTGTGTTTCACGTCACTTGCCTCCATCCCAGTGCGAGCGCTGACCTGCCGTTGCGCTCAAAGACGAAATCGGTGTCACTGCACTTGTGGCGTGGAACACAAAGATCAGCGCGGTGACCAGTCGATTCGCTCCACGTAGGCGCGATGAGCGGAGACGAAGTCGCCGAGGGCGTCGCCGCCGAATTTCTCCCGGGCGGCGCGCGCGAGCTCGAAGGCAACCGCCGCCTCGGCGACGACGGCGAGCGCTTCGACCGCGGCGACGTCGCTTCGCTCGACGAGGGCCTCGGCGGGCTCACCCGTCTCGAGGTCGACCGAGGCGAGCGGGCGCATCAGCGTCGGTAGCGGCTTCATCGCAGCGCGTATGACGATCTCCTCGCCGTTCGAAATGCCGCCCTCGATCCCGCCGGCGTGGTTCGTCTCGCGGTAGAGGCCCCTCTCGTCCCGGAAGATCTCGTCATGTGCCTCCGAGCCGCGTCTGGCCGCGAGCTCGAAGCCCTCGCCGATCTCGACGCCTTTCACCGCCTGGATTCCCATCAGCGCGGCGGCAAGACGCGCGTCGAGGCGATCCTCTTTCGACGCGTAGGAGCCGAGGCCGGGCGGCACCCCCCGGACACGCACCTCGACGACGCCACCGACGGTGTCCCGCTCGGCGCGCGCTTCGTCGACTCGGGCTTCGAGACCCTCGCCTGTAACCCGGCCCTCGACCTCGATCCCGATCTCGGCCAGGAGCGCCTTTGCAACTGCCCCCGCGGCGACGGCAACCGCGGTCTGCCTCGCGCTCGCCCGCTCCAGGGCGTCGCGTGCATCCGAAAGGCCGTACTTGAGCGAGCCTGCGAGATCGGCGTGCCCGGGCCGTGGCAACGTGACCGGCTTCGTGCCTTTGCCTTCGGCCTCGCCCTCGGGCGGCCAGGGGTTCATGCCCCACTCCCAGTTCGCGTGGTCGCTGTTCTCGACGACGAGGGCGAGCGGTGTCCCGAGCGTGCGCCCATGACGGAGCCCGGCCAGCACCTCCACGCGGTCCGTCTCGATCTTCTGGCGGGGACTGCGCCCATAGCCTTCTTGCCGCCGGCCCAGATCTCGGTCGATCGCGGCTCGGTCGAGCACGAGCCCCGCGGGCAAGCCGGTCACGATCGCGACGAGCGCGGGCCCGTGCGACTCGCCCGCGGTCGTGAGCGTCAGGGTCATACGGGTAAGCCTACGGCGGCGCGCATCACCTCGACCGGCGCGGAAACGCCGGTCCAGAGCTGGAACGAGACCACCCCCTGGCGCACGAGCGCTTCGAGGCCGTCGACGACGAGCTCGCAGCCCGCTTCTCTCGCCGCGGCGACGAGCGCCGTCGGTCGTCCGTCCGCGTTGTAGGCGAGATCGACGACGTTCTGGTCACGACTGGGGGTGACGAGCAGCTCGTCCCGCACCGGCGTCGCGTTGACGATCAGATCGGCGCCAGCTCCGTCCGGAGGCCACTCGGTCTTCCGTGAGAAGATCCGCACTTCGCCCGCAAGCGCAGGCAGAAGCGCGGTGGCCGCACCGCCGCCTCCGATCAGGCAGACCTGCCTGCTCTCGATCCCCGCGACGATCGCCCGGTCGGTGTTGAATCCCTGGACGCGGCCGTCTCGAATCACCAGCGTGTTCACCGAGTCGCCGTCGGCTTCGTCGCAGAGCTCCACGACCGCCTGCTTATGCGGAATCGTCACGTTGGCGCCCGCGAATCCCATGGCGACGAGCCCGGCGACTGCATTTTCGAGCCGCGCCGGTTGGACCTCGAGCGGAACGTAGGCCCAGTCGAGCCCGCGCGCCGCGAAGGCTGCGTTCTGCATCCGCGGCGAGAGCGACTCGGCGACCGGCGCTCCGAGCAGGCCGACAAGCCGCGTGGCGCCGCCGATCACCCGTACCCGTGCGCCTTCTTGTAGGCCTCGAACGCGTGGAAGCTCGTGGTGAAGAAGTGGTGGATCTTGTCGGGCTTCGCCACGTAGTAGAGGTACTTCGCCGGCTTGGGATGCGCCGCGGCCTGGATCGAGGCGAGGCCGGGGTTTGCGATCGGGGTCGGCGGCAGGCCGAAGTGCTTGCGCGTGTTGTAGGGGGTCGGGTCTTTCAATTGGGACTCATGAAGCGACTCGGTGCCCGGAATGTGCAGCGCGTAGCGGATCGTCGCGTCGATCTCGAGGCGCATTCGCGCGTGCAGGCGGTTGTAGATCACCGCCGAGACGAGGGCACGCTCGTCCGGCGCCCGCGCTTCCTTCTCGACCATCGAGGCGATGATCAGCACGTCGTAGGGGGTCAGGTGCCTCGAGCGCGCATAGCGGAGGTTGACCTGGCCCCAGTTCTTCCGGAAGGCCTTCAGCTGGGCGGCTATCAGCTGTCGCGACGTCGTACGTTTCGTGAACTCGTAGGTCGCGGGGAAGAGGAAGCCTTCGAGCTGTCGAGGCTTATGGTCACCGGCAAACCGGCCTGGAAGCTGTGAGCGCGCCGTCGCGTCGAGATACTGGCTGCGGGAGAGCGCGGGCTGAACATGACGCTCGCGCTTGGCGATCCGCGCGACCGCCTCGATCCGCGCCGCCATCTGCCGGCGAGTGAAGCCTTCGGGAAAGACGACGTGGAACGGCTTCGGCGGCCCCACGATCTTCGGAGCGGGCTTCTTGCCGTCGCGCGACACGCTCGCGATCGCGAACCCAGCAAGCGCGATCGCGACGAGGACAACAGCCAGCGCGGCCAGCCGTCTCCGTATAACGACGCTCCGGGAGGGCCGTGGGCGCTCGGGCGGCCGCGGCTGCGGAGGGATTACTCCTTGCCGCTCGACCACTCGAGGTAACTCGTCAGGAGGTGGGCTGCGGCCCGAGCGTCCTCGGGCGCCTCGGGATTCGGAGCGCTCTCGGCCAGGTCGGTCGTGAACCGCTCGTCGAAGCTCTCGATCGGAACGTCGACAGCGGCGCGGAGGGCCTCCACGAACTGCGCCGTCTCGCACGCCTGCTCGCCGTGCTCACCGCGCAGGGTGAGGGGGAGCCCGACGACCACGCGCTCGGCGCCTTCCGCGCGGATCAGCTCCGCGAGGGCCGCGAGCCCCGCCTCGCTTCCAGCGTTTTCCACCACTCCCATTGGCCGCGCGAGCGTACCGGTGGGGTCCGACACCGCGACGCCCGTGCGCGCGGCGCCGTAGTCCAGCGCGAGGACTTTCACGCGAGCTTGGCCAGAACCGCTTCCTTGCCCGCCGTGAGCGCCTGGCGAAGACCGGCGGGGTTCTTGCCTCCCGCTTCCGCGAGCGTCGGTCTGCCGCCGCCCCCGCCGTCGATGTAGGAGCCGAGCTCGCGCACGACGGCGACTGCGTCGATCCCGGCCTCGGCCAGCGCCGGGTCGAGGTTCACGACGACGTACGCGCGCCCGTCGTCGACCGAGCCCGCGAGCACGGCGTCCGCCTTCTGCTGCTGCCTCACCCGGTCGGAGAGGTCGCGTAGATCTCCACCCTTGAGCGCTGTCGCCTCCACCAGCACGATCCGCCGGCCGCCCGCTTCGGTTTCCTCGACGATCGAAAAGTCCGCCTGCGACTGGGCCTTTGGCTTGGATGCCTGCTTCTTCGTGCGTTCGAGCTCGCCCCGTAGCTCCTCGGCCTCCCGGGCGCGCGCGTGGAGGAGCGCATACGCCTCACCCGAGGTGACTGCTTCGATCCGCCGCGTACCCGAGCCGACCGATCCCTCGGAGGTGACGACGAAGGCGCCGATCTCGGCGGTGGTGCGGACATGGGTGCCGCCGCAGAGCTCCCGCGAGTAGTCGCCGATCTCGACGACCCTCACCTCGTCGCCGTATTTCTCGCCGAAGAGCATCATCGCTCCGAGCCGCCGGGCCTCCTCGATCGGCGTGATGTAGGTGCGAACCGGCAGGTTGTGGAAGACGACCTCGTTCACGCGCCGCTCGACCGCCTCGCGCTGCTCGGGCGAGAGGGGCTGCGGATGCGTGAAGTCGAAGCGAAGCTTGTCGGGTCGCACCGAGGAGCCGGCCTGGCGAACGTGCCCGCCGAACTCGTCCTGCAACGCCTTGTGCAGGAGGTGGGTGGCCGTGTGGTTCGCCATCGTCGGGAAACGGACGGGCCACGCGACGACGGCTCGCACCCGCGAGCCGAGCTGGAACCCCTCGCCGCGGAACGTCAGCACCTGGTCGTTCTCGAGCCGCATCGCCCTGAGGAGCTCGGCGCGTGCGCGCGATTCCTCGTCCTCGATATAGCCGGTGTCGGACACCTGACCGCCACCCTCCGGATAAAAGGGCGAGGCCTCGAGCTTCGCCTGGAACGTCCCATCGCCGAGATCCTCATAGGCGATGATGGCTGTGAGCACGTCGGTCCGCTCATACCCGACGAACTCGCTCCGCGGCGCCGAGCCGGTGATCCGCACGTCTACGTCGAAAGCAGACGCGCGGCGCGATCGCTCGCGCTGCTCTTCCATGAGCCGCGTGAACTCCTCCTCGTTCACCTCGAGCCCACGTTCTGCGGCGAGCTCCTTCGTCAGCTCGAACGGAAAGCCGTACGTGTCGTGCAGGCGGAACGCTTCCTCGGGCGTGATCTCGCCCTTAGCGATGATTCCCTCAAACAACTTCTCACCACGTTCGAGAGTCTCGGAGAACCGATCTTCTTCTCCGGTGATGTGCTCTTGGATAGCCCACTTGTGCTCTTCTAGCTCCGGGTAAACGGAACTCATCTCCGCACGTACGATCGCAGCGAGCTGCCACATGAACTCGTGTGGCAAGCCGAGCTGGCGTCCGTAACGAACCGCTCGTCGAATGATCCGTCGCAGGACGTAGCCACGCCCTTCGTTTGACGGCACCACGCCCTCAGCGACCAAGAATGCCGCGGCCCGAGCGTGCTCGACGACGACCCGATAGGCCTTCGTCACTTCGGGCGACGACCCGTACGGTTCGTCCGCCCGCTCCCCGACCCACGCGAGCAGTGGCTCGAACGTGTCGATGTCGAAGAGCGAGTCGACTCCCTGAAGGAGCATCGCCGCACGCTCGAGACCCATGCCCGTGTCGATGTTCTGCTGCGGTAGCGGCGTCAGCGTCGCGTCCTCGGCGAGGTCGAACTCCATGAAGACGAGGTTCCAGAATTCGAGGTAGCGCTCGCACTCGCAACCCGGTCCGCAGCTCGGTCGGCCACACCCATGCTCTTCGCCGCGGTCGTAGTAGAGCTCGGAGCAGGGGCCGCAGGGGCCGGTGTCGGCGGCCTGCCAGAAGTTCTCCGAGCGCGGCAGGCCGACGATCCGCTCGCGCGGAAGAAAGCGCTCCCAGCTTCTGATCGCGACCTCGTCCTCGCCAAGGCCGAGCTCCGGGTCGCCCGCGAAGACGGTCGCCCAGAGCCGGCTCGGGTCGAGTCCCATCTGCTCGGTGACGAACTCCCAGGCGAAGTCGACGGCTCCGTCCTTGAAGTAGTCGCCGAACGAGAAGTTGCCGAGCATCTCGAGGAAACAGAGGTGCCGGTTCGTCAGCCCGACGTCGTCGAGGTCGTTCTGCTTGCCGCCCGCGCGGACAGCCTTCTGGACGGTCGTGACGCGCGGCGCGACAGGTTGTTCGAGCCCGAGGAACCACCGCTTCATCGGCTGCATGCCCGCGACGATGAAGAGCGTCGTGGGATCGTCGGCGGTCGGGATCACGGACGCCGAGGGACGCCGCACATGGCCCTTCTCCTCGAAGAAGGAGAGGAAGCCCTCGCGCAGCTCGGCTGTGGTGCGCACGAGCTTGATTGTAGGAGGGTTCGACGAAACGCAGTCTGTGCCCTCGGGCCACGCTGGCCGCCGCCGGCTCCGCCCTGGTTACGCAGTCGCGCCGATAGCTAACTGCTATCGACGCCCGCGACCTGTCGCTGCGCGGCCACCTCTTCGCTTGCGATCTCCTCGCGGATCTTCTCGAGCGAGCGGCGGATGAGCCGAGACACGTGCATCTGCGAGATCCCGACCTGCTGGGCGATCTGCGATTGTGTCAGGCCCTTGAAGAACCGTAGGTGGAGGATCCTGCGCTCGCGCTCGTCCAGGACGCGGAACCCGGGTGCTAGCACCGCGCGATCCTCCGAGACTTCGTACTGGTGCTCTTCTGTCCCCAGAGACTCCAGCGGATCGAGCTCGCCGTCCTCGTCCTGACTCCCGCCGGCCGATAGCGACAGGGAGCTGTAGGCGCGGCCGCTCTCGAGCGCTTCCAGGACGTCTTCCTCCTGGACCTCGGCCGCCTTGGCGAGCTCGCTGATCGTCGGCGAGCGGCCGTTTTGTACCGTCAGCTCCTCGAGCAGGCGTGAGAGCTGGATGTTCAGCTCCTGCAGCCCGCGCGGCACCCGCACGGACCAGCCGCGGTCGCGGAAGTGGCGCTTGATCTCGCCGATGATGTTGGGCGTGGCGTAGGTCGTGAGCTCAACGCCCCGGTCGAGGTCGAAGCGATCGATCGCCTTGATCAGCCCGATGCACCCGATCTGGACGAGATCGTCGAGCTGCTCGCCGCGATACGAGTAGCGCCGTGCCAGCGAGCGCACCAGGGACATGTATTGCTCGATCAGCTGCTCGCGGGCCGCGAGGTCGCCCTCCTCGTGGTAGCGGCGCAGGAGAACCTTGTCGTTCTCCGAGGTCATTCCTTGCTCCCGGCCGGGGCAAGCCGCTTCGTCAGCTCGACCCAATGCTCGCCGTCTTGCTCTTCCAGCTCCACCGAGTCGACCACCGTTTGCAAGACCCGGTTCAGGCCGACTTCCTCCTCGACGTCGCGATCGAGCTCCCGTCGCAGCGCGTCCCCGTGGAACGGTCCGACCTTGGCCTCGAAAGCGCCCTCGCGCGCGCGCAACTTGACGGTGAGATCACCGTTGCTCTCCGCACGCTCCAGCAACGCCGTCAGGGCCACCTCGAGATCGTCCAGGTTCTCGTAGGTCAAATCCAGGCGTGCGGCCATGCCCGCGAGGACGAGGTGGGCGACGTGGTGGAACGACTCCTCGCGCGGGATCGTCAGTGTGATCTCGTCGCCGGCGCCGGTGATGTGTTCTCTCACGGATTCCATTCAGACGCTCGGTATTTGAACGGAGAAGAGCGGTATGGAGGTGCGAGGGCTGGGTTCAGGGGATCGTTGCTGAGATCGTTCCAGCGCCGACCACCATGTCGCCATCGTAGAGAACAGCCGCTTGTCCCACAGCAACACCGAACGCCGGGCGGTCCAGCTTGAGCCGGAACCCGCCTGAATCCGGGGCGACGCGGGCAGGTACTTCTTCCGATCTGTACCGAAGCTTGGCCCCCGCGCGCTCGACCTGCACGTGGAGCCGCCCCCGGACGGCAAGCTCTTGACAGGCAAGAGACGACCGCGGGCCGACGACGACGGTGTTCGTGGCCGCTTCCGAGCGGAGGGCATAGAGGGGCTCGAAAGCGGAAACGCCGAGACCGCGGCGCTGGCCGGGAGTGAACCGCCAGAAGCCGGCGTGACGGCCGAGCTCGCGGCCGGCTTCGTCGACGACGGCCCCATCCTCTCCGGCGAGGCCCTGGCGCGCGAGGAAATCGCGGTAGTTGCCCCCGGCGAGGAAGCATGCCTCCTGGCTTTCGGCGCGGTGAGCCGCCGCGAGGCCTGCTCGTTCGGCTTCGGCTCGAGTCTCGTCTTTGGACTGGTCGCCGAGCGGAAACCAGATCCGGCCGAGGAGTCGCGGGTCGAGCCGGCCGAGCATGTACGACTGATCCTTGGCTCGGTCCGAGGCTCGTGCGAGCAGCAGCTTCTGCCGGTGCTCGACGATCCGGGCGTAGTGGCCGGTTGCGAGGCGGGCGGCGCCGGCTCGGCTCGCGA
>WNGD01002987.1_pt1 | contig 23783 bp, 24 predicted proteins | sample 5400671 | NCBI WGS metagenome assembly WNGD01 (sample SAMN13153369, study PRJNA577476) | soil metagenome | isolation source: 40 cm soil or saprolite under grassland replicate 2 | place: USA:California | collected 2016-06-15
GTGCGCGGACGTCGGACTGGGCGGCCGACTTGTTGGCGCGATCCTTGAAGCTCAGGTACGAGGGGACTGCGATCGCGAGCAGGATGCCCAGGATGATGATCACGACGAGGAGCTCGATCAGGGTGAAACCGCTCTCCTCGCGGGCGACGCGCCTCTTCAGCGTGTCAAACATTGGTCATGCTCCTTCCAAGCGTTTGGCGGATGGCCCGGCTTGTATCGGCGGCAGAGGGATCCCAGGCATAGCCTCGGATGAGGGATCTGTTCCCCCGCCTTGAGGGATGCGTTTGAGGACGAGAGAGGGCGCGGTCTCCCGCGCCCTCTCGGCAAACCAGTGAAGTGGGTGCTACTGGCAGGTGCTCGTGCTGAAGGCCGACGCCTTCGTCACGGCGATCGGGCCGGCCGGGCCGTGCTTGTAGGCCTCCCAACCGCCGATCGTGGCCGTGATGCAGTAGTCGGCCGCGTTCGCCGTGGAGAAGCTCGACACGATTCCGTAGGGGGTCGTGGTCGTGTTGTTGTCGATCGACTGGTCGTAGACCGACTTCAGCATGTCGAGCGTCATGCCCTGGTACCCGCTGGTCGACGCGCTCTGGTCGACGTCCGCAGCGACGCCGGTGTTGTCCGAGTTGAACGACTCGACCGAGGGAACGAGTGCGCGGACGTCGGACTGAGCGGCCGACTTGTTGGCGCGATCCTTGAAGCTGAGGTATGAGGGCACTGCGATCGCGAGCAGGATGCCCAGGATGATGATCACGACGAGGAGCTCGATCAGGGTGAAACCGCTCTCCTCACGCGCGACACGCTTCTTCAGCGTCTCGATCATTTTTGTTGCTCCTTCCACACAGGGTAATAGGCGGTGGCCCGCACTGAATCGGCGCGCAGCGGGCGATCCGCACAGCCCCTTTCGAGTGATTCGGGCTAGCCCGGACTGGGGGAGGAGCGAGAGAGGGCGCGGTCTCCCGCGCTCTCTCCGTGTCGGGTGACCTCGAGTGCGCGGACGTCGGACTGGGCGGCCGACTTGTTGGCGCGATCCTTGAAGCTCAGGTACGAGGGGACTGCGATCGCGAGCAGGATGCCCAGGATGATGATCACGACGAGGAGCTCGATCAGGGTGAAACCGCTCTCGTTGCTCCTTCCAAACCATAGACGGCGGTAGTTCGCCCTAGTTCGGCGGTTGCGGCCGCCCGTCCGTAGCCCTAATCGGGGGATCTCGGCTGGCCCGAAGCGGGTGAAAAGGTCGCACTCAAGGGAGCGCGCGACGCTGCCGATAGCTCGCCCGAGGGAGAGCCATGCCGCAACTGACTTCCATTGACGATCTGCTCGAGCAGCTGGTAGCGCGAGGCGCATCAGACCTGCATATCTCGGTCGCGAGCGCGCCGGCCATCCGCGTGCGCGGGCACATCGAGCGCCTCGAGGGCTACGAGCCGCTCACGCCGGACGACACGCGCGCGCTGCTCTACCGGATCCTGAACAGCGAGCAGCAGAAGCAGTTCGAAATCAAACGCCAGCTCGACTTCGCCTACTCGATGCCGGGGCTCGCGCGCTTCCGCGTTAACGTGTACTACCAGCGCGAGGCCGTCGGCGCCGCGTTCCGCGTCATCCCCACGGACATCAAGTCCGCCGAGGAGCTCGGCCTGCCGCCCGTGCTTCACGAACTCGCTCAGCAGCCGCGCGGGATCGTGCTCGTCACCGGCCCGACCGGCTCCGGTAAGTCGACGACGCTCGCCGCGATCGTCGACGAGATCAACCGGACCCGCGCCGAGCACATCCTCACTGTCGAGGACCCGATCGAGTTCGTGCACAAGCACAAGAAGTGCATCGTCAACCAGCGCGAGATCGGCCCCGACGCGATGAGCTTCGCCGAAGCGCTCAAGGCCGCCCTCCGCCAGGACCCGGATGTGATCCTCGTCGGCGAGATGCGCGACCTCGAGACGATCTCGACCGCGCTGACGGCCGCCGAGACCGGCCACCTCGTCTTCGGGACGCTCCACACCCAGAGCGCGCCGTCGACGATCGACCGCATCATCGACGTCTTCCCGCCCTCGCAGCAGGAGCAGGTGCGGATCATGATCGCCGGCTCACTACAGGGAGTCGTGACGCAGACCCTGCTGCCGACCGCCGACGGCAACGGCCGCGTCGCCGCGCTCGAGATTCTGCTTCCGGACGACGCCGTCCGGAACCTGATCCGCCAGGGCAAGGTCGAGCAGATCTACTCGGTCATGCAGACCAACACCGGCCGCGGGATGCAGACGATGGAGCAGGCGCTCGCCGACCTGACCGTCCGTCGCGTCGTCAAGGTCGAGGACGCACTCAACCGGTCGAGCCGCCGCGAGCAGTTGATCGGCCAGCTCGAGCGGCAAGGTTTCGACGTCAACGGCGCGCTCGCCTCCGAGGCGGCGCCGATGCCCGGACTTCGGATGGCGGGTGCCTAGGCCGTGAGCGACTCGATCTGGAAGAAGGAGATCTCGCTCGGTCGCAAGAAGAAGGCCGATCCGCCCGCCGTCGAGCAGCCGGTCGCCCGTCCGAAGCCCGAGCAGGTCTCGTTCTGGAAGAAGGAGATCTCGCTCGGCGGCAACAAGAAGCAGAAGGAGGTCGAGCGCCTTGCGCATGAGGCTGCCGCCGCGGTCGCGCCGACGCCCGAGGAGCTGCGCGTTCCCGCGCCCGCGCCGATCGAGCCTGAGGTATTGCCCGTCGTCGAGGAGCCCGCTCCGCCGGACGTCGCCGTATCCCAGGCCGAGCCTGCGGCCCCGGCCGTCGCGCCGGAGCCGCCGGCGCCTGTCGCGCCTGTTGCGCCCGTCGCATCCTCGATCCCTGAGCCGGAGCCGGTCGTGACCACGCCCGCGCTCGAGCCGCTGCCCGAGCCGCCGCCGCTCCCTCCCGGGGCCGAGGTCGTCTTCACCGCGCCCGCGCTCGCGCCTGAACCTCAGCCCGTTGCCCCGCCCGCGCCCCCGGCGCCTGAGCCGGTCGCTCCCGCTCCGGTCGCGCCGCCCGCGCCCGAGCCGGTCGCAGCCGCGCCCGTCGAGCCGCCTGCTCCGCCGCAGCCCCTCGTCGAGCGGCCGATCGCCGTCCCGCCCGCGCCGGCCCCGGAGCCGTGGAATGCGGCCCCCACGCTGCCGCCCGAGCCCGTCACGCCGGCGCCCACGGCGGGTCTGCGTCCGCCCGTTCCCGCCGCTGAGCTGCCGCCGCTCCCCGAAGCTGAGCCGAAGGTGCCGTTCTGGAAGAAGGAGATCGGCGGCAAGAAGAAGCAGCGGCCGGCCGCGACGGTGACGCCCGCCGCTGAGAAGGTCCCGTTCTGGAAGAAGGAGATCGGCGGCAAGAAGAAGCAGCAGCCCGCCGCGACTGCGGTCGCGCCCGCCGCGGAGAAGGTCCCGTTCTGGAAGAAGGAGCTCGGCGGCAAGAAGAAGCAGCAGCCTGCCGCGACCGCGACAGCGACGGCGCCCGTCGCTGCGAAGGTCCCGTTCTGGAAGAAGGAGCTCGGCGGCAAGAAGAAGAAGTCCGCCTCCACCGAGGTCGTAGTCGCCGCGCCGAAGGCGAAGGGCGAGCCGTTCTGGAAGCGCGGGCTCGAGCTGCCGTCGCTCCCGACGCGCTCGCGCGCGCAGAAGGCCGGCGCGAGCGGTGCCAAGTCGTCCAAGAACAAGCGGCTCGTCGGCCTCAAGGTCGGCGCCTCGCAGATCGCCGCCGCGCGTGTCGTCAACAACGGCTTCGCCGAGCTCGTCCAGGTCGCGCGCCAGCCGCTCGAGCAGGGCATCGTCGTGGGCGGCGAGCTCCGCGACCCCGACAGGCTCACCGAGCAGCTGAAGTCGTTCTTCGCGCGCAACAAGCTGCCGAAGAAGAACGTCCGTCTCGGGATCGCGTCGAACCGGATCGGCGTCCGCATCTTCGACGTCGCCGGAATCGCCGACGACAAGGCGCTGACGAACGCGATCCAGTTCCGCGCCCAGGAGGCGCTGCCGATCCCGCTCGACGAGGCCGTGCTCGACTACCACGTGCTGGGGGAGACGACGAACGAGGAAGGCCAGCCGGTGCGGCGCATCCTGCTCGTCGTCGCCTACCGCGAGCTCGTCGAGCGCTACATCGCCGCCTGCCGCAAGGCCGGGATCTCGCTGATGGGAATCGACCTCGAGGCATTCGCGCTTCTGCGCGCCCTCGCGGCTCCGCGCGAAGAGGGCGTCGAGGCCTCCGCGGCGCTCGTCGGCGTCTCGATCGGCCACGAGCGTTCGACGTTCGCCGTCTCCGACGGGCGCGTCTGCGAGTTCACCCGCGTGCTCGAGTGGGGCGGGGCGTCGCTCAGCATCGCGATCGCCCGCGCGCTCGACATGGCCCCATCCGAGGTCGAGCAGATCAAACGCGCGCTCACGCTCGAGGAGGGCGGGACGATCCCCGAGGGGCTGACCGACGTGCAGTGGGCGGGGGCGCTCGACGCGGTGCGCAAGCAGCTCCAGACGTTCGCGCGCGAGCTCGTCTCCTCGCTCCAGTTCTACCAGAACCAGCCCGGCTCGCTGGACATCGGCGAGATCGTCATCACCGGCGGCACCGCGCACCTGCCCGGGCTCGCCGAGGAGCTGCAGCGGCTGATCGGCGTACGCGTCCGCGTCGGCGATCCGCTCGCGCGGCTAAAGGTCGCGAAGAAGGTCGGGACGCCCGATCAGGTCGGCTCGCTCGCCGTCGCAATCGGCCTGGGGATCGAGGACTGATGAGAGCCGTCAATCTCCTGCCCCGCGACGCCGGCCATCAGCGGAAGCTGATCAGCCAGCAGAACGTCCCGGTCCTCGTCGGCACCGGCCTCGGCGTCGTCGCCACCGGCGCGCTCGCGCTCAGTTTCATGAGCGCCTCCGCAAAGGTGAAGGACGCGCAGACGAAGGTCGCCGGCCTCGACGCGCAGCTCGCCGTCACGCACGCCCCTGCTCCGCAGGCTCCGCCGGCGAACGCGAATCTCTCGGCCGAGCAGACCGCCCGCCTGACGGCCGTCTCGAACGCCCTCGGCTCGCGGATGGCGTGGGATCGGATCATGCGCGAGTTCTCGCTCGTGCTCCCGGACGACGTCTGGCTGACGAACATGAGCATGACGACGCCCGATCCCGCCGCGCCGGTCTCCAACGGCCTCTCGCTCACGGGCTTCACGTACTCGCACGACAGCGTCGCGCGGCTGCTCGCCCGGCTCGCGCTGGTTCCCGAGCTGAACAACGTCACGCTGACGAGCAGCTCGCGCGCGAGCGACGGCAGCGCCAGCGCCGCCTCGGTGCAGCAGCGCCCGAGCACCGTGCAGTTCACGATCACGGCCGGCGTGACGCCGCCGCCCGGGCTCGCAGCCGCCGCCGCGCCCCCGCCGGCCGCGCCGCCCGTAGCCACCGACACCACCTCGACCGACGGAGCGTCCTCGTGAAGCAGCGCAAGCCTCTACCGCGCCCGGTCGTGATCGCGCTGATCGTGGTCGGCGTGTTCGTCGTCTCGTTCGCCGGCTACACGATCCTCGTCAAGCCGAAGAAGGCCGAAGCCGCGAAGCTCGAGAAGGACGCCGTCGACAAGCAGGCGACGCTCGACCAGTACCACGCGGAGGCGGCCAACCACCAGGTCGTCCCGAAGATCCGCGTGGCGGACGTCTACCGCCTCGCGCGGGCGATGCCGGCCACCGTCGGAATGCCCGACATCCTGCTCGAGCTCGACAGCCTCGCGCGCTCGGCCGGGATCGAGCTCAACTCGATCAGCCCAGCGACCGCGACTTCGGGGAACGGCTTCCAGATCGTGCCGATCACGCTGCAGTTCGACGGCGACTACTACTCGATCACCGATCTGCTGTACCGGCTGCGCAACGCCGTCTCCGTCCGCCACGGCCGGCTCGAGGCGAGCGGCCGGATCTTCTCGATCAAGACGGTCAACCTGACGCCGCAGGGCGACTCGAAGCTGACCGCCTCCGTGACCGTGCAGACGTTCGTCTACGGCGCGCCTGCGACGCCGGGCGTGGCCGTAGCGCCGGTCGCGTCCACGACGACCTCCAGCACCGATACCTCGAGCACGACGACGACGGCGCCGAGCCCGCCCGCGTCCACCGGCGCGAGCGCGGAAGGAGCCCCGTAATGGCGAAGAAGGTCGACCCGATCAAGGCCAAGCAGGCGAAGCAGAAGAAGATCGCCATCGGCGGCGCCGTTCTGCTCGTTCTGCTGATGGCGGTCGAGGTGCCGTCGACGATGAAACGAATGCACGGCGGCAGCGGCGGGGCCGACTGGCGCACTCAGGTCGCAGAGCAGAACGCGGCGGCTGCGCCTGCCGCTCCCACCGCTCCGGGTGCGACCGCTCTTGCAGCCCCGAGCCTTGCCGGCGGGAACGGTGTCGACCCGACGGCGTCCAGCGGCGGTAGCGGTCTCGCCTCCGAGACTGCGCCGACGGCCGGCCTCGGACAGGTCTCCTCCTTCGGGCGCTTCGCCAGCAAGGATCCGTTCCAGTCGCAGGCGCCGACCGATCCGGGCACGGTCACCGGCTCCGCGCCGCCCGCGCCGCCGTCGCCCTTGAACCCGGGCGGCGGGACTGGGACGGGGACGACTCCGGGCAATCCGGCTGCGACGCCTCCGGCGCCGCCCTCGCCCGCGCCGACCTCGGCCGTGATCGCCGTGAACGGCGTCAAGGCCTCGGTCATGACGAACTCGGACTTCCCGGCGGCCACTCCGCTCTTCCGCCTCAAGTCGCTGACCGCGCACTCGGTGAAGGTCGCGATCGCGGGCGGCTCGTACGCCGACGGCGCACCGACGATCACGCTGCGCGAGGGCAAGCCCGTGACGCTGCAGAACACGGCCGACGGCACGCGCTACACGCTCGAGCTCTATCCGCAAGGGACGCCGGTGCCGACCTCGACGACGACGACGGGCGCCTCCACGCCGGCGCCGGCGAGCACGACGCCGCTGCCGGTTCCGACGCAAACCAAGACCACCCCGTAACGACGGCGTCCGACGGCGCCGTGCCCTCCTGGGTGCCCGGCATCCAGACACGGTTGGTTGGGACAGGGGCGAGGGTCTGACCCCGGGACCGGTCCGTCCGGGCCACGACCCGTTGCCTGGCACCAGGGCACGGCTCGTTGGGACGCGGCCGAGGGTCTGACCCTGGGGACCGGTCCGTCCGGGTCACGGCCGTTGCCGGGCACCGGGTCAGGGCTGCCCGGGACGTGGCCGAGGGTCTGACCCTGGGACCGGTCCGTCCGGGCCACGACCCGTTGCCTGGCACCGGGCCAGGGCTCCCCGGGACGTGGCCGAGGGTCTGACCCCGGGCCGCGGCCCGAGGCGTCGTGGCCGGAAACGCCTAGGGCTGGTCGAACGGGTCGAAGGTCGACGACTCGCGGACGAGCGAGCCGGTCGGGTTCCTCGGGTCGCGCACCACGATCGTCACCTGCTTCTGCCAGCCCTGGCTGTTGACCTGGAGGAGGTAGATGTAGGTATCGAGGATGTAGGTCCGGTTGTCGGCCCCGACGGCGCTGCTGTTGTGCGCCGTAGTGCCGGTGCCCGTGCAGCCCGTCGCGCTCGGCGAGACGACGGGCGAGTGCGCGCCGGACCAGTTCGTCTGGTACGTCGCGTCGCCGGTGTCGGTGACCCAGGTCTGCGACGCCGCAACCGTGCTCGAGCTGAAATACGAGCCGGCGGCCGAGAAGGCTCCTGTGTCCGTCGCGTACGTCGTGGTGCTCACGGGCATCGTCGAGGCCGTCAGGTAGATCTGGCAGTTCCGCTTCCCGCGGTAACCCTCCATGGCCGTGTCGGCCAGAGCTGTGGCGTTCGCCACGATGCTCGCTCGCCGCAGGCCGACCGCACCCGAGTTGAACGCGGCGACGATCGCCAGGATGCCGACGTTCAGCATCACCATGGCCATCGACAGCTCGATCAGGCCGAAACCTGCTTCCCCCTTCAGGCGTTTCAGCACGACTCGTGTATCGGCAGGAGACTCAAGAGCCTGAATCCCTCTGCCGATACGGGAAGCAGAACCATGGCCTCCTTCGCCTACAGCGCAATCAACGCCCAGGGCGCCCAGCTCTCGGGCGAGATCGCCGCGCCCGACCTCGCAGCCGCCCGCGAGCAGCTGCGGATGAAGGGCCTACTGGCCCAGTCGATCCGCCAGACCGACGACGGCTCGTCGTCCTCGAGCTCGTCGGCAGGCCTGGGCAAGAAGGTCAAGCCGAAGTCGCTCCAGATCTTCTCGCGCCAGTTCGCGACGATGATCGAGGCGGGCCTGAACGTCGTCAGCGCGCTCGTCATCCTCGAGGACCAGACCGACGACGTCGCGCTGCAGGTCGTCGTCCGCGAGCTCCGCGAGGACGTCGAGGCCGGCCTCCTCCTCTCCGAGGCACTCGGCAAGCACCCGAAGGTGTTCTCGCGGCTCTACATCGCGATGGTCGAGGCCGGCGAGGCCGCGGGCATCCTCGACATCGTGCTCGACCGCGTCGCGTTCCAGATCGAGAAGGAGACGCAGATCAAGCGCCGCGTCAAGGGCGCCATGATCTACCCGACGATGGTGCTGATCTTCGCCACCCTCGTCCTGATCGGGATGCTGCTCTTCCTCGTCCCGGTCTTCGTGGGCATCTTCGCCCAGCTCGGCGGCCAGCTGCCGACGCTGACCCTGTATGTCGTGCACGCGTCGAACTTCATCCGCCACGACTGGTTCATCTTCTTCCCGAGCCTGTTCGGGACGATCTTCGGCGTCAAGAAGTACAAGGCAACCGAGCAGGGGCGCCAGCAGTGGGACAGGATCAAGCTGCGCTTGCCGATGAAGATCGGCGACGTCGTCCTCAAGGTGACGATGGCGCGCTTCTCGCGCACGCTCTCGACGCTCGTCGCCGCGGGCGTGGACATCATCAAGGCACTCGAGATCACCGGCCAGACGGCCGGCAACTGGGTGATCGAGGAGGCTCTCGCCGGCGTGCGCGCCAAGGTGCACGAGGGCGTTCCGATCGCGCAGCCGCTCGTCGAGAACGACGTCTTCCCGGCCATGGTCAGCCAGATGGTGAAGATCGGCGAGGAGACGGGAGAGCTCGAGAAGATGCTCGGCAAGATCGCCGACTTCTACGAGGACGAGGTCGATGCGTCGATTCAGTCGCTGACCTCGATCGTCGAGCCGATCATGATGATTATGGTCGGCTGCATGGTCGGCGTGATCATCATCGCGATGTACCTGCCGATGTTCAAGATGCTCACGCTCGTCAAGTAGCACCTACGGAGGCGATCGTCGTGGCCGAGCCGGCGCCAGCTGGCTAGGAGCGCGGGTCGCTATGCGCACGTGTCGACCGGTCAGTTCAGACGACCGTGCGGGCAGAGCCCGCACGGCCTGATGGCGGCGCCGACAAGCGGCGCCTAGGCCGCGGCGTAGCGCTTGGCTGAGCGGGCCTGAGCGCGTTCCGCCTCGACCGCGCGATCCTTCGGCGCCGCGGACGTGACGAGCGCCTCGATCAGCCGTCTCGACGCCTCGGCGACCTCGTCGACCGCGCGGGCGAACGCTTCCTCGTTCGCCTGCGAGGGCTTCGTGAAGCCGCTGATCTTCCGGACGTACTGGAGCGCGGCCGCCCGTACCTCGTCGTCGGTGGCGGGAGGCTCGAAGTTGAAGAGCGTGTGGATGTTCCGGCACATGCTCTTATCGTACGGCCTCGCGGTACCGCCTGATCAGCGCGTTCGTCGAGCTGTCGTGGGCCAGCTCCGGCTCAGCCTCCGCCTCGAGCTCATCGGCGACTCGCTTCGCGAGCACCTTGCCGAGCTCGACGCCCCACTGGTCGAAGGAGTCGATGCTCCACACGACGCCCTGGGTGAAGACGCTGTGCTCGTACAGCGCGACGAGCTTTCCGAGCGTCGCGGGGTCGAGCCGCTGCGCAAGGATCGTGTTGCTCGGGCGGTTGCCTTCGAACCGGCGGTACGGCTCCGGGTTGTCCTGCCCGAAGGCGAGCGCCTCGGTCTGCGCGAACACGTTGGCCATCAGCAGGTCGTGGTGGTTGCCGAGCGGGTTCAGCGTCCGGAGGAAGCCGATGAAGTCGGACGGGACGAGCTTCGTGCCCTGGTGGATCAGCTGATAGAAGCTGTGCTGGCCGTTCGTCCCGGGCTCGCCCCAGAAGATCGGACCGGTCTCGTAGTCGACCGGCTCGCCGTCGAGGGTGACCGACTTGCCGTTCGACTCCATCGTCAGTTGCTGCAGGTAGGCGGGGAAGCGCTTCAGGTACTGGTCGTACGGCAGGACGGCGACGGTTTGCGCGCCGAAGAAGTCCGTGTACCAGACCGTCAGCAGGCCGAGCAGCACCGGCACGTTGCGCTCGAACGGCGCCGCGCGGAAGTGCTCGTCGATCGCGTGGAAGCCGGCGAGCAACTCGTGGAAGCGCTCCGGCCCGACCGCGATCATCGTCGAGAGCCCGATCGCCGAGCAGATCGAATAGCGCCCGCCGACCCAGTCCCAGAACTCGAACATGTTCGCCGTGTCGATCCCGAACCGCGACACCTCGTCGGCGTTCGTCGAGACCGCGACGAAGTGCTTCGCGATCGCGGCCTCGTCGCAGAGCGATGCGAGTGACCACTCGCGCGCCGTCTGCGCGTTCGTCATCGTCTCGAGCGTCGTGAACGTCTTCGACGCGACGATGAAGAGCGTCTCCGCGGGATCGAGGTCGCGCGTCGCCTCGGCGAAGTCAGTTCCGTCGACGTTCGAGACGAAGCGAAACGTCAGCTCCCGCGCCGAGTAGTGGCGCAGCGCCTCGTAGGCCATCACGGGGCCGAGGTCCGAGCCGCCGATGCCGATGTTGACGACGTTGCGGATCCGCTTGCCCGTGTGGCCCTTCCAGTCGCCGCTGCGCACGCGGTCGGAGAACTCCGACATCCGCTCGAGCACCTCGTGCACCTTTGGAACGACGTTCTCGCCGTCGACGACGATCGACGCGTCCTTCGGCGCCCGCAGCGCGACGTGGAGCACGGCCCGGTTCTCGGTCACGTTGATTTTTTCGCCGGCAAACATCGCGTCGATCCGCTCGCGCAGGCCCGACTCCTCGGCGAGCTCGACGAGGAGCCGGACCGTCTCGTGGGTGACCCGGTTCTTCGAGTAGTCGAGGTAGAGCCCCTCGGCCTCGAGCGCCAGACGCTCGCCCCGCTGCGGGTCGCCGGCGAAGAGATCGCGGAGGTGCGTACCCTGAATCTCACCGAAGTGCTCTTCGAGGGCCTGCCACGCGGCCCGGCGGCGCAGGGGGACTGTTCTCGTCGTCGCCATCGTTCCTCCCTTTTGACCGGGCACCCTATCGCCGCACTCCTAAACGGACTAGCCAGTTCGTTTTTGTTAGCATAACCGGATCACCCAGTCCGCTTAGAAGAGAGGTCGACAATCGTGGGAGCAGTTACCGTCGTAGCGAGGTCTTCAGCGAGGCCCGAGGTCAATCGCTGGTTCGTGCTCGTCCTGGTGTGCGTCGCGCAGTTCATGGTCGTGCTGGACGCGACGATCGTGAACGTCGCGCTGCCGTCGATCCAGACCGGTCTGCACTTCTCCGCGACCGGCCTGCAGTGGATCATCAATGCATACACGCTCGTCTTCGGCGGCTTCCTGCTCCTCGGCGGCCGCGCGGCCGACCTGCTCGGGCGGCAGCGGCTCTTCCTCGCCGGCGTCGGCCTGTTCACGGCCGCCTCGCTGCTGAACGGGATCGCCACATCCTCGGACATGCTCGTCGGCGGACGCGCGCTGCAGGGGCTCGGGGCGGCCCTCGTCTCGCCGGCTGCGCTCTCGATCGTGACCACGACCTTCGCGGAAGGGCGCGAGCGCACGAGGGCGCTCGGCATCTGGAGCGCGATCGCGGCGGGCGGCGGGGCGGTCGGGCTGCTGCTCGGCGGCCTCTTGACCGACACGCTCTCGTGGCGCTGGGTCTTCTTCATCAACTTGCCGATCGGGATCGCCGCGATGCTGCTGTCGCTGCGGTACGTGCCGAACTCCCGCGCCGAGCAGCGGCCCGCAACGGCCGACGTGGCCGGCGCGGTCTCGGTCACGGCCGGCCTCCTCGTCCTCGTCTACGACATCGTCAAAGCGCAGCAGTACGGCTGGACGTCCGACCGGACGCTCGGGCTGGCCGCGGTGGCCGTCGCGCTCCTGGCCGGCTTCGTCGCGATCGAGTTGCGCTCGAAGGCGCCGCTGATCCGTCTCGGCATCTTTCGCATTCGCTCGCTGACGAGCGCGAACGCGGCCATGCTCTTCGTCATGTCCGGCCTGTTCGCGATGTTCTACTTCGCCTCCATCTACGTCCAGGAGATCCTCGGCTACAGCCCGCTCAAGGCCGGGCTCGCGTTTCTGCCAATAACAGGCGGGATCGTCGTCGGAGCCGGGATCGCGCAGTCGCTGATCCGCCGGATCGGCGTCCGTTCCGTGCCGCTACTCGGTACCGCGATGGCCGCCGGCGGCCTCGCGCTCCTCGGCCGCGTGCCGACGCACGGCACCTATCTGACGGATCTGCTGCCCGGCCTCGTACTCATGTCGATCGGTATGGGCCTCACGTTCGTGCCGGTGACGCTGCTTGCGACGACCAACGTCCGCGCGGAGGACGCGGGGCTCGCGTCGGGGTTGTTCAACACCTCCCAGCAGGTCGGCGGCGCGCTCGGCCTCGCCGTCCTCTCCACGCTCGCCGCCAGCCGGACGAGTCACGTCTCCGGACGGCTCGGCCACGCGTCGGCGCTCGTCAGCGGGTTCCACGTCGCGTTCCTGAGCGGGGCGGGCCTGATGCTCGGCGCGGCGGTCCTGATCGCGCTGCTGATCCGCCGCTCGGACGTGACGCAGATCCAGGCGGACGAGCCCGCGACGGCAGCGGCCTATTCGGACGAGCCCGCGACGGCAGCGGCCTAGGAGCCTAGGAGGTTACGCTTGTGCTCGACGTGACGACGATCGACCCGCTTCGCGACGAGCGCGCCCTCCGCGCGGACGCGCAGCGCAACCTCACCCGCATCCTCGAGGCTGCGGCCGAGGTCTTCGCGGAGGCCGGTGCGGAGGCGAGCGTCGCCGAGATCGCCGAGCGAGCCGGCGTCGGCACGGCCACGATCTTCCGGCGCTTCCCGACCAAGGAGGATCTGCTCGCCGCGATCGTCGAGCAGCGCGTGCGAGGAATCGCCGACAGTGCTCGCGAGGCGGCGGGGAGCAAGGATCCCGGCAAGGCGCTGCGGCAGTTCATGGTCTCGGCAGCGGCCGCGTACATCGGCGACCGCGGCTACTGCGACGCGGCCGGCACGCGGGTGTTCGCCCAGCCGGCCGTGCAGGAGCTCGTGGACGAGCTCGTGGCGAGCCTCGAGCAGCTCCTGCAGCGGGCGAAGGAGGCCGGCGAGGTCCGGGAGGACGTGTCCGCGGCCGACATTACGATCCTGCTGATGGCGGTCGCGCAGGCGGGGCTCAAGGTCGAGTCCGTCGTGCCGGGCGCATGGCACCGCTACCTCGACATCGTGCTCGACGGCCTGCGCCCGGAGGGCGCGCGGCCGCTCTCACGCAAGGCGCTCACGCGCAAGCAGCTCGGGGCGGCTCGCGCGCCCGCGCCGCACTGTCGTTGACCCGGCTCGTCGTCGCGGCCGTCGACTACCACACGGCCGGCGAGCCGTTCCGGATCGTGAGCGGCGGCGTCGGGTCGATTCCGGGCTCGACCATTCTCGAAAAGCGCCGCTACTGCGCCGAGCGGCTCGACCGCGTTCGCCGGCTGCTCGTGTTCGAGCCGCGCGGTCACGCCGACATGTACGGCTGCTTCGTCACGGAGCCCTGTGCCGAGGGAAGCGATCTCGGGGTCGTCTTCTTCCACAACGAGGGCTATTCCACGGCGTGCGGGCACGGGACGATCGCGCTCGCGACCTGGGCGCTCGAGAGCGGCGTCGTCGAGCCGCGCGAGCGGCTGCGGATCGACGTCCCCTCGGGGACGCTGGACGTGACGTGCGCGGTCGAGGGCGACCGCGTCCGCCGCGTCTCGTTCGTGAACGTGCCGGCGTTCGTCCTCGCCGACGGGCTCGAGGTCGTGACGACGCGCGGTCCGGTGCGGGCGGCTGTTTCGTTCGGCGGCGCCTTCTACGCGTCGGTGGACGTCGCCGAGCTCGGGCTCGCCGTCGACCCCGCCCACGTGCCGACATTGATTGCGCTCGGCCGCGAGGTGAAGCGCCGGCTGGAATCGGCGCACGAGATCGTGCATCCACGGGAGCCGGAGCTGCGCGGCGTCTACGGCGTGATCTTCTTCCAGCGCGAGGGCGACCGCCGCCAGCGCAACGTGACGATCTTCGCCGACGGGGAGGTCGACCGCTCGCCGTGCGGCAGCGGAACCTCCGCGCGGCTTGCGCTGCTCGACGCGTCCGGTGAGCTTCCGCGCGGCGAGACGCTCACGCACCTGAGCGTGATCGGGACAGAGTTCGATGCGCGCGTCGTGGGCGAGCGGGACGGCGGCGTGCTGACCGAGGTCGGGGGCAGCGCGAGCCTGACCGGATTCCACCAGTTCGTGCTCGAGCCGGACGATCCGCTGGGCGAGGGCTTCCTGCTCCGTTAGCTGCCGCGCGATGCGCGAGGAAGCGGGTTGCGGGATCGCCGCAAGCTTTCGACGTCTCCGCGGATGCGACGCGTGCTCGTCTCGGCGACGATCGTGCGTGCGCGTAGCCGATGTCATCGACCTTGCGATGAGCCAGGGTTCATGATCGAAGGTGGTCGAACGAAGCAGGCCGCTTTTTTCGCGTCCCAGCCGAGGGTCTGACTCGGCGCGGCTGTGGAAAGGAGATCCGACTGGGGCCTCTGAGTCATCCGCTGACGCCGTTCGTCGACGAGCTCGCGGTTCCGCCGCAGCGCGTGATCGGCGAGCCGACCCGGCTCGCTGTGCGGCTCGAGACGGCGACGCATCGGAGAACCATCTCTCCGGCCTGCTGCCGGTGGTCGTCGCTGTCGCGCTGGAGTACGCAGTCGACGGAGTGCCGGCCCAGTGCTTGCCGGGCCGCGGTCGCGGCCGGCCCGATGCGGCGGCCGCCGCGCTGCCGGGCTTCTCGGTCGTCCGTCTCCACGGCGCCATGACGTATGCGGCGAGCGACGGCTGGACGGAGAACCTCGCGGTGCCCGGCCAGGCGGCGCTCGACTCCTATCCGAACGACCAGCGCGCGACGATGCTCTGGTACCACGACCACGTGATGGGCGTGACTCGCTTCAACGTCTACGCCGGCCTCGCGCGTCTCTGGACCGTGCGCGACGAGCGCGAGCGGGAGCTCGAGCTGCCCGAGGGGCCGCCGTACGAGCTGCCGCTGCTGCTGACCGACCGCAGTGCTTCGGCCCCTTCACCACGGTCAACGGCACGGTCTGGCCGTACCTGCCGGTAGCAGGATGACGATGTCGCGAATCGCTGCCTCGGCCGGGCATTCGCTTTCGACTGAACGACATCGACGTCCACGAGACCTCCAACGCCTCGCCGGAGGCCCTGAGCGCGCTCGCAGACTTCCGCGACGGCGGAGGAGCGCCGCCGTGGCAGTACGCGTCGGAGCTGCTCGCCGGCGGCCTGATCGACGTCCACTTCGACCTGACGCCGCGCGGCCGGCGGGCACTCAGGCAGGCCGGGCGCTGAGGATGCTGCCGAATGGGCCGGGCCCGATGTCCGTGAGCTCGAAGCCGCCGCCGATAAGCAACGCGCGCCACTCAGCCTCGGTCCGCTCGCGGCCGCCGATCGTGAACATCAGCAGGTCCATCAACTTGTGTCCCGGCTCGTTCGGCGGCGCGACGACGCCGTCGACGGCGAGGAGCCGCCCCCCGTCCCGGATCGCTCGCCGGACGACGCGCAGGATCTCGAGCGCGCCGTCGCGATCCACGCCGTGGAGGATGTGCGAGAGGACGTAGACGTCGCCCTCGGGGACGCCGTCGAAGAAGCTGCCGCCGACGACCTCGCAGCGGTCGGCGAGGCCGGCGGCGCCGATCCGCTCCTCCGCCTCCGCCGCGACGTGGGGGAGATCGAAGACGATCCCGCGCAGGCCCGGCACGCGCGGCAGCAGGGCAGCGAGGAGGGCGCCGTTGCCGCCGCCGACGTCGACGACGGTCTCGTCGCCGCGCCACTGGCCGCCGGCGAGAACCTCGGCGAGCGCGTCCTTCCCGCCTGCCATGAAGCGGTTGAACCGGGCGCTCGCCTCGGGATTGGCGGCGAGGTGCTCCTCGTACCGCGCGCCGAAGACGGCGTCGAAGGCGGGCTGCCCGGTCTCGACGCCCCGCAGAAGCTCGCCGAAGGCCGGGTAGAACTCCTCGCCGAAGACGAGCGCGAACTCGCGGAAGCCCTCACCCTCGCGCAGCAGCTCGCTCAGCCCCGAGTTCGCGAAGCGCGCGGCGGGTTGCTCGACGAAGATCCCGTACGCAGCGAGAAGGCGCAGAAGCCGGTACAGCGCGTCGCCGTTCGCGCCGGCCGCCCCGGCGAGCTCGGTCGCCGGCCGCGGCCCGTCTGCAAGCAGATCCGCGATCCCGAGCTTCGCCGCGACGTACACGCCCTGGCTGACCATGAACCCCATGATCCGGCCCGCGAGCTCGGCGTGGCGCTCACCCTCGTCCATGTCCGGATCTTGACGCACGCGGAGCGGCGCGAGATAGTCCCGGGCCGTGCATGACAACGCTGTCATCCTGGGCGCGAACGCGATCGAGAAGCGTTTCGCCCAGGTCGTCGCGCTGCGCGGCGCGAGCTATGAGCTTCGACGCGGCGAGGTGCACGCGATCGTTGGCGACAACGGCGCGGGCAAGTCGACGCTGATCAAGATCATCTCCGGTGTCTACCGGCAGGACGCGGGCACGATCGAGCTCGAGGGCCGCGAGGTGACGATCGACAGCCCGCGCGCCGCCCGCGAGCTCGGAATCGAGACCGTGTACCAGGACCTCTCGCTCGCCGACGAGCTCGACGCCGCCTCGAACCTCTTTCTCGGCCGCGAGAAGCTCCTGCCGCCGCCGCTCTCGTGGTTCGGCTTCCTCGACAAGGGCGAGATGCGCGCCCGGACGCAGGAGGAGGTGCGCCGCCTCAAGGTCGGGATTCCGTCGGTGACCCAGCCGGTGATCAACTTCTCGGGCGGGCAGCGCCAGTCGATCGCCGTCGCGCGCGCGATCGCGTGGGGCCGCCGCATCGTGATCATGGACGAGCCGACGGCTGCGCTCGGCGTCCGGGAGTCGCAGATGGTGCTCGAGATGATCAAGGAGATCAAGGAGCAGGGGCTGTCGGTGATCATGATCAGCCACAACCTGCCCGAGGTCTTCCTCGTCGCCGACCGGATCACCGTGCTCCGGCTCGGGCGGACGATCGCGACGCTCGGGACGAAGGACTCGAGCGTCGAGGCGGTCGTCGGGATGATGACCGGGGCGCTGACGGCATGACGCGCCCGACGATGACCGACGTCGCCGACGCGGCCGGCGTCAGCCTCAAGACCGTCTCCCGGGTCGTCAACGGCGAGCCGCGCGTGACGCCGGCGACCGCCGCCCGCGTCCGCTCCGCGATCGACCGGCTCGGCTACCGCCGCAACGAGATGGCGCGGACTCTGCGCCAGGGCCGGGTCTCGCGGACGCTCGGGCTCGTGATCGAGGACGTCGCGAACCCGTTCTACTCGGCGATCACGCGCGGGGTGGAAGAGGAGACCCGGGCGCATGGTTTCCTCGTCATCGCCGGCTCGTCGGACGAGGACCCCGAGCGGGAGCAGCTCCTCCTGGAGCTGCTCTGCGAGCGGCGCGTCGACGGCCTGCTCGTCGTCCCCGCCGCCGCCGACCACCGGTACCTCCTTCCGGAGCTCGCGCACGGGACGCCGGTGGTCTTCATCGACCGGCCGCCGCGGCGGATCGAGGCCGACGTGATCCTGCTCGACAACGTCGGCGGTGCGCGGGCCGCGGTCGAGCACCTGCTCGCGCACGGCCACCGGCGGATTGCGATCGTCGCCGACGCGCCGGCGATCTCGACGGCCCGCGAGCGCTACCGCGGCTACGAGGACGCGCTCGCCGCAGCCGGGATCGGCGTCGACGCGGAGCTCGTCCGGCTCGGCCGCCCGGACACCGCAGGCGCGGAGGCCGCCGTGCGCGAGCTCCTCGCGCTCGGGGATCCGCCCACGGCGATCTTTGCCGGCAACAACCGCGTCACGATCGGGGCGCTGCGGGCGCTCGCGGGAAAGGGACGGACGGCGCTCGTCGGCTTCGACGACCTCGAGCTGGCCGAATACGTGAGCCCGCCGCTCACAGTCGTCTCCTATGACGCCTCCGAGCTCGGCCGCCTCGCGGCGCGGCTCCTGTGGCTGCGGCTCTCCGGCGACCAGCGGCCGCCCCAGCGTGTCGTCCTGCCGACGACGCTCGTCCCGCGCGGCTCGGGGGAGATCGCCGCATGAGGCGCCGCTTGCGGTGCCGATCTCAGGACGTGCAGGCTCGCCTGCATGTCCGTCTGCGCCGCTGGCCCGACGCGCTCGGATCGCGAGTCGCGGCACTCGCCTGCATGTCCGTCTGCGCCGCTGGCCCGACGCGCTCGGATCGCGAGTCGCGGCATGAGACCCCTCCGCTTGCCGCCGAACCCGGTGCACCGCTTCTACCGCGGCGGCGAGGCGATCGCGCGCTTCCGCGGCGAGCCGTCGACCGACGACCACGTGCCCGAGGACTGGGTCGGCTCGACGACCACGGTCTTCGGCGACGGCGAGACCGGCCTCGCGCGCCTCGAGGACGGCCGCACCGTCCGCGAAGCGGTCGCCGCCGATCGCGGCGCGTTCCTCGGGCCGGGACGCTCCGAGCCCGGCCTCCTCGTGAAGCTGCTCGACGCGGGCGAGCGGCTCCCGGTCCATTGCCATCCAGACCGTGAGTTCGCCACGCGGCACCTCGACTCCACGTACGGCAAGACCGAGGCGTGGGCGATCGTCGAGACGCGCAGCGAGCGGCCGGTCGTCGGCCTCGGCTTCCGCGAGGCGGTCGACGACGACGCGCTCGCCGACTGGGTCGAGAGCCAGGACGTCGACGCGCTGCTCGGCTTGCTGAACGAGCTGCCTGTCGCGGCGGGTGACGTCGTCTTCGTCCCGGCCGGAGTCCCGCACGCGATCGGCGAGGGCATCCTGATGGTCGAGCTGCAAGAGCCCACCGACCTCTCTGTGCTGCTGGAATGGGACGGGTTTGCGATCGACGGCCGCGCCGACGGGCACCTCGGCCTCGGCTTCGAGACCGCGCTCAGCGCCGTCGACCGCTCGGCGTGGTCCGGAGACCGTCTCGCCGCGCTCTCCCGCTCGACTGCGGAGGGCAGCGAGCGCCTCCGGCTGCTGCCGCCCGAGGCGGCGCCGTTCTTCGGCGGCGAGCGGCTGCGGCCGGCACGCGAGCTGGAGCTCGATCCGTCATTCGCGATCCTCGTCGTGCTCGGCGGCCGGGGCCGGCTCGACTGCGCCGACGGCGGTCTCGACCTCGCCCGCGGCGACACCGTCCTCGTCCCCCACGGCGCCGGTCCGTGCACCCTCGCCGGCGAACTCGACGTGATCCGCTGCCTTCCCCCGGAGCCGCGCAATGACTGAGCCGCCGACGAGCTTCGAGACGCCGCAGCAGCAGCAGACCGCGGGACGGATTGCGTTCGTCGTCCTGACCCGCTTCTGGATCCTCTTCTTCCTGCTCGGCCTCGTCATCTACTTCTCGCTCTTCACGCCGAACCACGCCTTCTTCCAGGCGTCGAACTTCAAGAACATCGCGCTCGACACGTCCGAGGTGATCCTGCTCGCGATCGGCGAGACGTTCGTGATCGTGACGGCCGGAATCGACCTCTCGGTCGGCGGCATCCTGGTGTTCTCGGGCGTCGCAGGCGGCCTTGTGATGCTGCACCTGTCGGGAACGCACGCCCAGACGGCGGCGCTGATCTATCCGCACGACCTGCGCGGGATCCTCGTCGGCACCGTCGTCTGCCTCGCCGCCGGCGCGGCGTGGGGCCTGGTCAACGGCCTGCTGGTGACACGCCTCCGGCTACCGCCCTTCATCGCGACGCTCGGCACGTTCGGGATGGCGACCGGAGCCGCCGACCTGCTCACGGGCGGCACGAACCTCGCCTCGGTGCCGACCTCGTTCCAGGACACTTTCGGCAACGGCAGCCTGGGCGGAATCTACGCACCGGTGATCGTCGCCGCCGTGATCGTCGTCGTCGCCTACGTCGTCCTGCGGATGACGCGCTTCGGCCTCTACACCGCGGCGATCGGATCGAGCGACGAGGCGACCCGACGCACCGGCGTCAGCGTCGACCGGCACCTGATCAAGGTGTACACGATGACCGGCCTCCTCTGTGGCGTCGCGGGCGTGATCGACCTCGCCCGCTTCGGGACCGAGAACCTTTCGGCGCACACCACCGACAACCTGAACGCGATCGCGGCCGTCGTGATCGGGGGGACGAGCCTCTTCGGAGGCATCGGCACGATCCTCGGCACCGTCGTCGGCGCGTTCATCCCGACGGTCCTCCAGAACGGGTTCGTGATCAACGGCATCGACCCGTTCTGGCAGGAGGTGCTCGTCGGGGCAACCATCATCGTCGCCGTCTACATCGACCAGGTCCGGCGGCGTCGGTGGAGCTCGTAGCGGACCGGGTCAATGGAGGCAGACGAAAGGAGCACATCGATGAGCAGAGGGCGCACCTGGCTCGCGCTCGCCGCACTCGCCGTCGGGATCGCCGCGATCGCTGCGGTGGCCGGGACGGCGAGCCACAACGCGAAGGCGGCGCCATCCAAGACGGTCACCATCTACCTGATCCCGGGCATCTCGACCGATGCCTTCTACATCACGATGCACAAGGGCGCCGCGGCCGCCGCGAAGAAGCTCGGCGTCAAGCTCGTCTTCCAGGGCGCGCCGAACGCGTTCAGCCCGCCGACGCAGATCCCGTTCCTGAACGGGGCGATCGCCCGCCATCCGGACGCGATCCTGATCGCGCCCACCGACAAGACCGCGCTGATCGCGCCGATCCGCAAGGCGATCCAGGCGGGGATTCCGGTCGCGACCGTCGACACGTTCATCAAGGCGCCGATCGCGTTCACGAACATCTCCTCCGACAACGTCGCCGGAGGGAAGACGGCGGCGAAGGCGCTCGCGCAGGCGATCGGCAACAGCGGCACCGTCGCCGGCCTGAGCGTCACCCCGGGCATCTCCACGACGGACCAGCGCAAGCAGGGCTTCGAGCAGCAGATCAAGACGTACTCGGGCATCAACTACGTCGGGACGCAGTTCGACAACGACGACCAGACGAAGGCGGCCCAGATCACCTCGGCGCTGCTGACCCGCTATCCCGACCTCTCGGGGATCTTCGCCATGAACGTCATCTCCGGCAACGGGGCGACGACGGCGGTGAAGCAGGCGGGCAAAGCCGGGAAGGTGAAGCTCGTCGAGTTCGACGCGGAGCCGCTGCAGGTGCAGGCGCTGAAATCGGGCGGGATCGACGCGCTCGTCGCCCAGGACCCGTACGACATCGGGCGGATGGGCGTCGAGCTCGCGTACAAGTACGTCAAAGGCCACAAGGCCGGAATCAAGAAGCACTACGGCACGGGCTCGGCGATCATCACGAAGGCGAACGTCAACTCGCCCAAGATCAAGAAGTTCCTCTACACGAAGTAGGTGAACGCCTCGACGGAGATGGACGGGCCGCACGCCGCAGGCGGCCCGTCCGCTCCGGATGTCGTCTGCCTAGGAACCGTCGTCGCCGACGTGATCGCGCGGCCTGTCGACCGGCTGCCCGAGCCGGGCACGCTCGCACTCGTCGACTCGCTCACGCTGCACGGCGGCGGCTGCGCCCTCAACACGTCGAGCGCCCTCGTGAGGCTCGGGCTCGAGGCGGCGGTGGTGGCGAAGGTCGGCGCCGATCCGCTCGGCGACTTCGCGCTCGGCCTGCTGGTGCAGCGCGGGATCGGCGTCGACGGTCTGCGGCGCGACCCGGAGGTGCCGACCTCGGCGAGCGTGGTCCTCGTCGACTCGGCGGGCGAGCGGACGTTCCTCCACCTGCCCGGAGCGAACGGCGCCCTCCGCGCAGACGAGCTGGGCGAGGCCCCGTACGCCGGACGCGCGCTCCACGTCGCCGGAGCGCTCGTGCTCGACGCGCTCGACGGCGAACCGACCGCCGCTCTGCTCGCCGAGGCGCGGCGACGCGGGATCCGCACATCGCTCGATACTGCCTTCGACGCGCGCGGCCGGTGGGAGCGCGTCCTGCCGGCGCTGCCGCACTGCGACCTCGTCACTCCCGGCCTTCCGGAGGCGCGCGCGATCACGGGTGAGGACGAGCCCGCCCGCGCCGCCGCCCGCCTGCGGCAGCTCGGCACCCGCGAGGCCGCCGTCACGCTCGGCTCCGACGGTTGCTACCTGGCCGGCGACGAGTTCCAGGGCTACGTCCCCGCGGTCCCGGTCGTCGCCGTGGACGGCACCGGCGCAGGCGACGCGTTCGCGGCCGGCCTGCTCTACGGCCGGCTCGCCGGGTGGCCGCTCGAGCGTTGCGCACGCTTCGCGAACGCGGCGGGCGCGCTCGCGACGACGGCTGTGGGCGCCTTCGAGGGCGTCGGCGGTCTCACGGAGACGCTCCGGGCCGCCGGGCTCAGCTGACGCAGCGCGAGGCGAGGAGCTCGCCGCAGCGTGCGACGACCGGAGTCGCGAGCTGCGCATCATCGAGCAAGAACGCGGTCCCGCCCGCGCGGTAGAGCTCGATCAGCCCCCAGCACTCACCGCCGGAGTGGAGCGGCAGCATCAGGAGCGACTCGAAGCCGAGCTCGCGGAGAAGCGCCGCCTCGCTCGGGTCGGGGTCCCGGTCGCGTAGCGAGACGAGACGGGCCTCGCCGCGGGCGATGACCTCCTCGGTCAGCGGATAGTCCGGGATCAGGTATCCGTGCCCGAGCTGCAGGGTCCCGCCCGCGCGCGTGTACTCGGCGACCTCGATCAGGAGCTCGCCGATCACGCGCGAGAGCAGACAGGCGGAGGCGTCGACCAGCTCGACGAGCTCGCGGCAGGTCGCCCGCAGCAGCGCGGGGACCGCCGTCGCGCGCTCGAGCTCCTCGATCGCTTGCTCCGGAACCGACACGACCATAGATATCGACGCGAGGAGGCCAGGCCTGTAGGGTCGTGCGTTCCACACCCGAACGGAGGCCCGCCAAATGGACCTGATCGACCGCCTCGACGCGCTGCGTGAGCGCTGGAATGTCCTGCGCCACCCCTTCTACGTCCGCTGGGAGAGGGGCGAGCTGACCCGCGACGAGCTTGGGGTCTACGCGGGCCAGTACCGGAGCGCCGTCGCCGCGCTCGCCGAGGCCGCTGCGGCGGCGGGCGATCCCGACCACGCCGCCGAGGAGGCCGCACACGTGGCTCTCTGGGACGAGTTCGCCGCGGCGGTCGACGCGCCCGCAGACGCCGAGGCCTCGCCGGAGACGTCGGTCTGCACGGAGGCCTGGAGCGGCGCCGCCGACCGGCTCGAGGCAGACGCGATCCTGTACGCGCTCGAGTCGTCGCAGCCCGCGATCGCCCGGACGAAGCTCGAGGGCCTCGTGACGCACTACGGCTTCCGCGGCGACGAGCCCGCGACCGAGTACTTCCGGGTCCACGCCGTTCGCGACCACGAGCACGCCGAGCGGGCGCGCACCGCGCTCGCCGACGCGAAGCCCGCCGACGCCGATCGCCTCGCCGCGAAGGCCGAGGCAGCGCTGCAGGGGAACTGGACGCTTCTGGACGGCGTCAGCTGAGTCCGCGCGGATAAGCACTCCCTATCAAAGATGAAATGTGGTGGGACCCCCTCGGCACAAGCGTGTTAGAGCACGCGGGTCGTTCAAGACCACGGAGCTCGAGGAGGTCCCGATGCGGATCGTATGCGCGCTTGATGTGCATCGTCGGCAGATCACGTACGCGAT
>WNGD01002749.1_pt1 | contig 23780 bp, 21 predicted proteins | sample 5400671 | NCBI WGS metagenome assembly WNGD01 (sample SAMN13153369, study PRJNA577476) | soil metagenome | isolation source: 40 cm soil or saprolite under grassland replicate 2 | place: USA:California | collected 2016-06-15
CGGCATCCTCGAGCTGGAAGAGGGCAAGCTCCGGGTGACCCTCATCAAGGCCGTGGTGAAGGCCACCCAGCGCGCGAAGGAGCTGATGTTCGAGAAGTAGACGGGGGGCTACTTGTAGTTCTGGAACGGCTCCGTGAGCAGCCGAACGCCGAGCGGCTTGTATTTGAGCACGTGCGTGAGGCGAACCTCGGCCCCCCCCTCCACACGCTCCACGCGCGTCTCGAGCAGCTCGAAATCCCTCGCCTCCCCCAACCCCAGCTGATTCAGCCGCTCCGCTTCTGCCTTGCAGACGTCGCCGGGCGTGGGCTTCGGGTTCGGGTAGGCGTCCTCGTGATGGTGGCGCAGGGCGTCCCAATGCTCATCGCCGGCGCGCTCCACCGCCTCGCGGATGTCGTCACGGCTGAGCGCCACCGGTCGCGCACCGGTCGCGCCTCCCTACTTGAGCATCAGGGCGGGGATGTCCTGCTCCCGCGCGGCCCGGTTGAACGCCGGGACGTCCGTCTCGATCACCGTCTTCAGGCGGTCGAGATAGCCCTGCAGCTCACCCGAGAGCTGATCGAACACCTGGTACGACTGGTCGGTGGGCGCGGCGTCGGCGCTACCCACCACGCCGCCGAGCGACGCCAGCTTGTTGTTGACCTTGATGGGGAAGTTGAGCGGATCCTCGGGGGCCTTGTTGCGCACCTGATAGATCGACTCCTGCACGGCGGCGAACTTGCTCTTGAGCGAATCGGCCTGCCGCGCAAGGGCGGCGCCCTTGCCGTCGGGCAGGGCCCGAGCGCGCTTCGCGACTGCATCGACCTGGTCCTTGAGCTCCGCGATCTCCTGGACCGCGTCGTTCGCCGCGCTCACGCGGTCGCGGATGCGCACCAGCAGCTCGAACTGCTTACCCAGGTCCTCGGCCGTCGCTGTGACCCGGGGGTCCTTCACTACCGTGAACGGTTGCATCTCGGACCAGGCGCCGAGGCTCAGCCGCGCCCGGTAGACACCGGGTGGCGCGAGCGGCCCCCGGGTGCCGCCGGCCCAGAATACCAGTCCTTTGAACCGATGAGCGTCGGCGTAGCGCAGGTCCCACACGAAACGGTTGAGTCCCGCATCGACCTTGAGCGTGTCCTGCCCTTCCTTGGGCCTGCTGGAGATGCGTCGCACCAGCGAGTCGCGCGCGTCGAGGATCTCGAGCGTCGCCTCGGCCTCGGGTTTGCCCTTGAGATAGGCGTAGATGATCGCGCCGTTCGGCGGGTTCGTGCCGACGCCCGTCAGGGCGCGCTCCGGCGTGAAGCCGGGTGCCTGGAACCGCACGGCGTCGCGCGGCGTGAACAGATGGTTGCCGCCCCGCGCAATGTCGTCGGTCAGCTGCTCCAGTGGCGTCAGGTCGTCGAGGATCCAGAACGCCCGCCCGTGGGTCGCCGCCACGAGGTCGTGGTCCTTGAGCGTCAGATCGTGGATGGGGACGACGGGAAGGTTGAGCTGCAGCGGCTGCCAGGCGGCCCCGTCGTCGAGCGACATGTAGACGCCGAACTCGGTTCCGGCAAACAGCAGTCCGCGACGTGCCGGATCTTCCCGCACGACGCGCACGAAGTGATCGGCCGGAATCCCGGCGACGATCTTCCGCCAGCTCTTCCCGTAGTCGGCCGTCTTGTATGCGTACGGCCGCTCATCGTCGAGCTTGTAACGCGTCGCGGCCACGTATGCGGTCGCCGGATCGTGCGGCGATGCTTCGACCATGCTCACGAGCGCGCCTTCCGGGAGGTCCTTCGGAGTGACGTTCTGCCACGTCCTGCCGCCGTCCCGCGTCACCTGTACCAGGCCGTCGTCGGTCCCCACCCAGATCAGCTGCGAATCCTTGGGACTCGGTGCGACCGTGAAAATCGTGTTGTAGTACTCGATACTCGTGTTGTCCTTGGTGATCGGCCCGCCCGAGGGGCCCTGTTTCGCCGTCTCGTTGCGGGTGAGATCGGGGCTGATCACCTGCCAGTTCCGGCCCTCGTTGACCGACTTGAACAACACCTGCGCCCCGATGTACAGGTCGTTCGGGTTCGTGGGCGACAGCACGATCGGGAAGGTCCACTGGAAGCGATACTTGAGCGCCGCCGCTGCCCACCCCATCGGGTTGTCGGGCCAGGCGTTCACCGCCCTCGCCTGACCGGTGCGCCGGTCGAAGCGGGTGATGTAGCCGCCGTAGCTTCCCGCAAACACGATGTCGGGATCGTCCTGGCGGGCCGCGATCCAGCCGCTCTCGCCTCCACCCACCTCGTACCAGTCCTTCGCGGTGATCCCCAGCCGGTCGCTGCGGCTCGCGATGCAGACGGTGCTGTTGTCCTGCTGCGCCCCGCACAGCCGGTACGGGAAGTGGGTCGTCGTGATCACGTGGTAGAACTGCGCCGTGGGCTGGTTGTCCAACATGGTCCAGGTCGCGCCGCCGTTCTGGCTTAGCGTGGCCCCGCCGTCGTTGCCGTTGATCATGCGCTGGGGGTCGCGCGGATCGATCCACAGCGCGTGATGGTCACCGTGCGGAGCGTGCAGGTTGGTGAAGGTCTTGCCTCCGTCCACCGACTTGAGGAGCGTCACGTTGAGCACGTAGACGCCGTCGGCGTTGCCCGGATCCGCGACCACGTGCGTGAAGTACCAGGCGCGCTGCCGGATCTCGTTGTCGCCGCTCGAGCGCGTCCAGGTCGCACCGCCGTCGTTCGAACGGAACAGGCCGCCCGAGTCCGCCTCCACCAAGGCCCACACGCGATCGTGACTCACCGGCGAGACCGCGAGGCCGATCTTGCCGATGATACCCTCTGGAAGCCCGCGGCTCCGGGTGATGTCCTTCCACGTGTCCCCGCCATCGGTCGACTTCCAGATCCCGCTGCCTGGTCCACCGGACACGAGCTCCCACGGCCGGCGGACCGCCTGCCAGAAGCCCGCGTACAGGATGCGGGGGTTGGTGGGGTCCATCGCGAGGTCGATCGCCCCCGTGCTGTCGTTCTTGAAGAGGATCTTCTCCCACGTTTTGCCGCCGTCCTTCGAGCGGAACACGCCGCGCGTGGCGTTGGGCGCGAACGCATGGCCCAGGACCGCGACGTACACGAGGTCGGCGTTCCGCGGATGCACGGCGATGTGCGCGATCTGACCGGCGTCGGCGAGCCCGACCTTGATCCACGTCTTCCCGGCATCGGTCGAGCGATACATCCCGTCCCCGGGCGAAAGATTGCCCCGAATCGGCGACTCGCCCGTGCCGACGTAGACGACGTTGGGATCGGACGGCGCCACGGCGATGGCGCCGATGGATCCGGCGGTGAAGTCCTTGTCCGACGTCGCCTGCCACGTCAGGCCGCCATCGGTCGTCTTCCAGACGCCGCCCCCCGTCGCCCCCATGTAGTAGACGAGCGGCTGGTCGAGCGCCCCGGCGACGGCGGTCACACGCCCTCCCCGGAAGGGCCCCACCGGCCGCCAGGCGAGCGCGCGGAACAGGCTGGTGTCGTACTTGGCGGCCGCCTGGGCCGAGAGCGCCGAGGGGACGATCAGCGTGAGGAGCGCAAGACGCGCGAGTCTGGACATGGGCCTAGGGCTCTCGTACCGAAACGGGTAACGAGCACGGGTCTCCGGGAGAAACTACGGCTCCTCAGCGCAAGGGCAACTCGACGTGCAGATGGTCGCCGGTGCCCACGTGGCGCAGCGTCGCGAAGCCCATGCTCCAGAAATACACTCGCACCAGGACATTCTTGAGCTCGCTCCGGCTGGCGGTGCGGAGGTCGGCGGCGTGCGTGTAGCCGTCGCGTTGCACGTAATGCAGCGATCCGTCGTTTGGGGCGAGGCCCATCGCCGCGTAGTCCTCCGGCCCGCGGGCGAGATCGGTGACGACAACGTCCCGGTCGACGAAGATCAGCGTCGAGAGCGCAACCCGGAGCAACGGGTGGAGCGACCCGTAGTAGGCCCGCACGCGCTCCGACTTGGCGTTCGCGCTCGAGAGGTAGATCAGCCCGTAGCCGCAGTACGCGACCACCAGCGGCAGCGCGAAGCGCCGGGCGACGAGCCCGAGGCGGACGCGACCCGTGAAGCGGTGCCACACCCACGCTGCGTAAGCAGTGACGAGCGCCGCGGTGCACGCGGTGCCGCTCGCGAGCGCGAGCACGGTGGAATAGCCTTGGTGTGAGTAGAGGAACACGGCCACCTTCACGAGCACCAGGAACGGCAGGAACGCCACCACAAGTGCTCTCGCCGCAAGGCGGACGCCCTTAACGGGCCAGGTCGCACCGTGCCGCATGGGGGGACTGGCCCTCACAGGCGCGGAGGCGACGCGCTCCCAATCGCGCAGCGCGCTGGAGTCGAGGGGCGGAAGGGCCACGGAGGCCCTACGGACCGCCCCGGCGGTGGGTTACGCCGGTGTGCATGCCAGGGCGTCATGTACGTCTCTCAGGGACCTACCCCTTCGGAGAGAACCCCATGCGAACAACCATCATCGCGGCGGCGCTCGCCGCGTTGGCTGCTTGCAACTCGCCGCTCGAGCGTCAGGCCCCCAGGGCGGACTCGCTCGCCGTCGCGCAGGCGGAGCGCGCCGGGTTCGCGATTCCAGCCCGCACTGTGCAGGAGCACCTAGCGCGGGCGCGATCCGCGGTCAGCTCAGACGGGACGGTGCTGCTGCCGCGGGCCGGCGTGGCCGCGAATATGGTCATTCGCACCGGCCAAACGAGCATCGAGGTGGACTCGCTCGAACGCGCGGTCTCGCAGGTCCGCCTGCTGGCGGGCCGCATCGGCGGATACGTCGCCAACACGACCGTGCAGACGGGCCACAGCCAGCTCCGGTCGGCGACCCTCGAGGTGAAGATCCCGGCCGACCGGTTCGACGACGGACTCGGCGGGCTTGCAGGTCTCGGCAAGGTGGAGTCCGTCAACGTCAATGCCGAAGACGTCGGCGAGGAGTTCACCGACGTCACCGCACGTATGGGGAATGCGCGGCGGCTCGAGTCCCGGTTGATCGACCTCCTGGCAACCCGTACCGGCAAGCTGAAGGATGTGCTCGATGTGGAGCAGCAGCTCGCGCGGGTACGGGAGGAGATCGAGCGCTACGAGGGGCGACTGCGCTACCTGCACGCCCACGCCGTGCTGAGCACGCTGACGATCTACGTGCACGAGCCGCTACCCGTGGTCGGCCGGGCAGGCTCGAGCGTGATCGGCGAGGCGTTCAAGCAGGCGTGGCGGAACTTCGTGGCCCTGGTGGCGGCCTGCATCCGTGGCCTCGGAATCGTCATCCCGCTCGGCGTGTTGGCGACGGCCGGCTGGCTGAGCCTGAGGCGTTGGCAAAGAGCGCGATCTCTCCGCACCGCCGATGCCTGATCGTTCGCCCCCTGTAGTGTGGCGTCGACGCAACGCCACAGACCGCCGCGCTGCCGCCTCACCTGTTGCCCGAAACTTGCGGCGCGCTGAGCCATCGCTCTATGGCTCGGCCGCGCGGATCGAGCGCTCAGTCGGTCCCGAGGAGGCTCGCACTCCTCCTTGGGACCTCCCTCGGGATCGGTGTGGGCGGGACATCCTGTGCCGCTGCCGACCCCGCCGCGTCGAGCCTCCCTGCAGTGTTTTCGCCGGATCAAGCCAAGCGGGGACGGCAGATCTACGGCGCCTCCTGTGCCGACTGCCACGGCGCCGAGCTTCAAGGCGCGGCCGGGCCGGCGCTTGCCGGTCCGGCGTTCCTGCGCCGGTGGGAGTCCGCTGAGCGCTCCGCCGACGACTTGTTCTACGTTCTGCGCACATCGATGCCGAAACTGGCGATGGGCTCATTGACGCCCGAGGACTACCGGGCGGTGTTCGCCTACCTGTTGCAGCGTAACGGCTGGCCTGCAGGGTCCCGACAGTTCGACGCCTCGGATACGCTGCTCCGGTTGATTCGCTTCGACGGTCGCCTTGCCGACGCGGAGCCGCCCCGGCTGGCGGCGCCTGAATTCATTCGGGGGGATGGCGCGCCGCTCGCCGATGCCGGCCCGAGTCAGTCCGAGCTCGTGAATCCGGACTCGGCCGACTGGCTGTACCACACCGGCAACTTCTTCGGGACGCGGTACTCCAGGCTCCGCCAGCTTGCTGCGGCCAACGTGGGACGGCTGGCCGTGGCCTGCGTGTTTCAGATCGGCTCGACCGAGACCTTCCAAACGGGCCCTCTGGTGTACCGCGGCGTGATGTACGTGACGACGGTGCGCCAGACCGTAGCGATCGACGCCGCGACGTGTCGCCCCCGGTGGCGCCACACGTGGCAGCCGAAGGACTACGAGCTGTGGCCGATGAACCGCGGCGTGGCGCTCGCCCGGGGGTATGTCGTACGGGGCACGGCCGACGGTTATCTCCTGGGGCTCGACGCCCGGGACGGCAAACTGCTCTGGGCCCGCCACGTGGCCCGTCCCGACGCGGGGGAGACGATCACGATGCCGCCGCTGGTCTACGACGACCTCGCCGTGATCGGGCCGGCCGGCGGCGAGAACAACATTCGCGGATGGATCGGGGCCTTCCGGCTCTCCGACGGCACGCCCGTGTGGCGGTTCAACACCGTGCCCGGCCGAGGCGAGCCTGGCGCGGAAACCTGGGCGAACCCCCGGGGTCTCCCACAGGGAGGCGGGGCGGTTTGGAGTCCGCTCGCGCTCGACCCGGCCAAGGGGGAGCTGTACGTTGCCGTCACGAACCCCGCCCCCGACCTCGCAGGTCATCTCCGGCCGGGGACGAATCTCTATACCAACGCCCTCGTAAGCCTCGATGTCCGCACCGGGAAGCTGCAGTGGTACGATCAGCTCCTCCCCGGCGACACGCACGATTGGGACCTCACACAGGTCTCGCCACTGTTCCGCGAGACGGTCGGCAGGCGCGACCGGAATTTGATCGCAACCACGGGCAAGGCCGGCGTACTCACCGTGCTCGATCGCGATACGCACGAGCGGGTGTACGAAGTCCCGATTACCACCCGGGTGAACGCCGAGACGCCCGTGGGGAGGACGCCCACCAGAGTGTGCCCCGGCATCCACGGTGGCGTCGAGTGGAACGGGCCGGCGCACGATCCCCGCACACACTCCCTCTACGTGCCCGCCGTCGATTGGTGTGGCACCTTCCAGGCCGGCAGGACCGCGCGGCTTGTGCCGGGCGAGTTGTACATGGGTGGCGCGTACACATCCGATGCCGCGAGCCGAGCCAAGGGATGGCTGACGGCGCTGGACGCAGCGAGCGGCGCGGTGCGCTGGCGATACCGGTCCGCGAAGCCGATGGTCGGCGGCGTGACCGCGACCGCCGGGGGGGTGGTCTTCACCGGCGAGCTGACGGGTGACTTCCTGGCGCTCGATGCCGCGACAGGCCGGGTGCTGTACCGCTTCTATACGGGTTCGGGGATCCTGGGAGGAGTGGTGACGTACGCCGTGAACGGTGAGCAGTACGTCGCCGCCGCGTCCGGGGGCGGGTCATACAACTTCGGTCGGGAGGGATCGCCGACCGTCTTCGTGTTCTCGCTGCCCCCGCGCCGCTAACAAGCCGCACGGACGGAGGTTTGCCTACGGCGTCTGCCCCGGCGCCGAGGTCGCCACGAGCTTGCCGAACAGGCCGTGCTCCTCGTCGAACGGACCGGCCGTGAAGAAGAGAACGTTCGTCGGACCGGCGGCCGCGCCGTTACCGAAGGCAATGGCCCACAGACCATCGATCGCGATCGCCTGGCCGTCGGCGGCATGCAGCTGGCCCCGCGGCTGCAGCTCGCGGTGGCCGCGGAAGCGGTGGGCGTCGAACGCGGTGATGTGGCCGTCGCCGAAGTTCCCCACCAGCAAGTCCCCGCTGAAGGCCCCGAAATCGACGGGGGCGAGCGCCAGTCCCCAGGGCGAGTTGAGTCGCCCGCCGGAAGCCACGCGACGAAGCAGGTGGCCGCCCGTGTCGAAGGCATTCACGAACCCATGGCCCTCGCCGGCCACGTCGTCCTTTTTGTCCGCGTCCTGGAGCGCGTAGGTGACGTAGATCGTGCCCCCCAGCTGCTGGATTCCGAAGGGCGCGTAGCCCGGCCGAAGGTGGTGGTCGGTGAACCCGCCCAACACCGGATGGAACCCGGCGTCGAAGACGTCCACCGTGCCCGCGCGGAAGTTGGTGGCATAGAGGCGGTCGCCGGCCGCGGTGCTCGCGATGGCCAGCCCCTTATAGACGGCGCCCCCGGCCGAGTTGTCGATGACGACAATCGCCTGCGTGGCCGCCACCGCCGGGTTCCAGCCCGAAATGGTGCCGTCCTCGCTGGCGAAAATGAAGCGCGCGGGGCCCGTCCTTGCGCCGCTCGTCAGGACGAAGCTAGGGCCCCCGTTGAACACGATGCCCGTCGGCGCACCAGGAACGGTGACGGTCAGGGTGACCTTGGCGCCGGTGTTGCCGTTGTAGAGCGTGGAGAGGCCGGTTCCGTTGTCGGCCACCCACCAGGGCGAGGTGGCGCTGGCCACCAGCCCCCAGGCGTTGACGAGGGCCGCATCGACGAGGCCCGCCGGCACGGCCCCGTCGGACACCAGGTTGTGTTGCTCGTAGAACTGCGACTGGGCAGCCCGGACCGAGAACGAAGGCGACGTGAGGGACGGAGCGGTGCTGCGCTCCCCGACGTCGCACGCAAGCGACAGCGCGCCTAGGACGGCAACGGGCGCCCAGAGCAAGCGGCGAGTGGCCATGGGAATCTCCTTTGTCTACCTGTTCTTGCGCCTATTGCGCGTCACCGCACGGCGACCGCTCTCACCGCCACCGGCGCGCCCGCGACGAGCACCGGGGTGCCATGATCCTGCGCCGTCTTATTGAACGCGGCCACGTCGGTCCGGACGAGCTCGTTGAACTTCGCGAGGTAGTCGTCGAGCGAGGCGCGCAGCTCTTTCAGCCGCCCCGCGACGACTTCGCTCGGCGGCTGGGCGTAGGCAAAGGCGAGGCCGAAGCCGAGGCCCTGCAGCCGGTCGTGGAAACGGTTCAGGTAGTGGATGTCGTCCTGCCCGGCGTCGCGCTGGACGTCGGAATTGTAGAGGCTATCCTTGAGCTCCTTGAGCTTTCGGCCCAGCTCGCGCCCTTGGCGGATGACGGGTGCACCGGTCGCCGTGTCGCTCGCGGCGTTGTCGCGCAACACCTGCTGGGTGTTCTTGAGCTGCGTCTCGAGACTCACGATACGGTTGAGCATCTCGTTCAGCGCGGACAAGGCGTTGCGCCATTCCAGCCCGGCACGAAGCTGCGCGGCGAACCGGGCGGGGTCGCCGCCGAGCACGGGGTCAGGCTCCAAGGTGACCGTCTTGGTCTCCTTGTGGCCGCCGGCCGTCAGCGCGACGGTGTAGGTCCCGGGGATCGCGCGCGGCCCGCCGACGTTACGGAACGGATTCTCTTCGTCCTCGGGCGAAGGGGCCCGCTCGAAGTTGAGCCGGGTCGGCCCGGCGTGCCGCAGGTTCCAGACATAGCGGTTCACGCCCTGCTTCCCCGCTCCCCCGGAATCGACGACCACCGTGTCGCCGTGGCTGTCGGTGACGGTCGCGATCACGCGCGCGCGCCGGGAGCGTCCCCCCCCCCGCTCTCCCTCCCCTGGGGATCCGGCGGAGCCGGTGTCCAGAGCGGCCTTGAGGTAGTAATCGATCACGGCGCCCGCCGGCGCGTTCGGCGTGGTGAAGCGCGTCGGGGCGACCCCGGGCCGGCGCGGCCGCACGCGGATCTGCGCGGGTTGCGTGCTGAAGACGTGGAAGTCGGCGGCGGCCACGTCGGGCGTGAGCTCCTCCAGGGCCGTGAGGTTGTCGAGCACGAAGAGCCCGCGGCCGTGACTCGCCACCACCAGATCGTGTTGGCGCTTGATGAACTGCACGTCGTAGACCGGTACGGTGGGGAAATCCGCCTTGAGCGGCTTCCAGCTCGCGCCGCCGTCCCGCGCATACCACAGCGCCGCGTCGGTCCCGAGGACGAGGAAGCCGCGCAGGTTCGGATTCTCGCGCACCACGCGCGCGGCCACGTCCTGCGGGAGCCCTTTGCCGATGTCGACCCACGTCTTACCGTAGTCGTCGGTCTTGTAGACGTACGGTCGCCGGTCGTCGAGTTCGTGTCGGTCGATCGCGATGTACGCCGCGCCGGCGTCGAACGGCGAGATCCCGATCTGGTACACGCGCCCTTCCACGTCTTTCGCCAGTCCCGGGAAATGACCGGAGACGTTGCTCCACGTCTTCCCGCCGTCCCGGGTCACCTGCACGAGCCCGTCGTCCGTGCCGACCCAGATCACGTTGGAATCGGTCGGCGCGAGGTTGACCGTGAGGATCGTATTGTAGGTCTCGGCACCCGAGATGTCGTAGTTGATGGGACCGCCGCTCGTCACCTGCTTCGCTTTGTCGTTCCGCGTGAGGTCGGGGCTGATCGCCGTCCAGTGCTCCCCGCCGTCCGTGGTCTTGAACACCACGTTGGCGCCCACGTACACCGTGCTCGCATCACGCGGCGACACGGCGATGGGCGACGTCCAGTTGAAGCGGTACTTCAAGTTCGCCGGCTTCATTTCGTTCACGCTCGACAGATAGGGCCGAATGGAGCGGGTCAGGCCCGTCTTGAGATCGACGCGCGTGATGTTGCCGTTCTGCGAATCCACGTAGAGGATCGACGAGTCGCTCGGCGCCGGCACCGCGTATTCCCCGTCGCCGCCCGTGACCGTGAACCACTCGGAGCCGTTCAGACCCCCGGCGCCACCGCCACCGCCGCCGCCGCCGCCACCTGCCGCGCCACTCGAGGGCCCGCACCACGCGTTGTTGTCCTGCAGGCCGCCGCACAGCATGTACGGGGTGTTGTTGTCGGCCGCCACCATGTAGAATTGCCCGATCGGGAGGTTGTTCAAAGACCGCCAGCTCTTGGCGGCGTTCTCCGTCAGGTACGCCCCCCCGTCGTTCCCTTGAATCATGCGGTCCGGGTTCTGCGGGTCGATCCACAAGGCATGATGGTCCACGTGCACGCCGCGGTCGATCGGCGTCGTCGTCTTGCCGCCGTCGTCGGAGCGGAGCAGCAGGTACGACGAGAAGAACAGCTTCCGGTCATCCGTCGGCGAGACGTGCACCAACGAGAAGTAGAACGGTCGAGCAGAGAGCCCATGGAAGTCGGAGACCTTGGTCCAATGGTCACCCAGGTCTTTCGAGTCCCACAGCATCCCCTCCTTCGTCTCGAGCAGCGCGTACACGTGGCTCGGGTTGGCGGGGCCGACGGCCAGGGCGATGCGACCGAGCGGGCCCGTGGGCAAGCCTTCCTTGAGCCGCTCCCACGTGAGGCCGCCGTCCCGGGAGCGATAGATCCCGCTCCCTGCCCCGCCCGACACGAGCGCCCACGGATAGCGCACGAATTGCCAGACACCCGCGAACAGCACGCGCGGGTTGCCGGGCACCATCACGAGATCCGCGGCGCCGGTCGTGTCGTTCACGAACAACACCTTTTGCCAGGTCTTGCCGCCGTCCGCGGTGCGGAATACGCCGCGGTCGGCATTGGGCGCCCACACGTGGCCCAGCGCGGCCACGAATACGACGTCGGGATTGGCGGGATCGATCACGATCCGGCTGATCTGCCCGACGTCGCCCAGACCCATGAACTGCCAGCTCTTGCCCGCGTCGGGAGACATGAAGACGCCGCGGCCGTCCACCACGTCGTTTCGCGGGTTCCCCTCGCCGGTGCCCACCCACACGACGTTCGGGTTCGAAGGCGCGACCGCAACGGCGCCGATCGACGACGTCGGCTCATCCTTGAAGACCGCTTCCCACGAATCGCCGCCGTCAATCGTCTTCCAGACGCCGCCCGCTGCCGCGCCGACGTAGTACACGTTGCGGTCTCCGGGCACACCCGCGACGGCGGCCACGCGGCCGCCGGCCACCGAGGGGCCGAGGTTGCGGAACTTCAGGTTGTTGAGCGAGTCGGCACCCGCGACGGCGGACGCGGCGGACGGCGGTTTCTGTTTCACGCGGCCCCGATCCTGCGCCGCAGTCGGCGAGGCAAACGCGAACGACAAGAACAGGAGAACGGAGAGACCGGCTTGACGGCGAGCCATGCGGCGCATCGGACGAACTCCTAAAGGTGGGTCCCTGGAGGGATACGAAAACACGGCAATGAGCGTTGGGTCTGGCCGGCTGATTTACCGGCGAGCCCAACGCGCGTCAAGCGTGTAAGATTCGCGCCATGACAAGACGCTTCCTGTACGTCGGCGCGTCGCTCGCGACCGTTGCGGCCACGCCACACATCGCAGCCCAGGATGTCAGCAGATCTCGCCAGACCGCCATCGTTACCGCGGCGAGCCGACTCGCCCCGGCGGTGGTGAGCGTCAACGTCCTGCGGCGCGAGCGACAGCTACCCCAGGACCCGTTCGACCTGTTTTTCATGCCCCGCGGCTCGGAACAGGTGGTCGAGGGCTATGGGTCCGGCTTCATCATCTCGCCGGACGGCGTGGTGATCACCAACCAGCACGTCACGCAAGGGGCGGAGCAGATCGTCGTCACGACGCGCGATGGACGGGACTTTCCGGCCACGATCCAGGGAGAGGATCCGCTCACGGACATCGCGGTGCTGAAGGTCGACGGGACGGCCCTCCCCACCGCGCCGCTCGGGAAGAGCACCGACCTGATGATCGGGGAGTGGGTCGTGGCCGTCGGCAACCCATTCGCCTACTTGCTCGGCAACACGGAGCCTACCGTGACGGCAGGGGTGGTGAGCGCCGTCGGCCGGAACCTGCTTCCCTCCCAAGGCCAGTCGGGCATTTACGTCGGAATGATACAGACCGACGCGCCGATCAACCCCGGCAACTCGGGCGGGCCGCTCGCGAATGCCGCGGGGGAGGTGGTGGGCGTCAACAGCTCGATCTTCACGAGCTCGGGAGGATCGGTGGGGATCGGATTCGCGATCCCGATCGAGCGGGCCCTGCGCGTGGCGGACGAGCTGCGGCGCTTCGGGAAGGTGCGACGTGCCTGGGTGGGGCTGGACGTCGCGGGTGCCGAAGACTTGCGGGGGTGGAAGCGGGCGGGCGGCCTGCGGGTAACGCAGGTGGCCCCGGGCGGGCCCGCGGGCCGGGCCGGCGTCGCGGCGGGCGACGTGCTGGTGAGCGCCCGCGGCCGGCGGCTGCGCACGTTCCTCGACTGGGAGGCGGTCATGCTCGACACCGGGCCCGGCGACACGCTCACAGTGAGCTACCGCCACGGGGGTGAAAACCGCAGCGCCCGGCTCGCAGTCACCGATTTCCCGACGACCCTCGCCGAAAAGGTTGCCGTGCTGGGCGGCATGAAGGTGGTGACGGTGACGCCGGCGGTGCGCGCGGAGCGCAACATTCAGAGCGACCACGGGGCGCTGATCTACGATCTGCCCGATGAAATGGAGGAGGCCACCGGCCTGCGCTCGGGAGACGTGATTCTCCAGATCAACCGGGTGCGCGTGTCGAGCGCCGACGATCTGCGGCGGGGGTTCGCCGCGACGGCGGGAGCCGGGGCGGTCACCGTCTGGTTCGAGCGCTCGGGACGCCTCGAGCGGACGGCGTTCTACGTGAGATAGCGTAGCTCTGGCGGTCGGGCGGACGGTGGGCCATTGTCAGGCGACGAAACCACATCGGAGACCGCCATGGCCGACACGATCCGCAGAGTGACCTACTACTACACGACCATATCCGACAAGCCCGGCGAGGGCGCCCGTCTGCTCGAGACCCTGAGGAACGCCGGCGTCAACCTGCTGGCCTTCCACGCCTTCCCGAGCGCGCGCAAAGCACAGGTCGACTTCGTGCCGTCGGACGGGGCCTTGCTCACGGCCGCCGCCAAGGGCGCCAAGATCAAGCTCTCGAAGCCGAAGACGGCGTTCCTGATCGACGGTGACGACCGGGTCGGAGCGCTGGCCGGCATCCTGTCACGGCTGGGCGCGGCGAAGGTCAACGTCACGGCGGTCACAGGGGTATGCGCCGGGATGGGGCGCTATGGCACAATTCTGTGGGTGAAACCGGCCGCCGTGAACAAGGCCGCGGCCGCGCTTGGCGCAATGTAAAGGAAAAGAGACGTCGAGTAGAAACGTCGCGCGAGAACGTCAAGCGAGAACGTCAAGCGAGAACGTCGCGCGAAGACGTCAGCGCGCCCCACCTCGGCCGAGGGCGTCTGGACCGAACTTCTCGCGCACCTCGTCGATCAGGCGAGAGATGACCCGGTCGCGCTCGGTCTCGACTGTGGTGCCGGCGGACTCGAGCAGGGACAGCTGGCTCTCGCCGCCCGCTCGAACGAGCTGCGACAAGGCGACCCCGAGCAGGCGCGCGGGAACGCGCCGCGCGGCGCGGAGCCGCGTCAGCAGCTCGCGCGCCACGGCATACACCGCTCGGTCCGACTGGACGGGGTCGCCGAGCGTGCGGCTCGCCTGCCGTGTCGTGAAATCGGCATCGCGCAGCTTGACCGTGACGGTGCGGGCGACTACGCCTGCTTCCCGGATGTCAGCGCTGGCCCGGTCGACCAGGGTGAGCAACCGGGCGGCGAGCGCTGCGTCGTCGTCCAGATTGGTGGCAAACGTCTCGTCGCGGCTGACCGACTTGGCCTCGCGGTTGGTCTCGACCGGCGCCCGCTCGATGCCGCGCGCCCGCTCGTGCAGCCACCCGCCCTCGCGCTCTCCCAGCCAACCCACCAGCGTCTCCCGATCACGCCGGACCACGTCGCGCACGGTGCGGAGGCCAAAGCGAGCCAAGCGCTCCTGGAACTTGGGCCCGATGAGCGGGATGTCCGCCAGCGCGAATTGCAGCATGAAGTCGGCCTCCGCTCCAGGGGCCACGACGTGCACGCCGTCCGCCCTCCCCCCGGGGCGCGGCTTGGCGAGGCCGGCGGCGAGCTTGGCTATGAACTTCGACGTCCCACCCCCGATGGACAATGAGAGTGACGTTTCGGCGATCACGGCGTCGCGCATGCGGCGCGCCGTCGCGGCGAGCGGCTCTCCGCCGTACAGCTGCTCGGTGCCCGAGAGGTCGAGATAGAACTCGTCGCTGGAGGCTTGTTCCACGACGGGGGTGAAGCGTCGCAGCACCGCCCCGATCTCCCGGCTCTTCCGCCCGCACGTTTCCCACGGGACCGGGACGACGGTCGCTCCGGGACAGAGGCGCACCGCGCGCGCCATGGGCATCGCCGAGTGTACGCCGTAGGCTCGGGCCTCGTACGACGCGGAGGTCACGACGCCGCGCTGCTCGGGAGAGCCGCCGACGATGAGGAGCCGGGCCTTGCCCGCACCCTCCGGATCCGCCAGGCGCGCCACCGCCACGTAGAACGCGTCGGCATCGGCGAGGAGAATCCGGCGGACGGATAAGACGTCCATCGACGCTAGGGTGACGGCGCGGGCGGATGGTCCTTGAAGATCTGCGCGACGATCTGACGACGCTCGACGAGGTTGTACAAGGTGAGCCGGAAGACCTCGTCATCCGCGCCGCCCAGCACGCCGCCATAGCGGTTGGGCTCGGCCGTCTGGCGCCGCTCGGCTTTCCGCACGAGACGGAGCTCGTCGACCTGATTGATTTGGAAGCGGAACGTCGAGTCGCCCTGTTGCACCACGAGCGTGTCGCCCCGGAACCGGACGAGATGCAACTCCCAGAGAATTCTGCCGTCGTTGAGCGTGATCTGCCAGCGGTCGTCCTGCTGCGCCGTGATCGGCGCGGCGCCGAGCAGGACGATCCCGGTGACCCAGAGCGCTCTCACTGCCCTTCCACTTTCCCCGCCTTCGCCGCCTCGGCCGCCTTCTTCTTCAATTTTTTCTTCTTGAGGCGGGTGGTGCCGTAGCTACCGCGGAAGATCTTGCCGCGCCTGGTGCGCCTGTCGCCTTTGCCCATAAGACGTTCTCCGTTGTCTGTCGTCCGTCGTCCGTTACTTCGCGCCGCCGAGCTGCAAGATGCGCTTGACCTGGTCCGCCGACACCGGCATCACCGAGAGACGCCCCATGCGCACCAGCCCGAGGTCGGCGAACGCCCGGTCCTTCTTAATCTCGGCGAGCGGCACCGGCCGCGGCAGTCTCTCCACTGCCCGGAGATCCACCACGGCCAGCTTGGGATCCTTCTGCTTGGGGTCGGGATAGGCCTCGGATGTCGCCTCAGCCACGCCCACCACGGCCTTCTCGTCTCCGGTGTGATAGACCAACACCCGGTCACCGGGCTTCATTTGGCGCAGGTGCTTCAGGGCCAGATTGTTCTTGACGCCGTCCCAGACGGCCGTTTTCTGGCTCGCCAGATCGTCGTAGCTGTAAGTGGACGGCTCGGTCTTTACGATCCAGTAGCTCGGCATGCGACCTCCAGGCGCTCGGGCGCCGGGCCCTCGCTCCGCGACAAAACGACACAGTCGCTCCGCGAGAGCCCGGCACCCTCGCGCCCGCCCGTCACACGATTCCGGCTGTCCAAGCTACGATGGTCGCCACGAGCTCCGCCATCACCTCGACGTCGGTCCTGCCCGACCGTTTGAGGACATGAAACGAGTGGTCGCCGCCTTCCACCAGGTGCAGCGTCGCCAGCTCCCCAAGCTGTTTGACCATGGGCCTCAACAATTTCAAATCGGCGAACTCATCACGGTCGCCTTGCAAGAACAGCATCGGAATCCGCACTTGGGCCAGGTGCTCCGCCCGCTTGTCGTCCGGCCGCCCTGGCGGATGCAGCGGAAAGCCCAGGAACACGAGCCCCCGTACGCCGGGGAGCGCGTCCTGCGCCTGCGCCGTCGACGTCATCCGTCCGCCGAACGATTTGCCTCCCGCGATGAGCGGCAGCCCCGGCGCGACGCGCGCGGCCTCCGCCACAGCCGCCCGCACGGTCGCGGCCGCCACGGCCGGCGGGTCGGGCCGGCGCGCCTGCCGCTCCATGTAGAGAAACTGATACCGCAGGGTCGCGATGCTCCGCTGCGCGAGCCCTTGGGCGATCGATTCGAGGAAGGGGTGTCGCATCCCGGCTCCCGCGCCATGTGCAAGCACGTAGAGCAGCCGCGCGCCGTCCGGCCGGAGCAACAGCCCCGACACGCCATCCGCCCGCTCGGCGACGGCGATCGGCAGCTCAACCGAGGCGGCCACGGAGCTGCTCGAGCGCTTGGACGAGGTCGGGCTTCAGCTCGAGCACCGGAAGCAGGGGGTCGTCCTCCAGTTTTTTCATGCGAGTCGGGGCGGTCTTGATCGTGAACTTCTTGATGTCGAGCTGCGGCGTCACTTCGCTCCACTTGAGCGGCATCGACACGGGCGCGCCCGGCAATGGCCGCGCGCTGAACGGTGCGACGAGCAGCCGCCCGTGCCCGTTCTGCACGTAGTCGATGTACACCTTGCCGGCGCGCTTCTGGACCTGGCGTGTGACCGTGGCGATTTCCGGCAGCTCGGCCGCGATGACCCGCGCCAGGAGTCCGCCGAGCGTGCGGGATTGTTCGTAGGTGACCTGGCGGCCCAACGGGATGAGCACGTGCAGGCCGGTCGAGCCGCTCGTCTTGATGCCCGTGGGCAGGCCGATATCGTCGCACAACGCCTGCACGGCCTGCGCGACGGTGACGACGTCGATGAACGGAGCTTCCTTGGGGTCGAGATCGAGGATGCACCAATCCGGAGTCTCCAGCGCCCCGACGCGGGAGGACCAGACGTGCAGGAGGATCGCCGCCATATTTGCGATGTACAGTAGCGAAGCCTCGTTGTCGCACACGAAGTAATCCAGCTCACGCTGCGAGTCCTCGCTCCAGATCGTGACCGTTCGCACGAACGCCTGGGCATACTCCGGGGCGTCCTTCTGGAAGAAGGATTTCCCGGTGATGCCGTCGGGGAAGCGCGTGAGCACGAGCGGCCGGTCCGCGAGATAGCGCAGCATCCAGGGCGACACGGCCCGGTAATACTCGATCAGGTCCCCCTTGGTGTACCGCTCGTCGGGCCAGAAGATCTTTTCGAGATTCGAGAACCGGACCTCCCTCCGCTCTTCGGGAAACGGGAAAGGGGAAACGGGAGACGTGGGATCACTCTCGTTTCCCGTTTCCCGTTTCCCGTTTCCCGGTATCACGCACTCTTCCGCCTTCTTGTCGTCCCGGAACCGGAGAAAGACCGGTTGCCGCAACAGGCCATCCCCCGTGACCTCCTTGTATCGGACCTCGGCCACCAGCTCCGGCTTCACCCAGTGGCTCTCTTTCTCCGCGGGGACCGGACCCTCGAACGGTGGCCGGGGAGTCTCGAGCGCCAGAAGCTGGTCCCCGACGTCTTTCAGCATCTGGCCGGTGAACCCGCTGCCCGCGCGACCGGCATAGACGAGCTTCCCGTCGGCGTAGCCCCCCAGGTGGAGCGCCCCGAACCCGCCACGGCTGCCCTTGGGCACGGTATAGCCAACGACGACGAAATCGCCGGTCTTGTCGGCGCGGATCTTCTGCCAGAGGTCGGAGCGGCCGCTCTTGTACGGGGCGTCGGCCTTCTTGGCGACGATCCCCTCGAGGCCCATTCCCACCGCCCGGTCGTACAGCGCCTCGCCGTCCTTCTCGAAATGCTCCGAGTATCGCAGCGGTCCCGCCTCCGGCAGCACTTTTCGCAGAAGAGCCTTGCGCTTGAGATAGAGGGTGCCGGGCGTTTCGACGGACGCAAGCCGGATGTCCGGGGCGCGGCCGATGCGCGCCCGGTTCTGGAGACGTTGAAAGCTCGGCCGCCCCTCCTCGTCCAGGATCACGAGCTCGCCATCCATAATGAGGCTGGAGTACGGCAGCGCGGCGATCGGGCGGATCAACTCCGGGAAGGCCGCGGAGTAGTCGTTGCCGTTGCGCGTGATCAGACGCGCCGTGCCGCCTTCCTTCACCGCCCGCATGCGATAGCCATCGAGCTTTACCTCGAACACCCACCCGGCGCGCGAGAACGGCTCCTCGCGCGTTTCCGCGAGCATGGGAGCGACATCCTCGGCACGGACGGCGCGCATCGGCGCCTTGAGTTTCTTCAGCTCGGCCACGAGCTTCGCCGCTTTCTTGTTGCCGTCGCGCAGCTCCTCGACCGTCAGCCCCGACAGCACCGATCCGGGGGGAAACGTAGCCCCATTTTTCGACGTATAGGCGTCCCGCTCCTTGATCAGCAGCCAGTCCTTCACCGACTTCTTGATCTTCACGAGCGTCCACACGCCGCGCAGCTTGTAGCCGCGCAGCTCGAAGAGCAGTTTTCCCTTTACGAATCCTGCCACCGGATCTTCGATCGGCACCCACACGCCGCGGTCCCACACGATCACGGCGCCCGCGCCGTAGTTGCCCTCGGGAATGAGCCCCTCGAAGTCACCGTATTCGATGGGGTGGTCTTCGACGTGCACGGCGAGCCGCTTGTCGGCGGGGTCGCGCGACGGACCCTTGGGCACCGCCCACGACTTCAGCACCCCGTCCATCTCGAGCCGCAGGTCGAAATGGAGGCGGGTGGCGGCATGCTGGTGAACGATGAACCGCCGCCCGGGCGCAGCGGCGACCGAGCCCGATGGCTCCGGCGTGCGGTCGGCGGAGCGCTTGGCGCGGTACGACTTGAGCGCGTCGTCGGGAGGGCGGGTCGGTGTCACGGTCGTGGTCCATTGTAGACCGAAAGAGCGCCCCGGGGCAATCGGCGCGGCCGGCGCCGGATGGACCCTCCCCCGCGCCGGTGGTAATATCCTGATGCCGTCGGTCGAACGGTCACCCTTTCACCAGCAGGTCCTATGCCCGCGCACTCGATTGGCTCCGCCACGATTTCCTTCGGGCTCGTCTCGGTCCCGATCAAAATGTTCTCAGCCGGCGAGTCGTCGGCCGCGATCTCGTTCAACTGGCTGCACAAGAAAGACGGGGCCCGCCTGAAGCAGCAATACGTCTGCTCGAAAGACGGGGAAAAGGTCGAGAAAGAGGACATGATCAAGGGCTACGAGTTCGCCAAGGGCCGCTACGTTCAGTTCACTCCCGACGAGCTGAAGGCGCTCGAGGAGAAGGGGACGGGCTCGATCAACATCACCGAATTCGTGGATGCCGACACGGTGGACCGGATGTACATGGACAAGGTCTACTTCATGGGACCCGACAAGGGCGGCGACCGGGCGTTCACGCTGCTGGGCGAAGCCCTGAAGAAGACGCGCAAGGTGGCGATCGGGCAGTGGGCGGCGCGCGGCAAACAATACCTCGTCATGATCCGGCCGCTCTCCCGGGGGCTCGCGATGGAGCAGCTGCGCTACGCCAACGAAGTGCGCTCGATCGACGAGGTGCCGATCCCGAAGGTCGATGTGAAAAAGGCGGAGCTGGACATGGCGGTGCAGCTCGTCGAGCAGGCGGCGTCGGAGAAGTTCGAGCCCCAGAAGTACGATGACACGGTCAAGGCCCGTATCCAGGATCAAATTCAGCGGAAGGTCGAAGGCGAGGAGATCACCGAAGAGCCGACGGAAGCCCCCAAGACCCAGATCATCGACCTGATGGAGGCACTGAAGGCGAGTCTCGCCAAGGGCAAGGGTCCGGCCGGCGCCGAGCGCAAGCCGGCGAAGCGCGCCGAGCACGCCGCGGCGGAGAAGGCGAAGGCGCGCCCGGTCAAGCGGAAGGCCGCCAGCGCGTAGGCGATGACCGGGTACACCACCGAGGAAGTGGCGCGACTCCTCGGTCTCTCCGCCGAGCAGATCCGTTCTTATACACGAGCCGGTTTCCTCTCCCCCGCGCACGGCGCGGGGGGGGATCTGCGTTTCACCTTTCAGGACCTCGTGCTGCTGAAAGCCGCGAAGGGATTGCTGGCGGCCCGCATCCCGGCCGCCAAGATCCGCGGCTCGCTGCGTCGCCTGAAGCAGCAGCTGCCGCGCGGGCGCGCGCTCTCCGAGCTCCGCATCACGGCCGAGGGCCATCGCGTCGTCGCGCGGGACGAGGCGATCGCCTGGAATCCGGAGTCGGGGCAGCTGGTGCTGGACTTCGACGTCGCGACCCTGGCGCAGCGGGCGGCGCCGCTGGCGCGGCGGCGTGCGGCCGCGGCGCGCCGGGCCGAGGAGGAACTCGACGCGGAGCAGTGGTTCGCGCTCGGCCTGGAGCTCGAGGTGAGCGACCCGGACGAAGCGCGCGACGCGTACCGTCGCGCGCTCGAGCTCGATCCCCACCACGCCGACGCGCACGTCAACCTGGGTCGACTCCTCGTCGAGGCGGACCGGGCCGAGGAGGCCGAGACGCACTTTCGCGCCGCGGTGGCGGACCACCCCGGGCATGCGACCGCGTGGTTCAACCTGGGGATCGCGCTGGAGGATCGGCGGCGCCCCAACGAGGCCGTCAAGGCCTACGAGGAGGCGATCGCGGCGGACCGGCGTCTCGCGGACGCGTACTTCAATCTGGCGCGGCTGTACGAGCAGGCGGGGAAACGCGCGGCCGCCTTGCGCAACTTGTCGAAATACCGACTGCTGACCGACCGGTGACGGAGGCGGAGGCATGAACCTCTTGGCCCGACGCGTGGCCGCGTATCTGGACGAGCTCGTACCGCCGCGCCCTGCACGGCTCGCCGAGCTCGAAGCGGAGGCGCGGCGCACCGGCTTCCCCATCATCGGCCCCGCGACGGGACACCTGTGCTACCTGCTGGCCCGCCTCAGCAACGCTCGACACGTCTTCGAGCTCGGCTCGGGGTTCGGCTACTCGACCGCATGGTTCGCGCGCGCCGTGAAGGAAAACGGCGGCGGGACCGTGCACCACGTCGTCTGGGACGAGCAGCTGTCCCGCGAAGCGCGGCAGAACCTCGCGGTCATGGGCCTGGCCGAGGTAGTGCAGTTCCACGTCGGGGAGGCGGTGGCGGCCCTGCAGCACGCTGCCGGGCCGTTCGACGTCATCTTCAACGATATCGACAAGCAGGACTACCCGAAGGCGCTCGATGTCATCGTGACCAAGCTGCGACCGGGCGGGCTGCTCCTGGTCGACAACATGCTGTGGAGCGGGCGCATCTTCGAGCGCCGCGACACGAGCCCCGCGACCCGCGGCGTGCGCGAGCTGACGCGACGCATCCAGGCAGACCCGCGGTGGATCGCGTCGGTGATCCCGGTGCGAGACGGCTTGCTGGTCGCGCATCGCGTTTAGGAACCACGCAGCCTAAGTTAGAAGGTTGTCGGATATCTTGAACCCGCGCGCGAAGGAGTCATCACCATGAACTGTCCAGCCTGCGGCACCGTGATGACGGAGATTGCGGTGGGCGATGTGAAGATTCAGACCTGTAAGGGCGGCTGCGGCGGGCTGTGGTTCGACGAATGGACGCTCCGCAAGGTCGACCAGCCGGACCAGTCGTCGGGGGAAGCGTTGCTCCACATCGGGCAGAACCCTGCGGTCAAGGTGGACCCGGACAAGCGGCGCACCTGTCCCCGCGATGCCGGCGTCGTCATGATGCGGCACTTCTGGAGCGTCAAGCGGGACGTCGTGGTGGACGAGTGCCCCAAGTGCGAGGGGATTTTCCTCGACCCCGGCGAGCTCGCCGAAATTCGCTCGGACTACAAGTCCGACGCCGACCGGCACAAGGCCGCGCAAGCGTATTACCGCGAGATGTTCGATACCCAGCTCGCCGGGATGCTCAGCCAGGACAAGGCCAAGGTCGAAAGCGCCCGCAGGGTCGCGAACATCTTCAAGTTCATCTGCCCGAGCTATTACCTCCCGGGCAAGCAGGCCTGGGGCGCGTTCTAACGACCGCTTGCCCACGGCCACCCGCCTCTCGCTGCTGCGCTGGTACTACCTCGCGACACCACTCTTCTGGCTGGTAGGAGTGATCTGGGGTGTCAACGTGCGCGTCGCCTTCCTGGATGATTTTCCTGTGGGACGCAACGTCTACTACCTGTTCTGCTTCGTCCTCGGCATCGCGATGGTGCGCGCACCGACATACGTGAGCCGTCTCGCGTTCGCGGAAAGCGCGGCGAACATCGGCCTTCTGATTCTCAGCGTAGCGGTGTGGTACCTCCGCATGCTCGACTGGGCCGCAGGCCCGAGCGTTGCGGTTCGGGCCGTGACGCCAGCCGAGCTCGTGAGCTTCGTGCTGACGGCGGTGGTCGCCGGTGTGAGCTACCGGCTGCGGGGGTCGGGAACTCGAGCAGGAACCGGCGCGAGCATCATCTCATAACCATCGTCACGTAGCCGCATGTAGCCGATGCCCACTATGCCCTCGGATGGTTGTATGATAGGGTCGGCAAGCGCGCCGCCGCTCTGAGGCATCTGGGCATGTGCAAGCGGCTCACCCACGTTCGCTGAGGTGATGCTCGATGGCTGCCGCTCCGAAGATCCTCGTGATCGACGATGACAAGACATTCACGACGATGGCCGCGGCCCTGCTGCGTTCGGCGGGCTACCGCACCGTGGTCGCGTTCGACGCGATGCAGGGGTTCATGTTCGCCGGGCGCGAAGCCCCGGCGCTCGTCCTGCTCGACCTCAGCATGCCGGCGGGGGGCGGGATGCAGCTGCTCGACAAGCTACGAGACTCGTCGAAGACCCAGAACGTCCCGGTGATCATCGTCACGGCCATGACGGCACGCGGGCTCGAGGCGGAGGCCAAGGCGAAGGGGGCGGCGGCCGTCGTGATCAAACCGGTCGAGCCGAAAGCGTTCCTCGAACTTGTGAAGCAGGTGCTCGAGGCGGGGGGCGCCTAAAGCAACGTCGCGAATTGCTGCGCCAGCTTGGGCCCGATCCCCGACTCCTCGTGCTTGAAGAAAATGAACGCGTCCCCCCATCCCTTTCCCAGGTCCTTCACGGTCCTGGCCCACTGCGCGAGATCCTGCTTCTGATAGCCTTCGTCGCGCAGGCGCATGTCGCCGAAGTCCGCGGTGGCGACGAGGGGGGTATGCCCCTCTTCCGTGTCCGCGACGCACAGCGCGGCGTTCCCGACCCGCAACGCCTCGTACACGTCGTCCGCGAACCACGACTCGTGCCGGA
>WNGD01003747.1_pt1 | contig 23778 bp, 35 predicted proteins | sample 5400671 | NCBI WGS metagenome assembly WNGD01 (sample SAMN13153369, study PRJNA577476) | soil metagenome | isolation source: 40 cm soil or saprolite under grassland replicate 2 | place: USA:California | collected 2016-06-15
GGTATGGCTGCCCAGATACCGATCAAGAACGATCCAAAAGCGAACGAGGAGGCGCTTGAGCGCGTTCGTGCTGATAAACAACGTGAGGTCAATGACGGACATGATGGAACGTGGGTAGCTCATCCAGGCCTGGTGGCAATCGCGATGGAAGAGTTTGATGCCGTGATGAAAGGACCCAACCAGATCTATAGGAAACGCGAAGATGTACATGTAACGGCTGCTGACCTGTTGAAGATACCCGAAGGCACGATTACCGAAGCCGGGCTGCGCAACAATATCAGCGTCAGCCTACAATATCTCGCATCATGGTTACGCGGTTCGGGATGCGTTCCTATCAATAATCTGATGGAAGATGCAGCTACGGTCGAGATTTCCAGGTCGCAAATCTGGCAATGGATTCACCATCCCAAGGGCGTTTTGGAGGATGGGAGGAAGGTAAACATCGAATTATTCCGAGAACTGGCAAAGGATGAGCTTGAGAAAATCCGGTCTGCTCTTGGAGAAGAGCAATTTGCTAAGCGAAAATTTCAAACGGCATCTGAGATTCTCGACAAGATCATCACGGATGACCAGTTCGTTGATTTCTTGACGCTGCCGGCCTATAAATATCTGACCTAGTGGTCATCTCCAGCCCTCTGTGTCAAAATAGGTAAAGGAAAACACGGCTATCAGCATAAGGAGGCTGGAGATGACCATAAGAACAGCAACTTCAGCAGGCGCTATCATCTTGCGCGAAGTTGAGGGTAAGCTAAAGATCGCACTTGCACAGCATCAAAGAGCGATAAAAACCTGGGTATTGCCGAAAGGCCATGTCGAAGAGGGTGAATCGGTCGAAGAAGCCGCCCTACGCGAGATCTTCGAAGAGACCGGGTTAGACAATGTGCAATTGATTAAGCACCTCGGTACAATCATGCGGGAATCGGTCAAAAGCAATGGTGATGTGGAGCAAAAGACGATCCATTTCTACCTGGCTTACGCGTTGAGCAATAGACAATCACCAGACCCTTCAGACCTTTCGTTCACTGAAGTCGGCTGGTTCCCGCCAGAGGAAGCCATTGAGGTACTTCCCTACGAGGGAGAACGGGCGTTTTTGAGGGAGCAGCTTGATCCGTTATTCAAATAAGCACGGCTACAAGCAAGTTTCTTATGGTTCCGCAGGCTGATCAAGCTTCTCCAGTATGAAGTCAGCCAGTTCACGAATGTGCCATTCAAGTGGGACGTAGACTCCACCAGACTTGAAAGCCTTTGAAGCCATGCTTTTCTGGGTCAGTTCGCACACTTCCCAGTCCTGCTTGTTGACGATATCGAAGAGTTCAACTGCATCCATCGGGTCAAAACCTGGCAAGTTCATAACCTCTGGCTCAAAGAGCCAGTCACAGACTACACGAGAGCAATCGGGTTCCTCCGGCCATATCGTATGGACGACGACGTGATCATCCAGCAGGTTAATAAGTACGTTAGGTAGCAGTACTTCGCCATAATAACGACGCAGATCCTCGGGAAGCAACCCCTTGAGATGCGGGCGGCTGGCTTTACCTGTTATCGTGAAAGCCTCGACATCCTCGGCTAAGAGTGCTTATTATTTTTACACAAATGAGCTTCCTATGTCGAACTCACTGCCCTACTACCATGATTCCTACGCTTGACACCCCTTAAGGTAGACACTATAGTATGGAAGCATCGAGGATAACGTTAAAAGGGCAGCAAACTTTAAGTTATGTCTAATTCAACAAAAACGCAACTCGCGCCTTATATTGAGCGAGCGCGGAAAGTCCTGCAGTATGAACAGCGTGGTAATCATCAAGACGGGGTCGTGAGGGGCGGCCTGGAGCTCTTCGTAGTTCGCTGGGCTGATGAAGTCAGCGCTGTTTGCAAAAGCGCAGGTCTTGATCTCAAGCCCATTCATCACTTCACTGAACATCTTGAAGGCTATCGCCGCCAGGATCCCATGCAGCGTGCGGCCAGCTTACGCGCAGCCCTTGCCATACTTAATGAACTCGACCATAATGTAGTTCCTCTTGCTCGTCCTCAAACGCCTGCTCGAACAGACAAAACTGAGAGCAAGGCATCATCAACTCCCAGCCAGTCTACCCCAACAGAGAGCAAACCAGTACAACCCGCTGCCCCGCCTCCACGGGCAACTCAACATACACACACAGCGCCACAGAATCCTATTCGTTTAGAAGCAGGGATATCAGCGGGCCATGCCTCTCTCACGCTATTGAGCGCCGATGTTACCGCGGTGCCAGGAGTAGGGCCATCCATGGCGGCCAAATTGCACAGCCTTGGTATTCGCACGGTACGCGACCTGCTCTTTTACTTTCCGCGCCAGCATCGCGACTATAGCAAACTTGAAAAAATCGCTAATATCCCCTTTGGCGAGGTGGCCACTACGGTGGGGCTGATCTGGGAGGTAGAGACAGTACGCTCAAGCAGGGGACCTGCAAGAACAATCGCAACTATTTCAGATGAGACAGGAAAATTGCGTGTTACGTGGTTCAACCAGTCCTACTTGCAAAAGCAGTTGCAAGCGGCCAAAGGCTCATATCTCGTCGTAACCGGCGTCAAGCAACGCTTTGGCAACAAAATTGAGTTTACTGTTCGCAGTCATGAGCTTCCCGAACAGGGTGATTTGCTGAATACAGGGCGGCTGGTGCCGATTTACCCGCTTACTGAAGGGCTGAATGCCAAAACATTGCGGCGCTTCACCAAGTGGGTTGCAGACCGCTATGCCGCAATGATCCCTGAATATCTTCCTACGGCGGTACGCTCAGCAGGCAAGCTGATGCCGCTGCCTGAGGCAGTCTCGCAGATCCACTATCCCGAAAATGAGCAAGCGCTTAATGCAGCTCGGATGCGCCTGGGGTTCGACGAACTGTTTTTACTCCAGCTTGGCATGCAAGAACGCAGGACGCGCTGGCAACGAGAAGCGCCGCAGGGCAATGCTTTCAAGATTGATTTCAAAAAAATCTTTATTGACGCTAAAGACCTGGCAGAGCTTTCAGGTTCAGAAAACGGGCAAGAAAGTCAGACGCAAAATGCTCCTATTCCCCCAGGATCAACCCTCTGGTCAATCATAGCCACTGAGAAGCCTTTTGAGGCAACATTGCCATACCGCTTCACTGGGGCACAGAGGCGTGTGATTATTGAAATCTTTAGTGACCTGGCGCAGAGCAGGCCTATGTGCCGTCTCTTGCAGGGTGATGTTGGAGCTGGCAAAACCGCCGTAGCAGCCGCCGCACTGCTGATGGCCGCTCTCAATGGCTACCAGGGAGCAATCATGGCTCCGACTGAGCTGCTGGCGGAACAGCATGCACAGAGTATCAGCGCCATGTTAGAGCCGTTTGGCATTCGTAGCGTCCTGCTTACAGGAAGTCTGCGGCAACGCGAGCGGATGATGGGTCGTTCCGCTATCGAGAATGGAGAGGCGATGGTGGCTATTGGCACGCACGCTCTTCTACAAGAAGAAGTCAATTTTGCGCGACTGGGACTGGTGATTGTTGACGAACAGCACCGCTTCGGGGTTGAACAGCGAGATACCTTGCGGCAAAAGGGCTATCATCCACATATGCTTGTGATGACGGCTACGCCTATTCCACGCACCCTGGCACTCACAGTATACGGAGACCTCGACGTTTCAGTAATCGACCAGCTACCACCTGGTCGTCAGAAGATTATAACGCGCTGGAGAAGCGGCGCAAGGCGTGATGAGGCATATCGACTTATCGCTCAGCAGGTCTCAGAGGGCCGGCAGGCCTTCATCATCTGCCCCCTGATCCAGGAGTCTGAGTCGCTTGCAGCCAAAGCTGCTACGGTTGAATACAAGAGGCTCAGCCGGGATGTCTTTCCCAATTTGCGTTTGGGATTGGTTCATGGTGCGATGAAAGCAGCCGAAAAGGACCAGGTGATGCGCCGATTCCGCGATGGCGAACTGGATATTCTGGTAGCCACCTCGGTGATTGAGGTTGGAATTGATATACCTAATGCAACTGTGATGGTGATTGAAGATGCAGATCGTTTCGGCCTCTCACAACTTCACCAGTTTCGCGGGCGTGTCGGGCGCGGAACACATCAATCGTACTGCTGCGTGCTCAGTGCCGATGCCGGCATACAGGCTCAGGAGCGCCTGGAAGTATTCCAGGTGACTAATGATGGTTTCCGCCTGGCAGAGGCGGATCTGAGGTTACGCGGACCAGGCGAATTCTTTGGCGTGCGTCAAAGTGGTACGCCTGAACTTCGTATCGCTGATCTGAACGATAAACACCTGGTTGAGCTTTCCCGTTCTCTCGCGGCAAAACTCTGGGAGAGCGACCTCTATCTTCGCAAGCCCGAGCATGGTCCATTGCGCGAACGGATGCATCTTTTCTGGCAGAGCTTTATGGCGCATTAAGCAAAGTTATTTTTCTTCGCTAGAGCTGAGAATACCTGGGTAGAGATACCTATCGTTCAACATATCCTCACTTTCGCTTCTCAGTTTCGTCTCAGTCACTTCACAGAGCCAATTCATCTGGACGTTGTATGCTGCTGATGAAAACAAGCACTATGCTTGACATGCTGTGTAATTGAATTGAGATGAGCGAGGCTGAAAAAGTCCATTTCTCGTGAAGAAGGAGAGATAAGATGATAAAAAAACTGGTAGCATTGCTCTTTGTACTCAGTACCATCACACTTGCCATTATTGCCTGTGCTAGCACCGAGAGCTCGAGTTCCGGTGCGACACAGAACGGCAGTGATACCTCAGTACAGGCCATGAAGTTCATATGAAAGGAGCTAGATTCGCCCAGAGATCAGTCACTATTCAGAGGGGTGAGAGGCTCAGGCTAGTTGCCGATGATAGTATGCCCCACATTATTGCGAATGGAACATGGCAGAACAGTACTGCTACCGTCGCAAAAGAAGCTGGTGCTCCAGAGATAAATAATGTGCAGGTCGATGGAAATAGCTCGCAGACCATCGGGCCATTCAACACTTCTGGCACGTTCCAGCTCCACTGCACCATCCACCAGGGCATGAACCTGACTGTGATCGTTCAATGACAGAGGAAACGATAAAATCATGAGTATACCAACCGATCCCCCTCTGGGGGCATCTTTACCCCGGCAGCAGACCAGTTCGCCGCGACGTAGGCTACAACGCCTGTATTCTGCATTGGCGGTGGTCTTTCTGCTCGGTGTCGTCGTTCAGGTGTTTCTGGCCGGGGCCGGGATCTTTGATTCCGTTTCGTGGCTGGGCTATCATGCAATACTCGGCTACTCGTTGACGCTGATCCCACTGCTGATGCTGATCCTGGGTCTTGTGGGAAAGCTGCCGCGTTCAGTCAACTGGTTGACTACTCTGCTGCTTCTCCTTGTGTACCTCCAATCCTTGTTTATTCGCATCCCACATGGGCTGGGAGTACCAATACTCAGCGCATTGCATCCAGTCATTGCTCTGGTCATATTCACACTGCCTCTGTACTTGATCTACAATGTTCGCCTGATTATGCGCATGCCCATTGAAGGCGACGCTGATCGAGACTAAGAGCATGATGAGGGTTTCTATCCAGGTATGAACCTGACCGTTCACCGAAGGAGAATTTGCCAGGAGATGAAGACATGACGTTTGCAAACGTATGGCAGCGCATTGGAGCGTTTTTGCTCGATTATCTCATCATTGCTACCTACATCGCCCTTCTGGTCATCGTGAGCGTCGGACTTGGGATTGGACCTTTCCGAAACGCTTTCCGGGCGATGTTCGCAGACCCTACTATCAGTGAGTTCAGCGCGTTTCTGCTCCTGGTGTTGCCAGTCATCATGTACTTTGCCCTGTTAGAACATTCCTCATGGCAAGCAACCTGGGGCAAACGAAAGATGGGATTACGAGTCACGATACGCATGGTGCTCGACTGAGCTTGCCTCGTTCACTGGTACGTTCTCTACTCAAATTTGTGCCATGGGAATTGACCCATGCGTGCCTCTGGCGCGTCCCAGGCTGGCCTCTGGCTCCCACAGCCCCTTCGCCACTGATCACAGCTGGACTGGTACTTGTCTGGATTCTGGTTGGAGTATATCTAATGAGCATGCTCGTGAGCAAGAAACACCAAGCATTCTACGATTGGATCGCTGGAACATGCGTTGTCGTCGCACCGTATCCTGATCCTATAAAGCGAAAACAATCTGCCACAGGGGAAGCCTTGAAGCTGAGGGCATGCCGATGATTTCCACAGATTGTAAGAAGAAGGAGTTGACTGGCAATTTCAAGAACAACGGGGGAGAATGGCAAGGCAAAGGGCAGGACACAACTGTAGTGGAATGGGAAGCGGAACTTCACACCATCGTCTTCCTCCGCGAGTTTTTGCAACACAATCAAGTCATCCACAAGAACACATGTATCTACGCAAAGATTGTGTTGCAAAAACTCTTGATAGAAATCTACTGCACACAAAGCACCTCTTCTCGTTCCATTTAGCCTATCAAGCCAAACAGGCGAGCTATGAATGTCACTTGGCATGTGATAGATCCTGCGGTTTTTTTCCTGCCAATGCTTCGAACCCAGGGGCTTTCTGGTGCGGTTTTGGTAAGATATATAGTAGCAAAGATGTAGCTGCTCTTGCGAGCGCTACTTTACAGACTTATTTTGTTTTAGGAGGCATAACCGTGGTAGTACGGGTATCATTAATGGTATTGCGCATTGCGGTACTGGCAACGCTGGTACTGGGTATCTTGTTCTGGACAGGCAACGCAGAAGGCTTTCAGCTTCTTCACATCGTGCTGGGGTTTCTGGTAGTATTCTCACTCTGGGTACTGGGAATCGCGCAGGGTTTACAGGGAGGTAGCTTCGGGTTGGCATTAGCAACCTTTTTCGTTGGTTTTTTGCTTGCCTTAGTTGGGCTCTTCCAGACAAGATGGCTGCCCGGTTCTTCTCACTGGGTGATACAGGTGATACACCTGTTGTTGGGTCTTATGGCTATTGGGTTGGGGGAGATGATTGGTGGACGCTACCGGAGGATGACAGCTAAGGCCACGGCTTAGCACTCATTTCGCGCTATTGCCGAATACCTGTGAATATGTTTTAATGGAGGTAGCTAGCTGTTCTCCAGGTACTATGCTGGCGTAGAACGACCGTATTGAAGGGATTTTCCAGCGTGAGCAATGAGAAAAGGCAAAAGCGCCTTGCCGTGTATCCAGGCAGTTTTGATCCACTTACCAATGGACATCTCGATATCGCACGGCGGGCGGCGGGGCTCTTTGACACGCTGATTATCGCTGTCTACGCCTTTCCAGCTAAAAACCTGCTCTTTTCAGTTGAGGAGCGCATACAGCTCTGGCAAGAAGTGCTTGCGGCAGAAGAATTAACGAATGTGCAAGTAGACAAGTTCACCAACCTCCTGGTCGAGTATGTCCGTTCAGTCGGTGGACAGGCCATCATTAAGGGATTGCGCTCACCTAATGACTTTGAGGCGGAGTTCCAGCAGGGATTAATGAATCGCAAGCTAGCGCCAGAGATTGAAACTATTTGTTTGCTGACCAATTTAGAACAGCTTTTTGTCAGTTCTTCCTTACTCAAAGAAGTCGCAAGCCTGGGAGGGAACGTGAGAGATATGCTTCCTCCAGCAGTAGCACTGGCGTTGCAAAAGAAATTCGGGTCGTAGTGCGTTGAAGCTACCTGAGCCATCAGCGGCCAGGTAAGTCGTCAAGTTGGGAACGGAGAAAAGGCGTGGATATAGAGATACTTTATCTTGTAGATCGCCTCGAGAATCTCATCGCAAGCAGCCGTAGGATACCCCTGGTCAATCAGTTCCTGGTGAAAGAATCGGATATCCTCACCATTATTGACCAGATGCGGACATCCATTCCCGATGAGATCAAGCAGGCACGCCGGATCATTCAGGATAAAGAGCGCATCCTGACTCAGGCACAAGGCGAGGCGAACAAGCTGATGGCACGTGCTCGCGAGGAGACTGAACGAGCATTGAATCGCGAAGGCCTGTTGCGGTCCGCAGAAGAACGTTCCCAGGAAATGCTGCGATTGGCGGACGAAAAAGCCGAGCAACTCAAAGTCGAGGCGGATGCATATGTCGCAGAAACACTGCGGGCCTTACGGGACCATCTTTCGGGCATCGAGATGGAGATTGATCGCTCCATCTTAAGCATAGACAAAGGCCTTGCCAGCCTGGAACTGGTGCCCGAAGATGAGGAGGGAGCGGAGGAGACGCACGAGGAAGATCAGGAGGAGCTAGAGGAGATTCAACCACCTGCCCGGCCTATCCCAAGACGCGCTTCGCTTGCTGTCGATACTATGGGTGGACCAACGCAGCAGCAGGAGGCTAAGCTGAAGAAGGAATGAGAGGGGCGCGATAAATCCTGGCCCTACGAATCAGCCGGAGCACGGAAAGCCATGAGGAGGCAAGGCTTGACATGCTTCATGTGCTGACCTATAATGAGCGAGCACAAAAGCGAAACATCATCTATAGCTGCGCCACAGCTATAGCTTATTTCATTGATACGGATTGCCTGAAGAGGCACTGAAATCAATCAAAGGAAAAGGAAATTGGACAGTTTGCTTTTTAATGTGGCGCAGCTAATGAAGGCTCGTGTCGGGACTTCATTAGTCAGTGATTTTCACGAAGAAGATATTCAGCTTGATGACGATATCAAGGCGATTGGCCCACTTGATGGCCATGTGCGCATGCGGCGCACAAATCAGGGACTGCTGGTAGATGGGCGGGTGGAACTTACACTTGAACTCACATGTAATCGCTGCTTGAAGATGTTCGAGCAACCAATGCATGTAACTTTTGAAGAGCAGTTCTATCCGACTGTTGACATAGTCAGTGGCTTGCCACTGGCCCCTTTCGATGAGGAAGAGATCTTCCCTATCGATGAGCACCACCTGGTCGACCTTACGGAGGCGATACGACAAAATGTGTTGCTCGCACTGCCTATGGTAACGATTTGCCGGGAGGATTGTAAGGGACTATGTCCGCAATGCGGACATGATTTAAATCTCGGCGCGTGTGGCTGCAAGCCAGAGGTTGATGAACGGCTGAGCGTACTCAACAAATTACTGCAAAACGAAACATAGAGACCCAGGTGGTCTTGCAACTGGTACAAATGAGGAGAACAGGCATATGGGAGCGTTACCAAAACAACGAGTTTCGCGTGCTCGCCAGGGTGAAAGGCGAGCACATTTACGACTGACCTTACCACAGTTAGTCGCATGTCCACAATGCAAGAGACCGCGCCTGGCACACCATGCCTGCCCAAATTGTGGAACGTATCGCGGGCGCCAGGTCTTCTTTCCAAAACCAAAGAAGAAATAATTTTCCTATCGGTGGAGGCGGGAATGATTTTCCTGCCTCCTTTTCATGCAAGAGTGTACAGTCATGACGACACAAGTCGCCTTTCTTTTCCCTGGACAGGGTAGCCAAGCCGCCGGTATGGGAGCCGATATTTTCGAAGCGTCTCCGGCAGCCAGGCACGTTTTTGAAAGTGCTGATGAAGCTTTAGGAATATCACTGAGCAATCTTTGTTTTCAAGGTCCTGACGAAGTTTTACGCGAGACGATTAACGCCCAACCTGCGATTGTGACTGTCAGCCTTGCACTGCTGGCAGCACTACAAGAGGCCCTCACAGAAAACACCTCTTCCTGGTCGTCGCCGCTTGTTCCCAGCTATACCGCCGGACACAGCGTTGGCGAATATGCTGCACTGGTAGCATCTGATGCATTACACTTGAAAGACGCAGTGCACCTGGTACGCGAACGTGGTCGTCTGATGCACCTGGAGGGAAGCGTGTGCCCAGGAGGGATGACCGCTATTATTGGCATGAATGCAGAAACTTTGCAAGAGATTTGCCAGGAGGCAACAGCGCAATCAGTTGCCAAAATTGGCGGGGATGGACATCCAGGACAAGGGCAGGTGGCGATTGCCAATTTCAACGCGCCGGGACAAATTGTCATCTCGGGTGAACAGGGTGCATTAAGCCTGGCGATGGAACTTGCGAAAGCGCGCGGGGCGAAACGCATTATTCCACTGGCTGTAAGTGGAGCGTTTCACTCGCCGGTCATGCAGCCAGCTGCTGCTGGACTGGCTCAAGCTATTATGAAGACCAATGTATATGACGCACCTATTCCGATTATCAGCAACATTCATGCCACGCCACTCACCGAAGCGCAGGCGATTCGCGAAGAACTGGCACAGCAGATCGCTGCCCCGGTGCAATGGATTCGCACAATTGAATACCTTGAGGGTGCAGGAGTGACGACTTTCCTCGAAATTGGCCCTGGTCAAGCGTTAACAGGAATGGTGAAACGTATTGCGAAAGGTGTCACGACCTTGAACGTAAGTAGTGTGGCAGATATCGAAAAAGCGGCAGGCGCCATTCGTGAAATGGGACTTGTCGTTGGGATATAATCAAGACAGGCATCTTGAGCGATACCTGCTTTTATGAATATACAGGTCGATTTGGATAGTGTACTTGACAAGTATGCTTGAAAATGCCTATTCTTGCTGTAGAAGATCAGCTTGTGTTGAACGACAACAACTGTGTAGGATAGATAGGGCAGGTGTGATACAGCAGGCGCATATGAGGGAAAAATAGTGGCAGAATCGCTAGGAGTCGTACGTGTTGCTCGCCAGGTGCTTATAACCATCGTAGTTAATACAGCATCGCAGATTCCTGGTTTCGTTCGTATGGCTCAAACCAACAATCAAAGGTCACGCTTGCTAGGGAGAGAAGTACCCAAAGGTGGTGTAGCCTTGACGATTAAAGACAATATTGTCTCTGCCGACCTGTATATTGTTGTAGCTTCGGGCATCAATATTGTTGAAGCCGGTTCTGCTATCCAGCAAGAGGTAGCCTCAGCTATCGAAGAAATGGTTGGTATGCAGGTACGTGAAGTCAATGTTTATATTCAGGATGTGGCTTGAGTTGGATAAAAGGTACACCCTACAACTACGATAGCTGAGGAAAAATGTTAACCAGGATTGCAGACAGGAACAGGCAACAATGCAGGCTGCCCCAGGCAGCAAATTATTCGAGGATAGCATGCCTATAGGGATACGCAGACAAGCGCGAATGATCGCATTGCAAACACTCTACGAATACGATACGGCTCAACACTTACCCGAAGAGATCTTGCAGCGGCATACAGAAGATCGCCATTTGCAGCCTAAGGTAGCTGAATACGCAAGCGAGTTAGTCATGGGCGTGTGTAACCATCTTGCAGAAATTGACGCCCATATTCAAAGCGCAGCACAGGAATGGCCTTTACAACAAATGGCCCGCATTGATAAAAATATCCTCAGACTTGCAATCTATGAAATTCTGTTTAATAATACGGTACCAGCAAAGGCTGCCATTAACGAAGCAGTGGAACTGGCAAAGCTCTTTGGCAGCAATACTTCCAGTCGATTCGTTAATGGTGTCCTGGGTACAATATTTAATCGGGCACAAAAACCGCCCACCCCTATTGCTGAAAGCGAGGTGAAATAGTGGCAACAGTTTCCGAACGACTCAAAAAGATTACTGTTGATCAACTTGGGGTTGATGAAAGCGAGGTCGTTCCCAGCGCTTCTTTTGTCGAGGATCTCAACGCTGATTCTCTTGACCTTGTTGAGCTTATAATGTCTCTGGAAGAGGAATTTAAGCTGCAGATTTCTGACGAGGACGCAGAGAAGATCACAACGGTTCAAGAAGCAGAGGATTACATAGAAGAACATCTGCGATAGTGTAGCGCGTTATCAAGACACGAACGAAAAAGGTGTTTTGTGGATATGATGCCTGCCGCTGAAGCGGTAGAAGCGCTCATTCGTGAATATGGCAAACTGGTCTTCCAGACGATTTATGGCTTAACAGGAGATTGGGAAGAGAGCCAGGACCTGACGCAGGATACTTTTCTCCAGGCGCTGAAATCGTTCGATGCTGCACGTGCTAAAAGTGGCTCACAGTTCCGCGCAAAAGCCTGGTTGTTACAGATTGCCCTGAATACCGTGCGTATGCAACGCCGCCGGCGCAGCATTTTTCGCTTCAGCCCTTTCTCTCTTATGCAGAAGGAGAAGCCAGGCGAATCAAAGGGTACAATCCAGGAGGCCGATATAGATGCATTGAACGAACGCCCAGCGCCGGTACAGCCAGCAGGGTTTGGTGCATCTGAGGGAATTGATTTAGAAGCGTTCGTAGCTGAGCGAGATGCTGTACAGAGAACGCTAAGGCACCTCACCGAACCACTGCGCCTCTGCCTGCTGCTGTCGGTGATTGGCCAGCTCTCAAGTGCAGAAATTGCGGAAATGCTAAATATAGAAGAAGCAGCAGTTCGCCAGCGCCTGAGCCGGGCACGCAAACAATTCCAGCACTTTTACGCGCTTGAGAGCGGAGAAGAAGTCGTTGATAAAGCGCAGGTAACTTCTGATACGGATATGTCACAAATACGCCCCGCCATGCATCATAGTAATACAGAACGAGTTGGTATGAGGCTCCCTGGCGGGGGCAAGCCCCGCCACTACATCTCTAACGTAATGTGATAGGATAGTATGCAGAACGACTCAATCGAGACCCTGTTGTTACGCCACTATGGCAGTGGGGAACAGGTGCCCGCTGGTTTAGAAGAAAAACTCTGCTCCTCCGTACGCATGGAAGCAGGGGAACAAGCAGAAATACAACAGATTACTACTCGCTTGAGAGAACGGCATGTGAGTCGTCGACATGCAATTCGGCTGGTAGCTATCACTACAGCAGGGCTTGGCGGCCTGGGCCTTGCTCTGGAGGGTTTAAGGATAATCGAAGCAGGGTTGATGGGCCAGGATGCCACCAAACCAGCCTACTCATAATGAGTTGAGAAGAGTAATTTCATCTGTTTGTAGGCCTCTTACGTAGTTTCAATTAGTAAACAAGGATCTTAGACGTCTTACACATAGAAAAACCCAAGAAAGGACATCGCAATGTTCCCCGGATTTCACCTTTATGATCTTATAATCGTCCTCGTTATCGCACTACTGATCTTTGGCCCTAAGAAACTGCCGGAGATTGGTTCAGGGCTTGGCAAGAGCATTAAAGAGTTTCAGAAAGGTATGCGTGAACTGACCGCTCCTAAAGACGAGCATGATGAAGAGGCCAAGCTGCCAGCAAGCACCAAGGACAAGAGCAAGCTTGCCTCTACACCCGTCGATAGTGAGGTCAGCTCTAGCATGGCCACGAGCGAAACCAGTAGCCAGGAAACGAAAACTGAATGATGCCGGTTGCAGACTGAAGTCGGGTCGAATATATCTGGATCAGAACCCACCTTCTCGAGGAATATATGGCAACCAGAAATGTAAATCAGCAGGATACTATGGCAACAGCCGATGACTTGAGCATATCTGAAGAGGAAGAGGCTGATGAGTCCAGCATGACCCTGGTGGAGCATCTTGAAGAGCTTCGCTGGCGCATCTTAAAATCGTTGATTGCCATTGTCGTTGGTAGCATCATCGCTTTTATCTTCCGCGTTCAAATTATGCAATTCCTGACGCTACCGCTGCCCAAAGCAGCAGATTCTATTACTCATGGGAAGTTGGCAGTCACAGGGCTGACGGAAGGATTTAGTGTTTTCCTTAAACTCTCAATTGCCGCAGGTTTTCTGATTGCGCTGCCAGTAGTTCTTTACCAGGTCTGGGCATTCATTTCGCCGGGCCTCTATGAGAGAGAAAAGAAATATGCCGTTCCTTTCATCTTCATTGGCATTGCTCTCTTCGCTGCTGGCATTGCACTCGGCTTCGTTGTATTGCAATACCCGGTGCAGTGGTTAGTGTACTTTGCATCTAGCAGCTTTGCCGAACTTGTGACGGCTGATAGCTACTTCACTTTCGTAGCATTTTTCCTGCTAGCCTTTGGCATCGTCTTTGAAATCCCGCTTGTGCTCACCTTTCTCGCACAGATTGGCCTGGTGACTTCACAGTCGCTTAGAAGGAGACGTCCAGCGGTGTATGTTGGGATGTGGATCGCAGCGACATTCCTGACGCCAGGCGCCGACTTCTATAGCCCAATCATTTTGGGAGTGGCGATGACAATATTATTCGAACTGACAATTCTCTTCATACGGATAACGAAACATTAGCGTGTAGGGGCGCGATAAATCGCGCCCCTGGCTGGAGGGGCCACACGCTAGGGTGCCATACTGGCGTTTAACAAAATCATCCAGACAACTGTAGGGGCCGATTTATCGCGCCCATCGCCGATTTATCGGCCCTCATTTGAGTAGGCCTTTATAGAGTGGCGGTCTCCTGAACAGGTTGTGGTGTGGTTTCCGCTTTATCAGTTCTTCCACCTTTCCCGTGACCAAATCTGCCCCAAAGTATGATGATCGTCAGGATGTAACAGAAAGCCCCCAGGAGAAATACTGGCGAGTAGCCGAAATGTACAATAATTAGCCCACCAACAGGGGCTGCCAGGGCCCAGGGCACTTGATATCCTACCTGGTAACTGCTATTAGCCAGGCCTCGATTCTTCTCCGATACCGATTCCATAGAGAAGACCTGGAGAATGCCCAATGACATATCCATCACGCCCTGGCGGAATAGATAGAGTAGAGCAGCGAGCGACAGGATACTTGTTAATCCAATCGTTAGTAAGAGCGGAATACTGACCAGGCGTGTCAGTGCAATTGTATTGATCTTGCCGATACGCCTGGCCAGCAGGGGTGCAAGTAAGGTGAAGAGTGCAGTGATGGCATTGGCTCCGCCATCGATCAGGCCGAAGAGCGCTGGAGAGGCATTCAAATGCTGCACAAAGTAGATGTTGAAGTATGGAACAAATAGGCCTGCACCCAACCCTGTAAGCACATAGATCAGCACGAGAAAAAAGAATAGGCTATGCAGCAGGGTTTTGATACGTGAGATTGTGAAAGATAGGGAGATCTCTCCCCATACAGGGGGACGCTTGCGTCCCCTCCCCTCTTCCACGCCTCCTCCGTGCCTACGTGAGGGGGGTCGATCATTGCTCAGCATAAAGAGCGGGATGAAGCTTGGGGCGGCAATGGCGCCTGCAAAAAGTAGTGCCAATTGATATGAGCGGGGATCAGGCTGACTGGCCAGCAGTGAGTCCGCCCAGGGAGGAAGAGGAGCCATCAGCCAGGGGAATGAACGAAACCAGGTTGGTAAGGCTCCGCCGAGTATTTCGCCAAGCACTAATGTCACAAGGCCCAATGAAATATTCATGCTGAAGAGATGCGAACGCTCTTCAGGTGTGCTGTTCGCCGTTAAAAAAGGGGCTGTTACAACAAGAAGAAATGCCAGACCCCAGCCAGGCCAATAAGCGCACTTGACCCTATAAGTATGACTTTAGCGCTGAAACGATCAACACATATACCCGCCGGAAAGATTGTAAGACCGGCGCCTATGGTCCCGACGAAGAGTATAGCTCCGATAAAATCGGTATGATAGCCTAAGGAAACCAGGTAGAGATTGTAGAGTACGAGCAAGATGCCCGCAGTAACTCCACTCAATGCGTTGCTAATCAGAAACAGCCGGGCATTGCGCTGGAAACGCCTGAACTGCTGTGCATACTCAGCGACCAGGGGCATCGTCAGCTCGCTCGGCTCCTTCGCTCGCCAGCGGTTTTGGTTGCCTGGCCCCAATAGGTTGGACTTGCCTATCATCAGCCCTATCGGACGAATCTGGTACAGCAGCCGTAACGGCTGAGGATTCTGCACTTAGACTATCAGGCCTTGCCGGTGGCAACAAGGCAACATGAGGTTTCTGCTTCGTCAAGCCAGGCAAGAAAAAGGCTTTGAGCATACCCTGCACCATAACGGTGCGTGCGCGAAACTCAATTACTGAGCTGGCGATGCGGTTGGTACCCTGATCAACTGTCTTCTCTATGGCGCTGGCCTGTTTCTGAGCATCCTTGACCTTTTGCACCACCTGAACCGATTGCACCGTATGGATCGCACGTATGGCCCGCTCTAATGCATCGTCAGGCTCCAGTACAGCAGGTAGCATTTCGCCACTCGGAACATGCATAGCTGTATCGATCCTTCCGGCCAACAGCCGTAAATTTCTCAATAGGTCGACTTTATCCTGCAGCCATGCGTTTCCGAATAATAACAGTAGCGCGGCCACCATAAAAAATAATGCGAAGATGAACAGGTAAAGGGTCAGGACGAGAGCAGCAATTCTCCCTAAAACCACCACGAGTTCTTCTTGTAATAGTATCAACAACAGCATAGTTACTTTCCTCCGTCGGTGGTATTTGACTCTATTAACTCCACCTGCTGTTGCCGGCGTTCTTCATAGCGACGACGTGCGCGACCTTTTCCCAGGAATACACGCAACATTTGTTGCCCGCCAACAAGGAAAGCTACAGCGCGTACACTGGGCGAAATCGCATATTGTTGAGTCAACCTGGCAGTAGTGCTGACGGCAGTCGCTGTGTGTCCTACGCTCTTTGCCGTGTCTTTCACAGTCCCTGTCGTTTCCTCCACCGACTCGCTGACCATTTCGACCGTATGCTGCACAGATTGGATCAAAGGGTTCAGCTCATCGGTCACCGTTGTAAAGGTTCGCATGGCTAGCAGCAAGGCATAAATCAGCATTGCCGTTGAAATCAAAAGAAGGGAAGCTAAGACGATAAGAGCAATGTAGAATACCTCTAGCAAAACGCCAAAGATTCGGGCGAGAACGAATCCAGTTATCAGCAATGCCAAGACGACAACTGAGATTATGATCACATTGCGGGTCGTCTTTCTCATAAACTCGGATCCCGCTCCTGTCGTGGCCTGTCTCATAAACACACCTCCAGACAAATTATCATTCTGCCGTACCTATTCAGACACTCGATTCATGCCGCCTGCGGTGGCGAAACAAGAACAGGGGCGTTTTCTGGGGATATCCCGAACCCTGCTGAATAGTTACCATATTCCGACTATTATTTGATTATAGCAGACAGCGCTAAATAAGCGCCAGGGCTTCTCACATCCGGCTTATTTTAGTGTGAAATTGGGTGAAAAGAGAAAGGTGGGGATACCACAGATGGGCGACCACCTTAAGTGCATGTCATATAATACGTATTAAAATCATGGCCTGGAGGAGGGAGTAGACCGTATGCGACGCATAGCAATACTGGCAGAGGGCGCCTTTGAGTGGCATTATGGCAAAACAGCCACAGGCGTCATTCGTTATGGGAAAGATACAGTTGTGGCCGTCATTGATAGTACCAAAGCGGGGCAGGACGTATCTCGAGCTCTGGGAGCCTCAATTGGTAGAGGCATACCTGTGGTACGCGACATCAATGAAGCCCTAAATTATCAACCCGATACTCTCTTGATCGGCATTGCTCCCATGGGCGGCGCTTTGCCGGCGGCATGGCGTTGGCAACTCCTTACTGCCATCAAAGCAGGGCTAAATATTATTAGCGGCCTGCATTTCTTCATTTCAGAGGATGAGGAACTACGCACCGCTGCAGAAAAGCGCGGCGTGACTATTTGGGATGTACGCCGTCCACCAGCTCAGAATCGCGTTGCTCAATTTATTCCACATCGTCCTGGAAGCCATACTATCCTCGTGGTAGGTTCAGACTGTGCTACAGGTAAAATGTCCACAGCCCTGGAACTCGACATGGAGGCATCTAGCCGGGGACTAAGCAGCGCCTTCGTTGCGACTGGCCAGACAGGTATTATGATTTCAGGCAATGGCCTGCCGGTCGACCGCATCATCAGCGACTTCGTAGCTGGCATGGTAGAAGAGATGGTACTCGATTTTACTAACAAATACGACTGGGCCTTCGTAGAAGGCCAGGGCGCGCTCAATCATCCCGGTTACTCGCCCGTGACACTCGGACTCATCCACGGCTCAATGCCCGATGCCATGATCTTTTGTCACAAGGCAGGCGCAACCGCCATCGAGGGCTACACCTTCTGCCCATTGCCCTCATTGAAGCGCATGATTGCTATCAATGAGGACACTGTAAGCTGGGTGCGACCAGAACGCCCATGTGAGGTCGTTGGCCTCTCCATTATGACCTTTGACCTGGACGAACAGGAAGCCAGGGACGCTTTGAAGCAAGCAGAAGATGAGACGAGCTTACCAGCTACCGATGTGATCCGTTTCGGTGCTGGGGTATTGATGGATGCTCTCAGCAAACATTTCTCAGCATAGCTATTTTCAGAAAGAATGCATATGATGCATATTGATGCAAAACCCTTTGACCTCAAGCTTACAACGCCATTCCGTATTTCGCGGGGTGTGCAAACCGTGGCATCGAACGTCGTGGTTCAGGTCAATTATAACGGCTACACAGGCTATGGTGAAGCAGCCCCTGATGAATTTTATGGCGAAAATGTGGAAACGGTGCTGGCCTGTATTGCTAAGTTCGCTGGCAATCTCGGTGACGATCCCTTTGCCATTGAAGATATACTCAACAACCTGGAGCAGCTCATCCGGCTCAATCCGTCTGCCAAGGCTGCAGTGGATATGGCTCTCTATGATCTCGTTGGTAAAATACTGGATGTGCCCGTCTACAAACTACTGGGGCTCAATCCAGAACACACAGCACATACCTCGTTTACGCTGGGAATTGATAGCCCTACGAATATGGCAAAGAAAGCCCTGCTAGCACATGACTATCCCATCCTCAAAGTCAAAGTGGGCACCAAAAACGATATTGCTATGCTTGAAGCCATTCGAGAGGTATCATCGGCGACGATTCGCGTGGACGCTAATGCTGGCTGGACTCCAAAAGAGGCCATAAAGACCATTGACGCTCTGACTCGCTATAACATTGAGTTTGTAGAGCAACCCGTCTCGCCACGTGATCTGGCCGGGCTGAAGCTGATACGCGAGAACGTGCCACTGCCGATCATCGCCGATGAGAGTTGTGTGACAGTCGAGGATATTCCCAAGGTAGCAGAGTGCGTCGATGGCATCAACATCAAGCTAATGAAGTGTGGCGGATTACGCCACGCACTGAAGATGATCCACGTGGCACGCGCACATCATCTGCGGGTTATGATTGGTTGTATGATTGAAAGCTCGCTGGCGATTACCGCTGCCGCTCACCTGACGCCGCTGGTTGATTATGCTGACCTTGATGGGCACCTGCTGATCGCCAATGATTCATACGTAGGCGTTACCGTGGTAAACGGCAAGCTGCTGCTGCCTGATGGGCCGGGATTAGGCGTAAAGGTGAGAGAGTGAATATCAGCTCGGCTGGCGAGTTCGACGCTGTTTGCGCCGCTGGGCTGCAGCCTTACGTTTACGACGGGCCTGTGGGCTCTCATAACGGGAACGGCGACGCGCTTCCGACAGTACACCATCCTGCTGCACCTTGCGGTTGAACCGCTTGAGCGCCTGCTCGAAAGAATCGCCCGGGTTAACTTTGACCTCAGTCATGGCGATTACCAGCGCGATCCACGGTAACTACCCCGGTCGGAACGCTGTAGCTGATAACAATCGCTGCAATACACGGGCTTATCACCACGCGGCCGGAAAGGTACCTGGGCCTCATTGCCGCAATTCGAACAAATGACGGTATACATCTGGCGTGGCTCTCGAGAGCCGCTGCTACGACCGCTACCAGATTGACCTTTGCGTGCTGCACGGCATGATGGACAACGCGAAGGTGCGTTTGTCAGGTTGTGGCTTGCATAAAATTCTTGCTCACCAACAGTAAAAACAAATTCCTGATTGCAGTCCCGGCAATACAGGGTCTGATCACTCAATGCCATATTTCTTTCTCGATTCCTGGTTCTAAATCTTAAAAAACTCTCGTGTATGGCACGGTTTGCAACAGACTCTGCATTTCCGAGCAACTATGCCCTATACAACGCCAACTGAGTATAGCACATATGCATGCCAAAAGCACTAATTCTTAAAATGGATTTCCTCAAATTTTATGGGAAGAAAAGAAGATCGAGCAAGGACTGACCAGGTCACAGCCTAAGGGAAGAACAAAGAAAATCAAAACCTGTTGCTGTCATGGTCCAATATACCTGGTGATTCCCCACAAGTCTGCAAGGCGACGTGAGTCAGGTCTGCTGGACGAGTGCGTGCCACAGATCCTTCGCTGCGCTCAGGATGACAACACTCCTGCTGGCTGTCATCCTGAGCGCAGCGAAGGATCTCTTGCGAACATATGGGGAATCACCAGCCAATATCAGGAAGAAGCAAGGTCAAGGACCCAATAGCTATTCATAGACTGCCCGCTACAAACCACCAGTAGAAGCGAGATCAATGACAGCGTGATAGCGTCAAGGCTGGTTGTCGCAGCATCCGAACAGGTGTATAATCTATCTATACTCAATCGAATAGACTTATAACCTGAATGGCTCTTAGAGGCCCTTGTGCTATCCTGAACTTACTACACATCAGAGGAGGATTGGTTATCATGACAAGGGAAAGCAGCAAAACTGGCGATAGCAGGCGTTATGAGGAGGCTCTAGCAGCCTACGAACAGGCCATAAGCCTTGATCCCAACGATGCCTGGACCCAGAGACAAAAGAGTCAAGTTCTCATTAAACTCGAACGTTATGAAGAGGCCTTGCCAGCACTTGATCAAGCCATTCACCTTGATCCCAATAACGCCTGGGTCTATAGACAAAAGGGCGATGTTCTCAATAAGCTCAAGCGCTATGAAGAGGCCCTGGGAGCCTACGAGCAGACAATACAGCTTGATCCCAATAACGCCTGGGCCTATAGACAAAAGGGCGATGTTCTCAATAAGCTCAAGCGCTATGAAGAGGCCTTGCCAGCGCTTGATCAAGCCATTCACCTTGATCCCAATGACGCCCTGGCCTTTAGGGAAAAAGGTTACGCTCTCAGTGAACTTAAGCGCTATAAAGAGGCTCTGGAAGCGCTTGATCAAGCTATTCACCTTGATCCCAATGACGCCTGGAACTATAGGTATAAGGGCTATGCCCTTGAACGCTCTGAAATAACACAATGAGCTCAGAGCAGGTGAGCTTTAAAAGATCAGAACGCAATAAAGGAAATGACTATGGATGTATTGACCCATCAGGCATGGTTGCACCGCGAAGGTTTAGGATCTGCACTAATTGGTAAGGATTAATTATACAACCGGTGAGGTTGGCAAAGCCGAGGTCAACATCGTAAAGGATGGCACCAGTGAGGTCGGCCCCGCCCAAGTCGGCCCGGTCGAGTTGAGATCTACGCAGGCTGGTCCCCCGAAGGCTGGCTCCCTTGAGGTTAGCTTCCGAGAAGGTGGCCCCGCCGAGGTTAGCTCCACTCAGGTCAACTTCGTAGAGGTTGGCTTCGCTGAGATTGGCTCCACTCAGGTCGGCTCCGATGAGGGTCATTCCGCTGAGATTGACTCCACTCAGGTCGGCTCCACTCAGATTAACAATACTTTTACCTGCGGTGATTAAATTTGTCTCGTACAAAAATTGTATGACAACTCGTTTCCGCTCAGAATCTAAGCTGGACAGTGCTATCTAGGTTCGTACCCGTGCTAGTTCTGGGCCCTCTTGATCTGGTTTAGACACCTGTAGCTTATTGGCGAGCAGGAGTTCTCCCATCCGGTCGAGATACGTCTGTAAGATGGCCTGTCGCTGTTGGTCAGCTGCAATCTGCAGGTCAGTCTGATGTTGTTTCTCACTAGCTGCCTGGCTATTCAGGGTTTGCTGATGCGAAAACGTGATTGTCGCAAAAGCCACCGCAACCGGAATAGTCAGCACGCCAATCAACATCAACCAGTCCCAGAGGGCCTTTTCAGTGAACCCTGTTCCCTTAATAATCGGTTTTCTCCCGTTCTTCCGATCGCTCTTAGGCCTCTCTTCATCTTTGGAGGACGTTGGAGGTACCCAGAGTTGATTGTCAGTAGCCATCGGTTTTGCTCCTTCTCTCGTCGCATTGGTTCGCATCCGTACAATTCCTCATCTCTGTTAAAGGCACACAAAACACTACTGCTCGGGAGAGCAGCAACTAGACGACTCCCTTTCTTCCTTTAAGCAGAGACTATCATCGAGAAATCTCAATACCTTCACAAAGTAAGTAAGAAAGATCACAAGGCGATCACAAAGCGTGAGTTGTGAACTAGACGAGGCTTGCCCCAACAACGCACGGTGGCGAGTTAGCAAGATCGAGCAGGCACTAGCAGAGCATGCTATAATACGCTGATGAATGGCTTACCTTTTAATAATTTTTCAGGAAGTAGAGTAGACGATGCCAACACGAGACGATGCATATCAATTGGTGATAAGTCATGTAAAAAACGAGAATCTACAAAAGCACATGCTGGCAGTTGAAGTAGCCATGCGTTTCTACGCTCGCAAATATGGCGAAGACGAGGAACTGTGGGGAATGACAGGCCTGCTGCATGACTGTGACTACGAAGAGTATCCAGACCTGCGTGTGCATACACGCATCTCTGCAGGTTGGCTTCGCGAAGGCGGCTATGACGAGCGTATTATTTATGCTATCCTGGCACACAACGATCTGTATGTTGCCACATATCCCCGCAATAACCTGCTTTCACGAGCACTCTATGCCTGCGACGAAATCACAGGCATGATTACAGCTACAGCCCTGGTGCGTCCCAATAAAAGCATTATCGGACTGGAAGCCTCATCTGTGCGCAAAAAAATGAAGACAAAGGGCTTCGCCACTGGAGTCAACCGCGATGATCTTTACAAAGGGGCAGCCGAACTAGGCGTAGACCTGGACGAGCATATTGCCCTTGTGATACAGGCTATGTCAAGTATAGCTGATACCCTGGGCTTAGCAGGTGTAGAGGAAACGACTCTTTTAGGGTAGGTAAGACAGAAGCAGGGGTCCAAATCTGAGTTATCATGAAAAGCATGCAGCAGCGACGACAAACACAATCAAAACAACGCTACTTCACTGCGAGCGAAGTCGCAGAATTTGAATACTGTCCCCTGGTCTGGTGGCATGAACAATTCGAGCCACTGGCTCAAGCCGACAACGAAGAACTGTTCGCCCACCTGGTAGAATTGGAGCATGAGCATGGAGCGCAGGCTCCAGCGCTGCCAGAATACAAGACGGTTGAACAACTTCTACTGCGCAGGGGAGCTTTTGATGAAGGCCGGCAACAGCACCTCGATCATGCTGAGGATGTAGAGGAAATACAGGAAGAGGTACGTAGAGGCGTAAAAACTACGGGACGCATGCGTGTGATAGCGGCAATCGCAGTGGTGATGGTATGTTTGGCGCTGGCATTAATTGTTGCGTCAGTATTTCTACGCTAAAACACTGGAGCTTGCTGGAAGTACGGTATGGAATATGCTTAACAGTATTCTACTTGCTATAGGCCTTGGCTTGATGCTGACTGCGCTTGCGCTGGTTATGCTGCTGTTGAACGAGCGCCGTTTTCAGCGAGCGCGCCTGGTTGCTGAGCGCCATCGAGCACTGGGTTTGCCAGAGGGTGAACTCGTCTATGAAGATGCAGATGGTCAGGGCGAACCATTATCCTCTAGCACTTATCCATTGGTAGGCAAACCTGATTATGTTGTAAAACTCACTGATGGCCGGCCGGTTCCCATCGAACTCAAGCTCAACGTGTATGATGCCACCGCTCCACATAGCAACCATATGGTCCAGGTCGCTGCCTATTGCTTGATCCTGGAAGATTATTTTGCGCAGGCTCCAACGCACGGCATTTTGCGCTATGCTGACCGGGAATTCACTGTTGATTACACCCCTGCGCTCAAAAAGAAAGTCGTCCGTTTGCTAACAGAAATGGCCCGCTGTAGTGAACAACAGCCACCGCCATTAGCCAGGCAGCGTGCGTCCAAGTGCCGAGCCTGCACATTCCAGGCCATTTGCCCCGTTGGACGAAACAAGTAGGGTCCGATTAT